>Ga0268265_10002280_pt1 | contig 14613 bp, 13 predicted proteins | sample KBSSwiS52_FD_190355 | JGI IMG/M metagenome (GOLD analysis project Ga0268265, IMG submission 190355) | Switchgrass rhizosphere microbial communities from Kellogg Biological Station, Michigan, USA - KBS Switchgrass S5-2 (SPAdes) (version 2) | ecosystem: Host-associated > Plants > Roots >... | reverse complement strand
GCGCATGAAGTTCGCGTCAGCGGCGGTGTGCTTTATCGCGGCGATTCCGACTTTCGTGGGCGGAGCCGGTGCCGGCCGGGTCGTGCTTTCCGGTTGGCCAGCGGAGGCACAGCCGGTGGCGACGAGGACGGCGTAGGCGAGCGCGGCCGGGATCAGGCGTAGGGTAGGGAGCATTTCCGAGGGTGAAGCGGATAGTGGATATAGCATCTACGCGCGGGTTCGGAAGAAGCGGGCGCCGTTCGACCCGCTCAGTTGAAGCTCGTCGACAAGCCCCGCCCTCAGCGCGTGCCTGGCGAGCTCGATGCCTAACGGCGATACCCTCTCCGTGCCTCCGGATCGTCCGCCCCGCGAACGAGGGCGCGGCGGAACCACGCTTGACTCTATAAACTTTGTACCTTAAAGTCCTTCACCGCCATAACCACCTGCTCTTTCCTCACACCCGAATCCATGGAACTGCACATTCGCGGCGTCTCCAAGGCGTACTCCAACGGCGTGCAGGCGCTGAAGGACGTGACGCTCACCATTCCTGCCGGCATGTACGGGCTGCTCGGCCCCAACGGCGCCGGCAAGTCGACGCTGATGCGCATTCTCGCCACGCTCCAGGAGGCGGACTCGGGCAGCGTTACGCTGGGTGACCCCTCGCAAGACTCGGGGCAGGCTCCTTCGGCAAGCGCAGGGCAGCGGATCGATGTGCTGGGCCAGAAGGACGAAGTGCGCAGGACACTCGGCTACCTGCCGCAGGAGTTCGGCGTGTATCCGAAGGTGAGCGCGGAGGAGCTGCTCGATCACTTCGCGCTGCTCAAGGGCATTGCCCAGCGCCCCGCCCGCAGGGAGGTCGTCGAGGCACTCCTCCGGCAGGTGAACCTGTGGGACGTACGCAAGCAGAAGCTGGGCGGCTACTCGGGCGGGATGCGGCAGCGCTTTGGCGTCGCCGTGGCGTTGTTAGGCAATCCGAAGCTCATGATCGTGGACGAGCCCACGGCGGGCCTCGACCCGGCCGAGCGCGTGCGCTTCCTGAATCTGCTCGCCGAGCTGGGCGAGAACAGCGTCGTGCTCCTGTCGACGCACATCGTCGACGACGTCAGTGAGCTGTGCACACGCATGGCGATCATCGACAAAGGCGAGATTCTCGTCGAAGCCGAGCCGCTGCGCGCGGTCGACGATCTGCGTGGCCGGATCTGGCGCCGGGTGATCTCGAAGCAGGAGCTCGCCGAGATGCAGCGGCAGCACGCGGTGATCTCGACGAAGCTGCTCGCCGGACGCACGGTCGTGCGCATTTACAGCGACACGGAGCCCGGCCCCGGCTTCGAGCCCACCGAGCCAGACCTCGAGGATGTCTACTTCAGCACGATGGCCGGCCACATCGGCCGGCGCCGCGAGCAGTCAGAGCCCGCGGTGGCGCGATGAAGTTCTGGGGGATTTTCCGCTTCGAGCTCCGCTACCAGCTGCGCCGACCATGGCCGTGGCTCTCCATGGCGGTCCTCCTCGTATTCGCGCTCGTGTCTACGAGAGTCGCCATCGTCCCCGTCACGCTTCCCCAGGATTTCATTCTCAACTCGCCATTCATCATCACGACCGTCTCTGTGTTCAGCTGCCAGATCTGGCTGCTGGTGGCACCGGCCGTGGCCGGTGAGGCGGCTGCGCGAGACGTGCACACCGGGTTGCATCCGCTCGTGTACGCGAGCCCCGTCAGCAAGACCGAGTACCTGGGTGGCCGATTCCTCGCCGCGCTCGTGCTCAATGCGTTGATCCTGCTGGCCGTGCAGGTCGGCAGCCTGCTCGCCGCCTATGCGCCCGGTGTGAATCCCGACATCATCGGTCCGTTCCGGCCTGCCGCGTATCTCTCCGCCTACGTGTCCATCGGGCTGACGAACGCGCTCATCGCCACGTCGATGCAATTCTCGGCAGCGCTGCTGAGTGGTCGCCCCATGGTTGCCTACGTCGGCAGCATGGGCCTCTTCTTCCTTTCCTATCCGGTGACGGTCTTCCTGTATTTCTCGCGGATCGCGCGGCCGGAGATCGCACTGCTGACGGACCCGATCGGCGTCTTCGCCATCATGAACGAGATGATGTCGAACTGGACGATCGTCGAGAAGAACGTCCGCATGTTCACGCTCGAGGGCCCGATGCTGTTGAATCGGCTGCTCTGGCTCGGCATCTCGGTGACGACGCTCGCGTTCGTTTATCTGCGCTTCCGGTTCGCGCATCGCGCGGCTATCGACCCGGTCGACTGGCTTCGCTCGGTCAGAGCACGGTTATTCGCCGGGGGGAAGAGCCTAACGCCGGATACGGCGCCCGCGCGGATCGCGATCGCGGTCCCGCACGTGCCTCGGTGGTTCGACTTCCCGACGCACCTGCGTCAGACGCTCTCGATTGCCTCGTCGTCGTTCCGGATGATCGCGACGAGCATGCCCGGGCTCTTCCTGCTGGTCGCCTTCCCGACGATGCTGAGTCTGGTCCTTCTGATCGACCTGCAGCACTGGGGCGTGCCGCTGATGCCCCGCACGTCGTTCCTCATGACGAAATACCTCACGGCGACCATCACGAATCCACTCAACTTCTGGGTGATGGTGCCCCTTCTCATCATCTTCTTTTCCGGGGAGCTGGTCTGGCGGGAGCGCGATGCGCGGCTCGCCGAAAACGTAGATGCGACGCCGGTGCCGGATTGGGTGCTGTTCCTCGGCAAATTCCTCGGCCTCACTCTGGTGCTCGTGGCGTTGATGGCGGTCGTGACGCTGGTCGGCCTGCTGCGCCAGGTGATCGGCGGCTATCATGACTTCCAGATCGGCCAATACCTGCAGATCCTGTTCGGGATTCAACTGCTCGAGTTCCTGCTCTTCGCTGCGCTCGCCTTCACGGTGGTGGCGGCGGTGAACCAGAAGTATCTCGGCCAGCTGCTGGCGCTCATCGCGTATGTGCTGCTGATGTTTGCCGGCACGTTAGGCGTCGAGCACAACCTGCTGGTGTATGGTGCGAGCCCCGCCTGGTCGTTCACGGACATGCGGGGGTTCGGCTCGACGCTCGGGCCGTGGCTGTGGTTCAAGCTCTACTGGGCAGCGTGGGCCCTACTGCTCGCGATTACGGCGCGACTGCTGTGGGTGCGTGGCCGGGAGTCCGGTTTCGGGGTGCGGCTGCGCATGGCGCGGCATCGCTTCAATCGCTCAACGGCCGCGATCGCTGCGATGGCGGTCGCGTTCATCCTCACCCTCGGCGGCTTCATCTTCTACAACACGAATGTGCTCAACGCGTACATCACCGACGATGAGTTGGTGGAACGCCGCGCCGAGTACGAGCGACGGTACGGGCAATACGAGGGCAAGCCACAACCGCAGCGGACTGCGACGAATCTGCGCATCGAGCTTCATCCCGCCCGGAGATCCGCGACGATGCGCGGCAGCTACCGCCTGGTAAACCGCGACGCCGTGCCGATCGACTCCATTCATCTGGAGCCGGCGTTTTACGTGAAGACACGCGTGTCGTTCGATCGCCCGGCCAGCGTGGTCGTGGCCGATGAGAAGCTCGGTCACTCGATCTACGCGCTGGACGAGCCGCTCCAGCCCGGCGACTCGATGACGCTCAACTTCGACCTGCAGTTCGAGCCACGTGGTTTCCGCAACGGTGGTTTCCGCAGCAGCGGCGCGGGCATGGGGATCGTCGAGAACGGCACCTACCTCACGGGCGGTGCACTGCCGGTCATCGGCTACCAGCCGCTTCGCGAGCTGTGGAGTGCAGAAGATCGGCGCAAGCACGGCCTGCCCCGGCAGGTCACGTTGCCCGCGCCCGGCGATATCGATCCCGGCGTGGCCGCGGGCGCTCCGGCGACATTCGAAGCGATTGTCGGCACCGACTCGAATCAGGTGGCGGTTGCGCCGGGCGAGCTGCGTCGCACGTGGAGCGAAGGGGGGCGCCGCTACTTCCAGTATGTCAGCGACATTCCGATCAACGGCATGGACGTGTTCTTCTCCGCCAACTATGCGGTGCATCGCGAGACATGGCAGGAGGGCCTGCCCCGAGCGCAGCGAGGGGTCGACGTCCAGGTCTTCCTTCACCCCGGACACACGAAGCACCTCGAGCGCCTGCTCCGCGGCGTACGAGCGTCGCTCGAGTACTACTCGGCGCAGTTCGGTCCCTATCCGTATCGCTTCCTGCAGATCGTCGAGCAGCCCGGCAACTTTCTCGGCATGGGCGTCGACGGAAGCGGCGTGGTGACCGGAGGGGAGGGCTTCTTCATGCTCGATCCGCGGGGCGATGGTTTCGACGCGATGTTCGAGATCGTGGCACACGAGATCGGGCACCAGTGGTGGGGCATACAGCTCAAGCCCGCATTTGCCGAGGGAGGAGGCGTCATCTCCGAGAGCCTCGCCTGGTACTCCGCGATGCAGCTCGTGAAGAACGTGAAGGGCCGGGAAGCGCTGCGGCGGTTCATGAGCTTCATGCGCGAGCCGAACCCGTGGCCGCCGATCCGCACGGGACTTCCGCTGCTCCGGGCGATGGATCCGTGGGCCAACTACCGGAAAGGCCCGTATGCGATGCACGCACTCAGCGAGTATGTGGGCGAGGCGCGTGTGAACCGGGCGCTGCGCACGCTGGTGGAGAAGAAGGTGTCGTCCCTCGCCACGACGATCGACATGTACCGGGAGCTCCAGGCGGTCACGCCGGACTCACTCAAGCCGCTGCTGCACGACCTCTTCGAGGTGAACACCTTGTGGACGTTCGACACGAAGCAGGCCACGGCGATGCAGACCGAAACCGGCGCGTGGCAGGTGACCCTGGAGGTAGAGGCCCACAAGGTCGTTGCCGACAGCGCTGGGCGCGAAACGGAGATGCCGATCACTGAGTGGGTGGAAATCGGCATCTTTGCCCCCGCCGGCCCGGGCGAGATGCTGGGCAAGCCGCTGTACGTCCAGAAGCACCGTGTCCGGTCAGGCACGCAGACGATCACGGTGATCGTGCCTGACAAGCCAGCACGCGGCGGCATCGACCCGTACAGCCTGCTCGACTGGGAGGAAGGCGACAATATCGAACCGATAGAGGTGAAGCAGCCATGATGAACAGACCCGTTGCTCGCGTTCGGTCGCTCCGTTTCTCCTGGCTCGACTTCAAGATCGGGTTCCGCATGCTCGTGCGGTATCCGGGGCTCACCGTGGTCGGCACGCTGGCGATCGCGGTTGGGATCGCGTTAGGCACGCTGTACTTCGAGGCGATCAACAAGTGGCAGAACCCGCGGTTGCCGATTCGAGATGCGGACCGTGTGATTTCCATTCACAACTGGGACGTGAACGCGTTCGCGGACGAACGGCGAATGCTGCACGACGTCGCGATCTGGCGCGAGCAGGTCAAGACCGTCGATCACCTTGGTGCGGCGGTCACGTTCGAGCGCAACCTCGCCACCGAGGACGGACTCGTGCAGCCCGTGCGCGGAGCGGAGATCAGCGCCAGCGCATTCACGATGCTGGAGGCGGCACCGCTCTTTGGTCGTGCGCTCACGGAGCAGGACGAGCGGCTGGCTGAGCCGCCGGTGGTCGTCATCGGTCACACGCTGTGGAAAACGCGCTTCGAGAGTGATCCGAAGGTGGTGGGTCGAGTGGTGAAGCTGGGCACTGCCACCGCGACGATCGTTGGCGTGATGCCGGAAGGCTTCGGCTTCCCCGTGAGCGAGCGCATCTGGACCCCGCTACGCGTGGATGGATCTGTGCTTCCGCCGCGCACGGGGCCAACCGTCTCGGTCTTCGGGCGCCTGGCACCTAACGCGTCGATCGCCGATGTGCGGGCCGAGCTGGGCGTGATCGGAGCACGGATGTCGGCAAGCAATCCCGAGACGCACAAGCATCTGCGACCGCGAGTCACCACCTACGCCAAGCCGCTCGCCGAAGGCGGCGAGATGCTCATGCTCCGGAACATCCTGTACGTCGTGAACGGCATTTTCCTGATGCTGTTGGCCATCGTCAGCACGAACGTCGCCACGCTGGTTTTCGCCCGGACGGCCACGCGCGGTTGGGAGATCACGGTTCGAACCGCGCTCGGAGCCAGCCGTGGCCGCATCATTTCGCAGTTGTTCATCGAGGCCCTGGTGCTGGCCGGCGTCGCCGCGGTAGTCGGGCTGTTCGTCGCGAGAATCGCGTTAGGCTATGGGTTGAGTCTGCTCGACGGCAGTGAGGGGCTGCCGTTCTGGATCGACGACAGTTTGTCATGGAGCACCGTGCTGTACACGGCGCTGCTCACGCTGTTCGGCGCCGCGATCGTCGGTATTCTGCCGGCGCTGCGCGTCACGAGGATCAATGTGCAGGATGCACTTCGGAACGAGAGTGCGGCGCGCTCCGGACTCAAGTTCGGTGGTTTCTGGACGACGGTGATCGTCGTGCAGGTCGCGATCACCGTGGCATTCCTCCCGCTGGCCGCCGGTGGTGTGTTCGAGTCCAACCGGTTCCGGCAGAGAGCAGAAGGCATCGGTGCGGAGAAATACATCATCGCAAGCGTGGCGATGGACCGCGAGGGGTATGCGACGGACTCGGCCGCGTTTGCCGCCCGCGCGCGTGCCAGCTACGATGAATTGGAACGACGGCTCAGCGTGGAGCCCGGTATCGAGCGCGTCACGTTTGCCGACCGGCTCCCCGTAGAAGACCAGTTCAAGTATCAGATCGAGGTCGATACGACGACCGGTGTCCCCTCGACCGGCCTGCGCCGGAGCACGCTCGTTCAGGTCTCTCGCGGCTTCTTTAGCGCCTTCGGTTCGTCGGTGGTCGCCGGTCGTGACTTCGCGCCGCTCGATTTCGAAACCGGCCGCGTGATGATCGTGAACCAGTCGTTCGCGCGCAACGTGTTAGGCGGGCGCAACCCGATCGGTCAACGCATCCGCATCGTGAGCGGAGAGATCGACCGGTATGCCGGCGAGCAGTGGTACGAGATCGTCGGCATGGTCAAGGACTTCGGCTGGCAGCTGCCCCGGCCGGAGGAGCAGTCGGCGATGTATCAGCCGCGCCTGCCCACGGCGTTCGCGGGCCTGAGCCTCGCCGTGCGCGCGCGCGATGCGCAGACGATTGCCACGCGCCTGCGGACGGTTGCCGCCGGCGTCGATCCCACCATCCGTCTGACCGATGTCAAGCCACTCGCACAGGCCGGGGGCGGTGAGGCACAGGCGAACTGGACGTTGACTGCGGTCGCCTGGCTGATCTCGTTCGTCGTCCTGCTGTTATCGGCGACCGGCATCCATTCGCTGATGTCGTTCACCGTGGCGCGACGGACGCGCGAGATCGGCATTCGCGCCGCGTTAGGTGCCAGCCAGGGACGCATCGTGGCCGGCATCTTCTCGCGCGCGGTGCTGCAGATCAGTGCGGGCGTGCTCGTTGGCAGCGGGCTGGCAGCACTGATGGGCCTCGGGTCGATGCGCGAGGTACTTCTGCTCCTTGCCGCGGACGGCGTGATGTTGGTCGCGGGACTCGTTGCGTGCGCGGTGCCACTGAGACGCGCGCTCAGGATCGATCCGACGGAGGCCTTGAGGGCGGAAGGCTGACGCGACCTACGACGGCCGGTCAGAACGCGCCTTCACATCATTACTCAGCTGCCGCACGATCTCGATCGTCTTGCGAATATCTGCTTCGCGGAGAGCGACGCCCGTGGTTGATGCGATCGAAAGGAATCGGGCGTCGAGCTCGCGGTAGCGCGCGTCGCCTTTCCGCGTCAGTCGCACGAGCTTCGAGCGTCGGTGCTTCGGATTATCGATGAACTCCACGAGTCCGTCGGCCTCGAGCTCATCCGCCAGCCGCTGCATGCGCTGACGGCTGGTGGGCCGCATCTCGGCGATCTGCGGCACTGTGAGCGGACCAAGCAGCGCGAGGCTTCGCATGAAGCCGAAGGAGCCGCCACCCCAGCTGGTGATGAGCCCTGTTTTCTGGCCCACCGCCCGTATCCTGAAGAAGCACTGGGCCACTTCGAGCATCAGCTCCGCGATCGCCTCGGCTTTGCTGTCGACGACTGCGCCGCCCCCATTCCTTCGGCGCACCCTGCTCCCTTGTCGTGCCGACACCGTCACCTCCGTTGCGTTTGGCTGGACCAGTGTTGGGCAGTTGACACCTTGGTTGTCAATTTGTACAATGACACCGTAGTTGTCATTTCTGCGCTCGTGGCTGCGTAGCCCAAGGTATTCGGCCGGAGGGAGCCATGGGCACGGACTCGTCTGGGCAACGTGTGAACGGCAGCGGAACGGCAAGCGTCATCGCGCGCCCGATTCGCTTGTTTCCAGTCGCTCTTCTGCTTGGCTTCATCCTGGATCGCCTCCTGCCTTTGCCATTCGCGATTCCGAGGGTTGGCCTCGTCCACCTGATCAGCGCCGTCATCGCCGCCGCCCTGATCCTCCTCGGCATGGCGCTGTTCGCAGCAGGAGTGAGGAACTTCTCCCGCGCTGCGACGCCGCTACCCACGAACCAGCCCGCCCGCGTGCTCGTTACGACCGGCATTTACGGCCGGACCCGCAATCCCATCTATCTGGGCTTCTTTCTGATGTACGTCGGCATCGGCATCGCCGTGCACAGCGCGTGGATCCTCGCTCTTACGCTGCCCATTGCCGTCGCCATCCGCTATGGCGTCGTCGCACGCGAGGAGGCGTACCTGGAACGATGCTTTGGCGACGACTACCGCGGCTACAAAGCCCGCGTGCGTCGCTGGGTGTAGCCGTCGGGCGAGATGCCGGCCTTCCGTCTTTGGAGTCCGAGAGTGAGAGCTGGCCTGATCGTGATCGGCCTTCTATCGCTCGTGCTTGGCTCCTGCGCGAGGATCCCGACACCCCAGGAGGCCAACGATGCCGTGCTTGTGCTCCGCAAGTACGGAAGCTGGGCGTGGGCCATGGGTATTGCCCTCATCTGGGCCGATGTGGTGTTGCCAGTCCCGCAGACTGCCGTGATCGCCGCGCTCGGTATGATCTACGGGACAGTGCTTGGCGGATTGCTGGGCAGCGTCGGCCTGATTACGGGCGGCCTTTTCGGCTATGGCCTGATGCTCACCTCGGCGCGGCGCTTCGCGCAACGCTTCGCTGGGCCGCGGTCGTTTCACCAGATGGAGAGTTTGTTCGACCGGGGCGGTGCCTGGGCGATCATCCTCACCCGCAGCCTTCCCTACAGCGTCCCGGAGGCTGTGGTCTTTCTCGCCGGACTGGCGAGCATGCCGATCAGAGAATTCACCGCGGCGCTGACCATCGGCAGCGTGCCAACGGCTTTCGCTTTCGCCGCCATCGGCGCTGCCTGGGCGGACCAGCCGGTGATGGCCCTCACGGTGAGCTATGTACTCCCCATTCTCCTGCTACCCATCGCGCTCCATCTCATGCGGCGGCGAAGACGGTAAGCAATGTCGACACTGGTCATCGCACTCCGCACGGTCTCCCTCCTGGCCTTTGCCGGCCCCATGCTGCTGGTCAGAAGGCGTCATGGAGAGCCGAGGACGCGAGCCAGGCAGGCAAGCGGCAGCCGAGCACCCGTGGTGGCAAACCTCTCAGCCTTCGGCTTGTTCATCCTTTCGCTGCTGATCTTCTCTGGCAGCTCTGAAGCTCCCACAGCGCTGGCGCTGACAGGGTGCGCTCTCGCGCTGGCGGGCGCGTCCCTCGTGCTCAGTGCCCGCGCCCGGCTTGGTCCAGCGTGGAGCTTGGTGCCCAAGGCAGATCAAGGCACGGGCCTCGTCACAGCCGGTCCCTATCGCCTCGTACGTCACCCCATCTACGCCGGCCTCGCATTGCTTGCAGTCGGCCAGGCGCTCGCGTTCGGCAGCTGGCCGGCACTTCTTGTTGTGCTGTCCGGGATAGTCCCGACCTTCGCCTGGCGCGCCCGCGCGGAGGAGCAACTGCTCAGCCGTACATTCGGCGAGCGCTACGAGGTGTACCGACAGCGAACCAGGATGATCGTTCCGTACATTCTCTAAACGAGCTTCATCCCGCCGGTGCCGCACGACAGCTGGGTGGTCGGCGAGACGCGCCATGTCTCGCTGTACCTGCTCGGCGCCGATGAGTACGCGAAAGAGTGGCGCGGCAGATGGCGGAGGCTCGCTTCGCGGTCGAGCGAGCGGCGGACGGTGTGCGCTGCGAGGCGTCTTTCGCACTGTATGTACCGCGGCCTTGATGCCCCAGTAGCCGGCGCCGGCCGCGGGATGCTGTGCGTTGCACACACATGGCCTAACGCCGCGTCCGAGATGCCGTAGTGAGGCGCCGGCGCCCTGAGCGGTTCCGCCCAGACCGGGCGTCTGCCGAATCACGGGTAGCCGCTCCGGTTCCACACGCCTCCCAATGTCTCCCCACGCGCTGGGAGGTCCCTCGAAGCGCGACTGGTCTCCTGTCGTGGTGTCGTGGCGCTGGCTGCTTGCCGCCGTGCGCTGGTCATCGTACTCTCTATCACAAAGTACTTGACGTCGCCGATTGTCAGGAGGATCCGCTCCATGTCCGCGGGGCGGGGTGCCGTGCGAACGCTGTTCCCAATCTCAGCAGCTCTACGCTCCAACCCGATGCATGCGGCCCTTCGTAGTTTGTATCCACGACGCCACGCCGGCCTACGCCCGTGAGACGCGGGTGATGATCCGGGACCTCGCGCCTCTGGTGGGGCGTCGTCTCTCGTTAGGTGTGGTCCCCAACTGGCATCGCCAGTGGCACCTGACGGCGCATCCCGACTACTGTCGGCTGCTCCGGGACAGCGCCGAGGAACTGCTCCTTCACGGCTACTTCCATCAACGCCAGCGCGGCTGGGGACCCATCACGTGGCTCGCCGAGGGCTCGGACGAGATGAACGGCATGGACCTCGAAGAAACGCGAGCGATCCTCGAGCGTGGCCAGCGGGTCCTCACCGAGGTCTTCGGGACGCCGGCGCGGGGCTTCCTCGCACCGGCCTGGCAGCCGGGGCACGTGCGTGCGTTAGGCGGGTGCATGGTGGGGCTCGAGCACGTCCTGGGCTTCTTCTCCCTCGAGTCACGGACGGGGCGAACGGTTCCCCTCGCAACCTGGTCCTGGGACTGCGGCCGCTGGGGCTGGCTCGGGCACCTCGGTCACGGGCTCGGGCGGGTGTCCCAGTCGCTGGACCGTGGAGTCCCCAGCCTGGCGATTCACCCGAGAGACCTGATGCGCGGATTCTGGCCGACGATTCTCCGCCTAACGAAGGATCTCCTCGGGGCCGGATACGAACCCGTCACGACGGCGGGATTGCTCGAGGGGAGCGATGTTGAAGTTGCTGCTTGACGCCGTCATGGCGCGGCGCGCCCGTCAGCTGTTGGACCAGGTCGCTGCGTGGCTGCCTGACCAGGGTGCTGTTCTGGACCTGGGCTCGGGGACCGGGCACCTCTCGGCCTTGTTGGAGCGGGAGATGGGGCTCGAGGTGGTGACCGCCGATGTGAGCGACATACATGTCGTGGGACGGCCTCCGGTGTTGATCGCCGACGGAGTCCTTCCCTTCGAGGAGAAAACGTTCTCGGCGGCGCTTCTCTTCTTCGTGCTTGCCTACCCGAACGACCCGGCCGCTGTCCTGGCGGAAGCGGCTCGCGTCACCAGGGGCCCCATCATCGTCGTGCAGACCCTGTGTTCGGGCCGCCTGGGTCACGCCTGGCATCGCGGCCGGGAGTTCCTCTGGACGAACGTGGCATTCCACGTCTCGAAGCTGGTCGGCTACGTCCCTCCGGACGCGAAGTTCACCATGCAGACCCGGCGCTTCTTCACCGCCCAGGCGCTTCGGCGGGAAGTGTTAGCGGCCGGGCTGCAGATCCGGGCGCGGCGGGAGCGGCCAGTGCTCCCCGGCCGCGCTCTCGTGGTGGCCGGGTGGATCCTGGAGCGCAATGGCTGAAACTCGTCTCTCGTTCGTGATCCCCGCGCATAACGAGGAGGCGCTGATCGGCGAGGTGCTGGAGGCAATCCTGACGAGCGTGGCTCGGGCTTCGGGCGTCTCGCGGAACGGTCTCTGGCTCGCGGACACGCCGTTCGAAGTCATCGTGGCAGACGACCGGAGCGAGGATGCCACTGCGGCGATCGTGGCCAAGTTCGCCAATGACGTCGGCGTGCGACTGATCCCTGGCGTCGGGGGGAACTGCGCCGCCGCGCGCAACGCCGGGGCCGCGGCCAGCTCCGGGCGGGTGCTCTGCTTCGTCGACGCGGACACCATCGTTCCGGAAAACGCCGTCGAACGCATCCTGGAGCTCCACGAGGAAGAGGACAGGTGCCTGGTGCTTTATCGGCTCGCCTCTCGCGAGCCCGGAATCCGCGCCTGGGCCTGGTGGAGCTTCTGGGGGCTGGCGCGACAACTCCCACTGGCGAGGGCCAAGTCGATGCCGGCATTCATGAGCTGTGATCGCGCGCATTTCGAGCGCTACGGCCCCTTCGACGAGTCTCGCGTCATCGCCGAGGAATGGCCACTGACGGGGACGGCCTTCCGCCACCACCGTGAGCGCTTCCTGTACGATCGAAGCCTAACGGCGCGCACCTCCAGCCGCCGGATGGAGCTCCAGCCGTTCGGGTACGCTCGAACGTTTCTGAAATGGGTCTCGGTCGTTCTTTTCGACTGGGCGCGCAGTGATGGGTACGATCGCATTCGACACGAGGCAGGCGATTGATCATGCAAGGAAAGACGATGGTCCTGATCCTGGGTGCGGTCGCGTTCTCGGTGGTTGGACAGCTCTTCCTCAAGTCCGGGGCTCAGACGCTGGCCGGGCTGGGTCGCCACGAATTCCTGCTCGCCGCCGCGCGGGACAAGCATGTTCTGTTGGGGCTCATCGCCTGGGGCGCGTCGACGATTTGTTGGCTGTACGTTCTTCGAGTCACGCCATTGTCGAGGGCGTACGTGTTGACCAGCCTCACCTACGTGCTCATCCCGCTGGCCAGCGTCTACGTCTTCGGGGAACGGATTCGTCTTCTGCACGGTGTGGGCACGGTGCTGATCCTCATCGGTGTCGCCTGCGTGGTCGCCGGGGACTGATGCCGCCGTCCTGTCAACCCGAGCTCTTCTGTGATCCCGAGCGGCCGCGAGGGATCTTCTGTAGGGACTTCGTGGCCAGACTCGCCACGAGTATCGCACGCGAGATCCCTCGCGGTCGCTCGGGATGACATCGAATGTGCGGGAGCTAGGCGAGCGCGCCTACTTTCTCCTGTGCTCAGGTCTGGGGCGGCTGCTTCGGGCCGCGAGGTACTCGACGGCTCGGATCGTCGAGCACGATGGCGAGCTTCAGGTGCGAAAGCACCGCGTGTTCTACGCGCCTCTCCTGGTCTGGCTCGGCGGTCCGCTCGTTAGGCTTCTCGATACCGGCGTGCGGGTCCTCCCCCAGCGGGATTGGGAGGAGCGGGAGCGCCAGCTCTACTCGAGCCTAACGGGGCATTCGATTCGGGTCGATGCCGGCGGGACGCTCATCCTGCCTCGTCTCCCTGGGAAGACGCTGGCGACCTTGCTGGAGGATCCCGAGCTGGACGAGTCGGTCCGGCAGAGGGCCATCGAACTGGCGGTCGTCGCCCTCGCCGGCTTCCACGCCCGAGGATGCACCCACGGGGACGCCATGGCCGAGAACGTGATCGTCGACCTCGAGGCGGGCGTCGCCCACTGGTTCGACTTCGAGACCGTTCATGAGCCCAGTCGCCTAACGACTTGGCGGCGTGCCGACGACCTGCGAGCGCTGCTCGCCACCTGTCTGCTCCGAACCGCCCCCGAGAATCTCTCCGACACTCTGACGTTCATCCTGGATGTCTACGCCGACGAAAGTGTGACCCGCGTTATGGCCGCGAGCTTCACATCGGTACGGCGGCGCCCGCTCACCTTCCACCTCGGCCAGGCGGGGTTGTCGTATCAGAGTTTCCGGGAGATTGCCCGGTTGCTGAGAAGGCGCCTTGGCGCTTAGCCGACGGGCCTGCGCATCACCGTATAGCGGTCCCGCACCTCGATCGATTGGAATCCGCGTGCCTCGTACATAGAGCGCGGGCCGCGGAAATGGCCCGCGTCGCTTTGTTCGGGTTCGTTGTGGGGATAGCCCTCGATCCACGACGCAGCGCGGGCCGACGCATCCGCGATCACGCGATCGAGCAGTATCGAGGCGATCCCGTGCCGCCGGAACGGCGGGGCGATGACGAAGCACGAGACTCCGATGACGGACCGCGGCGCCGGTCCGTCGGGATCGACAAGTCGGTAGAGACCGTAATCGGAGCGCGACGAGGCATTGACCCACCCTGCCGGCCGGCCGCCCACGTACGCGAGATACCCGAACGTCGCACCACACCGGAGTCTCCCGGCAACGTTCGCACGCGAGTCTCGCCATAGGCGCTCAGGCAGGTCGGGCGTTGCCGGCACATGAGGCTCGAGGCAATAACACGAGGCCCAATCAGCGTTGTCGGCGAAGGCATCGTGATCGAAGAACCGGAGCCAGTCGTCGACGCGATCTTCGGTCACCGGATGGACCGCGAGGTCGGCGATCTCGGACAGTCGCTCCGTGCTCCCGGTGAGTCGTTCGGTCGCCTCGGCGTAGTTGCGGGCGTAGTTCCGGATCGCCTCTGCGGGGTACGACCAGGCGTGACTCTCCTGGCCATGAACCACGAAAGCATCCGCGACGGCGTCGACGTCGTGCGCTTCCACGAGCGCGGCACATCCGAAGCATTTGACCTGCATGGATCCCTCCGAGAAC
>Ga0268265_10002279_pt1 | contig 14614 bp, 17 predicted proteins | sample KBSSwiS52_FD_190355 | JGI IMG/M metagenome (GOLD analysis project Ga0268265, IMG submission 190355) | Switchgrass rhizosphere microbial communities from Kellogg Biological Station, Michigan, USA - KBS Switchgrass S5-2 (SPAdes) (version 2) | ecosystem: Host-associated > Plants > Roots >... | reverse complement strand
TCACCGCGCGTCAATTTCACTGACACGCCCGTCCGCGCAACGTCTCCTGGGCCATTTCCTGACAGAAGATCCCGGTGTCCGCGCCGATGCGGCTTTTTGGAGGTCGCGGCCCGACCGGCGCAGCAGAGCTCACAGTGCGCCTCTTCTCGGTTGATGCGCGTCAAGGCGAAGGCGTTCGCTGCGACTAATTTCCATGGGACAGGGAGAACAGCCGATGAGCTATCGCGATATTCTGGTTCACCTGGATGAGACCGCGGCGTCTGTCCTTCGAGCGCGAACGGCCGCGGAGATCGCCAGCCGCACCAAGGCTCACCTCACGGGGGTGTTCCTGATGAGCGAATTCCTCCGCCAGTTCATGGTGGCCGATTGGCTGTCGGCGCTGTCTCCGGAGGCCGCCGATCAGATTGTCAGGGACCACAGGGAAGCGGTGCGAAAGGCGTCCGAGCAGGGCCGGACGGCGCTTGAGGCGGCGGCTGCGGAGGCCGGTGTCGAGTCCGACTGGATCACGATCAACGGCGACGACTCGGTCCTGCTCGTCGCCGCCGCGCGCCGCGCTGACCTGACGGTCTTTCCGAAATCAGCGCACGCCTGCCTTGGCGAGCATGTGATCAGTGCAGCCGACCTGGGTTTGGCCTGCGGGGGCCCGATTCTGGTCCTACCTGTGGATGACTATGCTCCGCCGGTCGGCAAGCGGGTGCTGGTCGCGTGGAATGGAAGCCGAGAGGCGGCCAGGGCGCTGCGCGACGCATGGCCGCTGATCGCCGCGGCGGATGAACGCCACATTCTGATCGTGTCGCCGAACGACGCGGGGACGCCGGACGCGCAGCTCGAGAGCTTGTTCAAGCGGCATGGCTGCGAGGTGAATCTGATCCTCGATTCGAGCCGGGATGAATCCGCGGCTGAAGTGCTGGATCGCCAGATCGCCGAGCTCGATATCGATCTCCTGGTGATGGGCCTTTACGGGCATCCTCGCCTCCAGGAGGCCGTCTTGGGAGGCGTCAGTCGTCATATGCTAAGCGAATTGCGGGTTCCGCTGTTCATTTCGCATTGAATGCGGCGCCACGGGCACGGCTGGCGCTGACGCCGGGAGCAATTGAAATGGCTCAGAACATGACCCGGCTGGCCGACCACCGACGTCTCGCGGCGCGTCTGCGGGCTCGTCGGGCGCCTGTGTTCTGGATCGGGGCTGTCCTGGCCATTGCAGGGCTTGCGGTGCTTGCGTCTCCTACCATTGCGCCGATGCTGGTCGGAGTCGCCGCGGGCTGGCTCCTGTGGCTGGCTGGCGCGGCGCTGCTGGCCTTCTCATTGCTGCTCGGGGAGCGCGGCCTCCGATTCGGCGGAGTCCTGGCCGGCTTGCTCACGGTGGCTAGCGGCGCATTCATTTTCTTCAACCCCATGGCGGGCGCCCTTGCCGCGACTGTGCTCGTGGCCGCGGTGCTCATTGTGGAGGGCGCTTTCGAGCTTACCGTGGCGCTCCACCTTCGACCTCTCGCCGCTTGGCGTTGGGTGCTTGCCTCGGCGCTAGCCACCTGCGTCGCAGCGGTGATCATCGCCTCCGGGGCCGCGGCCTGGTCGACCCCGACGCTCGCCCTGATTCTGGGGGTGGCCTTCGGCTCAAGCGGGCTGGCCCTGATGGCGCTCGGCTTGAGTGGCCGCCGCACACGAGGGCGCCCTTCAGTAGGGGCGTTCGCGCGGCCATCGCCCTTGAGCAAGGCCGTCCCCCGTCCAAGGGCAGGGCGATCGCATATGGCGGCGTCGCCGGTTCAAGCCGTCCTGGGGGAGGGGTGAACCGCTTGGGCGGGGGAGATATGGGGGCGGCGGAGTACCCCGCAGGTGGGGGATGCCTGACGCTCCTTTAATGAACCTTTTCAAAGACCTGACGCGGGATCGATCGTCGAAAAAGGGCGACTCGGGGGTATGCCGGTCGGGGTATACCGGTATACCGGGGGAGACCCGTCGCCGCTCCGGACGCTGAATGGGCGAGCTTAGCGGTGATCGCGGCGGAAATCCAGAACAAATACGGAACATCAACACCTCTCGAGCACGGGCCGTCCGATGCGGTGGCGGACAGGCCGGGGGTATCGCATTGGGGGACAAATCCAGACCCCTGGCGAGGTCGCTGGAGAACACGACCCTTCTCCCGCGGGGGAGACGAGAAGAAAGCCCATCCGCAGGCGATATGCGATCGCCCTGCGTCCAAGGGGAGTTGAGCAGGGCGTATCTCGTCGACGGATGTGATACCGATCATCCAGGTGAGGGCTTGAAGATGCTACGAGTTCATTTGATCGGGGCCGTCTCCGCTGCGGTCCTCATGGCGAACAGCGCCCAGGCCGCGGACGAGGCCCTGAGGGATCGACTTGCCTCGGTGTCAAAAGGCGCGGCCCTTGCGCAGCGCAACTGCGGCATGTGCCACGCGATCGGCGCCCGCGGCGCCAGTCCCAACCCGCAGGCGCCGCCGTTTCGGAACTTGGGCGAGCGATTTGATGTCGACGCCCTGGGGGAAGGCTTGGCGCAAGGCATCCTGACGGATCACCCGGCGATGCCGGAGTTCCGTTTCGAGGCGCACGAAGTGGTCTCCATCATCCTTTACCTTAAGAGCATCCAGGCCAAGCAGCGTGTGCGGGAGGACGCCGCGGGAGCCGTTAGGTACGTAGCCGATTAAGGCGTCGCGCCCAGCGCCTTGCGCGCCTCGCGCAGGACGTCGCTCAGGGGCAGGTCGGCGTCCAGCACGCGCCAACTCGACGAAAATCCCCGGGGTTCCGCTTGGGCTAGCGCCACGGCGGGCGTCGCATCGGAGGCTCCTTTCCGGCGCGCCGCGATGCGGGCGACCCGGCTTTCCGGGGACCCGCGTAGCCACAAGCCGATGAAGCTGTGATCCCCGGCGACCCCCTCGATGGCGGCGCGCGCATGCGCCTCCTGGAAGGTGGCGTCGACCACCGCCGAGATGCCGGCCGCAAGCGCCTCTCGCGCCCGCCCGGCTAGGGCCTGATAGATGCCGGCCCGGGCCGCCGGCTCATAAGCCTGTTGTGGCAGGGAAGCGGACTCCTCGACCTCCGCCAGCGCCTTGCGGATGACGTCGGATCGCAGGACGCGGCCCCCGCAGGAGCCTGCGACGTCCGGCGCCAAAGCTTCGGCCACCGTCGACTTGCCGGACCCGGAAAGGCCGCCCACGGCCACCAGTCGTGGCTTGACCGGCTTGAGCAATTCGAGCGCGAGCGCTCGGTAGCGCGCCGCCTCCACCAGGTCCTGCGCCTCGACAGCGACGGCCATCCGCACGGCCGCTCGCAGAGCCATGAAGAGCGGGAGCAGCGCCAGCGCTGACTCCGGTTGGCCAGCGGCGTCCCAGTAGCGGTTCATCGCAACGTTCGCTAACCCCCGCAAGCCGCGCGCGTGGAGGTCCATGAGCAGGAAGGCGGTGTCATAGAGGACGTCGGCGGTGGCCAGCGTCGGATCGAACTCCAGCGCGTCGAACGGCGTGACCTGGCCGTTGACGAGGCAGATGTTGCGCAGGTGCAGATCGCCATGGCCGCGCCGCACCCAGCCGGCCCGTCGCCTTGCTTCGATCAGCGGCGACAGCCGGCTTACCTCATGGTCCAGGGCTTCGAACAGGGTGCGCGACGTTGGTGTGACGCCCAGGTCCGCGGCGGCCTCCGCCTCGGTCTTGCGCAGGCCGGCGAGGATACGTTCGTAATCCACAGGCCGTCCCACCTGCGGCTCGCTCGGTTGAGCGGCGTGGAAGCGCGCAACCACCTCCGCTGTGTCGCGGGCCAGGGCGGGGGTCAATTCTCCCGCCTCCGCCAGGTCCAGCAGCAAGCTCTGGTCGGGGAAACGCCGCATCACCACGACCCAGTCCACCACGTCGCCGTCCCCGCCGACGCGGATCACGCCATCGGGCGCGCGCGTCACCGGCCTGAAACTCTCGTAGAGATCCGGGGCGAGCGCCTTGTTGACGGTGAGCTCGGCCTCACAGCAACGCTGGCGCGCCGCCAGCGAGGACAGGTCGACGAATGGATGGCGGCGGCTACGCTTCAGCTTGTAGACCCGCTCGCGCCCCAGGAAGAGGTGTGACATATGGGTGTCGATCCGCTGAAGCGGCCCGCCTTCGCCCGTCGCGGCGCCGCTCGCGAGCGCCTCGATCGTCGCCGACTGGTCCTCGGTCGATTGCAGGTGCTGCAGCATCGTTCTCAACCTTGCGAACCGGCCTCATTTCGGGCGGCGGGGACGCAGCGCCACCGCACGTTCGGCGGCGGCGTGACCTTTAGACGCCGATCGAAACGTGATCCTCGACGCTCCGGACGCCTGGGGCGGCCCAGGCTGCTCGCTCGGCTATATCCCGCTCGAACCAGGCATTCACCTTGCCGTCCAACCGCACCTTATCACCGTCGACGGTGACGCGGATCATGTTCGCCTCCAGTTCGGCCTGCCGCCCCAGAGCGTCCTCGATGCGGCGCTTCACATCCGACGCTTGAAGGTGCGGCTTCACCGCGATCTGATTGCTGAGGCCGCGCACACCCTGCAACCGGCGCACGCCTTGCTCTGCGGCCACACGCTGGTATTGCCAGTCGACTTGGCCGGTGAGGGTCACGTAACCCTTCTCGACCTGCACCTGGACGGCGCCCTTCGGGATCGTGACGTCCCAGTCGATCAGGTTGGCCACTCGCGCGGCGACGGCTTCATCCGTGTAAGGCTCGGGGGAAAGGCGAATCTGCAGGTCTTCCACGAACCCGCGGACGCCTTTCACACGCTTCACCGCCTTCTCAGCCGCGACCTTCTGAGCGTAGTTCGACACATGTCCCACGAGATGGACAATGCCCTGCTCGACGGTCACGCCAATATCGGCCGCGTCGATGCTCGGCTGCCAATCCAGCTCTTCCTGCACAAGACGCCGTAATGTCTTGTCTTCCATCACACTGTCTCCAACGCCGGCCGCTGGTCGCGGCCGGTCAGCATTGGGTCGGCGTTCAAAGCTCAGCGTTGACCCGGATCAATTATGCGAATTCCAGGCGCGATCTGGCGACAGGGGTTCCGTACCCCAGGCGCCCAACTGGCAAATGCGCCGATCCGCGCCAAACATTCGCGAGCTAGGTAGACTCCCGTAGGGGCCGGCCCTTAAGCGCCGGCCCTGAATTTCGGCCTCGGCCTGCCCGACCTATCCCTGGCGACGTCGCAAGGGAGAACACCGATGTCGCTGCAGGGTTTTGTAACCGATCGTTCCATGTTCCGTGCAGTGGCGGTCGAGGTGTTCGGTTCGGTCGGCGTACGCATGCCCTTCGCCGCCGGCGAGGAGATCTACGCCCAGGAGGAGGCGGCCGATCTCGTCTATCAGGTGATCTCCGGCGCCGTGCGCACCACCCGGCTGATGAGCGATGGCCGTCGGCAGATCGGCGACTTCTACTATCCGGGCGACCTCTTCGGTATCGAGACCGGACCGAAACATCGGTTCTCGGCCGAGGCCCTCGGCGATTGCGAGATCCTGTTCGTGAAGCGATCGGCGCTGAAGCACTATGGCGAAGAGGGCGCGCGCCTGGAGCGCGCTGTTTGGCAGGCCACCGCCAAGGCGCTCGAACGCACACAGGAGCATCTGATGCTGCTCGGCCGCAAGACCGCGTGCGAGAAAGTCGCGAGCTTCCTCCTCGAGATGGCGGATCGATCCAAGGCCGAGGTCGTCACCCTGCCCATGGGCCGGCAGGACATGGCCGATTATCTTGGGCTGACCATCGAAACGGTCTCGCGCATGCTCACCCAGCTGCAAGCCGACGGCCTCGTGGAATTCACCGGCTGCCGCCACTTCCGCATCAAGCACCGCGCGGCCATGGCTCGCTTGGTCGTGACCTGAATCGCGGCCCTGGACTACAGGTCGCCCTCGCCCACGCTGAGGGTGGCCGAAATTAGGCGCGGCGCACGGTGTTTGGCCCTCAGTCGCCCGAACCCAGCCGACCTTCTGTCGCTGTGTGCGGGCGTCGACGCTCCTGGTCAGGCGTCGCCGGCACGGCGATGCTCGATGTGCGCCGTAACGGAGCGTCCGCCCGAGGTCAATTTGATGAGTTCGTCCTCCAGGAGCGCGAGAATGGTGTCGCGCTGCGCCGCATCCTGGACGGTAGCTAGAAGAGAGCGATAGCGCTCGATATTGGCGTGGATCAGGAAATCCTGCACAACACCCTCCATCATTCGGGTGTCAGCCGCGACAGAGCGGCCAGCGGCTCATTCGATGCACGGTCGTTGCGCCAAGTCCAGCCTGCGTCACGCGTCGCGTCGGTGAGCTCGCGCCCCATTAGGTGTCGAGCCGACGTCTATGCTGCTATGGTGCGGCTGGGGCGAGAGTGATTAATGGGACGCGAGCGCAGGTCCACCGGGTCTGAAGTCAGTAGGTCGCGAATGCGCGCCCTGTTAACGGCGGAGCGTTGGCCGGGGGGCTTGGCCGTCCGTTGCGCCGCGGCCCTGGCTCTCGCCGTTCTCGCGGTCGCCGGCGAAGTTCTTCTAAGTTCACAGACCGGAGGGGGTGCAGCCTTCCTGTTCCTGACGGTGCTCGCCGGGGCCGTGGGCATCTACGGCGGGGCTGGCCCCGGCTTGGTGGTGACCGCCGTCGGCCTTGTCTCCGGAGCGTTCTGGCTGACCCAATCCGGGGAGCCTTTCGCACTGGTCGCAGCGCGCGGCCTCGTCTTCCTGATAGCAGCGGCTGGCGGGACATGGGCGGGGGAGCGGCGTCGCGGAGCCATTCTGCAAGCTGAGAAGACCAACGCGGATCTCCTGGCGCGGGAAGCCCACCTGCGTTCGATTCTGGATACGGTTCCGGAGGCCATGATCGTCATCGACGAGCAGGGCGCGATACAATCCTTCAGCGCCACTGCGGTGCGGCTGTTCGGCTATGCCCCGGAGGAGGTGATCGGGCAAAACGTGAAGATGCTCATGCCCGAGCCCTATCGGGGCGAGCACGATTCCTACCTTGGCCGCTACCGCAGCACTGGCGAGCGGCGGATCATCGGGATCGGCCGGCTGGTGGTCGGAGAGCGCAAGGACGGCTCCACCTTTCCCCTCGAACTTTCCGTGGGCGAGATGAGGTCCGGCAAGGACCGCTTCTTCACCGGCTTCATCCGCGATCTCACCGAGCGCCAGCAGAGCGAGCAGCGGCTCCAGGAGTTGCAGAGCGAACTCGTCCACATCTCGCGCCTCACGGCCCTGGGCGAAATGAGTTCGGCGTTGGCGCATGAGCTGAACCAGCCGCTCTCGGCGATTTCGAATTACCTGAGCGGCGTGCAGCGCATGCTCAAGGACCAGCCCGACGCCCTCTCCCAAAAGGTGCGCGACGGTGTCGCCAAGGCTGTGGAGCAGGCCTTGCGGTCGGGCGACATCATCCGGCGCCTGCGCGAGTTCGTAGCCAGGGGCGAGACCGCCCAAAGAGTGGAAAGCGTGGTCAAGATGGTGGAGGAGGCGAGCGCGCTCGCCCTGGTCGGCGCTCGACAACTGGGCGTCCGGGTATCCTTCAGCCTGAACCGTGACGTCGATCTGGTGCTCGTGGACAAGGTCCAGATCCAGCAGGTGTTGCTCAATCTGATACGCAACGCCGTCGAGGCCATGGCTGGGAGCGAGCGACGGGAGCTGACATTGAGCAGCATGCCCGCGGGTGACGATATGGTGGAGATCCGGGTGGCGGACACCGGATCCGGAATCTCCGAGGAAGTCGCCGATCGGCTTTTCCAGCCTTTCGTGACCACCAAGACCCAGGGAATGGGCGTGGGCCTGTCGATTTGCCGGACGATCCTCGAAGCGCAAGGGGGCAGGATCTGGGCGGCCCCCAATCCCGGAGGCGGTACGGTATTTCACCTGACTGTCCCGCTGGCCTCAGCCGACGAGCTGGCTCATGCCTGAATCGTTCGTGGTCCACGTCATCGATGATGACGAGTCTGTGCGGGACTCCCTGGCGTTCCTGTTCGATGCTGCCGACTTGCCGACGCGGACCTATGAGTCGGCGCTAACCTTCCTCGCCGCCGGCGCCGGTGCGGGTTGCGTGGTCACGGACGTGCGCATGCCCGAGATGAGCGGCATCGAGCTGTTGCGCGAACTTAAGTCGCGTGGATCCACGGTCCCCGTGATCATCATGACGGGGCATGGTGACGTGCCCCTGGCGCTCGAGGCGGTCAAGGCGGGTGCGTTCGATTTTCTTGAAAAGCCGTTCGGGGACGACGCTCTCATCAACAGCGTTCGCCGCGCCCTGGCGCCGGCCACAGGCGATTTCCAGACCGATAAGAATGACTTGGTGCGCGCCAGGCTGTCGCGGCTCTCGGAGCAGGAACGGCAGGTGCTCGACGGCTTGGTGTCCGGCCGCCCCAGCCAGGCAATCGCCGACGCCCTCGGAATCAGCGTCCGGGCCGTGGATGTCTACCGTGCAAAGTTGATGGTGAAGATGGAGGCGGGGACCTTCCCCGATCTGGCGAGAATGGTCCTCCTGGCCGGCGCCACCGAAACCTGAACGGAATCACGCTGTTGAGCCATATCAAGGTTCAGCGGCGCGTTCGGCCCCATTATAGCGAGATGTCGCCCTCCCTTGCCGCGAAGCGCCTTGTCGCCGTCATCGAGGATGACGCTGCAGTGCTCAGCTCGATTGATTTCTCGCTCACCGCCCAGGGCTACGACGTCTGTGGCTTTGAAAGCGCCGCACCGGCGCTTGAAAGCCCAAAGATCATGGTGGCCGACTGCCTCGTTATCGACTATGCGCTGCCCGACATGAACGGCATGGCCCTGCTGGCGGCGCTTCGGCGCCGCGGGCTAAGCATTCCAGCCATCGTGATCGCCAGCAATCCGACCGCTCGCTGCCGTTCCGAGGTGGAGACGGCCGGTGTGCCATTGATCGAGAAGCCGATCATGAGCGAGGCGTTGAATGAACTGCTCCACGAGACGTTGAAGAGGGCCGATCAGGACTGACGGCTAAGGCGGGCGGGCGACCCGAAACAGCTCGGAATCCCCCAGGACCACATCGACGGCGTCACACTCCGGGTGCTCATCGAGCCACGCCTGCGCCTGCGCCAGCGCCTCGGCGTTGGTCCTGCATACGATGGGCCGAAGTCCGCGCTGTGGTCCGCCGCAATCGAGCTTCAGGAGGTAGGTCTTGAACAAGCAGCATCACCCGACGCGCGTCGAACATCGCGAAGCCCGGCGATGTCGCCTTCGATCCGGGGGTGTGTCCTTGACCTAGATCAAGGAACCGGTTCGGCCGGGGAGGCCGAGCTCATGCGAACGGCGGCCCGCGTCTGAGGACCGTAGATCGGCCGCCTCCATCGCCACGCTGTTGAGCGAGGTCAAAGCTTGGACCATGACTCAGGAGCAGCCTTTTCGAAGCAGAGGAGCTGAGCATGAGCACCGGCCTAGCCGTCTTCGATTCAACGGTCCAAGAAACAAACGTCTGGCTGAAGGCGATAGAGGACCGCCTCCGGCCCTGTGATCGCCAGCAGGCCTACGGCGCATTGCGGGCGGTCCTGCACACGCTTCGCGATCGCCTGCCGACGGAAGCCGTTCTTGGCCTATCGGCGCAGCTTCCGATGCTGCTTCGGGGCCTGTTGTTCGAGGGTTGGCGGCCGGTCGAGGGGCCCTCAAACCTACGAAGCCAGGAGGCGTTTGCTCAGGCGGCTGCAGCGGGAATTCCCGACCGCCTCAAACATCAATTTGGCCCCGAAGACATCGTTCGCGCTGTCTTCGGCGTCATGGACGAAAGGTTGGACTCCGGGGAAATCCGGAAACTGATCTTGCACCTCCCGGAGCCGCTGAGGTCGCTCTGGCCCGCGCAATACTGGGCTTTTTGAGGAAATCGACGCCATGCCTCACCCCCGCAAATTGTTGTTCGTCCTGACCGATGGCGGTCGCGCCCGCTTCGTCAGGCATGTGTCCGACGTGAACGATTTCGCCACCCTCGAGGAAATCGACCAGATGGCGCGGCTCAAGAAGCTGCGCGCTGAACTGCGCGCCAGCCCGTCCGGACGGGCGTTCGAGAGCGCTTCGGCCAGCCGGCACGAGGTGGGACGGAACAAACAAGTTCGAGAGAGCAAAGAAGCCTTCATGGCGGAGGTCGCCGAGCGCGCGCTTGCGACGGTCGAACGGCTTGGACTGGAAGCCATTTTCATCGCGGCGCCGGCACGGCTCGTCGGCGTGCTACGCGGCCGGCTGGAGTCGCGCGCGACCGTCGCCGGCGCGCTCGGCAAGGACCTGACCAAGACACCCGACCACGAACTTCACGCCTGGCTAGACAGTGCGCTCCTTCGAACGCAGACGTCGGGTTGATGACGAGCTCCAACCAGGAGCGCTCAAGAATTGGTTGACGTGCATCAATGCCGGCGCGGCGACAAGGTTAAGAATTCACCTTGTTAACCAGCTCTTGCAGAGAGAATCCCGATGACCGCCCAACTGACTTCAAAGCAGTTCCTGCCGACGCTTCAACGGTCCGCAACCAGCGTGTTCACCCCCATCCAGCGCGAGTTCGACCGGCTGTTTGATCAACTCGCAGGCTGGACCGGCGCAGCCGACATCGACCTGACCACCCGCATGGACGTGCGCGACACCGACAACGCCCTTGAGATCACCCTGGAGGCGCCCGGCGTCGATCAGAAGGACGTGAAGCTCTCCATCGAGGATAACGTCCTCACGGTGAGCGGCGAGAAGAAGACCGAATCCGACAAGAAGGAGCAGGACTATCGGGTGTCCGAACGCATCTACGGCGCCTTTTCGCGCTCGATCGGCCTGCCCAGCAGCGTCGACGCCGACAAGATCACCGCCACCATGGACAAGGGCGTCCTGAAGATCGTGGCGCCGAAGAACGGCAAGGCGCCGGCCAAGACCATCGCCATCCAGTCCGCCAAATAGCGGTCATCCCGCGGATGGCGGACTGGTCCTGCGCTCCGGGAAGACGTCCCGGGGCGCCCTTTTGACGCAGATCACGAGAAGGGCTCGCATGAAGGTGGTCTTGCTCGCCGCGCTCGGACTGCTGGCCGCTGGTTGCCGACCGTCGCGCGACTTCCGGCCACCCTACCATGAGCCGATGGCTTCCGGTCTCGCGCCTCCTCACGCGGAGCGGGTCCGCGAGCCTTCGGAAGACCGCCCGCGGGAGGATGGATCGGCGGCCCGCCCGGTCAAGTAGCCTTCAGCGCTTGGAGCATTGGCGTCTCGCAGCGAACGGTCCCGGTCGCCGTGGCCGCCGGGAGCTGCAGTTCCAGCCCAGCAGCCCGGGCCAGGCGTCAGCTTCCTGGCGGCATGTTCGCTGCGGTCATTGGCGTCGTCCCCGACAGCTTTCTGACGCGCCGTCCGTGAACTGCGCTTACCGTGGCTCCAAGAACCCCAGGCGTCCGATCGGGGCCATGCGTCCCGCGCGGCGTCGGCTTGCGCACCAGAGACGCCTTGTTGAGGCCGATCAAAGACACCCCTTCCCGGACATGCCAAGATTGTTTGACCGGGCTGCGGGGCTAAGGGTTGACTGGCTTCAGGTCAACAAACAAAGGAGAGATTCGAATGGCATCGACCCACCACTTGGTCACCGCGCGCCGTATTCTGGGCGAGCCGGTCTTTAGCGCAAGCGGCGGGAAGATCGGAAAGATCGAAGACCTGATGATAGACAAGGTGAGCGGTAGGACGCTGTATGCCCTCATGGCCTTCGACGGCTTTCTTGGCGTCGGGACTCAATACTATCCCGTTCCCTGGTCAATTCTGGACTACAATCAAGCTGCGGGTGGCTTCGTGGCGCCGTTGACTCAAGCTCAGATCGACACCGCCCATTCGGTAAGCGATGAAGAGGTCGAACGAGAGATCGAGTGGCGGGAGAGGGTCCACGAGTTCTACGGCGCGGCGCCCTACTGGGCTGGCTTCTGATGAACAATTCTATGGCGAGCCGGGTCCGTCAGTCCCGGCTCGGGCGTCCTTGAATGTGCGCGGCGGCGACACATCCGCCTCCCGAGGCCGCGCCGCCCCAGAGGCTCCATGGTGAGAGTCGCTTGTCCATCGCGCCCAATAACCCCCATCAATGACCCGTTCTGGTCGGTGACGAACGTGGCTTCGTCACAGGCCAGGTGGACGGCTTCAAGGCGCGAGACTTCACCGTCGGCGATGATGATCCAATGAAATGGCCTCTGAACCCTTTGGCCCGGCATGCTGTGGCGTGCGCCGGCGTGCTGATGTTTTGCCTGACGAGCGCCAGAGCTGAGCCGCCCGCGGCCGCGCCGGTCCCAATCCCGGCCTGTCCGCCCTCGCCGCTCACGGCGCCGGAACGCCAGATGATATTCGAGGCGCTCAAGGGAGACGAAGATCCCACTGAGGCGCCTGAGGCGTCGTTCGATGACGCCACGCTGACTGCGACCCTTCAGCGGTACGCCAACCTGCAACTGGGCCAGCGAATCCGTCCCTCCCAGATTGATCGTCTCTGGGCGATCGAAGCGCCGCGTCGCGAGGTGGCGGCCGAACTCCAGGCCGCGCGGAAGGAGCGCCGACTTTCAATTTGGCTGAGGAGTCTTGAGCCGTCCCATTCCGGATATCGCGCATTGAATTCGGAGCGATGTCGCTACCGCGCGATCGTGGACGCTGGCGGCTGGGGTTCATTGCCGGCGGGGGCGCCTCTCAAGCTCGGTGACCAGGGTGCTGCTGTCGAGGCGCTACGGCTGCGCCTCGCCGCCGAGGGCTACGGCCTGGATGTCGGGCGACCGCCGCCCAGCTTTGATGCAGCACTTGTCGAGGCGCTTCGAGCCTTCCAGCGCCGCCATGACCTGGAGGCCGATGGTGTGCTGGGCCCGGAGACGCGACGCGAACTCGATGTCTCCGCTGAGGATCGTCTGATGCAGATCGACGCCAACCTCGAGCGCTGGCGCTGGTTGCCGCATGACCTGCCCGACGACCGGCTCGAGCTGGACACCGGCGCCGCGGAGGCCACGCTTTATGCATCCGGGCGTGCGGTCCTGCATATGCGGGCGATTGTTGGGGACCCAAGCCACAAGACCCCGATGTTCGCCTCTCGGGTCGATGCGGTGGTGTTCAATCCGCCGTGGAACGTGCCCGACTCCATCGCGCGAAACGAGATCTTGCCCAAGGTCAGGCGAGATCCCGGCTACCTTTCCCGCAACGGCTTCGTGCGGACGCCGCAAGGGCTGCAGCAGCGGCCGGGACCGCGAAACGCCCTCGGCCAGGTGAAGTTCGACCTTCGCAGCCCCTTTGGCGTCTATCTCCACGACACGCCCAGCCGGGCCAGTTTCGCCCGGCGCGTGCGCACATTGAGTCACGGCTGCATGCGCCTCGAACAGCCGAGGGAACTCGCCGAGCGACTGCTGGCTGCTCAAGGCTGGACAGCGGCTCGGATCGATCAGGCGATCGCCGCCGGGTCGACCCAACGCATTACCCTGCATAGGCCTACGCCGCTGTTCGTGATCTACCGAACGACGTCGGTAGATCCGGACGGCTGGGCGACATTCGGTCGCGATCGGTACGGATGGGACCGCAAGCTGCTGGCGGCGCTGGCGAATTCCCAACATGCCGAGTCTGACCGACCGCAAGAGTCGGAGTGTTCGGCTTCCGAGCGATGACCGTATGCGGTAAGCTGCGCCGGACATGCGAGGCTTGATGATGACGCAACTTCAGCGGCGCAGCCTGTTGGCGGCGGGATTGGCGGGTGGCGCAGCGGCGCTTCTTACGCCGTTGAAGGCGCTGGCGGACTTGCCGGCGCGCAACTTGGCCGTACTCAATTTGCATACGGGAGAGCGGCTGCAGGCCGTCTACTGGGAATCTGGCGTCTATGTCGCGGACGCCCTCTCGGCCTTCGACAAGGTGCTTCGCGATCATCGCACCGGGGAGGTGCATGCGATCGCGCCGGGGCTGCTCGATCTTGCTGTTGCGCTTTCAGACCGTCTGGGCCTGCGCGAGACCGTGCAGATCATCTCCGGCTACCGGTCACCGCAAACGAATTCCATGTTGCATGCGGCAAGTTCCGGCGTGGCGACCAGGAGCCTGCACATGGAGGGCAGGGCGCTCGACATCCGGATGCAGGGCGTCGATCTGGCGCGCTTGCGCGACACGGCCTGGTCGCTTCAGCAGGGCGGCGTTGGCTTCTACCCCGGGTCCGACTTCGTCCATATCGATGTGGGTCGCGTGCGCCGATGGAACGGATGATCGCCAAGGCTGGTGCGGTGATCTTTCCGGTCTGTTGGCGGCCTTGAGGGTTTGGAGTCCGCTGACCGGCTCCGTATCAGTCTATCGCCGATCCATGTGACTGATTACATCTCCCTTACCAGGCCGCGGCGTGAAGATGTCGAGGCGCCAGATGGCCAGTGGAGATGTCACCGATGTTCCGGTGCTGGCCGAAACTTACAGGAATGGGCGACTGGACAACGCCCCATTGAGGGTGGGCGTAGATTTTCGGCTCCGATAGTGGGCGCCCGCTGGCGCGCGCAGGGAGTCTTTCATCGCGGGGTCTCCTAGGGCTTAATGCTGATTCAGTTCCCGGAAAGTTCAAAGGCCAATTCTTTACCGCGAGGACGGGGCTCATGGACATCGATGACACAGTCGCGATCCACCAGCTGATGAGCCTATACGGCCATTTCATGGATCAGGCCCAGAGCGCCGGATATCGCGCAATCGGGCGTTCGATCGACTTCGC
>Ga0268265_10002276_pt1 | contig 14628 bp, 15 predicted proteins | sample KBSSwiS52_FD_190355 | JGI IMG/M metagenome (GOLD analysis project Ga0268265, IMG submission 190355) | Switchgrass rhizosphere microbial communities from Kellogg Biological Station, Michigan, USA - KBS Switchgrass S5-2 (SPAdes) (version 2) | ecosystem: Host-associated > Plants > Roots >... | reverse complement strand
AAGCTCCGTGTCGGCAGCTCGATCGGCGCGGGGCGGCGCAGGGGGTCTACCGGTATACCCCCTTCGGTATACGCCCGCGCCGGTCCGTGATGCTATCAAACCGTTGATTAAATGCTGTTTTAGCAGAATCTACAGGGTGCGCCGCCACCCCGAGATGTGATCGCCGGCACAGGCGGAATGGCCTCAAGCTGCGGCCCACTGGCCCGAATCGAGCGCGGCGGGGTCGTCGATGGCCATCTCGTCCCAGTCCAGGTCCGGCGGCGGGCTGGAGGCGGCGGCGATCACCGCGCTCATCTCCGCGGCCGAGGTGACGCCCACCAGCACGGCGGTCGCCTCCGGGCGCGAGAGGGCGAAGCCCAGCGCGGCCTGCAGCGGGTCGCTGCGGCCCTCGGCGATCAGCCGGCGGGCGCGGGAGATCCGGCTGGCGGCGGCCTTCAGGTGGGTGGGGGCCCGGTCGGGCGGCAGGAACAACAGGCCGTTCAGGAAGATCGAGCGCAGGTGCACCTCGATGCCGACGCCGGCCAGCTGGGCCAGGGTGCCGTCCACCAGCAGGCGCTGGTCCAGCAGGCTGGCCGGGGCCTGGACGATGTCCGGCCGGAACCGGCGGGCCATGCGCACCGGATCGTCCGAGGCGTAGACGCTCATGCCGATCTTCTTGCACAGGCCCGCATCGCGCATGGCCTTCATCCGGTCCCAGAGGGCCAGGCCATGGGCGCCGAACAGGTCCGACGCCGCCGGCGCCAGGATCGCGTCCACGGACTCCAGGCCCAGGCGGCGAAGTTGGGCGCGCAGCTCCGCCTCCACGTGGTCGGGGCCCCGGTCGGGCCGCACGGTGGAGAGCGTGATGCGGAAGGGATTGGGCCGCGGCAGGATCGCCGAGACCACCGTCTCGGCGTGCGCCGAGTGGCCGGTGATCTCGAACACCGGCAGCTGGGCGCGGGCGGCGATCTGCAGGATCTCGCGCGCCTCCACGTCCCGCGGACGCGACCGGGCGCCCGGTTGGGTCTGATCGAGGCCGAATTGTCCCGAGCCGAGCCCGAGCTTGGAAAGCGGAGATGTCATGAAGGGCGGCGAGCTCTTAACTGCGCAACTGTCAGCCCCCATACTGATCCTGGAGGCCTAAAGATCCCGTATCTGCAACCTTGCTGGGAGGTTAAGTTCGGCCGGATGCGCGAGCCCCTTCCCGAGTGGCCGACCTTCGGCCTCGACGACGATGTCCGCCCGGCGCTGGCGGCCGCGCGCGCCGCGGGCGCGCCTGCGGCGCTCGCCACCCTGGTCGCGGTGGGGGGCGGCGGGCCGCGGCCGGTGGACACCCAGATGGTCTTCGCCGACGGGATCGTGGCCGGCTACTTCTCCGGCGGCTGCGTGGAATCGGACGTGGCCGACCACGCCTTCGCCTGCCTGGCCGACGGCGAGCCCCGGCGGCTGGTCTATGGGGAGGGCAGCCCCTGGCCGGACATCCGCCTGCTCTGCGGGGCGCGCATCGAGATCTTCGTCGAACGGGTGGCGCCGGACGACCCGGCCCTGGCCGAGCTCTTGGCCGCGCGCGACGGCCGCCGGCCGGTGGTCTGGGTCAGCGACGGGCGCCGGCGGGCCTGCACGGCGCCGGAAGCGGCGCAGGCCTGGACGGGCGCGATCACCCGCCGGCACGACCCGCAGCCGCGGCTGGTGGTGTTCGGCGCCGACCCCACGGCCCTGGCCATCGCCCAGCTCGGCGCGCAGTCGGGCCTGGAGACCACCCTGGTGCGGCCCAAGGGTCCGGAACAGCCGCCGCCCCTGGCCGGCGTCGCCTACCGACGGGAAGACCCGGGGCCGGCGCTGGCCGCCATCGGCCTCGATCCCTGGACCGCGGTGGCGGTGGCGACCCACGACCTGGAGATCGACCAGGCGGCGCTGAGCGCCGCCCTGCCGTCGGCGGCCGCCTATGTGGGCCTGCTGGGCGCCCGCGCGCGCCTGCCGGAGCGGCTGGCGCGGCTGCGCGCGCTGGGGATCCCGGACGGCGCCCTCACCAAGCTGCACGCCCCCATTGGGCTCGACATCGGCGGCAAGGCGCCCTGGGAGGTCGCCGTCTCGGTGATCGGCGAGATCATGGCCCAGCGCTACGCGCGGGCCAGCGGCAGCACCTCCACCAGGTCGCCGGCGGTCGCGGCTGGCGCGCCGCCCCTGCGCCGCAGCAGCGCGTTGGCGGCCGCGAACACCGAGACCAGCGACGAATCCTGATCCCGGTAGGGCCGGACGACCAGGCCGCCGGCCTCGAAGGAAAGGTCCGCGCGCATCCAGTGCTCGCGCGGGCCGTTGGCGCTCAGGGGTTCGGCGGCCCGGGCGCCCAGCATTCCCAGTTCGGCCGGCGCCCCGGCGTAGGCGGCGAGGATCGGCCGCAGGAACAGCTCGGCGCAGACGAAGGCCGAGGCGGGGTTGCCCGGCAGGCCCAGCAGCCGGCGGCCGTCGCCCAGCACGCCGAAGAAGGTGGGCTTGCCCGGCCGCACGCTGACGCTCTCCACCTCCGGGGCGAACCCCAGGGCCTTGGCTGCGGCCCGGACCAGGTCGTGGTCGCCCACCGAGGCCCCGCCGACCGTGACGATCAGGTCGGCCTCGGCGTCCCGCAGGGCGGCGATCACCGCGTCCAGCGTGTCGCGAACGGGCCGGGCCTTCTGCGCCACGGCGCCCCAGGCCTGCGCCATCGCCTTCAGGGCCGGGGCGCCGGAGTCATAGATCTGGAAGCGGTCGGGGACGCCGGGCGCCTCGACGATCTCCTCGCCGGTGGAGATCAGGGTGACGCGCGGCCGCCCATGGACCCGCACCTCGGCGCGCCCGGCGGAGGCGGCCAGCGACAGCCGCCACGGGTCGATCCGCGTCCCGCGCGCCAGCAGCGCTGCGCCGGCCCGGAAGTCGCCGCCGGCCGGCCGGACGTTGGCGCCGGGCGGCGAGGCGGGAACGGCCACGCCCTCGCCCTCGCGCGTGGCGTCCTCCTGGATCACCACCGTGTCGGCCCCCTCCGGGACGGCCGCGCCGGTGAAGATCCGCACGGCCTCGCCGGCCGCCAGCGGACGCTCATAGCCGTGACCCGCCGCGCTCTCGCCGGCGATCCGCAGGCGTCCCGGCGCATCGGCGGACCGCAGCGCCCAGCCGTCCATGGCCGAGGCGCGGAACGGCGGCTGGTCGCGCACCGCCGTCACGTCCTCGGCGAGCACCCGGCCGATGGACTGCGTCAGGGCGACGGTCTCGGCGGGCAGGGCGGCGATCTTCGCCAGCATCCGCGCCCGGGCCTCGTCGACGGGGAGCAGCTTCATGGAGCCCGCCAGTCGCCGGAGGCGCCGCCGGACTTCTCGATCAGCCGGATCGCCTCGATGACCATGCCCTTCTCGGCGGCCTTCAGCATGTCGTAGAGGGTCAGGCAGGCGACGGCGACGGCGGTCAACGCCTCCATCTCCACGCCGGTGGGCCCCGTAGTGCGCACCCGCGCGGTCACCGCCAGGCCGCCTTCGGCCGGCTCCACCGCCACCTCCACCTTGGACAGCGCCAGCGGGTGGCACAGCGGGATCAGGTCGGAGGTCCTCTTCGCAGCCATCACCCCGGCGATCTCGGCCACGGCGCGCACGTCGCCCTTCTTGCCCTGGCCGCTCTGCGCCAGCGCCAGGGTCGCCGCCGACATCCGCACGAACCCCGCCGCCACGGCCTCCCGCGCGGTGGCCGGCTTGCCGGAGACGTCGACCATCCGCGCGCGGCCGGCCGCGTCGATGTGGGTCAGGCGGCTCACTTTTCTAAGAGGCGCGGCATCAGCTCGACCATGTTGCAGGGGCCGTGTCGGCTGTCGAGCTGGGCGGCGATCACCTTGTCCCAGCCGTCCTTCACCGCCCCGTTCGACCCCGGCAGGCAGAAGACGAAGACGCCCTCGATCAGGCCGGCGGTCGCCCGCGACTGCAGGGTGGAAAGCCCCACCGACTGGTAGCTGACCAGGTGGAAGATCACCGAGAAGCCGTCGATCTTCTTGTCGAACAGCGGCTCGAGCGCCTCCGGCGTCACGTCACGGCCGGTGATGCCGGTGCCGCCGGTGGTGACGATGGCGTCCACCGTCCTCGAAGCGACCCACGCCTTCACCTGGGTGCGGATGGCGGCGACGTCGTCGGTGACGATGGCGCGGGCGGCCAGCTCATGCCCTGCGCCGGCGACCCGGTCGGCCAGCAGCTGGCCGGAGGTGTCGCTCTCCGCGTCGCGGGTGTCGGAGATGGTCAGGACGGCGACGCGCACCGGGGTGATCGGCTTGGACTCGTCGATGCGGCCGCCGGGACTGAGGACAGGGGCGTTCATGGAAGGGTCTCCGGTTTCGCGTTCTTTAGCGCGAGCCGAACGGCTAGCCCAGGGCGCCTGCGGCCAGGCGGCCGCCCGTTTTGCTGTGAGCGCCTCAGGCGCTGGCGCGCAGCGCCTTCGTCGTGTCGTCGCTGATCGACCCCGACAGGCGGGCCAGCTCCAGCATCAGCGCGGTGGGCGACACCGGCTTGGCCACCCAGCCGTCCATCCCGGCCTCGTGGTAGGCGGCGAGCTGATGGGCCAGGGTGTTGGCGGTCAGGGCGACGATGGGGGTGCGCCCCGCCGGCCCGGGCAGGCCGCGGATCTCCCGGGTCGCGGCGACGCCGTCCATCACCGGCATCTGGATGTCCATGAAGATCAGGTCGAAGCGCTGGCGCTTGGCGGCCTCGACCCCCTGCTGGCCGTCGTCGGCGGTTTCCACCGAGGCGCCGAGGTTCTCCAGCATCTTGGTGGCGATCATCCGGTTGACGGCGTTGTCCTCGACCACCAGCACCCGCAGGCCGTCCAGCCGCCGCTCGCCGCCGGGGGCTTGCGCCGGGGCCTGCGCGGCCGGCGCCGGGATCTCCACCCAGAAGGTCGAGCCCACGCCCAGCCGGCTTTCGAAGTCGATGGTCCCGCCCATCATCTCGGCCAGGCGCCGGCTGATCGCCAGCCCGAGCCCCGAGCCGCCGTAGCGGCGGGTGTTGGAGTTGTCGGCCTGGCTGAACCGCAGGAAGAGCTGAGCCTTGGCGTCCTCGGCGATCCCGACGCCGGTGTCCTCCACCTCGATCCGCAGCCGCTGGCGCGCCCCTTCCCCCCGCAGCGCGAAGCGCGCCTCGACGCGGCCCGCGGCGGTGAACTTCACCGCATTGCCGATCAAGTTGAACAGGATCTGCCGCAGGCGCGCCGGGTCCGCCGTGATCCAGCCGCAGGGACCCGCCACGGCGTGCAGATGCAGCCCTTTGGCCTGCGCCTGGGGCTGCAGCAGGCCCGTGACGCCGGCGACCGCGGTCTCCAGGCACATGGGCTCGGGCGTCAGCTCGAGCTGGCCGGCCTCGATGCGCGAAAAGTCGATGACGTCGTTCAGCAGTTCGGACAGCATCTGCCCGCAGGACAGCGCCTCGCCCAGCATGCGACGGCCTTCCCCGGAAAGCGCCTCCCCTTGCAGGAGGTGGAGCACGCCCAGCACGCCGTTCAGGGGCGTGCGGATCTCATGGCTCATGTTGGCGACGAACTGGGACTTGGCCTCGGCGGCGGCGAGCGCGGCTTCCGCCTCGCGGCGCGTCTGCTCGGTGATGTCCTGCAGCACCAGCACCAGGTCGCCGCCGGGCGTCCGGCCCGCCCGCCCGCGCGTCCAGAGCCAGGCGCCGGAGCGGGCGGACAGGCGCGCCTGGACCTCGACCATGGCGTCCGGCCGCAGCGCGGCTAGCCGCCCGGCGAGGGCCGCGCCGTCCTCCGGATGGCAGAGGTGCTCGAGCGGTTCGCCCAGAACCTCGGCGGCCGGCCGGCCGGTGAGCAGGGTCCAAGCCGGATTGACGCGGCGCACACGGCCCGCCTGAATGACGATGAAGATATCCGGGTCGTGGTCCAGGAACCAGCGGGCGGCGTCGACGTCCAGATCGGATTGCGCAGCCATCCGCCGCCTCTCCCGGAGCGCCTGTCACTCAGAGCGCCTGTTGTCGTTGCTACCCAGGGTGGGGCGGGAAGATGAATTTTGCATTGAGGCCAGATTCCCGGTCTCGGAACGGAAGCGGACGGGCGAGGGCATGACCAGGCTGGGATTCTCCAATGAGCGGCTGGCGCGGATCGACCGGTTCCTGACCGAGCGCTACATCGAGCCCGGCCGCATCCCTTGCGCGCAACTTATCGTCGCACGGCGCGGGGAAGTGGCGCATTCGACGGTGCTGGGCCTGCGCGACGTAGAACGGGGCCTGCGCTGCGAAGAGGACACTCTCTTCCGCATCTATTCCATGACCAAGCCGCTCACCAGCGTGGCGCTGATGATGCTGTGGGAGGAGGGCGCGATCGCCCTCGACGATCCGGTGGAGAAGTACATTCCCGAATGGCGCGACCTGGGGGTGTTCAGCGCCGGCCTGGTCGGAGGATTCGCCGTCACCCGGCCGGCGAGGCCGATGCAGGTGGTCGACCTGATGCGCCACACCTCGGGCCTGACCTATGGCTTCCAGAGCCGCACCAACGTCGACGCCGCCTACCGCAAGCTGAAGATCGGCGACATGCCGGGAGTTCTGACCCTGGAGGAGACGGTCGCCGCCCTGGCCGCCCTGCCGCTGGAGTTCTCGCCGGGCGAGGCGTGGAACTATTCCATCTCCACCGACATCGTCGGCTACCTGGTGGGCAAGCTCTCGGGCATGCCGTTCCAGGATTTCCTCAGGACCCGCATCCTGCAGCCGCTGAAGATGGTCGACACCGACTTCCAGGTGGCCCCGGGGCAGGAGCATCGGCTGGCCGCCTGCTACAGCGTGGGCGCGCAGGGCGGGCTGGCGCTGCAGGAGGACCCCCAGGCCAGCCCCTACCTGAAGCCGCCGGTGTTCTACTCGGGCGGGGGCGGGCTGGTGTCCACGGCGGCGGACTACCTGCGCTTCATGCGCATGCTGGCGAACGGCGGCGTGCTCGATGGGGTGCGGCTGATCGCGCCCAAGACGCTGAAGCTGATGACCTCCAACCACCTGCCCGGCGGGCAGGACCTGACCAATCTGTCGCGGTCGATGTTCTCGGAATCCACCTACGCCGGGATCGGCTTCGGCCTCGGCTTCGCGGTGGTGTTCGACGCCCCGCGGACCCTGATCCCGTGCTCGAATGGGGAATACTACTGGGGCGGGGCGGCCTCGACGGCGTTCTGGATCGATCCGGCGGAAGAGGTCATGGCGTTGCTGATGACCCAGCTGATGCCCTCATCCTCCTATCCTATCCGGCGGGAGCTTCGGACGCTGGTCTATTCGGCGCTGGTGGAGACGAATGGGTGACCTCCTCGACCACCTCGGCGGCCGCCTCGGTCTCCTCGGCCCCTGAGGGCGGCGCCATGCCGGTGTCGGGGGCCTGTCCGCGGGGCAGGTCGTCGAGCAGGCGCGCCTTGCGCCAGCCGCCCCAGCGGTAGTAGCCGGCCGCCAGCAGCAGCGAGATCACCGAGCCCATCGGGAAGCTCCACCAGATGGCGTCGTCCTGCAGGTAGGGCAGCAGCAGTCCGGCGAACGGCACCCGCACCACCCACATGGCGATGATCATGCCTAGCAGCGGCGGCCACACCGCGCCCGTGGCCCGTACGATCCCCGTCAACACGAAGGTCACGCCGAACGGGATGAAACCCCACATCACCACCGCATTGATGTGCAGGGCCAGCGGCGTGGCCGGGCTGGCCGCGGGCAGGAAGAGGTTCAGCGCCAGCGGCTCGATGGCGTAGATCATCGCGATGGGCAGGGCGGTCATCGCCGCCGCATAGATCGCGCCGATCCAGGCGATCCGGTCGACCCGGTCCATCCGGCCGGCGCCCACGTTCTGCGCCGCCATGGAGGAGACCGCCGCGCCCAGCGCCATGGCCGGCATCTGCACATAGGTCCAGAGCTGGGTCGCCGCCCCATAGGCCGCGGCCATGTGCGAGCCGAAACGGTTGACCATCGAGATCATCACCACCGCCGAGCCGGAGATGACCACCATCTGGAACGCCATGGGCAGGCCCTTGAGCACCAGGGTCTTGACGATCGCGAAGTCGGGCTTGAGCAGCCGCCATTCCTCCGGCCGCAGCACCAGGACGCTGTGGGTGCGGTAGAGGTGGACGATCATCGCGGCGAGCGTGATCGTCTGGCTGGTCAGGGTGGCCAGCGCCGACCCGGCGATCCCCAGCCTGGGGGCCGGGCCCAGGCCCATGATCAGCACCGGGTTCAGGACCACGTCCATCGCCACGGCGAACAGCGAGAAATAGAACGGCGTGCGCGAATCCCCGGTCGCCCGCTGCGCCATCATCACGAAGGTGAAGAAGTACATGAACGGCATCGCCAGGAAGATCACCTGCAGGTAGGCGATGGCGTCGGCGCGGGCGTCGGCGGGGGTCCCCACCAGGGTCAGGATCGTGGGCGTGAGCGCGTAGCCGCCCAGCCCCACCGCCAGCGACAGGGCGATGAAGAAGGTCGTGGAGGCGCCCACCACCTTCTTGGCCAGGGCCGGGTCCTTGGCCCCGATGGCCTGGCCGATCAGCAGGTTGGCCGCCATGGTCGCCCCGAACGCGGCGCCCAGCATCAGGAACAGGATGATGTTAGCGTTGGACGTGGCCGCCAGCGCCGCCTCGCCCAGCGAGTGGCTGACCCAGGCCGCGTTCGCCGAGCCGTTCAGCGACTGCAGGGCGTTCGACCCCAGCACCGGCAGGGAGAACATCAGCAGCGTTCGCCCGATCGGCCCGGTGGTCAGGTCGCGATGCGGCCCCGGCCGGCGCCCGGCGACGGCCGGCGGCGCCTTCGGTGCGCGCGAATCGTCTTCGGCGGCAGGCTCCACGCCAAGTCTCCATTGGCGCGACGGCGCCGGCTCGCGCGAAGCGGACCTACCCGCGGAGGCGACCCAAGCTTCGGCAGGCAGCGCTATAGACTCAAACCTGGGCGAGTGGGAGCACCGCCTCAAGTCGCAGGACGGCAAGGCGATCGGGCGCGCCGGCCCCGCCGCCGATGGCGGTCGCGGCGCGAGCCGACGTCCGGCAGATCATGGTCACGGCGCAGAAGCGCGCCAGCAGTCCGATCCTGGCGGGAGAGCATCGGGCGGAGCGGCGCCCTTCAGCTTTCCACCACCTCGGCGGCGCGGATCACGCGGTAGCGGGCCTCGACGAAGGCGAACAGGCCGAAGGCGATCAGGCCTACGCCGACCAGCCCGAGGAGCATCCCGCCGTGCGGCATGCCGCCCAGCGCCTCCAGCGCCGCGCCGACGCCGCCCGCCTCCGAGGCCCGGGCGTGCAGGCCGGCGGAGATCATCAGCGCGCCGGCCGGCAGGAAGGCGATCCCGCGCGCCAGATAGCCCGCCCGGCCGAGCGCCTGCGCCCAGCGTCCGATCCCGCGGTCGCAGACCAGCTGGCTGCAGAAATCGCGTGTCAGCGCCTGGAGAATGTTGCCGGCGCCCAGGGCCAGGATGAAGCCGCCCGCCGCCATCACGGCCCAGGCCCCGAGCGGCCACTCCAGCGCCTGGGCGACGAAGGCGCGGGTGGCCGCCTGGTCGTCGGGCTCGCGCAGGTCCTCCAGGGCGTCGAGCAGGCCGAAGGTCGAGACCGCCAGGCCGCCGTAGACCAGGCCGCTCAGCGCCTGGCCGGCCCGGGCGGCGAGCGCCTTGGGCTCGCGCCCCTGGCGATCGGCGTCGAACACCGACTGCAGCGCCCGCCAGCCGGCGAAGCCGTATAGTCCCAGACCGGTGAGCCAGATCAGCGCGGCGCCCGCCGGCCAGTCGGCCCAGGCCTCGATCAGCGCGCCTTGTGCGCCCTTGGCGTGCGGCGTGCGGCCCAGGGCGGCCAGCATGGCGACGAGGCCGATGCTGACGTAGACGAAGCCGCGCGCCACATAACCCGCCCGGCAGGCGGCCTCCGCGGCGGCGCCCCATGACCAGCCGCCACGCAGGCCGGGGGGCAGGATGGCGAAGGTTCGAGCGCCCAAGGTCCAGCTCCGGCGCCGAGAAGCGGCGCTGGGGGCCAACGCCGGCTCAAGGCGCCGGTTCCGCCACGATTGCGTCTCAAGTCGGCGGCGCGATATAGCGGCGCTGTCTGACGGAGGGCGCGATGATCCACCACGTTTCGATTCCCGCGCGGGATGTCTCCCATGTGGCCAAGGTCCTGTCCGAGCTGACCGGTTGGAAGGCGCGGCCGTTCACGGGCCCGGTCGCCGGCGCGATCATGCTGCTCGCCGAGGACGGCCACGGCACGGCGATCGAGCTCTATCCCGACGGCTCGACCCTGACCCCCGGCGAGGGCGATCGCCAGGGCACGATCGAGCCAGGGACCGGTCCGCAGCTCTTCCCGTTCCACCTGCTCCTGTCGCTGGACGTCGATCCCGCCGAGGTCGAACGGATCGCCGCGCGCGAGGGCTGGCGCGCGCTGCGTTGCTGGCGCGGCCCGCCGGGCAAGCCGGTGTTCGAGCTGATCGAATTCTGGATCGAGAACCGGGTGATGGTGGAGATCGCCACGCCGGAGATGCTGCCGGACTACCTGCGCGCGGCCACCGCCCAGGCGCATGACGAGATGCTCGCCGCCATGCGGGGCGCCTCGGTCCTCCCGGCCTGACGCGCGGGCTCCCTCGATGTTCGTGCGGGAGGTCTTCGCCGTCGCCGATCCCGCCGAGGTGGCGGCGATCCTGGCGAACGTGAGGCTCGGCTGCCTGATCACGCACGACACGCAGGGGCTCTGCGCGACGCACCTGCCCTTCATCTATGACGCGTCGGCGAAGACCTTCGCCGGCCACATCGCCCGCGAGAACGCGCACTGGTCGCGGGCGGGCGAAACCGAGGCGCTGATCGTGTTCCAGGGCGTCGACGCCTATGTCAGCCCCAACTGGTACCCCTCCAAGCTCGCGCATGGCCGGGTCGTCCCCACCTGGAACTATGAGGCCGTGCATGTGCATGGCCGGCTTTCCTGGGTGTCGGACCCCGGCCGCCTGCGGGACCACCTGACGGCGCTCACCGACCGCTTCGAAGCCGGCGCCGCCAAGCCGTGGGCGGTGAGCGATGCGCCGGAGGACTACATCGACCGCATGGTCACCCAGGTCGTCGGCGCCCGGGTGGCGGTCGAGCGCGTCGAGGTGATGCGCAAGCTCTCACAGAACCGCCCGGCCCCGGACCGCCAGGGCGTCGTCGCCGGACTGTCCGCCAGCGCCGAAGCCGGCGACCGGGCGGTGGCGGCGAAGATGCGCGGCCTGGATTAGGCGCCGACGCCCAGAGCCTGGCTGGCCAGGGCCGCGCCGTCGGCCCGGGGCCAGGATCGGATAGGCGCCCCGTCCGGACGAGCCGCCTTGACGGCGCGGCCAATCTCCGGTCTCGAAGGGGCGGGGGGACCGCCGTTGCCGACCGCCGCGAAGACATCGAGGGCCCTGGCCGCGCGGCCGCCGAAACAGCGTGACAGCGTCCGCACGAAGGCGGCGATCCTGGCGGCCGCCCAGAAGGCCTTCGAGACCCGCGGCTACGCCGATGTGGGCGTCCGGGATATCGCCGCGGACGCGGGGATCAACTCGGCGCTGGTGCTGCGCTACTTCGGGTCCAAGGAGCTGCTGTTCCGCGCCGCCCTCGCCGACGCCATAGACGTCGCGCCGCTGATCGCCGGAGATCCGCGGCGGTTCGGCAGGAATGTCGTCAGCCTGTTCCTCGACGCGCCGCGGCAGAACCCCAACTCCCTGCCGATGATGATCCTGGCCACCGCCGACCCCGCGGCGCGCGCCGTGGCCCTGGAGCTGCTGCACGAGCTGGTCATCGAACCGATCGCGGCCTGGCTGGGGGGAGACGACGGCGAGGCCCGGGCCGCGCGTATCTCCATGCTGTGCAGCGGCTTCTTCACCTATTGGACGCTGCTGCCGGTGCGGGCCTTTGCGGGCGGCGTAGATCCCGCGACGCGGCGCTGGCTGGAGGCCGCGCTGCAGGCGGTGGTCGACCGGACGGACGCGCCGCCATGATCGCGTCACGGGCCTCCGGCGGCCGCTCCGATGAGCTCCCATGGCGTCCGCGAGCAACCCCGACGAACAGGAGGGAACGATGGGACTGGTTGAAGGAAAGGTCGCGCTGGTGACCGGCGGCGCGTCCGGGATCGGCCGCGCGACCGTGCTGCTGCTGGCCCGGGAAGGCGCGAGCGTTGCGGTCGCGGACCGCGATCCCGAGGCTGCGAAGACGGTCGCCGAGCATGCGGCGGCCCTGGGCGGCGCGGCCGCAGCCTTCCAGGCGGACGTCGCCGATCCGGAGCAGGTCGCGGCCATGGTCGCCGCCGTGGTGGAACGGTTCGGGCGCCTGGACTGCGCGGTGAACAGCGCCGGGGTGTCCGGCTACAGCGGTCCGTTCGCGGCGATGTCCGACGAGGTCTGGCGCGTTGCGATCTCGATCAATCTCACGGGCCTGGCCTATTGCGTGAAGCACGAGGCGGCCGCGATGCTCGGCCGGGGCGGCAGCATCGTCAACATCGCGTCGGGGGCCGGACTGGAGGGGGTGCGCGGCCTCGCGGCCTATGTGGCGTCCAAGCACGGCGTCGTCGGCGTGACGAAGACCGCCGCGCTGGACCACGCCGGCGAGGGCGTCCGCGTCAATGCGCTTTGCCCGGGCCTGATCGCGACGCCGATGACCGAGGAGGGCCTGAAGTCGGGCCGCCTCGACCTGGAGGCGCTCTGTCCGATGGGACGCGCGGGACGCCCGGAAGAGGTCGCCGAGTTCGCGGTCTGGCTCTGCTCGGATCGCGCGTCCTATGTATCGGGGGCCGCCCTGCCGGTGGACGGCGCCCACCTGGCCGGCTGATCTTTTGCGATCATCGGGCGCCGACATACGCCCTCCGCCGCGCGCGGAAGCTGAACCTCAGCCAACCTTTCCGCTCCGGGGGCGTTCAGCCGCGGGGGTGTTTCATGCCCACGTCGCCGGGACAGGCGACGCGGAACAAAGTGAAAGGTTTCCTCCCATGAAACGTATCGTGCTTTCGATCGCGGCCGTGTCGGCGGTCCTGGCGGCCATGCCGGTGGCGGCGAGCGCCGCGCCCTGGCAATCGGTGAACCAGCGCCAGGCGAACCTGGAGCGACGGATCGACCAGGGAATCCGCAGCGGCGCGCTGACCCGGCCCGAGGCCGTGCGGCTGCGCGCCCAGTTCCGGGACCTGACGCGGCTCGAGTCGCAGTATCGCCGCTCGGGCGGCCGGCTCGACATGAGCGAGCGGCGCGACCTCGACCAGCGGTTCGACCGCCTCAGCCAGCGGGTCTACGCCCAGAAGCACGACCGGCAGGACCAGCCGCGCCGCTATTAGGCGGGCCTGGGGCGGCCTTCGGGTCGCCCCACCCTGAGGGTTAAAGCAGCGCGCCGGCCAGCGTCCGCCACGCCTCGCGGGGCAGGCTGGGGTCGGTGCGGATCGCGCCGCGCACCACCTGCAGGCAGACGTGGTTGGCGCCGGCGTCCAGATGGTCCTTCACCTTCGCCGCGATCTGCGAAAGGTCGCCCCAGCCGAACAGGGCGTCGATCAGCCGGTCGCTGGGTTGGGTGACGTCGTCGTCGCCAAAGCCTGACCGGCGCCAGTTGTTCACGTAGTTGGGCAGGCCCATGTAGAGCTTCAGCGCCTGGCGGGCGGTCTCGCGCGCCTTGGCCGCGTCGGTCTCCAGGATCACGCCCAGTTCCGGCGCGAGCAGGGCGTTGGGCCCCAGCCGTTCGCGGGCTGTCGCCGTATGGTCCGGCGTCGTCAGGTAGGGGTGCGACCCCGCCGAACGATCCCGCGCCAGGTCGAGCATCTTGGGGCCCAGAGCCGCGATGCAGCGCCGTTCGACGGGCACCCCCTCGGTGTCCAGCTTGTCCAGGTAGGCGGCCATGGTGGCGACCGGCTTTCCGTAGTCGGCGCCGATCAGGGCGGCGTGGCTGATGCCGAGGCCAAGCATGACGCGGGCCTGATGCTCCGCCGAGAGGCCGCGCCACCAGGTCCCGGCCTCCGCCGGCTCGTGCCGCCAGATGTTGACGATCCCGGTGGCGACGGTCGTGCGCCGGGTGGCCGCCAGCAGCGCATTCACGTCGCCAAAGATGTCGCCCCCGGCCCCGCCGGGGATCCACACCGCGCCGTAGCCGAGTTCGTCCAGCTCCGCGGCGGCGTCCGCCCGCTGGGCGGCGTCGCCGTAGCGAAGCTCGCCGGACCAGATGCCGATGCGCCCGAGGCGGTCGGCGGGCTTGGATGCGGAGGCGGCTTGCGTGCTCATGGCGCCAGCCTAGGACAAACCGGCGCGCCGGCAACCCGCAGTATTGCGAAGCACGGCGAGGCTTCAGTCCATCAGCTTGCGGGTCAGGTAAGTGTACTCCAGGGCGACCCGCTTGGCCGTCTCGTTGAGGTTGGCCGCCGCGGCGTGGCCGCCGTCGATGTTCTCATAATAGAGGTAGGGGTAGCCGAGCGCCTTCAGGCGGGCGGCGGCCTTGCGCGCGTGGGCCGGGTGGACGCGGTCGTCCTTGGTGGAGGTCTCGATGAACACCTCCGGGTATTTCTGGCCGGCGCGCAGGTTCTGGTAGGGCGAATAGCTCTCCAGCACCGCCCGCTCGGCGGGGATCGCCGGGTCGCCGTATTCGCCGACCCAGGAGGCGCCGGCGCCGATGTGGGTGAAGCCGATCATGTCGAACAGCGGCACCTGGATGACGACGGCGTTGTAGAGCTCC
>Ga0268265_10002271_pt1 | contig 14634 bp, 13 predicted proteins | sample KBSSwiS52_FD_190355 | JGI IMG/M metagenome (GOLD analysis project Ga0268265, IMG submission 190355) | Switchgrass rhizosphere microbial communities from Kellogg Biological Station, Michigan, USA - KBS Switchgrass S5-2 (SPAdes) (version 2) | ecosystem: Host-associated > Plants > Roots >... | reverse complement strand
CGAGCTACGCAATGCCCGCGAGTCCGCGGTTCGCAGCAAGGTTAGCGCGATGAACGCCTCGGCCGATCAGGCACGCCGCGAAGCCGGCGAGGCGGCAGCGACGATCCAGAGCCTCCAGGGCAGCCTGGTGCTCGCCCAGAAGCAGGTGGCGATGCTCGAACCGCTGGCGGCCAAGCACATCGTCCCGGAAACCGACCTGCTCGACAAGCGCCGCGAGGTGATTGACCTCCAGGGCCGGATCGCCGGGGCGCGCGAACAACAGGGCCGGGCCATGGCCGCGGTGCGCGAAGCGCAGGCCCAGGCATCGCAGGCCGGGTTCGAATTCCGCCAGTCGGCGCTCGACGAACGCAGCCAGGTGGCGGCGAAGATCGCTGTCAACCAGGAGAGCCTGCGCGGCGCGCGCGGGCGTGAGCTCCGGTCGCCGGTCGATGGCGTCGTCAACGACGTCCAGGTGACCACGGTCGGGCAATATGTTCAGCCCGGCCAGAAGATCATGGAAGTCGTGCCGCTGGGCGACAAGCTGCTCGTCGAGACGCGCGTGCAGCCAAGCGACATCGCTTTCATCAAGGTCGGCGACAAGGCGCTGGTGAAGGTCACGGCTTACGATTTCTCGACCTACGGCGGGCTCGATGGCCGAGTGGTCCAGGTGTCGGCGGATTCAATCTTCGATGAGGTTGAGAAGAAGCCCTACTTCACCGTGATCGTTGAGACCAACCGGGCGTTCTTGACCGCAGCCGGCCACCGGCTGCCGATTACGCCGGGCATGATGACCGACACCCAGGTCATCACCGGGCGCAAGTCGATCCTGACTTACTTGCTCAAGCCGATGTTGAAGGCGAGGAGCGACGCGTTGCGCGAACGCTGATCGTCGGAGCCGTCCGACGTATCGGCGGCGGGGGTTGGCGGCGCAATGTCCGCACTGGCGAGATTCACCGGAGCCTGGTGCACGCGATAGCCGTGCGTAAAGGTCGCGTTCGACGCGAAGGTGAAGATCGGCCGGTAATCGTGCACCGTCTCGGTATCGAGCACCTCATCGGTGCCGTTGTCGAGCAGGTACATGTGGCCGGCGGCGCGAACGACGAGCACGGCGTGGTCGGCGCGGCGCACCGTGTCCTTCAGGATCACCAGGTAGAGATCCTTGTCGGCGATGCCGGCGCGGCGCAGCATCGCCAGCTTGGCGATCGCATAATCCTCGCAGTCGCCCTTGCCGGCGTTCAGCGTTTGGTTGGCCGCCGACCAGACGTCGGCGCGGCCCCAACGGACCGAGTCATCGACGAAATGGACGCGCTTGTTGACGTACCAGTTGACCGCCTCGAGCCGCTCGACACTGTCCTTGCCGCGCTGTGACGCGGCGAAGGTGGCGGCAGCACCGGTAACCGGCGCATGCTCGACATTGTGCCAGCGCGCATCGAGCGGGGTGTGGCCGATGCGCAAGGCAACGGTGCCGAACACGTCGGGGCGGCCGTTGGTGACGCCGGGGCTAACCTCCGGCGCACGGACGCGGAGGATCGCCGGAACGATCGTCGGTCGTGAATAGGAATAGGACGCGGGCTGGATCGCGGGGCGCTGGCCGACGGCGACGCCGCCCTGTTGGGCCATCAGCGCTTCGAGCGCACTCGGGGCGCCGAGGATGGCTTCCGACTTGCTGAACGACTGCGCCGCAGCGGGTGCCGAAACCGAAACCGCCGCAGCGGCCAGTGCGAGAGCGCCAAGAGTGCGCCGAGCGACCTTCTTGTCCATGGACGCGGTTGTCGCAGCACAAGGGAAAGACCCGCCTAAAAGGCATGGTTAAGCAGGCACTAACCGTACCGACTTGCCAGCCAAAGTGGCGAGGAAGCAGCGGGTCGCCCGTATCTTGGGGTTACGTACTAATACTGAAGCGCGCGTGAGACCGTAATGGTGACGATTATTGGTGCGCTGCTTAACGCGGCGGAAGTTATCATTGTCAAACCGAAACGATAAGCGCATAGCAGCGTCCTGCTCGGAACTGTCCTTTGGGGGGCCGGGCAATGATTTCACACATCATGTGCCGCATCTTCGGCCACCGCCGGTCGGGTTCACGCGTGCATCGCGTCGACGGCGTGTGGCGCAGCCGCTGCAAGCGCTGCGGCGCCGAATTGCTGCGCATCCGCCATTCGAAATGGCGGCCGATCGCGGAGACGGATTGAGCGCCGTTGCCGGCAGCTGCCCAACAGCAGTTCGCTAATCTCGATCAGCATTATGAACCGTAGCAACGGCACGGACGTTGCGGGGGATAATCGAGACACGGAGAGAGATTATGGCGACGACGAACAGCGGGCGGGCAAAGCGTGGCTTTGCCGCCATGGATCCCGCCAAGCAGCGCGAAATCGCGAGCAAGGGCGGCAAGGCCAGCCACGGCGGCGGCCGCAAGCCGAGCATTAGCCGCTAGGTCGATTGCCCCGACCTTCGTACGAGCGCCGGCGCATCCCCCCCGCGCCGGCGCTCTAGTTGTTTAGGCAACCCCCGAGCGCGCACTAGCGTTACGGGGGCGGTATGTATCGGTCGGACCTCAAACCACGCGACAAAGGCGGCGCGATCGCCGCGGTCGCCGCGATCCACGCGGCGCTGCTGCTGGCGTTCCTGCACATCTCCGGCCGGATGAATTTCGCCGATCCGCAGAGCGCGCTCAGCGTGTTCGACAACATTCGCGACTTGCCTCCTCCTCCTCCGCCGGCCCGCCAGAGCGTCAAGCCGAAGGACAAGGAGGGCGGGTCGGCGCCCAAGAACATCAAGAGCGAGGCGACACCCGTTGTAGCGCCAAAGCCGAAGATCGAAACCCCGCCGGTGAACCCGATCGCGGCTGCCGAGACTCCCCGGCAAGGCACGGCGCCGACGCAGGGCGCGTCGAACGTGCCCGGTCCGGGAACGGGCGCCGGCGGTACCGGCAACGGGACCGGCAGCGGCAATGGCGGGACCGGGCCTGGCGGGGGCGGCGAGGGCGCGGCCTATCCGCCGCAATTGCTGACCCCGACGCTGACCGGCCGCAATTTCTCGCGCGACCTGCTCGATGCCTGGCCGCGCGGCGCGCAAATCTTCATGCGTCTCAGGATCGATGCACGCGGAATCGTCATTCAGTGCATCGTCGACCGCGGCACCGGGATACCCGGGATCGATGCGACGGTCTGCGCGCAGGTGCAGGCCCGGTTTCGCTATCGCCCGGCACTGAGCGCATCGGGCCGGCCGGTTGCGGGATGGGCCGGATATCGGCAGACGCCGCCCAGATAAACGGTTAGAGGCGCCGCATGATCGAAGCAGAATGGTGGGAGTATGACTCCCTGGACGAACTCGCCGAGGCGGTTGCCGGCGATGTCGCGTTCATCATCGAGAGCGCGCTCGACGCACGCGGCGAGGCGCTGATCGCGCTACCCGGCGGCAAGACGCCATTGCCAATCTATGCGAAGCTCGCCGCAGCGAAGCTCAATTGGAAGAAGGTGACGATCGTCCCGACCGACGAGCGGCTGGTCGAGCTGTCAGACCCGCGGTCCAACATTCGCGCCATCGCCCAGGCCTTCCTGCCGACCGGGGCGCGGGTGTTCCCGATCAACAGCGACATCGCGGACTATAAGCTCGCCGGCAATTCGGCGAACGCCAAGCTCGCCGACCTCAAATTCCCGCTCGACCTCGCCTGGCTCGGCGTCGGCAGTGACGGCCATACGGCGTCAATCTTCGCCGGGCCGGACCTCGAGGATGCGCTTAACGCGCCCAAAGGCCGCCACGCGATCGGGGTGATGCCGGACCCGCTGCCGCCCGAGGCACCGGTCGCCCGGGTGACGCTGACCCGCTCCGCGATCCTGTCGGCGCGGACGGTCCTGATCACGATTACCGGGCAGGACAAGCGCGACCTGCTCGAAGGCGCGATCGCCGACGGGCATTCATCGAAGCTGCCGATCGGCCGCGTGCTGGCCGAAGCCGAGCAGCCGATCGACATCCACTGGGCGCCGTGAGTTCCGTCGCCCCAGCGAAGGCTGGGGCCTAAGTCAGGCCTATTGGTTGATCGTCAGGAACAGGTCGTTCCACTCCGGATTCGCGTCCATTATCTGGCGGAGCTTCCAGTTGCGATTCCACGCCTTCATGGCTTTTTCACGGGCGATTGCTTCGACGATCGTTGGGTACTGCTCGGCATAGACCAGCCGCGTCAGGCCGTGGCGTTTGCAAAACGTCGAGCCAGTCCCGGTGCGATGCTGCCAGGCGCGGGCGACGATATCGCTGGTGACCCCGATGTACAGCGTCCCGAACGGTTTGTTGGTCATGATGTAGACCCAACCGCATTTCACTCTGGCATTACCTCAGCGACGTGACATCGATGCCAGCCTTCGCTGGCATGACGGGGTGGCTAGACCTCTTCGAGCGGCTTGCCCGCCGTCTCCTTGAGGAACAGCAGCGAGACGATGACCGAAATGCCGGTGAACACGACCGCATACCAAAGCCCCGCGTAGATATCCCCCGTGACCGCGACGAGCGCGAAGCTGGTGACGGGCAAGAACCCGCCGACCCAGCCGGTGCCGACGTGGTACGGGAAGCTCATCGCGGTGTAGCGGACGCGGGTCGGGAACATCTCCACCAGCGCCGCCGCCTGCGGCCCGTACAGCGCGGTCGCGGCGACCACGAACAGCAGCAGGATCGCGATCAGCAGAGGCATGTTGATCTTCGCCGGGTCGGCCGCGGTCGGATAATTGGCCGCCTTGAGCGCGGCGCCGATGGCGTCCGTCGACTTCGTCTTAAGCGCTTTGAGCTCGGCACCAGGTAGCCCCTCGCCGCCGGCGATGGGCACCGACAGCGCGCCGGCCACGACCCGCGTCTGGCCGTCCGCTGCGGCGCGCGTTTGATAAGAAACGCCGCGGTTGATCAGCGCGCTCTTGGCGATGTCGCAGGCAGTGGCGAACTTGGCTGTGCCGGTCGGATCGAACTGGGTCGAGCAGGTCGCGGGATCGGTCTCGACGATGATCGGTGTCGCCGCGCGCGCGGCGACCCGGTCGGGGTTCGCGGCCTGGGCGATCCAGTGCGACGCGGGGAAGTAAAGGACCAGCGCCAGCGCCATCCCCCCGACCATCACCGGCTTGCGCCCGATGCGGTCACTCAGCCACCCGAAATAGACGTAGAGTGGCGCGCTGACGACGGTCATGATGATCAGCAGCAGGTCCTTGGTCGGGCCGGGGACGCCGAGCGACTTTTCGAGGAACACCTGCAGGTAGAAGAAGGTGAAATACCACACCGCCCCTTGCGCGCACATGATGCCGAAGAAAGCGATGGCGACGCGTTTCAGGCTGTCCTTGTTGGCGAAGGATTCCTTCAGCGGCGCGTGGCTGAGTTCGCCTTCCTCCTGCAATTTGGCGAAGTGCGGGCTCTCGGCGAGCTTGGCGCGCATCCACACCGAAACGGCGAGCAGCAGCGCGGAGACGAGGAACGGGATGCGCCACGCCCAGACGCCGAATGCATCTTCGCCAAAGGTGCTGCGCGTGACGACAATCACCAGCAGCGCGGCGAGCAGCCCGAACGAGGCCGACGACTGGATCCAGCCGGTCGCGCTGCCGCGCTTGGCGTTGGGGGCATGTTCGGCGACGTAAATTGCCGCACCGCCATATTCGCCGCCGAGCGCGATTCCCTGGAGGATGCGCAAGAAGATCAGCAGCCACGGCCCGGCCACGCCGGCCTGGGCATAGGTCGGGAGCAGACCGATGAGGAAGGTCGCCGCGCCCATCAGGCTGACGGTGATGAGGAACGCGCCCTTGCGCCCGAGGCGATCGCCGATGACGCCGAAGATGAGCGCGCCCAGCGGCCGAAAGGCGAAGCCCGCGGCGAACAGCGCCAGCGCGGCAATCAGCCCTTGCGTCGGCTCGAGCCCGGCGAAGAACACCTTGGAAATGACCGGTGCGAGGCTGCCGAAGATGAAGAAGTCATACCATTCGAACGCCGTCCCCGCGGACGAGGCGATGACTACGCGGGCCATCGACCAGGGCTTCTGATGCTGTGACTCGGCTACGGTTGCCATGCGCCTCTCCCCTCGACCGACAGGGATAGCAGGGCCGCCCGTTCAGTCCACCTTGCGGATCTTCCCGTCGACGCTGGCGAACTTCATGCCGAACTTCTTGACGGTGACGTGGTTGGACAATGTCCGGCCGTCACCTTGCAGCTCGAGCGTTTGGACGACCTTCATTCCGCCCTTCATCGTGTAGGTGATGGTCGCGGTGCGCGCGTTCAGTGCCACGTCGACCGGCCCCACCGCGTCGCTGAGCGAACCGGTATAGTGTTCCGTGCCAGCGGCCTTCATGATCCATTTGCGGGTACGCACCGGCTTGTCGCCTTCGTGGATCGTGTCGATCAGCACGAAATCGCCGCGGTCGCCTTTGCCGCCGACGCTGTCGACGATCAGCGACGCGGGCCCCTTGAACGCAATCTTGAGGACGTTCTCGGCGTGGCTACGGCCGCTGAAGAAGGCGGTGAGGTCGAGCGCTTGCGGCGCCGCGGCTGCTCCCGCGAGCGCCATGACGGCGGCGGAGAAGCTCACTGCCGGCCAGCGAGCAAAGCGTCGACGACGGTGGGGTCGGCCAGCGTCGAGGTATCGCCGAAGCCCTCGGTCGCGCCCTCGGCGATTTTGCGGAGGATGCGGCGCATGATCTTGCCCGAGCGGGTCTTGGGCAAAGCAGGTGCGAACTGGATCCTATCCGGCGCGGCGAGGGCGCCGATGTCCTTGCGCACTTCCTGGTTGAGCTCGCGGCGAAGTTCGTCGTCGCCCTCTTCTCCGGCATTGAGCGTCACAAAGGCGTAGATCGCCTGGCCCTTGATCTCGTGCGGGAAGGCGACGACCGCGGCCTCGGCGACCTTGGGGTGGGCGACCAGCGCGCTCTCGACCTCGGCCGAGCCGACGCGGTGGCCGGAGACGTTGATCACATCATCGACGCGGCCGGTAATCCAATAATAGCCATCCGCGTCGCGGCGGCAGCCGTCGCCGGTGAAATATTTCCCGCGATAGGTGGTGAAGTACGTCTGGAAGAAGCGGTCGTGGTCGCCCCACACGGTCCGCATCTGGCCCGGCCAGGAGGCGGTCAGGCAGAGATTGCCGCTGATCGCGCCAGCCAGCGCCTGACCTTCGGAATCGACAAGTTCGACCTTCACACCCGGTAGTGGCCTGGTCGCGCTGCCAGGTTTCATCGGGGTTGCGCCGGGGAAGGGCGAAATGAGCGCCGCGCCGGTCTCGGTCTGCCACCAGGTGTCGATGACCGGCACGCGGCTATCGCCGACAACGCGCCAATACCATTCCCACGCTTCCGGGTTGATCGGCTCGCCGACCGTGCCGAGGAGGCGGATCGACTGGCGCGAGTATGTCTTCACCGGCGCATCACCTTCGCGCATCAAGGCGCGGATCGCGGTTGGGGCGGTGTAGAAGATGGTCACGCCGAGGCGGTCGCAGGTTTCCCAGAACCGGCCGAAATCGGGGTAATTGGGGACGCCGTCGAACATGATGCTCGTCGCGCGGTTCATCAACGGGCCGTAGACGACATAGCTGTGGCCGGTGACCCAGCCGATGTCGGCGGTGCACCAGAAGATGTCGCTTTCGCGATAATCGAACACCCAGTCGAAGGTGGTCGCCGCCCACACGGCATAGCCCCCCGTGGTGTGGACGACGCCCTTGGGCTTCCCGGTCGAGCCCGAGGTGTAGAGGATGAACAGCGGGTCTTCCGCATTCATGATCTCGGGCTCGCAATCCGTCGCGAGGCCGTCGCGGACATCGGCGTAAGCGACGTCGCGGCCGGGCTTCATGTTTACCGCAGCGCCGGTTCGGCGGACAACGATCACCGTCGGCACATCGCGCTGCTCGAGCGCCGCATCGACGTTGCGCTTGAGTGGAATAGGCTTGCCGCCGCGAATGCCTTCGTCGGCGGTGATCACCGCGCAGGCGTGGCAATCGACGATGCGGCCATGCAGGCTCTCGGGCGAAAAGCCGCCGAACACCACCGAATGGATCGCGCCGATCCGCGCGCAGGCGAGCATCGCCGCCGCCGCCTCGGGGATCATCGGCATGTAGATCATCACGCGGTCGCCGCGCCGGATGCCGCGTGCTTTAAGCAGATTGGCGAAGCGGCAGGTCTCTTCGTAAAGCTGGCGATAGGTCCAGGCCGATCCGGCCCCGGGCTCATCGGCCTCGAAGATCAGGGCGACGCGGTCGCCATGCTCGGCAAGGTGGCGGTCGAGGCAATTGACCGACAGGTTGAGCTGCCCGTCGGCATACCATCTGATGCCGAACGTTGCCTCATCGAACGACCAGTCGCCGGCCTCAGACGGCTCCTTGTTCCACGTCAGCCGCTTCGCCTGCTCGAGCCAGAAAGCGTCGGGGTCGGCGGCAGCGAAGGCATTGAGCGCGGCCAGTTCGTCCGGGCCGATGCGGGCATTGAAGTCCTCCGGAACCGGATGGACGACATCGCTCACAGGCCGTGGCTCATGTCGATCACGAAGCGATATCGGACGTCGTTCTTCAAGAGCCGCTCATAGGCCTCGTTGACCTGGTTCATGCGGATGAATTCGACTTCTGGATAGATGTCTTCGGCGGCACAGAAATCGAGCATTTCCTGGGTCTCGGGGATGCCGCCAATGGCCGAGCCGCCGACCGCACGGTTCCACCAGATGAGGCTGGCGCCGACGAAGCCCGGCATCGGCGTCAGCGCGCCGACGATCACCATCCGGCCGGACCGGCCGAGCAGGTGCAGGTAGCCGTCGATCTCATGGCTGACCGGAATCGTGTTGAGGATGAAGTCGAAGCGGGTCGCCGCCGCCTGCATCTGCTCGGCGTCGGTCGAGATGATGACATCGTGCGCGCCGAGCGCCCGTGCGTCTTCGCCCTTGCTCGGCGTCGTGGTGATCATGGTGACGTGCGCGCCCATCGCTGCGGCGAGCTTGACGCCCATGTGCCCGAGCCCGCCGAGGCCGACGACCGCGACCTTGGTTGTTGGGCCGACATTATATTGGCGCAGCGGCGAATAAGTGGTGATGCCGGCGCACAGCAACGGCGCGACGCGGGCTTCATCCATGCCGTCGGGGACTTTCAGGACGAAGTGATCGCGAACGACGATATGGTCGGTGTAGCCACCCTTGGTGTTCTCGCCGGTGTGGCGATCCGGGCTGTTGTAAGTCTGTGTGCAGCCTTCGCGGCAGAAAACTTCCCAGCCGTCCAGGCACTGGTCGCAGGTCATGCAACTATCGACCATGCAGCCGACCGCCACCAGGTCGCCAACACGGTGCCGGGTTACCTCGCTGCCTATGGCGGTCACCCGTCCGACAATCTCGTGACCCGGGATGGCAGGACGGGCGGGCTCGCCCCAATCCCCGCGAACGGTGTGCAAGTCGGAATGGCAAATGCCGGCGTACGTAATCTTGATTGAGACGTCGTCGGGACGCAACGCGCGACGCTCGAACTCGATTGGCTGAAGTGGCTGATCCGAGGCGTAGGTCCCCCAGCCCTTGGCCGGGGTCGGCTGGTTGGCGCCCTGGGTCGTCGATTGCGGGTCTGCCGTCGTTGCCATGTCAGCCTCCTATCGGGCGCGTTCGAGGACTCGCCTTGCTTGAATGAGATGCGGGCGATCGACCATTTTGCCGTCGACCGAAAGGACGCCTGCGTCGGGTTGGGCCTCGAACGCGGCGACAATCGCTGCGGCGTGGCTGAGCTCCTCGGCGGATGGCGTGAACGCGGCGTTGATCACCGCGACCTGGTCGGGGTGGATGGCGAGCTTGCCGGTGAAGCCCTCGCGCCGCGCGGCCTCGGCTTCCGCCTTGAGGCCCTTGGTGTCCTTGAAGTCGGCGAACACGCCGTCGACCGGCTGGACGCCGGCGGCCACTGCCCCGGCGAGGCACAGCGATCGCGCCAGCCGGTAAGTGAAGCTGAGGTTGCCGTCGGCGTCGGTCTTGGCCGACGCGCCGAGCGCCGCGGACAGATCCTCGGCGCCCCAGCTCATCGCCACCAGGGCCGACTTGGGATCGCGGTAGGATAGCAGGCCGAACAGGCTGGCCGCCGTCTCGGTGACGATCGCGTGGATCGGGATGTTGCCGGTGCGGTGGGCGAGCTGGACGATGTCCGCGCCTCCCTCCGCCTTGGGCAGGACGATGCCGTGGACGTAGGCGCTGCCCAGCAACTTCAGATCGTCTTTCAGATACTCGCTGCCGAGCGGGTTGATGCGCACCCACCATTCCGGGCCGTTGGAATGCTTGGGCAGGCCCTTCAGGATATTGCGCGCGGTGGCCTTTTGCGCTGGCGCGACGCTGTCCTCGAGATCGAAGATGATCGCATCGGCCTCGCTCTCGAGGGCCTTGGTGATCTTCCGCTCGCTGTCGGCCGGGACGAACAGCCAGGAGCGGGGCTCGGTCATTCGGGCTTTCTCAGGAGCAGAGCGGTGCGGGTGCACTCGCACACCAGCTCGCCCTTCTGGTTGAAGGCGCGGTGTGCCCAGGTGACGAGGCCCGCATTGGGGCGCGACTTGCTGTCGCGAAGCGCGGTGCATTCGCTCTCGCAGCGGAGCGTATCGCCGGCGAACACCGGGTTGGGAAATCTGAGCGCGTCGTAGCCGAGGTTGGCGACGAGCGTGCCGAGCGTCGTATCGTGGACGCTGATCCCGACCAGCAGGCTGAAGGTGAAGCAGCTGTTGACCAGCGGCTTGCCGAATTCGCTCTTGGCGGCGGCCTCGTAATCGAGGTGCAGCGGCTGCGGGTTGTGGGTCAGCGCGGTGATGAGCAGATTGTCGGTCTCGGTCACGGTGCGCGTGATTGCGTGGGCGACTGTGTCGCCGACTTGCCACTCGTCGAAATACCGCCCGGCCATGGCCTTGCTCTAGGCGGGGAGCAGTAGCTCGGCAACGGCTTCGGTGATGGCGTCACCGTCGAGCCGGTACGTCGCGTAGAGGTCGGCGAGGCTGCCGGTCTGGCCGAACTTCTCGACGCCGAGCGGAGCGACGCGCTGGCCAAGGACTCCGCCGAGCCACGACAGCGAGGCGGGTGCGGCGTCGGCCAGGGTGACGAGCCCGGCGCCGGGGGCAAGCCGCGACAGCAGATGCTCGATGTGGCTGGGCTGGCGTTCGCCTTTCCAGCGGCCGGCCTGGGCGGCGGTCCAGCCGCGGTGGAGGAGGTCGGGCGAGGTAACCGCGAGGAGGCCGAGGCCGGGGACGTCGTCGCTCAATTCTTCCCAGGCGGCGAGTGCTTCGGGCATGACCGCGCCCATGGCGACGATTGCCGCGTTCGCGTTCGCGCCGGGCTCGCGCAGCCAGTAGCCGCCGGCGAGCGCGCCCTCGCGCCAGCCGTTGCCGGTGCGCTCGGCCTGGGCGATGCTGCGGGTCGACAGGCGGAGGTAGGTGCTCTCCCCCGCGGGGTCGTCGATCAGGCGGAAGGCGTGCTCCATCATCGCCGCCAGTTCGTCGGCGAAGGCCGGCTCGTAATGGCGGAGGCCCGGCTGGCCGAGCGCGATCAGCGGCGGGTTGATCGACTGGTGCGCGCCGCCCTCGGGCCCGAGGGTGATGCCGCTGGGGGTCGCGACAAGCAGGAAGCGCGCGTCCTGGTAGCAGGCGTAGTTAAGCGCATCGAGCCCGCGGGCGATGAACGGGTCGTAGAGCGTCCCGACCGGAAACAGCCGCTGGCCGAACAGGTCACCGCTGAGGCCGGCCGCGGCTAACATCAGGAAAAGATTGGATTCGGCAATGCCCAGCTCGACATGCTGGCCGTTATTTGTGGCCGACCATTTTTGCGCAGATGCAATCTTTTCCTGCGCAAAAATATCGGCCATTTCGCTGCGGCGGAATAGGCCGCGCTGATTGACCCAGGCGCCGAGGTTGGTCGAGACGGTGACGTCGGGCGAGGTGGTGAGGATGCGATTGGCCAGCTCGCCCCCGGCCTTCGACAGGTCGAGCAGGATGCGGCCGAAGGCAGCCTGCGTCGACTGCTCTTCGCCCGCAGGCACGGGGAGTGCAGGGACGGCGACACTGCCGAAGGCGCGGCTGCGCTTGTCGCGGGCGATCCGCGCGCGCTCGAGCAGCGCCTCGACGCCGGTCCGTGCATTGTCGCCGATGCCCTCGAGCGGTGCCCATTCCTCGCCTTCGCGGACGCCCATCGCCTCGCGGAAGGCGGTCATCTGCGTCGGGTTCATCAGGCCCGAGTGATTGTCCTTGTGGCCCGCGAACGGCAGGCCAAAGCCCTTGATCGTCCAGGCGATGAACAGCGTCGGGACATCGTCGTCGGCCGCTGCGAACGCCTCGACCAGCGACTCCATGCAATGCCCGCCAAGGTCGGTGAACAAGGCGGCGAGCGCGGCGTCGTCGTAGCCCTTGAGAAAGGCGGCCGCGGATTTGCCGAGTGCGGCCTGGATGCGCGCGCGCCACGTCGCGCCGCCCTGGTAATGGAGCGCCGACAGCTCGGCGTTCGACAGCGTCTCGAACCACGCCTTGAGCTTCGGCTGCGCGTCGAGCGCGGCCTTCAGCTTGCGGCCGTAGCGCAACTCGACGACGCGCCAGCCGCATGAGCGGAAGATTTCGTCGAACCGCTCGAACATGCGATCGGCGCTGGTCGCGTCGAGGCTCTGGCGGTTGTAGTCGATGATCCACCACAGGTTGCGAACGTCGTGCTTCGCGCCCTCGATGATCGCTTCGTAGATATTGCCTTCGTCGAGCTCGGCATCGCCGATCAGGGCGACGAAGCGGCCGCGGTCGGCCTCGTCCATGCGGCCGTGCGCGGTCAAATAATCCTGCATCAGGCTGGCGAAGAGCGTGATCGCAACGCCGAGGCCGACCGAACCCGTGGAGAAATCGACGGGAATCGAGTCCTTGGTGCGGCTCGGGTAGCTCTGTGCGCCGCCGAACCCCCGGAAATTCTCCAGTGCCTCGCGCGACTGGCCGCCGAGCAGGTAATGGATGGCGTGGAGCAGCGGGCCGGCATGCGGCTTGACCGCGACGCGGTCGTTGGGGCCGAGCGCATGGAAATAGAGCGCGGCCATGAGCGCGGACATCGAGGCGCAGCTCGCCTGGTGCCCGCCGACCTTCAGCCCGTCCGTAGAGTTGCGGATATGGTTGGCGTGGTGGATGGTCCACGCCGACAGCCAGCGGAGCCGGTCGTCGAGGATCTTCAGGGACTCGATATCGGTGGTCGCGGGCTGCAGCATCGAACGCCGCCTAGCAGAGGAGTGACCGACAATGGGAGAGACAATGCTTGCCGCCGTCGTCCATGCCTTCGGCGAGCCGCTGCGGATCGAGGAATTGCCGGTGCCAAGGCCGGGACCAGGCGAGATCGTCGTCAGGCTGGCGGCCACCGGCGTGTGCCACACCGACCTCCACGCCGTGCGCGGTGACTGGGCGGTGAAGCCGGCGCTGCCGCTAGTGCCGGGGCACGAGGGCACGGGCCATGTTTGCGCGGTCGGCGCCGGGGTCACGCATGTGAAAGAGGGCGATGCGGTCGGGGTGCCGTGGCTCCATGATGCGTGCGGGCAATGCGAATTTTGCCTGACCGGGTGGGAGACCTTGTGCCCGAGCCAGCACAACACGGGTTACAGCGTCAACGGCACCTACGCCGAATATGTGCTCGCCAAGGCCGACTATGTCGGCCACCTGCCGGCCGGCGCCGATCTCGAACAGATCGCGCCGATCCTGTGCGCCGGGGTGACCACCTACAAGGGGCTGAAGGAAACCGAGGCCAAGGCCGGAGAATGGGTCGCCATTTCCGGCATCGGCGGGCTCGGCCACGTCGCCGTCCAATATGCCAAGGCCATGGGGTTCAATGTCGCCGCGCTCGATATCGACGAAGCCAAGCTCGCGCTGGCGAAAAGCCTCGGCGCGGACCTGACCGTCGATTGCCGCGACGCGAATGCGGTGAAGGGCCTGGTCAAGCAGACCGGCGGCGGGGCGCATGGCGTGCTCGTCACCGCCGTGTCGACCGCTGCGTTCGGGCAGGCGATCGGCATCGTCCGGCGCAAGGGTACGATCGTGCTGAACGGCCTGCCGCCCGGGGACTTTCCGACGCCCGTGTTGCCGGTAGTGCTGAAGCGGATCACGCTGCGCGGGTCGATTGTCGGCACGCGCGAGGACCTCGCCGAAGCGCTGGCGTTCGCCGCTGACGGCAAGGTCAAAGCTGAAGTCGCGGTCGAGCCGCTCGACGCGGTCAACGACGTGTTCGAGCGGATGGAGCGCGGCGCGATCAACGGCCGCATCGTCCTCCGGCTCTAGGCGTCGTCGATCGTGGTGAAGCGGTCGATGGTGTCGAAGATGCTGGAGATGCCGGCCTTCTCGTCGTCGGTCAGCTCGGGCCGCCAGATGTCGAACAGCAGGATGATGCGGGTCGCGCCGGTCGGGTTCTTCGCTTCATGCTCGATACTGTCGTCGAAGATCAGCAATTTGCCTTCTTCCCACTGACGCGTCTCGTTGCCGACGCGCAGCCAGCAGCCGTCGGGGACGATCAACGGCAAGTGGGCGATCAAGCGGCAGTTGAGCATGCCGCGGTGCGGCGGAATGTGCGCGCCGGGAGTCAGGCGCGAGAACAGCACGGCGGGCGTCTTCGCGCCGATGTGGGTCATCGGGACCTTGGCCAGCGCGGCCATGGTGCGTGGGCAGCGCGCGGCATTCGCTTCGATCCGCTGGCCGTCGCGCATCAGGTAAA
>Ga0268265_10002268_pt1 | contig 14658 bp, 6 predicted proteins | sample KBSSwiS52_FD_190355 | JGI IMG/M metagenome (GOLD analysis project Ga0268265, IMG submission 190355) | Switchgrass rhizosphere microbial communities from Kellogg Biological Station, Michigan, USA - KBS Switchgrass S5-2 (SPAdes) (version 2) | ecosystem: Host-associated > Plants > Roots >... | reverse complement strand
ACCCAGAACAGCCCCCAGCAAGACCGGCCAGGGCGTGGACACACGCCCTCTTCCGGCCCTACACGCGTTTCCCCAGGTCAGCACCATGATCAGCGCATTCGTGTGACCACCAACTGCGGAACTCGGGTAGCACCGCGCCCGTCCGCAGCGTTAGTAACCGGGCGGGAGCCTACGGTATCCGCCAGGATCCATGTACGGATTGTCGTTCGAGACCCGCGGCCTCGAGTGCGACCGGACGATGTCGAGGTCCGCGTAGAGCAACGCGACCGTCTTCGACGTCATCGACGAACCCCGGTCCGCGTGCACCGTCAGCCTCGACGTATCGATGCCGTACTTCTCGCAGGTCTGCGTGACGAGCTCCTTCGCCAGTTCGCCCGACTCGTTAGGCGCCAGCATCCAGCCGACGACGTAACGACTGAAGATGTCGATGATGACATACAGGTAGAAATAGCTGTGTTTCGACGGCCCCTTGATTTTCGTGATATCCCAGGTCCATACCCGGTTCGGCGCCTGGGCGAGCAGCTCGGGTTTCACGTGCGGCGGGTGCGTGGCCTGGGCCCGGTGCTCCCCAGTCTGCCCCGCGGCGGCCAGGACCCGGTAGAAGGTGCGCCACGAGGCCAGGTAGACGCCCTCGTCGAGCAGCGTCGCCCACACGGCCGCCGGCGACGCGTCGACGAACCGCTCCGAGTTGAGCATCTCGAGAATCCGCACCCGTTCCTCCGGGGAAAGCGCCCGCGGCTGGACACGTTCGGTGTGCGGCTTCGGCGGCCGGCGCGGCGGCGCCGACGCCGGTGGGCGGTGATGCCGGTAGAACGTCGCCCGCGACCGACCCGTCAGCTCGCAGGCCTTCTTCGCCCCGACGAGCCCGGCCAGCTCGACGGCACACGCGTCCGCTATCATTTCTCCTTCGGCGACGACTCCCGGGTGATTTCGGGAATGCTCTCGGAGAGTGCTTCCAAGAGCGCGTTGGCTTTTCCCATGATGTCAATCACGCGGCGGGACGCCTCAAGCTCCTTCTCCTGCCTCGCCAGCCGCGCCTGCAACTGCTCGATCTCCTTGTCCCGCGGGTCGGCCGCCGGCCGGCCACGCGGCTTCGACAAAGCCTCGGCCACACCCTGGTCCCGCGCCCGGCGCCATTCCACGAGATGCGCCGAATACAGACGCTCCCGGCGCAGAATCGCGCCCTTCTCGCCATGCCCGGCCGCGTCGTACTCCGCGAGAATCCGCGCCTTGTACTCCGCCGTGAACGTCCGCCGCTTCGCCCTCGGCTCGACCTCCGGGTCAGGCCGCGGCGGCTCGGGCTCGTCGTCCACCCGACCATCATCGACCAGGCCCCGCCCAGCCGTCAGCACCGTCGCCACGATCAACTTCTCCCAACACCGCCCAAGCTAGCCTAGATAGGACATAACGCCTGTCTCATCTCATCTTGGCAGGTAGGGGTCACGGGAACAGATCGAGGAACACCTCAAGACCCTGGACGGATGGACGACCGACGGCCGGCGCATCGAACGGCTCTATTCGATAGCCCACATCCAGGGCGCGGCGTTCATCATGCACATCGCCGCCCTACAGAACGACTTCGGCCACCACTCCGACGCCACCCTCGGCTACAAGAACGTGCACGTGTCAATCAGCTCCGCCGACATCGGCGGCTACGTCGCCGAGCACGACATCGAGCTTGCCAGGCACATCCAGGCAATCTCGTCAGCACACGGATCAGGGTAGAGAACAGGCCATGCCGGGGGCGAAGTTGTCGACCTGACGTGCGACAAGTCGGGCTCGCAGCAGAGCTGCGCGACCAGATCAGACCACACTCGGTCGTGCCGTCCCGAGCCGCGGCGGCGGGTCCCACCGCCACCGGGACAGAGCCCGAAACGCCCTCTGGGCTTGCTCGAGCCGTGTGCCGCGAAAGTGGCACACGCGGTTCCGAAGGGGCCCCGGCGCCGTAATGCGCCGGGGCTACCTGACCGCGACCTGCGCATGGCCAAACTCCGCCAGAAAGTCTCTGACTGCTTGCGCACCCTCACCGGCGCCCTCCAGTCCTGCGCCCTGTACAGCTACCTGTCCACTGTGGCCAAACACGGCATCGCGATCTTCAAAACTCTCGCCCTGCTCACAGAGGGACACCCCTGGCTACCTACGGCAGCCCGAGCAAGTCAAGATCACTGACAGCCTGAAGGTTACCGATTCTTGAAGCCATGCCGCTATCGCGGTCTCGGCCGCCGCGGATTTTCGATCTCTTCGACCCCGGCCGCCAGAAGAATCCGTTCAGAGCCCAGATAACCTTCATCGACCTTCGTCAGAGCTTCGGCAATTTGACGCATAACTGGTTCAGACAGACCGGTGCGGATAAAATACTCAGCTCGCGATATTGCCTCGTATCCAGCCGCGATCGCGATGCCAAGTCGCATCGCTTCGTCATGCGCGAGACGAAGTATCACGGAATCCTCACCAACTTCAAGATCCACTATTATCCCAACTTCTTAAGGAAGTCTTCGTAGCTCATCGAATAACCGGTCATCGAATACTCGCTGCGCTGAATAATCGCAATTTTCTTCGTGGAGTCATACCATCCAATGCCGCCACCCTTTAGTTTCTGCCCTCCCCCTCTCGCGGCAAAGCTGTCCAAATAGTCCGCGAGTGCATCATCTGACATATTGGCAGCCCAGGAATGACTGCCCCCTGCCCCTTCATGTGCTATCTCGTCACGGATGTGCAGTACCCCTTGGTAGGCGGCGTCCGAACAGCCGTCCATGCCCCCGGCATTATGAACAAGAACCGGCTCGTCGCCTGCGAATACATAGTACGTGTGGAGGTCGGTGACGGTGAGGTTGTAGGCGGGTGCCTGGCGGCTGGTGCCGGGCAGCAGTCCGGTGACTGCCGTCTCGTGGCCGTCGGGGCGTAGGAGTTTTTCGCCGGGGGTGAGTTGGTCGGCGGGTTCGTAGTGGTGGTCGGTGGCGGACCAGAAGGGGTGGTCCTCGGTGGTGGTGAGGGTGGTGCCGTCGGCGAGGGCGAGGTCGGTGAGGGTGTCGTCGTGGACCCAGACGTGGGTGACCCTCTTCGCTGCCTGTTCCCCGTTTTCGGGGTCGGTGGCCAGAACCTTGTCGCCGACCCGGATCTGGTCGATGGGTTTGGTGGTGCCGTCGGCCATGAGTACGGGGGTGGTGGCGGCGAAGCTTTTGCGGCCGCCGAGGGCGCAGGAGGCGGCGGCGTCGACGAGGTCGTCGCCTGCTCTGGCGGCGTCGTCGCCGACGCGGGCGGCGGCGACCTCGGCTTGTTTGAAGGTTTTGAGGGCTTTGGCGCCCTTGGCGGCGATGGCGGCGCCGGGGAGCATGCCGGCGCCGGCGATCGCGGCTTCGGTCCACTGGCCGTTGAGGGCGTAGCCGACGGCCTGGGCGGTGCCGCAGACGGTGCCGACGACGCCGGGGACCATGGCGCAGTACTGGAACAGGGTGCTGTGGGCGACCCAGGCACCACCGGTCTGCAGGGCGGAGAACGTCGCCTGGCTGGCGTCGACGACCGCGTTCTTCACCGTGCTGGCCACCGATACGGCGGTATCGACGGCACAGCTGTTCCTGACGCTGAGCCAGCTACAGCCCTTGTCCGGCTCGGAGGGGGGTGGCTGGACGGCGAGGGTGGTCGTCGCGGCGTTGTCGGCGTGCAGGTTCTTGAAGCCGACAAGCTGTGCGTCGGCACGGGCCTGGTCGTAGGCGACCGACGCCTTGACTCCGGCCCAGAACTTGTCCTCCCCCATTTTGATCATCTGGTCGATGGCGTCGTGGCCGAGGGTGGGATATTTCGCGGTCAACGCTTTCTCGAAGGCGAGGTAGGCGTTGACGCCGGCCCGGAACTCGGCTTCCTTGCGCTTGCGCTCCGCCTCCTGGTAAGCCGTGGCGGCCCGGACGCCGGCCCAGAACTGGTCCTCACCGAGCTTGACCATCTGGCTGATCGCGTCGGTCCCGAGCGTGGGATATTTCGCCGACAGCGCCCAGAACTTGTTCTCCTGGGCGAGCGACTCCTTCGTCCGCCCGATCGCCAGGTCGAAACCCGTCGGGTCACTGTGGGCGACCGGGTTCGCGGCGGCGTAGGTGTACCTGTTGTCCGCCGCGGAGCCGGTCCAGGGCAGGGCGTAGGTGTCCCGGGACAGGAACGTGCCGCTCGCCGGGTCGTACCAGCGCGCCTGGGCGGCCACCAGGTCGGTGTCGGAGTCGGTCCAGCTGCCCTGGAACCCGACCTGCAGATCGTTGCTGACCGCCCCCTGAGCGGTGCCGAACGGGTCGTAGTTGCGGCTTTCGGTCACCGACGCCCCGTCTGTCGTGAACGCCGCCACCACGTCGCCGTGGGTGTTCTCCAACGTCGCCCAGTCACCGGAACCGGTACCGGCACCGATCAGAGATCCGTCGGGACCGCGGGCGAACGCGGAGGTGCCGTCGGTGTTCGGTTCCTTCTCGACCCCGTCGTACAGGAAGTCGTAGGAGCCACCGTGGGTGCGGTTCGCGATCCGGTCCAGCCCGTCGTAGGTGTACGACGTCGTCGTCGCCCCGACCGTGTGGGAGATCAGCCGATCGAACGCGTCGAACGCCGTCGTCGTCACCGTCGACCCGGCGGTCTTGGTCGTCCGTGTGCCACGGGCGGTGTAGGTGTATGTCGTCGAGCCGCTGGACAGCAGCCGGTTGCGGGCGTCGAACGTCGCCGCCGTGCCATTGACCGAGGTCCGGTTGCCCGCCCCGTCCCAGCCGTAGGTCGTGGTGACGCTGGCCTGGCTCGTCCACGACGTCAGCCGGTCCGCCCAGTCATACGCGTAGCTCTGCGTACCAGCCCCGGCAATCCCGGACCCGCTGATCGTCGTCGACGTCAGATTGCCGTTGTCGTCGTAGGCATAGGTCTGCTCACGCAGCGTGCCCGACGGCCCGGACAAGGTGTCGGACGTGACCCGGCCGAGCTGGTCGTGGTCGAACGCCCGGACCGCGCCGTTGCCACCGTCATAGTCGATCGAGGTGAGCTGGCGCGCGTCGTCGTAGTCGTAGACCCGGGTACCACCCGTCGCTCCGCCGTCGACCGCGGACAGATCACCACGAGCGTCGTAGTAGTAGTTGCTCCACGTACTCCCACTGGCCCGCTGGGAGATCCGGCCGTCCTCGTCGTACGAGAACGACGACCCACCCAGATCACCCGAGCTGTCGACGAGCAGGCCCCGGTCGTTGTAGGCGAACTCCACGTCACCGGCCGCCGAGCCGACCGAGGTCAGGTTGCCGGCCAGGTCGTAGCCCTGCGACCGAGCCGCTCCCGTCGCGCCGCCGCCGGAGCCGGTCTCCAGGGTGAGCCGGCCGAGCTCGTCGTAGGTGGCGTTGCGGGTGACCCCGCCGGGCTCGAGAACGGTGACGGCCAGGCCACCGGCGTCGTAGCTGGCCTGCCAGCTGCGGTCGGCCAGGTTCGGGTAGGCGGCGGTGGACGGCTCGATGGTCTTCTCGGGCAGGCCGAGGGAGTTGAACGTGTAGACGGTCGCGTGGTTGTTGCCGTCGGTGAGGCGGGTCCGGTTGCCGGCCGCGTCGTAGCCGGCGCTGGTCGTGATCGACACCCCGGACGAGACAGGGATGGTGACGGTGCGCGGCCGGTTGAGGGCGTCGAACGTGTAGGTGCTGGTGTGACCGTTCGGATCGGTCGTCGACGTGAGGTTGCCGGCCGCGTCGTAGCCGTGCTCGACGGTTCTGAGCAGGGTGTCGGTGTCGGAGTAGTCGGCGGTGGCGGTCAGCCGGCCGGCGCGGTCGTAGGTGGCGCGTGCCGAGCGGCCGAGCGGGTCGGTCGTGTCGACGAGCCGGCCGGCGTCGTCATAGCCGTAGCTGGTCGTCTTGCCCGCCTCGTCGGTGGTCTCGACGAGGTCGCCGACGTTGTTGTAGGTCGACAGGACGGACGCGCCGGTGCCGAAGTTCGACGGACGCAGGACGCGGGTGACCTCGTCGGCGTCGTTGTGGTCGTAGTAGGTGGTGTACGCGACGAGCGGGCTGCGTTCGGTGGCGGACTCCGCCCAGCGCCGGTTCAGGTCGTCGTAGGCGTAGATCGTCCAGGCGCCGTTCTGGTCGACCGTGTCGAGCAGGTTCCCCGCGTCGTCGTAGATCTTCCGCGTCACACCGGCGTCGGGCGCACCCGACACCTGCGGATCAGTGATCGCGACCGCCCGATCCCGCTTGTCATAGACGGTCGTCGTCGTCTGACCGCGCGGGTCGGTGTGGGTCAGGACGTTGCCCTTGGCGTCGTACGTCCACGACTCGGTCGGGACGATCGCCGACCCGCCGGGAGGCGTGTAGGACGGGTGGGTCGTCTCGACCGGATGACCCAGGGCGTCGTAGGCCGTGGTCGTCACCTCGCCACGGGCATCGCGCGAGTCGGTCGCCTCGCCGAAGGTGTTGTAGCCGACCGCGGTGGTCGGGTTCTCGTCGCTGGCGGCGCCGCCGTTCTCCTCGACCGGCACCTCGGGGTACGTCGTCTGCGACGCTCGGCCGGCCGGGTCCGCCGTGTAGCTTGTCGTGAACGCCGGGTCCGGCGAGCCGAGCGGGTCGTGGCCACGCGGGTCGGTGATGGCGGTCAGGACGCCGCGCTGGTCGCGGCTGTAGTTCGTCGTGAACGCATCCGCGCCGTCGCCGTGCACCGTCGACCAGACCACGCGGTTCGCGTCGTCGTAGCCGATCTCGGTGGAGGTCGCCTCGTTCTCGCCGGTGCCGGTCGTCTTCGCCGTCAGGTTGCCGTTGGCGTCGAAGCCCTGCCAGGTCCAGCGGTCGATCCCGTCCTGGTCGCGGGCGATCCAGCGAGCCAGGCCCGACTGGTCGTAGTAGGTCTTCGTCCAGCGCTGCCAGTCGGCGGTCCCTGTGTCGGTCTCTTGCCCCGCGCCGTCGTAGTAGTGGACCTCGAGCGTGATGTCGCGGGTCTCGGAGTCCGACAGCTCACCGACGGTGAAGTCCGGGACGTGGTAGTCCTTCAGGACCTTCTGGAGGAGCAGGCCGTCGTTGAAGTAGATGAACGCTGTCGTCCGGCCCAGGGCATCCGTCACGGAGGCCAGCCGGCCGGCCGGGTCGTAGGCCCGTGACTCCACCAGCACGTCACGGGGCGACGAGTCGGCGACCGGGTCGTCGACGAAGTCCTTCACCGTCGTCGTCGCGACCTGGTCGCGCGGGGTGTAGGTGAACTCGGTGACGGTCCCGTTCGCGTCGGTGGACGACGCGATGTTGCCGTTGCCGTCGTAGGTGACCGAGCTGGTCGCCTCCTCGTCCGTGCCGACCGCGCCCGTGGTGGTCACCCGCCGGTCGGCGTCGTCGTACTCGTACGTCGTCGCGCGGTCCTCATCGCCGCCGGTGGAGTCGGACAGGACGGTCTCGGTGAGGTTGCCGTTCGCGTCGTAGGTGTTCGTCGTGACCTTGGTGTGGGTGACGGACGTGACCGGATTGGTCACCCCGGGCTCGGTCGTCGTCGCGGCGGCGCCCAGCTCGGTGTAGGTGTAGGTCGTCGTCAGGCCAGCCGAGTAGGTGTCGGAGATCTCGGTCGACGTCAGCCGCCGCCCGATCTCGTCATACGTGTACTCGTGCGCCAGGCCCACCGGATCGGTGTCGCCTCGCAGGTCGCCCTTCGAGTCGTAGGCGTACGTCGTCGTCTTGCCGGCCGCGTCGGTGCTGGTGAGGAGCATCCCAGCAGGCATGGTTTCGCCGCCGACCGCCGGCTCGCTGCCCGTCGTGTACGTCGAGGTGGTGGCGCGGCCCGAGGGGAAGTCGTCCGTCGCCGGTGTGGTGGTGGTGACCAGCTGGCCGTGGCTGTCGTACTCGTAGGTGGTGAGATACGTGTCGTCCTCAGGGCCGGACGAGTTGCCGTTGCGGTAGGCGACGACCTGGTCGGCGCGCGGGTCGCCGGGTGGGCCCTCGAAGTACTCCCAGTACTCGCTGACGGTCCAGTCGTCCGTCCGCGGGGTGCGTTTGGCGATGACGTTGCCGTGGTCGTCGTAGTCCTGCTGGACCGCGTGGTTGTTCTCGTCGACGGTCTCGGCGAGGTACCCGTCGTCGTCGTAGGTGTAGCGCTGCGAACCGGCGAAGTCGGTGTGGGTGACGAGCTGGCCCCAGGCCGAGTACTCCCAGACGGTGTTGTCGCCGTTCGGGCTGATCGTGCGCACGACCGTCGTCGGCTCGGACTGCAGCTCCTGGAACCGGGTACGGCCGCCCTCGCCGTCCTCGCTCCAGGCGACCGTGCCGTTCGAGTTGTAGCCGATCTTCGCGGAGGTGTTGCCCTCGGGCAGGGTGATCTCGGTGAGCCGGCCGTCGTCGTTGTAGTCGTACTCGGTCGGGTCCGAGCTCTGCGGGCCGGTCGCCGACGTCAGCCGGTCGTCGTCGTAGGTGTAGGACCACGTCAGCGGGCCCGAGTACGCCGCGACCGATGGGGTCTCGACCGTCTCGACGTGCCGGCCGTCGCTGGTCCAGCCGAACTCCAGCGAGCGGTGCGTCGTCGTGTTCGTCGCGGAGGTGAGCTGCGCGCTCGCGTCGTAGGCGTACTCGACCCGGTTGCCCACCGCGTCCGTCGTCACGACCAGCCGGCCGTCGGAGCGGAACGCCGACGACACGCCGCCCTTCTGGGTCAGCGTCGTCGCCGCCGGGACGGTGACGTCGTCGATCCGGCCCGAGCCGCCGGCCGACTCGGCGAAGGGGCCGGCCCGGCCGCCGTAGAGAAGGGTGGGGTCGTCGGCGGTCATGATCTCGGTGCCGTTGCGGAACACCCGGATCGACGTCCCGCTGGCGACGATCTTCATCACGTCGGCGGCGGTGTAGTACTCGCCGGGGGCGTCGGAGACGACGCTGTCCGTCCCGTCGACCGTCTTGACCAGCAGCCACGTGTTCGTCGACGTGTTCGCCGCGAGGCGCCAGTAGTTCTCCTCGTCGACGGCCCGGAACACCAAGCCCAGCCCGTTCTGGGCGACCGGCATCGTGAACGTGAACGTCCCGTCGGAGGCGGCGCCGATCGTGCTCATCGTCCGGCCGGACGCCGAGACGGCGCGGGCCCGGTTGGTGTCGGTACCCCAGGTGCCGGCCCAGTCGACCCAGGCCTCGCCGTCGTCGGTGAAGCCGAGCCCAGAGGTCGAGTTCGGGTTGGTGAAGCTGTCGCGGTGCTGGTCAGGCGTGATCACCAGCGAGTCGACGCGGCCCGCGCCGGTGGCGACGCCGAACAGGCCGGCTCTCGTCGCGGTGGCGAACTGGCTGTCGGTGACCGTGCCGACGACCCGGTCGTTGCGGTAGACCGCGAGGGTGTTACCGGACGCCCGCACCGCGTAGGTGTCCTCCGGCGCGCAGCACGCCCCGGTGTATGTCGCGACCACCGAGGGGAAGCCGCCGCTGCGCTTCGCGAGCACGAGCGCGTTCGACGACGGCTGCACGTACAACATCCACATGTTGTCGATGTCCTGGACGCGGAACGCGACGCCGGCGTAGTCCTGGGCGACCGGGGCGGTGAACTGGAAGGTCCCGTCCGACGGCACGGGCAGGACCGCGGCGCTGCGCGACCAACTGCCAGCCGTCGTCAGATAGGCCTCGCCGTCCTGGACGCCCCAGGTGCCGGCGAGGATCTCCCAGCTCTCGCCCGTGTCCGTAGACCCGAGCACGGAGGTCGAGTTCGGGACCGTGAACGACGCGATCCTGGGCTTCGAGGCCTGCAGGAACGCGTACTGGCCGCGCGGCGGGTCGTACGTGCCGTCACCGCCCCGGCCAAACACGTTGCGCTGGCCGTCGCCGTAACGGACCTGCATGTCGCCCGCGCCCTTCGGCACCGGGGTGACGGCGGTGTCGAACGACGACGTCCAGCCGACGCCGAAGATCCCGTCGGCCGGGTCGGAGCTGTTGTAGGTGCGGGTCACGGACAGCCCAGGGCCGGCGCCTTCGATGACGGCGTCGGTGACCGCCGACGTGTAGTTCTGCGTCATCGGGTGGACCTGCGCGACCGACGGCACGTACGGGTTCCAGCCGAAGTCGCCGGCGTCGCCGTTGTAGTTCACCGGCTCGAAGGCGAGCGGCTGCGTCCACGGGCTGGTGTGCGTGCCGTCCTTGACCTGGCCGCGCCAGTAGTAGACGTGTCCCCAGGCGAGCGCGTCCCGCGGCGGCGACCAGCTGTTCGACGCCTGCCAGCCCGACGTCCAGCAGGTGCCCGACGCCGCGTCCGTCCCGGTGCACAGCTGGAACTGGAAGCTCATCGCGCTCGGGCCGCTGTCGGGGTCGACGCCGGTCAGGACGAGCTGCGGCCGCAGCGACGCGACCGCCGTGCCCGACTCGGGCGAGACGGCGGCGACGTAGGGGGTCTGGTTGGTCGGGCTCGCCAGCGGCAGCTGGGTCGACGCCATCGGCACGCCCTGGCCGGAGAACCACGACGTCCCGGACTCCTCCATGTCCCACCGGATGTGGTACGTGCCGGCGGACAGGCCCGAGAGGCTGACCGACGCGGTGAGGTCGATCTGCTCGCCCGGATCCACGTCGCTCGGGATCGTCGTCTGCAGGCCCTGGTGGACGACCTCGGTCGTGTCGGAGCTGTTGTAGATGTGGTACGAGAGCTTGAAGTTCCCGTTCGCCGGCCAGGTGAACTGCCCGCTGTTCGTCACCCGCACGACCACCTGGCCGGGGCCCGAGGTCGTCGGCTGCGAAAGCCAGGTCGGCGTTCCCGACGGGTAGCCGTAGGTGGCGCCGTAGGACGTCCAGTCGATGGAGAGGCGGGGGCGCAGGTCACTGCTCGGGACGGCCGGGTTGCAGGCGCAGTCGGTCGACGCGAACGACTTCAGCCAGCTCCCGGTGCTGTCCGACGTGACGATCGCCAGGCCGAAGTTCTGGTTTGGGTCGTGGGTCCAGGTGTCGACCAGCTTGCGCAGCCGCGCGTCGCCGGCGCCGATGAGCTCCTCGCCGTTCTTGCAGATCAGCGAACCGGCGTCGTGCGCGAACGACTTCTGCGCCACCTCGTCGCCGATCACCGCCCCCGGCCAGGTCATCGACGTGCCCCACCAGGGCGCCTTCACCGCGCGCAGCGACACCGGGTGCGCGATGCAGCCGCTCGCCGACGCCGTGTTGACCAGCCGCACCTTGGCGTCGACGACCGTCGCGTTCTCCAGCGCCGGGTCGTTCGGAAAACGCAGATAGCCGTGCAGGACGTCACCCGAGGCGACGCCGGCGCGGATCACGTCCGACGACGAGTAGTTCGTCGTCGGGTTCGCGCTCGAGACGTAGGTGTCCTCGACGTCGGCCGTGATCTGGGTGGTCGTCGGGTCGACGCGCACCGGGAACACCCGGTCCTTCGCCGCGAGCCACGCGGCGTCGAGGTCCATCCGCAGCGCCGGCCGCCCGTCGGCCGTCGTCGTCAGGCTGTAGGTGACGCCGTCGGAGGTCGCCGCCAGCCCGTCGGCCGACGACCGGCCGTCCGACATGTAGCCGGCCGGGATCACCGCCCGGGCCTTGCCGTCCTTGTCGACGAGGACGACCTGCCGGCCGTCCACCTTCGCCGTCAGCCCGGTCAGCGCCAGCGGGTAGACCCAGCTCGTCGGCGCCGCGGCCGACCGCAGGACCAGCACCTCCTTGAGGCCGCCGGCCGTCGGCACCAGCTCCAGGTCGGTGTCCTGCGCGACGCCGGCATAGGTCGCCGTCGAGCCGTCGACCTTCGCCGCGACCGGCCGGGCATCCTCGACGCCGAACGCGAACGACGCCCCGCCGCCGAGGTCGAGCCGGCCGAGCGCCGGGTCAGCGGCGTTCGCCGCTACCTCGGTGCCCGTCTGGGTCGAGCCCGCCCGCAGCCGGCCCTTGTCCGCGGCGACCAGGGCCGTGTCGACGCCGACCCAGTCGCCCTTGGCGTTCTTGAACCGGCTCGCGCCGCCGAGCGCGACCTCGGTCGTGTAGGTGCCGTCCGGGTTGCGGAACACGTCGGCCGTGGAGGTCCGCAGCTGCGGCACCTCCACCCGGCCCGCCCGCGCGCCCGTCGCCGGGTCCGCGGCCGGCCGCTCGGGGACCACCAGCGTCGTGTCCCCGAAGGTCGCGCCGCGCGGCGCCGCCCCGGCGGCGGCCACCTCGGCTGCCGTCGGTACGTCCGGCACGAACGGCTTCGCCTGCAGCGCCGTCGGTGTCACCCCGGTCGTCGGCACCGTGCCCGGCAGGTCCCGCACCGGGTCCGCCCGGCCCGGCACCACGGCGCCCGCCCGGCCCGGCGTCGTGCCTGACAGGGCCGGTCCCTGGTCCCGTGAGGTCGCCGGATCGTCCAACGCGCCGACGCTCGTGTCGCTGGCCGACACCAGATGCGTACGCCCGGCCGCGCTGCCCGAGGTCGACTCGGGCAGCGCCCCGTCGACGTCACGGAACGGGTTCTGCTCGGCGATCGGCACCAGGTTCGGGTCCGTCACCCGCTCCAGGACCACGAGCGCGACACCGGTCATGAGCAGCACCGGCACGAGCAGCAGCGCGACCCGGCGCGTCCGGGACCGGCGCAGCCAGAGCTTCCGACCGAACGACAGAGGACGACCCAACGACAGCGAGCGACGCGAGGGACGCGGGGGACGCGGGGATTGGTGCCGGCCGGTCATCACAGCTCCGAACAGGTGCGCAGGAAAGGGCACGAGCCACGCAGAACGGGACCGTCGGGCGCACAGCGACCCGACGGCCTAACCGACCCGGTCGATCTCCGCGGCCCTCCGAAGGAAGGCGGGGCAGGGCGCGGCAGGACCGTCGAAACGCGCACGCGACGAAGAAAAAGGCGCGAAAGGTCCTGGCCGCACCGACCACGGGATATCCGGGTGCGACGGCACCTGCCACGGCAGGTGGTGAAAGCCGGCGTCGACGCCGGTGACCTGCCCTGGTCCCAGCCAGCGAGACGGCTGGTTACCTGCGGGCAGCACAGATCAACTAAAGGAAGGCAGAAATAGGCGAGGAGGTCCGGCACGACATCGTGCACGGTGAGAACACCCGTCGGTGCCCGAGATGAACTCGTGGCGGCTGGCGGGAGAACGACAGCCACTCCGGGGCGACCGAAGCCGCCCGGAAGGTGCGCCGCAGAGCATTGCACGCTTCACAGCTAACTCACAAGTAGTTCCCCTACATCACTGTAGAGGATCACGATCGGCCGGCTGGAAGCCTTGGCCTTCAGCGGAACCGTGCGCGCGTATACCGCCGGCGAGGGCCAGTCGTCAACGCAGGAAGAACTAGTCCGGAGACAGATCACATCAATGTTTCGCTATGGGCAGCGAGCATCGAAGGTCGCCCGCCTGGAGCGCAGGCAGTATGCGGACGGTGTTCAGTGGCTCCGAGGAGTGCGCGGAATTTTTCGCCAACCTCTGGCGAGACCTGTCCGGGCTCTGCCATAGTGGCTCACCACCCGCACACAACCACGCGCCAAGACCGCGGCAACTGCCCCTGCCCACTCGACGACCATCAGGCATGGCCGGAACCGGCCACGCCTGTACTCAGCCTGCCCGGCCGCCCATTCACCAGTCCGGCTTCAAGCACGCAATGACCTGTAGCGCCACTGCACGCGCCGAATAGCGCCCCCGGCTGCCAAGCGCGCAGGTATTCAGCGCTGCCTATACCTCGACGTCGTATTACTCGCCGTGCCGCCAGGCGGGACGTAGGAAGGAGCGCACCGATGAGCCGGCGCAACGACCTCACCTGCACTCCAGGTGAGCCAGCCGTCTCATCGCCGCCCGCTCCCGCGAACCCGCCGCCCATAGCGCCGCCTGAACCTGCCGCTCAGGAGCCGTCCCCTCGTCTGGCGACCAGCGACTCTCCTTCGCCTCGCAAAGGGGGCCGGCACCGTCGCCGCCGATCTCCCGCCCGCACGGTCGGCCTGCTGCACGCCGTCGGCCTGCCCGTCCTCGGCATCCCAGCCCTGCTCATCCTGCTGCTGTCCGGAGCCGACGCCCCCCTCGGCGTCAACGACTCCGGCTCCCCGGCAACACCATCCGTCACCGCGGACAGCGGCTACGTCACCCCCACGCTCGGCCCCGACGCCCTACCCGCCGGCCTCCAAGCCCTCGACGACAGCGCGACCGGACCAGTACCCGCCGACAGCCTCGCCACCGCCGCCGCCGACCCCGACACAGCCGACGGCCACATCCGCCTCACCGCCACCGAACGCCAGATCCCAGCCCGCGTCCTGGCCGCCTACCAACAAGCCGCCAGCACTCTGGCCGCCGAACAACCCGACTGCCACCTGCGCTGGCAGCTGCTGGCCGGTATCGGAAAGATCGAATCCAACCACGCCACCGGCCGCACCATCACCCCCGACGGCACCATCACCCCCACCATCCTCGGCCCCCGCCTCGACGGTGGCGGAGAGTTCGCCCGGATCACCGACACCGACCGAGGCAGGCTCGACCAGGACACGATCTACGATCGCGCCGTCGGCCCACTCCAGTTCATCCCCAGCACCTGGACCGGTGCTGGTCTCGACGGTAACCACGACGGCGCCAAGAACCCCAACAACATCGACGACGCCGCGCTAGCCGCCGGCGGTTACCTCTGCGCCCACGGACGCGACCTGGCCAACCCCACCGACCTCAACGCCGCGATCCACGCCTACAACCCCTCCGACGCCTACGTCCGCGCCGTCCTCGCCTGGACCACCGGCTACACCACCACACCCCCTACCACCGGCCCGGCAATCAGCCCTGCGACC
>Ga0268265_10002257_pt1 | contig 14734 bp, 12 predicted proteins | sample KBSSwiS52_FD_190355 | JGI IMG/M metagenome (GOLD analysis project Ga0268265, IMG submission 190355) | Switchgrass rhizosphere microbial communities from Kellogg Biological Station, Michigan, USA - KBS Switchgrass S5-2 (SPAdes) (version 2) | ecosystem: Host-associated > Plants > Roots >... | reverse complement strand
CAGAACCGATCGCTTGATCATTCGCGTGCCGGCCTATGGGCCCCGCGGAAGCACTCCGGCCCTCAGCGTCCATCTGTTGAACCGCACCGGCAGCGCCATGAGCGAGCTTGCGCCGGCTCCTGCGCCGAACACCGGGATGCAGCAGGTGGAATTGCCGCTCGCCGCATTGGCGCCCGGTGAATACGTGGTCGAGATCAAGGCCACCGGTGAGGGCGGCGAAGCGACGGAACATGTCGGCTTCCGCGTGACCAGCTAGCCTCCCATGCGCGCGGTCGTCGCGATCCTCGCCCTGGCGCTGTCGAGTGCGGAGCCTGCGGGGCATCTCGTCCAGATCGACGTCAGCGCGGTCAACGCACGCGGTCAGGCCGTGCTCGATCTCAAACCGGGTGAGTTCCAGCTCCGCGAGGAAGGCGCGCCGCAAGCCGTGGACGGCGTGCGACTGGTTCGCGGCGAGCCGCGCCTTGTCGCCGTCTTTCTCGACGAGTACCACGTCGACGCCAGCGCGACGTCGCGCGTCCGTGAAGCAGTCGCGCGTTTCGTCGATCAGGACCTTGCACCGAACGATCTCCTCGTGGTGATGAAGCCGCTCGACTCGATCCTGGCGATTCGCCTGACGACGGATCGCGCGGAAGCGCATCGCGCGATCGAGTCGTTCGAGGGACGCAAGGGCAGCTACGAGCCGCGGAACACCTACGAGCGCGAATTCATGGCGGGGACGCCGCCGAGAATCGAGGCGGCGCGCATCCAGGTCGCGCTGTCGGCGATCAATGCGCTCACGCTGCAACTGGGGAGCATGGGCGATCGGCGGAAGACGCTCGTCGTCGTCACGGAGGAGATCGGCCGGGCGGAACGGCGCCGCGGGCAGGACTTGCCGACGCTCGAAACGATCGTCCGCTCGGCGAACCGGGCGAACGTCTCGGTCTATCCACTCGACCCGGGAGAAACGCCGCGCGCCGCCGCGGCCGACGCACGCGGTGATTCGTTCAATGTGCTGGCCGGCGAAACTGACGGTCGCACCGTCGCGGCCGACTTCACCGCCGGGTTGAAGCGCGCCGTCGCCGACGCCACCGACTACTATCTGATCACCTATCGGTCGTCGCAGCCCGACGACGGAAAGTTTCGCGGCGTGGACGTGCGGGTCGCGCGCAAGGGCGTCACGCTGCGCGCCAGAAAAGGCTACTTTGGCGCGTCGCCGGACGAGGCGCTCCGCGCCGCGATCCTCGCCCGGCTGAACGAGCCGAAGGCTCCCGTGCCCGTCGAACCGGCGCTCCACGCCAGCACACTCATCCGTCCCTGGTTCGGCATGTCGCGCGGTGACGACGGTAAGACGCGCGTGACGTTCGTCTGGGAGCCGGCGGCGCGTGTGCCAGGCGAGCGTGTGCGTCACACGGCACGACGGCTCGTCCTCACGGCGCTGGCCCCTGACGGCTCGGTCGTCTTCGAGGGCGCTGTGGCGCCCACCGGACCGGCGACGCTCGACGAACCGGGAACGACGCCGGTGCGCGCCGTGTTCGACGTCCCGCCGGGCCGCCTGCGCACGCGGATGACGATTCAGGATGTCGCCGCGCAGGAGATCGATCGCGACGTGCGCGAGCTGTCGATCCGCGATTTGCGCGCCGGGGTGGCGATCGGCACGCCCGAGGTGCTCCGCTCGCGAAACGCGCGCGAATTCCGGACGCTCGATGTCGCGGCCGCGGTGCCGGTCGTGGCGCGCGAGTTCAGCAGAACGGAGCGTCTCCTGATTCGGTTCGCCGCGTATGGCCCCTCCGACGCGGTGCCGGATGTGTCAGCGAGGCTGCTCGGGCGGATGGGACACCCGTTGAGGGATCTGACGGTCTCGCGGGCGTCGACGCCGGGCGGCGAAAACGCCATCGACCTGCCGCTTGCGGGTTTCGCCGCGGGCGATTATACGATCGAAGTGATCGCGGCCAGCGGATCGGCTGAGTTCAAGGACCGCCTCGGTTTCCGCGTGACGCCGTAGCGAGCCCCTGGCCCCGAGCCCTACTCGAGCTTACGCATACATCCCGCGCATCCGCGTCACGGTGGCAACGCGGCTGATCGCAACGATGTACGCGGCGGTGCGCATGTCGACCTTGTACTTCAGCGATGTCTGCAGCACGGCGTTGAACGCCTCGCACATTTTGGCCTCGAGACGCTCGTTCACTTCCTTCTCGCTCCAGAAGTAGCCGTAGCGATCCTGCACCCATTCGAAGTACGACGTCGTCACGCCGGAGCTGTTGGCGAGGATGTCGGGCACCACGAAGACGCCCCGTTCGTGCAGATGACGATGCGCGTCCGGTGTCGTCGGGCCGTTCGCGCCCTCGATCACGACCTTGGCCTTGATCGCCGGCGCATTGTCGATCGTGATCTGATTCTCGAGCGCCGCCGGGATGAGGATGTCGACGTCGAGCGAGAAGAGGTCGGCCGCCGCCAGCGGCTCGCCCCCTGGAAATCCCTCCACGGTCTTGGTCTGCTGCACGTGACCGACCAGCTTGTTGACATCGAGCCCGCTCTTGTTGAACACGCCGCCCTTCCAGTCGGTGACGGCGACGATCTTCGATCCCTGTTCCGCGAGCAGTTGGGCGGAGACCGATCCGACGTTGCCGAAACCTTGTACGGCGACGGTCGCGCCTTTGAGCGAGAAGCCGACGTGCTTGACCGCTTCACGCGTCACGATCATGACGCCGCGGCCGGTGGCTTCGCGCCGCCCCAGCGAGCCGCCGAGCTCGATCGGCTTGCCGGTGACGACGGACGTCGTGGTGTGGCCGACGTGCATCGAGTAGGTGTCCATCACCCAGGCCATGATCTGCTCGTTGGTGTTGACGTCCGGCGCCGGCACGTCCTTCTCCGGTCCGATCGCGTCGACGATTTCGGCGATGTAGCGCCGCGTCAACGCTTCGATCTCGCGCTTGGACATCTTCGTCGGATCGCAGATCACGCCGCCTTTGCCGCCGCCGAACGGGATGTGCGCGACGGCGCATTTCCACGTCATCCACGCGGCGAGCGCGGTCACCTCGTCGAGGGTAACGCCGGGATGGTACCGGATGCCGCCTTTGGCGGGGCCGAGCGTGATGTTGTACTGGACGCGATAGCCGGTGAAGACTTCGATCTCGCCGTTGTCCATCTGGACCGGACAGGACACCGTGATTTGCCGCTTGGCGTGGGTGAGGATCTTCCAGATCCCAGGTTCGAGGTTGAGGATGCGGGCCGCGCCATCGAACTCCTGAAGCATCGCCGCGAAGATCGATCCGTTGGTAGCCGCCATGTCGCTCCTGCTTGTCTCGCCGGCTGGAAAACGCGGCAGCGTACCGTGCCCGCCTGAGGGAGTCAAGCGAGGCGTCCGTAACTCATTGGGTATAATGGCGTTTGTATGAAAACCGTTGCGGAGACCGACCGCGAGCCCACGAGTCGCTTCACGACGATCTCGGGCCGGCCGATCGAGCGGCTGTACACCGCGGCGGACGTCGCGGACATTCAGTACGCGAGCGACGTGAACGATCCCGGCATCTTCCCCTATACGCGCGGCATCCACGCCACCGGCTATCGCGGCAAGCTCTGGACGATGCGGCAGTTCGCGGGCTTCGGCACGCCGGAGGACACGAACCAGCGTTACAAGACGCTGTTGCGCGCCGGCGGCACCGGCCTGAGCGTCGCGTTCGATCTGCCGACGCTGATGGGCCGCGATCCGGACCACGAGTTGTCGCTCGGCGAGGTCGGCAAGTGCGGCGTCAACGTGACCTCGCTCGCCGACATGGAGACGCTGTTCGACGGCATCCGCCTCGGCGACATCACGACGTCGATGACGATCAACTCGCCGGCGGCGATGATCTTCGCGATGTATCTCGTCGTCGCCGAGAAGCAGGGCGCGGACTGGAAGAAGATTTCCGGAACCATCCAGAACGACATCCTCAAAGAGTTCATCGCGCAGAAGGAATACATCTTTCCGCCGCGTCCCTCGATGCGGATCATCACCGACATCTTCGGCTTCTGCGCCCGGGAAGCGCCGAAGTGGAACACGATTTCGGTGAGCGGCTACCACATCCGCGAAGCCGGCGCGACCGCCCTGCAGGAGCTGGCGTTCACGCTGCGTGACGGCGTCGAGTACGTGCAGTGGGGCGTGGACGCCGGGCTCGACGTCGACACCTTCGTGCCGCAGATGTCGTTCTTCTTCAACGCCCACAGCGACTTCTTCGAGGAAATCGCCAAGTACCGGGCGGCGCGGGCGATCTGGGCGCGCACGATGCGCGATCGGTTCGGCGCCAAGAACGAGCGCGCCTGGAAGCTGCGGTTTCACAGCCAGACGGCCGGCGTGTCGCTCACCGCGCAACAGCCCTACAACAACGTCGTGCGCACGGCCCTCCAGGCGCTGTCGGCCGTGCTCGGCGGCACCAACTCGCTGCACACCAACTCGCTCGACGAGGCGCTCGCGCTGCCAACCGCCGAGGCGGCGACGCTGGCGCTGCGGACGCAGCAGGTCATCGCGCACGAGAGTGGTGTGGCGAACGTCGTCGATCCGCTCGGCGGCTCCTATTTCGTCGAGCGGCTCACGAAAGATCTGGAAAACGGCACCCTCGACTACTTCGCGCAGATCGATCGCATGGGCGGGATGGTCGAAGCCATCGAGCGCGGGTTCCCACAGCAGGAAATCGCCGAAAGCGCCTACCGGTTCCAGCAGGCGGTCGAGCGTCGCGAGAAGGTGATCGTCGGGGTCAACGACTTCGTGCAGAGCGATGAGCCGCCGATCGAGATTCTTTACATCGACGACTCTGCCGCCGACACGCAGCTGGAGAAGCTGGCGAAGCTGAAGCGCAGCCGGGACCAGGACGCCGTGCAGCGGAGTCTCGACGGTCTGAGGGCGGCGGCTCGAACGACCGAGAACCTGATGCCGCGCATTCTGGAGGCGGTGCGGGCGTACGCGACCATCGGAGAGATGTGCGACGCGCTTCGCGACGTGTGGGGCGAGTATGAAGAAGTGCCACGGATTTGATCTGGTGATCTGGTGATTTGGTGATTGGGTGAATTGGTGAATTAGTGCGAAAACTGCGGGTTGTCATCGCAAAGCCGGGACTCGATGGGCACGATCGCGGCGCCAAGGTCATTGCGCGTGCGTTGCGCGATGCCGGTATGGAGGTGATCTACACGGGCCTGCGGCAGACGCCCGAGATGATTGCCGGCGCCGCCCTGCAGGAGGACGCCGACGTCGTGGGGTTGTCGATTCTGTCCGGCGCCCACAACCACATCGCGCCTCGGCTCATGGAGCTGCTTCGCGCCAAAGGGCTGGATGATGTGCTCGTCGTGATTGGCGGCATCATCCCGGACGTCGACATCCCGAAGCTCAAGGAAATTGGCGTAAAAGGGATCTTCCTGCCCGGCACGCCGATGCAGGACATCGTCGACTTCATCAACACACACGCAAGGGCACGGGTTTGAAAAACACTCTTCAAGTCTCAACTCTCAAGTTTCAACTCTCAAGTTTCAACTCTCAGCACTGGCGCTGAGCCTTGGGCCTTGAGACTTGAGACTTGAAGGGTTAACAGTTACAGCGAAGGCTTCATTCATCCGATAGGACCAAGGTGCCATACAACCTCCTCCTGGCCGACGACAGCGTCACGATTCAGCGCGTCATCGAGCTGACGTTCGCCGACGAGGACATCCAGGTGACCGCGGTCAGCGACGGCGAGCAGGCGATTCAGCGTCTGGAGTCGGCGCCGCCCGACATCGTGCTCGCCGACATCGGGATGCCTGGCCGTAACGGCTATGAAGTGGCGCAGTTCATCAAGCAGACGCCGAGGCTGGCGCACATTCCGGTGGTGCTGCTGACCGGCGCGTTCGAGCCGGTCGACCAGGCACGCGCGGCCGAAGCCGGCTGCGATGGCGTGCTGGCGAAGCCGTTCGAGCCGCAGCTCGTGATCGGCCGGGTGAAGGACCTCCTCGCCCGGCGGCGGCCGGCCGCCGACGGTGTCACCGGCGCGTCGTCGGCGCCTTCGCAGGAGCCGTGGGCGCCGGCCCCCATTCCCGCGACCGCGGCGAGTGTGCCGGCATCCGAGCAGGCAGCTCCGATCTCGCTCGATTCGTATTTCGATCGGCTCGACGCCGCGTTCACGAATGTCTCCGCGGTGCCGGCGGCCACGCCCGGCCCGCCGCCCGCACCGGCGGCAACGCCGCCCGTGGCGGACGAGATCGATTGGTTCGGTGCGGCGAAGACCGAGACACCCGCGGCCTCACCGGATCTGGAGATGCCGGCGCCGTCGGCGATGGACGAGCGGCCGGATCTGCCGCTGACGCCGTTCGCGCCCCCGGTACCCGAATCCAAAGCGGCTGTCGGCGCGCCGGACATCGCACCGAACGAACCACCGGTGACAGCACCTTCACCGGTCGCCGAAGTGCCGGCGCCTGCCGCCGCCGCACCCGTCGTCCAAACCGCTGCCCAGCCCGGCGACGTCGGCGCGGCGCCGGTGGCGCAGCCGCCGGTGCCGATTCATCAGATCCCCACGCTCGCCGATGCGTTTGCGGTGCTGCTCGCCGCAGAAAAAGGCGAGGCCATCCCCTCGTGGCCCGCAGACGATATCGTCGAGCAGGTGACCAAGCGCATCCTCGCCCAGCTCTCCGAGCGCATCGTTCGCGAAACCGTCGCCGACATTGTCAATGCCGTGGCCGAACGGATGATCCGGGAAGAAATCGACCGCATCAAGTCCGCGATTCAATAGTCGCAAATTCGCCAATTCACCGACTTCTGTATACGATCTGTGCATGCCGCTGCCCGAGAAGCCTGCACTGGAGGGGCTCGAAGCCAAGTGGATTGCGCGATGGGAAGAGACCGGTGTGTACCGGTTCGACCGTTCGCGACCTCGCGAAGAGGTGTTCTCGATCGACACGCCGCCGCCGACGGTGAGCGGGTCGCTCCACGTCGGTCACGTCTTTTCATTCACCCACACGGATCTGGTGGCGCGCTTCCAGCGGATGCGCGGCAAGGCGGTGTTCTATCCGATGGGCTGGGACGACAACGGCCTGCCGACCGAACGCCGCGTGCAGAACTATTACGGGGTCCGCTGCGACCCGTCGCTCCCGTACGATCCGTCGTTCACGCCGCCGGAGCAGCCGGCGAAGCCGCCGATCTCGGTGGCGCGCCCGAACTTCATCGAGCTCTGCGCGCGCCTCACGCTGGAAGACGAGAAGGCCTTCGAGCGACTGTGGAAGTATCTCGGCCTGTCCGTCGACTGGTCGATGACCTACGCGACCATCGGCACCCGCGCGCAGCGCGTCTCGCAGCTGGCGTTTCTGCATCTGCTGCAGCGGGGCCTGGCCTATCAGGTGGAAGCGCCGACGTTATGGGACGTCGACTTCAAGACCGCCGTGGCCCAGGCCGAGCTCGAGGATCGCGAAGTGCCCGGCGCATTTCACCGGATCCGCTTCGGGCCGGTCGAGATTGATACCACTCGTCCCGAATTGATTCCGGCGTGTGTCGCGCTGGTCGCGCATCCGGACGACGAGCGCTACAAACCGCTCTTCGGCACCGAGGTCGTGACGCCGCTGTTTGGCGTACGCGTGCCGGTGAAGGCGCACACGCTCGCCGATCCCGAAAAGGGCAGCGGCATCGCGATGATCTGCACGTTCGGCGACATCACGGACGTGACGTGGTGGCGCGAGCTGAGCCTGCCCGTCCGCGCGATCATCCAGGCCGACGGCACGCTGCGTCCGGTGACCTGGGGCGTCGACGGTTGGCAGTCCACCGACGCCGGCCGGGCTCAGCGTCTCTATGACACGATCGCCGGCCTCTCCTCGTCGAAGGCGCGGGCGAAAATCGTCGAGCAGTTGAAGGAGAGCGGGGATCTCGTCGGCGAGCCGCGGCCCATCACCCACGCCGTGAAGTTCTACGAGAAAGGCGATCGTCCGCTCGAGGTCGTGACGAGCCGCCAGTGGTTCTTCAAGACGATCGAATTCCGCGAGGCGCTGCTGGCGCGCGGCCGCGAGCTGCGGTGGCATCCGGAGTACATGCGGACGCGCTACGAGAACTGGGTCAACGGCCTCAACGGCGATTGGTGCGTGAGCCGCCAGCGCTTCTTCGGCGTGCCGTTTCCGGTCTGGTACCCGATTACCGATCTCGGGCGCGTGGACTACGAGCACCCGATCGCCGCCGCCGAAGATCGCCTGCCGATCGATCCGTCGACCGACGTGCCTCCCGGTTACCGACCCGATCAGAGGGGCGTTCCAGGCGGCTTCCTGGGCGATCCCGATGTGATGGACACCTGGGCGACCTCGTCACTGTCGCCGCAGCTCGTATGCGGCTGGCCCGATGACGAGGATCTGTTCCGGCGGACGTTTCCCATGGACATGCGCCCGCAGGCGCACGACATCATTCGCACCTGGCTCTTCTCGTCCGTGCTCCGTGCCCATCTCGAGCACGACAGCCTGCCATGGTGGAATGCCGCGATATCGGGTTTTGTGACCGATCCCGATCGCAAGAAGATGTCGAAGTCGAAGGGCAACGTGGTGACGCCGCTGGGCCTGCTCGAGGAGCATGGGTCGGACGGCGTGCGGTACTGGGCGGCGAGCGGACGGCCGGGCACCGACACGATGTTCGACACCAACCAGATGCGCGTCGGCCGGCGTCTGGCGATCAAGATTCTCAACGCCTCGAAGTTCGCGCTCTCGGACAGTCAGACCGCGTCCACGGAGGTGACCGAGGTTTCCCGCCGTGCGATCGACGTGGCGGTCGATCGCGCGATGATCCGCAACCTGGCGGCGCTGGTCGACGAAGCGACGACGGCGTTCCAGGAGTACGACTACGCCCGCGTGCTGCAGCGAACGGAATCGTTCTTCTGGCGCTTCTGCGACGACTATCTGGAGCTGGTCAAGGGCCGGCGCTACGGCGAGCAGGGGCCGGCCGGCGCCGGATCGGCGAACACCGCTCTCAGAGCCGCACTGTCGGTCATGTTGCGACTGTTCGCGCCGTTTCTCGTGTTCGTCACCGACGAAGTCTGGTCGTGGTGGCAGCCCGGATCGGTCCACCAGGCACCATGGCCGACGTCGCAAGAACTGCTGTCGCAGCTGGCTGACAACAGCGAAGCGACCCGGCAGGCCGACGAGCGTGCGTACCAGTGGGCCACCGATTTGCTGTTCGAGGTTCGGAAGCAGAGGTCGGAAGCGAAGCAGCCGCTGAAGGTCCCGATCCAACGAGTGACCGTGAAGGCGGAGGCCGAAGCGGTCGCGCTCATGCCGGTGGTGGAGGCGGACCTGAAGGCTGCGCTCCGTGTGAAGGCATTCGAGCTGTCCGTTGGCGACCGCGAAGTGGTGGTGGCCGGCTACGAGGCGGCGGCGCCGCAGGGCTGAAACGAACCACGGTGGATCCGCTCGATCCGCGGTCGTATCGCGATCTCGTGCGCCGCGCGCTCGACGAAGACGTCCGCGACGGCGACGTCACCACCGAAGCGATCGTTCCGGCGGATGTGCAGGCGCGCGGAACCTTCCTCATCAAGAGCGAGGGCGTTCTCGCCGGGCTCGACGTGGCGTTCGAAGTCTTCAGGCAGCTCGACAAGGGGCCCGTCGGATCGTTTGCCGTCCGGGTGCGAGACGGTGAATGGTGCCGGCCCGGCACCGAAGTCGCCGACGTCGTCGCGCCGGCGCGAACGCTGCTCGTCGGCGAGCGTACCGCTCTCAACTTCCTGCAGCGCCTGTCGGGGATTGCCACGCTCGCCCGCCGGTTTGCCGAGGCGGCGAATGGCCGGATCGCCATCCTCGACACCCGGAAGACGACCCCGACGCTGCGGACGCTCGAAAAGTACGCGGTCCGCGTCGGCGGCGGCACGAACCATCGCATCGGCCTCTTCGACGCGATCCTGATCAAGGACAATCACATCGCGCTTGCCGGCGGCGTGAAGGCGGCCATCGACCGTGCCCGCGCCCACCGGCCAGGCCTGCCGATCGAAATCGAGGCGGCCACGCTGCACGATGTCGATCTGGCGCTTGCGGAAGGCGTCGAGATGATTCTGCTCGACAACATGTCGACCGCCGACATTCGCATCGCCGTCGCCCGCGCGACCGGACGGGCGAAGACCGAGATCTCTGGCGGCGTCACGCTCGAGCGGCTGCCGGAACTCGCGGCGACAGGAGCCGATTTCGTGTCCGTCGGCGCGCTGACACATTCCGCGCCGGCAATCGACATCAGCTTTGAAATCGAACCCGTCTGATCTTCCCGCGGAGCTCGCCGGTCTGCTCGAGCGGTCGCAGGCGCGTCTCGGACCGCTCAGCGCCGTCCAGTGGTTTTCGGAAGTGGCCTCGACCAACGACGTCGCCGCGTCGTTGCCCGAGGGTGCGGTCGTGCTCGCCGACCGTCAGACCGCCGGCCGCGGCCGGCGAGGGCATGCGTGGTTTTCGCCGCCTGGCAGCGGGTTGTACGCATCGGTGGTCCTGGCGCCAGGCCGCGCCGCGGATCCGCTACGCGCCACGCTGCTGCTGACGCTCGCGGCTGGTGTCGCGCTCGCCGAAGGTATCGACGCGGTCAGCGGACTCCGCGTCGATCTCAAGTGGCCCAACGATCTGTACGTGTCGCGCCGGAAGCTTGCCGGGATTCTCGCCGAAGCGTCGGGGGAGCACGTGGTTCTCGGGTTCGGCATCAACACGTCGGTCGCGTCGTACCCGCCGGACCTGCACGAGCGCGTTACGTCGATCGAGTCGGCATTGGGCCGGAGCATCGATCGCTATCCGGTGTTCGTCGAGACGCTCGCCGCCTTGTCGCGCCGCTACGACGATCTGCTGCTCGGCCGGTTCGATGCTATTCTCGACGCCTGGCGCCGGCGCGCGCCGTCGGCCGTCGGCGCACGCGTCGGGCGGACGGTCAACGGTGTCGTCGAAACCGGCGTCACAGCTGGCATTGACGACAACGGCGGGTTGCTGGTGCGCATGGGAGATCGCGTCGAGCGAATCGTCTCTGGGGAATTAGAGTGGTTGTGACGCGCGTCGCTTTTCCTGTGTGCCCTTTGCCTTCCTCTGTGTCCTTGGTGGGTTTTTGTGCTTCTAGCGATTGACGTAGGGAACACGAATATCGTGCTCGGCGTGTTCGACGGCGCCGAGCTGGTGCAAAGCTGGCGCCTCCAGACGCTGCGGGAGCGCACGTCCGACGAGCTCGGCCTGCTCGTCGACGGACTCTTCGCGCACAGCCGGATCGAACGTGTACAGATTCGCGGCGTCATCATCGGCTCGGTCGTTCCGCCGCTGACCGGCACCATTCGGGACATGGCGCAGCGGTATTTCGGCGTCTCTGCCCTCATCGTCGAACCCGGCGTCAATACCAGCATGCCGATCCTCTACGAGAATCCGGCGGAGGTCGGCGCCGATCGCATCGTGAACGGCATCGCCGCCTACGAGCGGTTCGGGCGCAGCGCTTCGCGGCCGATGGTGGTTGTCGACTTCGGGACCGCGACGACGCTGGATGCGATTACGGCGAAAGGGGAATACCTAGGCGGCGCGATCTGCCCGGGCGTGCAGATTTCGGCGGACGCGCTGTTTCAGCGCGCGGCACGGCTGCCGCGCATCGACGTGCGGAAGCCGCCTCGCGTGATCGGACGGACCACCGTCGGCGCGATGGAAGCGGGTCTGTTCTGGGGATACGTAGGCATGGTCGAGGGGTTGGTGCGCCGGATGAGCGACGAACTCGGCGGGGGAGCGCTGTGCATCGCGACCGGCGGCCTGGCCGAAGTGATCGCGCCGGAAACATCGCTCATCGAGCACGTCGACGCCGACTTGACGCTTCACGGCCTGAGGCTCGTGTGGGAAAGGAACCAGTAGCGGCCGACGATCGGCGATCCGCGATCGCCGATTTCTGTCGGGAGATTGAAACCTACCTCTGTCGCAAGAACGACGGGCATCTCATTCGCGTCACCGGTCCATCGTTCGATCTCGTCTCCGGCTGGGCGATGCAGGGAGTCCCACTCAAAGTCGCGTACGCCGGCATCGATCGCTGCTTCGAGCGCTACTATCGCAAGGGACCGCGACGGCGTCCGGTGAAGATCGACTTCTGCGAGGCTGACGTTCTCGACGTCTTCGACGAATGGCGCCGGGCGGTGGGCATTCAGAGCCGTCTTCACTCGGCAGACGTCAGCCCCCAGTCCCCAAGTGCCCACCAGTCGCTGCCGGCGCACCTCGAGCGAGTCGTCTTGCGGCTCAGCGAGGCGCGAGCCCGCGGAACGCTCGGCGCCGCGTTCGATGCGCTCATCGATCGCGCCGCCGCGGAGCTCGAGGTGGCGCGAACCAAGACCGGTGGCGTTCGCGGCGAAGCGCGGCAGGAACTGATCGCCCGCCTGGCGGCGCTCGACGCGGAACTGCTGCAACAGGCGCGGACGCTGCTCGACGTGCAGACCCGTACGACTCTGTCGAACGAGGTGGAAGAATCGCTCGCCCCGTTTCGCGCCGGCATGGCACCAGAGTCATTGGCGCGGGCCCGCCAGGGCGCGCTTGACGCGCTCGTCCGCGAGCGATTCCGGCTGCCGCGCATCGCCTTCGATCACGAATGCTGACCGCCGGCCAGACCCTGACGCTCGGCGTCGACAAACCGGCGGCCGGCGGCCGCATGATCGGCCGCGTGAACGGTCAGGTCGTCCTCGTCGGCGGGGCAATCCCGGGCGAACGGGTTCAGGCGCGCATCGAGCGCGTCGGCAAAGGCGTGGCCTTCGCCGAAACCGTCGGCGTCGACGAGCCATCAGCGGACCGGCGCACGGCGTTTGCGGACCCGTCGTGCGGCGGCTGCACCTACTCGCACATCGCCTATCCACGACAGCTCGAGATCAAAGGACAAGTCATTGCGGACGCCTTCGCGCGCATCGGCCGTCTGACACTGCCGTCTGTCGTCACCGTGAAGGCATCGCCCGAGCACGGCTACCGCATGCGCGCGCGGCTTCACGTTCGCGGCGGCCGGTTCGGATTCTTCCGCGAAGGAACCCACGATCTCTGCGATGCGCGGGCGACGCATCAGCTGCTGCCGGACACCTGCGACACGCTCGATCGGTTGGCGGCGGCGATCCAATCGACAGGCAGCGATATCGTGCACGGTCTCGAGCTGTCCGAGAACGTCGCCGCGGACCAGCGGGTGGTCCACCTGGACACATCGCACCCGCCGGATGCCAGGCTCCTCGAGATCGTTCGAACGACGACGGGCGTGACGCCGCCGCCGTTCGTGACCGACACGCTGACGATCGGCGAAACGACCTTCACGCTGCGCCGGCACGCGTTGTCGTTCTTCCAGGGAAACCGTTTCCTCCTGCGCGACCTGGTGACGCACGTCGTCGAGTGTCTGCCCGCAGACAGCGCGGTAGCCGACCTGTACGCGGGCGCCGGAGTCTTTGCGGTGTCGGCGGCCCTGACGCGAGGAAGCCGTGTCGTCGCTGTGGAAGGCGACCGTCTGGCGGCGGAGGATCTGCGCGCCAACGCCGAGGCGGCGGGCGGGCGGTTGACGACCGCGCACCAGCCAGTCGAGAACGTCGCGGCGTGGCTTCCGAGCGCGGCGAACCAGCCGGGGCGCCCGGCGATCGATACCGTCGTCGTGGATCCGCCGCGCACCGGGATGTCACGCGAGGCGCTGGATGGCGTCATCTCGATCAACGCCGGCCAGATTGTGTATGTGTCGTGCGACGTCGCCACTCTGGCGCGCGATGCGCGCCGCCTGGTGGACGCCGGCTACACGATCGCGCGGGCCGACGCGTTCGATCTCTTCCCGAACACGCCGCATGTGGAGACGGTGGTGGTGTTCGGGAAAGTAAGGATGTAAGAAAGTAAGGATCGAAGAAAGTAAGGATGTAAGAAAACACTTCCTCACATCCCAAGATCCTTACATCCTTACTTTCTCTGCGCGGCCTCCAGGAACCCCTCGAAGAGGGGGCGGAACTCGCCGGTGCGCCAGAAGTTTTCCGGGTGCCACTGAACGCCGAGGCAGAAGCGCGCCTCGGGATCTTCGATGGCCTCGATGACGCCGTCGGGCGCCGTCGCCGAGACGCGCAATGTGCCCGCCAGATCTTTCACGGCCTGATGATGCCTGCTGTTCACTTCGCATGAGTCGGCATCGCTGAGTCGCTCGCGCATCAGCCGCGTCAGCAGCGTGTCCTTGTCGAGCCACACTTCGTGCGCGAGCTCGTACGCTTCGTGCGGCGGCGCTGGCAGGCTGTGTGAGAGCGCGCCGTGGATCTGCGAGGGAATGTCCTGGACCAGCGTGCCGCCGCTGGCCACGTTCAGGACCTGGATGCCACGGCAGATGGCGAAGATCGGCAGACTGCGTCTGCGCGCCGCGGCAATCAGATCGATCTCGAACTCGTCGCGGCCCGATTCGGCTTCGACGATGGTCGGATGCGGCGATTCGCCGTAGCGCGAAGGCGCGACGTCGTCTCCGCCCGTGAGCAGCAGCCCCTGCGCATCCGCGAGCGCGTCTTCAACCCGCATCGACGTGTCGACGATGCGCACCTCGCCCCCGACGTGGAGGATGGACTGTTTGTAGTCCTCGATTTTCCGGCAGGCGCTGATCGCAATGAGCGGCATTGTTACATTCGCGTCGGCACGTCAATTCCCATCAAGTCGAGCGTGCGCGTGAGCTGGCTCCGGACGTATGCGACGCCGGCTGCGCGCCACCGTTTCCGATCGAGGTCCTCTTCCCCCAGGATCGGCGCGCGATGGTAAAACGCGTTGAACAGTTGCGCCAGACCGAAGGCGTACTTCGCCAGCACCGAGAACTCGAGCGTCCGCACCACCTGTT
>Ga0268265_10002250_pt1 | contig 14806 bp, 16 predicted proteins | sample KBSSwiS52_FD_190355 | JGI IMG/M metagenome (GOLD analysis project Ga0268265, IMG submission 190355) | Switchgrass rhizosphere microbial communities from Kellogg Biological Station, Michigan, USA - KBS Switchgrass S5-2 (SPAdes) (version 2) | ecosystem: Host-associated > Plants > Roots >... | reverse complement strand
GGGACCGGTGCACAGCTCTGGTACCTTTTTTGTTGGCGAGGCTTGAGAGGTAGAGGCGGGCCGGGAGGGGTTTGAATCGCTGCGGTCTTAAGGAGAGCGCCGGGCGATTCGACCCGTTCCCGCTCTCCCGAGAAACCCTGCCATGACCGAATCTCTCGCCGGCAGCGCCGCCGCCGCGCCGCTCTCGATGCGTGCCGCTGCAAGTCTCAGTTATGCCGCCGTCAGGGCCGCCCGACAGCTCCTGACCGATCTCGAACGCGGCCGTCGCATCGATACCAAGATCCTGCGTAGCGCCATGGAGGCTGCCTTCGGCGCCTCGGACGCGGCCGGCGTCGGGAACTGGAAGACCGCCTATGAGGCCTGCGAGGCGGCAACCGTTCTATTCTTTCGCAAGTTCGGCTTGCCGCCGATCACGACTTTCCGGAACAGGTTGTTGGCGCTTACCATCGACCTGCAGAATATCCTCTTCGCCTTCGAGCAGCTCTTGAGCGCTCGCATCGAGGGCGCCGTCGCATCGGGCACCTACGCTGTCGGACTGGAAACACTCCGCGCTGAGTGTTTTGTCGTCGTGCTCGACGATGGTGAGATCGAACGGCGCGTTCGACTGATCCGGCCGATGGAGCAGCACAAGGTCCGCCTGACCATAATGGCGGAGAGCCATTGGGCCGAGGCGGACCGTGAACGCTTTGCTGCAGCCTGGGTGGCGGAGGTCCCCGAGTTCACGAAAAGCACGATCCACGTCGAGGCGGGCTTGCTGCTACCCGTTTGGATGCGGCTGCCGAACGAATCGACGCAGGTCTATCGGCTCCAGACCACCGGGGGTGAGCGGATCATCGGCTGCAAGGTTTCAGCAGCCCGGGTGGCGAACGTCCTTGCGGCGGACGCGCCCTCGCTGACGCTGGACGCGGCCTTTGCCGCGCTGATGGAAGGACGCTCCGTGCTTGAGCTTGCGGAGGGGCTCCAGCTTCGGCGTGTCCAGGTGATGAGCGTATATCGTATCGAGCTGTCGGGATTTAACGACACGATGCGCGATTGCCTGCGCATCTACGGCCTTTGCGGGGAGATCATCTCCTGGAAGCCGGGAACGTTCGTCCCGACAGATGCAAGCGGCGTCGGACTGCTGTCGAGGGTACTCGATCGGTATCCGGTCGAGCGCATCGTCGAGCGGGGGGCCGCGTGATGCGACGCGACGCCTCCGAACTGGCACGCCGCCTCGCGCGCGAGGCCGAGGCGGTGTGCCGACATTATCTGTCCAACGGCAAGAGGGAAGGGCGATACTGGCTTGTCGGCGACGTCCACAACACGCCGGGCCGCTCGTTGTTCGTGCGGCTCCAGGAATCGTCGAAGGGACCCGCCGGCAAGTGGAACGATGCCGCGACCGGGGAACACGGCGATCTCCTCGACGTCATCCGCGAAAGCCTTGGTCTGCGGGATTTCCGCGCGGTCGCCGAAGAGGCGAGACGCTTTCTCAAGTTGCCTCGCACTGAGCAGGATTTCGCATCGAAACCCGATCGTCCGGCGGTCCTAGGCGGATCGCCGGAAGCCGCCCGTCGGCTCTTTGCGATATCCAGTCCAATCGAGGGGACCGTGGTCGAGACATATCTGCAGCGCCGCGGAATAACCCATGTGCACCATGGCGGCAGCCTGCGCTTTCATCCACGCTGCTACTATCGCCCGGACGAGCACCTGCCGACCGAGATCTGGCCGGCGATGATCGCTTGCGTCACGGATCTTGATGGCAGGATCACCGGCGTACACCGCACCTGGCTCAATCCAGGCGGCTTTGATCGCGTTCGGCTCGGCAAGGCTCCAATCGATACGCCTCGACGGGCGATGGGCGATCTTCTCGGCAACGCCGCTCGCTTCGGCGTGGTAGACGACGTGCTCGCGGCCGGCGAGGGTGTCGAGACCATGCTGTCGCTCCGCTGCGTGCTGCCGACCATGCCAATGGCCGCGGCACTTTCAGCCAATCACCTCTCAGCTATGTTGCTTCCTCCGGGCTTGCGTCGGCTCTACATCGCCCGCGATGCCGATGCCGCTGGGGATAGGGTGCACGCCGTCTTGACACAGCGCGCAGCCGCCGCCGGTATTGAAGCGATCGCGCTGTCGCCTCGGCTGGGTGACTTCAACGAAGATCTGCACATCTTTGGTGTCGATGCTCTCCGAACAGCCTTGCGGATTCAGCTTGCGCCGGAGGACGTCGACCGTTTCCTGCATGCGCCAACTGTGGCCGCGGAATAAGCTACCGTGGCTCGATCGATCGTGATGGGCCGGTCATAGACGAGGCCAATGGCGGAAGAGGACGCGACCTCGGCCTTCTAGAGGGCGATCGGGACGGCAAGCGGCCCGGGCCGGCAATGGCTGCGGCCGGCTATTTTCCGCCGCGCGCCGGCGATGTGAACACGCATAATGCGGTTGGCCAGCGCGCTTTGCATCGCGAAACAAAATAGCCGGCCTCCGCCATCCTCCGCTGCCGCTTCGGCCCTTTCGGGTTCTGGCCCGTTCCGCCCGCCGTCTAAGTGATCGCCACGAAGGCCGCGATGGGCGCGGCCGATCCGGCAAAGGCCATCCTCCCATGACCGACCATGACGACATCGAACCGCCGCACGCCTCATCTCCAACTGACCACGTCATTAGCGAATTGCAGCTCTTCGGCTATCGTCTCTTTGACGAAGAGCCCGATCCAAGGCCGCTCCCAGAGGGCAAGATGATCGCCGGCGCCGTCGCTGAGATCTTCGACGCCCTTGTTGCGACCTTGAGCGACACACGGCTTGAACCGGATCTCGACGATCTGCTCTGGTCGACCGTCAATCTATTCCACCGCGCCGCCGACCGCATTGAACGCGAACTCGACGCCAATGAACAGGCGCAGCAGAAGAACCAGCGCGAGCAGAACGGTTCAGAGGTGCGATCCGTCGAACTTGAGCGTCTGACAGCCGAGGGCATCACGCTCATCGAGCGCCGCAATTGCTTGGAGCTCTTCCGCGATCAGGCGATCGAGGGCTTCGAGGTCCACACCGGCTCGTCCTGGCGTCCGCGCTCGGGATCGTTGGTCAACCACCGCTCGTTGACCGCAGCGATGATCGACTCCCGTGACTACATCGCCGCGAAACGCCGGGCCGAGACCGAGGTCATGTTGCCATCAGGACCGAAGATCGCACTCACCGGAGGGCTCGACTTCAATGACCACCACATCATCTGGGATCGGCTCGACAAGGTTCATGCCAAGCATCCCGACATGGTCCTGCTCCATGGCGGCTCGCCGAAAGGCGCCGAACTGATCGCCTCCAAATGGGCGACCAACCGCAAGGTGCCACAGATCGCCTTCAAGCCCGACTGGACGAGACACGCCAAGGCGGCCCCATTCAAGCGCAACGACGCCATGCTCGAACTCCTGCCGATCGGCGTTATGCACTTTCCGGGCACGGGAATCCAGGACAACCTCGCCGACAAGGCGAAGCGGCTCGGTATCTCGGTCTGGAAGTTCGGCGGCGCGTGAGCGCCGTCGTTCTCGCCTCGACAACGACCAAGGTGGAGTTGCACACCGCGACTCCGCCTCGTTTTGGACAATCGATGCAGCGTTGCGCCACCGCCGTCGTGGAAGGCGCGACCGCAACATCTATTGTATCGGAGCCACCACCATGCTCGCCCTTGGGCGTGTCCTCAACCCACTCGGCATGGCCTGTTCTGCTGGCTGATGTTTGAGCTGGCGGTATATGCGTTGCTGTTTTCGTCGCAGTAAGTATCGGGATGATGGCGTTCCGTGGTGGTGCCGGCGTTGCCGGCGCACTGTTCGCAGGAATGGCTTCTAGCGCCCTCACGCTTGTCATCGCTCGGGGCGCGGTTGCCATTAGTCGGTGCTTGAGCTTCTGCATCGCGACCGGAGCTGCATTTGTCTGTTCCCGCGGCGGTTGCTGGGTATCATGTGGTGTTCGCCCTGTCGCAGATCGGGGTGCCGTCGCGGGCTTGGCTGAGGTCTTGGCTGCCTGGGCGCCGTCTGCGTGGACGGCACGGCTTGGGCGCGCCCGGCTGATCTTGCCGGGATCAGCCCGTCTGAGCAGGCTGGGGTGGTGGAGAATCCATCTCTACCAATTCTGTCGGTGGCCACACGCAACGGGTGTGCTTCAGCGCCGTCCTCGTCGAATAGGATCGCATAGAGTGGCATGTTGAAGATGGATGACCTTACCTGAGCGGGGAAGGGCTGTCCCCGTTGGAATGCTTTGAACCAGCAGCGCAAATTTCAGTCCGCCCACATAGCTGCGGGGGCACGACGCGCTCTCTTGATCGATCTTTTTCGGGGACGATACCGCCCTTTCCGGCAGATTGTTTCTGTTTCTGCGCCGAACCGTTCCGACCTCTTGCGCAGCTAAACCGAGATCAGCCAAGTCTTCTGCCTGAATTGTGGTTCAGCACGCGGACGCACGTGGCCTCTTTGATGGCTTGATCTGGCCGAAGAGCGGCTGCGCCTCGATCGTCTGAGCCGCAACGCCGTCGGTGCGACTTTCTTCCCCTGGGCTTGCGCCCATTCCTCGCGAGGCAAGAAAGTCGCCACAACGGCGTCCTCCACTGCGCTCCGGCCCGCGGGGCAGGTGCGTCGCCGATCGCCCACGGCCTGTCCATCGCCATCGAGGCCGCGGTGGTCGCGGGCTCGAAACACAACAGGAGAAGTGACATGGCTAACATCGGTTCTTTCAAGAAGGTCGGCAACGATTTCCAAGGCGAGATCATCACCCTGAGTTTGCAGGTCAAGGGCGTCCGTATCTTCGCCGAGACCAATCGCTCCAACGAGAACGCGCCCAGCCACCGCATCTACGTGGGTCGAGCGGAAATCGGGGCCGCCTGGTCGAAATGCTCCGAGGAGGGCCGCGATTACCTCTCGATCAAGCTCGACGATCCCTCCTTCAACGCGCCGATCTACGCGAACTTGTTCGACGATGAAGATGGCGAAGGCTACACCTTGCTCTGGTCGCGGCCCCGCAAGAACGGCGAGTAACATCGCCCCCAAGCCCCGCCCGGTTCTCCCGGGCGGGGCGCCTCGCGGCTGGCATCAGGCGGCTTACGATGTGCTAAGCCGCGCAGCCCGTTGAGCAGGGCTCCGGTTCGATTCCCAATGTTTCCGTAATCTGTCCGAGCACGGTGACGATTGCTGTTACGTCGCTGCGCTCGATGCCGCCGACGTAACGGGCGCTTAAGCCCGCGCGCTTGGCCAGTTCCTCCTGCGTCTCTTGTAAATTGTGGCATTTCCGACGCAGCTTCGGTGCTTCGCATCGGTCCGATTGAACACCGCATCTGCTCCAGACTCACGAACTGCGTAATCGAACGGTCTGCCTGGTGCAAGGCGGCGGGCCTTTGGTGCGCGGAGGGCTTTCGCAAACTCCCGAGGCCGCGGCAAAGGGAGTAATAGCCCTCCGCTTGGGGTATCGAAAATCGACTCTCAAGATTCGGCATCCCCCTCCGACATTGCGCTTCTCCATGATGACCGCACATGCCCCGGCACCGTCACGCGCGGTGCGCTGTCACCTAGGAGTTCTCAAATGCCCGATCCGATGGCCGGCCTACCCCCGCGCTTCCTGCGTACACCGGAGGCCGCGCGTTATCTTGGCCTCTCGGGCCGCACGCTGGAGAAGCACCGCAGTACGGTACCGGGACCGACTTATCGGAAGATAGGCGGACGTGTCGTCTACGCCGTAGATGACTTGAAAGCTTGGGCCGACCTCGGCGTCAAGACGTCGACGTCTGACCCCGGGAAGGGGACGGTGCTGCCGGCCAAGAAGCACCCGGTGCTGCGCCCGTACGCGGGTCAGGAACGTCGCTAATCGCCGCGCGAGTGCAGTGAGCATGCGGTGCAAAAAAGATTCTGGGCGCGACCAGCTTGAACTGTTTCGGGCACTGCCCGGCGATCTTGCACCCTACGATGCGGAGGATCTGGTGGCTTATCCCTTCTTCTCGCTCGCAAAAACAAAGCGCATTGCGTCGATCAATTTCCGCGCGGGAGCGATCGCAATTCGGGTCGAAACCGTAGGGGAACACGGAGCGGCAGCATGAGCGATCTCACCGAAGTGGAAGTGCTGTGGCTCGAGAAGCTTATCGAAAACCGCATTCGGTTCGGTCGTATCGTCAACGAACGAAAGCTCGATCGCCACCGGCGTGTCCTGTCATTCGCGCCTGGCAGCATCTTCGCTTTCGTCCGTTGGACCTCCAACGACTTTGGGACAATCATTTCGCGGATCGATATTTTGCGCGCCGTCGCGCCGGGACAGCGCTGCTCGACCGTCCCCTATGTGACACCCGGCGGTGAAATTCTGTTGCGCCTGTCAGGTTGGCCGAAGGTCGAGCGCGTGCTGCAGATGACCGATGCCGTTGAGGCAATCGGCATCGATCCCGCCGACGTCGCGCCAGATTATTGGCATCACGTCCATAATCGTCTGTCCGTCAACGAAAACCCGCGTCCCTACACCAAGGCACGCCATCAGACTTGGCTTCACCGTCGGAGGGTGATGCGATGACCAGCTGCCTGAAGACCCTGACTGTGACGTTTGGAGCCGCTGCTGCGCTCGTCGCGACAACCGCTCTGGAGCCGCTTCCGCTCTTCATCTGGAATGCATCGGCGAGCGTACCAATTGGTCTCTATCGCTTACGACCGGCCGAGAACTTCAACGTCACCGACCTGCTCGCCGTCGAGCCGCCGGAGCCGCTCGCGACCTCTCTCGACCTGAACGGCTATCTGCCCATCGGTGTCCCCATGCTCAAGCGAGTACTGGCGCTGCCGGGGCAGAACGTCTGCAGAAGAGGGCTGACAATTTCGGTCGATGATATTCCAGTGGGCGAGGCGCGGGATCGCGACGCTCGGGGCCGGCCGCTGCCGAAATGGCAAGGTTGCCGCGTCGTTGGCGATGGCGAGATCTTTCTCATGAACTGGCAATCGAGCGATTCGCTGGATGGCCGCTACCTTGGAATGCTGCCAGTGTCGGCCGTGATCGGCCGTGCCCTCCCGGTGTGGACGTGGGAGGCCTAATCGTGCGCGTTTGGCGTGTTCACCTCGCTATTGCTCTGTCGATCGATTGCGGACCATTCCTCCGTCCTGACCAATGTTCGCAGCGCTGGCCTGCACCGCGCCGGTCCAGGGCGGCCGAAAGACCCGCCGCGAAGCAGCTTTACCCGGACGGACGCGAGCGCGACGGCATGCTTGGCTCAGTCGGGGGCGTGCGTGTCTGGGCAGTCATAACGCTGCTACTCGTTCTGACCGCGTCGCACGGTGCTGCTGTGGTCAGAACGGATCGGTTGCACACCGCGTGCGGTCTCTCAGGCGGGCAACCGGTTTGCAGCTTTCGTCGACGAAGCATCAAGCGCTTCGCAATTCCCGTGAACTGGATCGACTTTGGCTATCAACATCGAGAGCGCGGGCAAGTGCACATCAGATCGCCCAAAGGTGCGACGGGCCTGATGCAAATCATGCCGGCGACCTGGGCCGAAATTCGCTTGCGCTGTGACCTAGGCAACGATGTGTTCGATCCGCCATGGGTCGCCCGCGTGTTTGCAGCGTCCAACGCGGGACCATCTTGCTACGAAGAGCATTCGCAGGTCGCCTTGCCCACACAAGACGCGAGCCCATGGCGCAAGGCTTGCTAATCTGCTTGCCCTCGAACTGCCACGGATACGGATGGCGAGGCAGCAGTCGTCAGCAGCTGCGACGCTGTTCGTCGAGCGAGCTGACTTGATCAAAGTGGGCGATCGGATGCCGGCTTTCGTGCTTCCGACCGGCACAACGACTGCAATTTCGTCGCGCGATTTTTCTTGCATGGCCATGGCTACTGGCCTGTTTGTGGCTCGATCGGATTCGGGAGCATTGCGATGACCAGGCGCGGAGGTTGGCGAGCAATGGTATGCTTCAGCGCGCAATTGGCAGAACAACGAGAGCAGTGGTTCGCGTCAAATCATTGCACGCCTTGTCACGGCCATCGTGCCATTTGTGTGCCCGACGGCCGCCTCCACGGGCCTTGAGTCAACCGCCCGCGCACAACCTGTCGTTCATTCCAGGACCATCGACCGGTTTGCTAGCTAGTCTCATTGCAGAAGACTCCGCTTGCTTCTCCATCCCGGCAAGTTGGATCCGCGCCGTGATGAAGATTGAGAGCCGAGGCGAACAACGTGCGACGTCGCCTCGCGGCGCACTAGGCCTGATGCAACTCATGCCCGGCACTTGGGTGGAGCTCAGCGCTTGCTATGGTCTCGGTCTCGATCCGTTTGACGCTCGTGACAACATACTGGCGGGCACTGCATATCTTAAAGAGATGCACGATCGTTTCGGCTCGGCAGGCTTTCTTGCGGCCTACCATGCAGGTCCGTGGCGATATCAACAGCACCTCGTAACAAGAGCGCCGCTTCTACCCGAAACTACGGCCTACGTCGCGGTGGTCACACCATTGCTCGACAACGAGCAGGGTGAACATGCCGCAGCTGACGGCAGGCGTGCACTCCTTTGGCGGGAGGCCCCCCTGTTTGTTGAGCAGACGGGCGCACCGTGACGGACATTCGGTTTGCATTCGAAACGCTGCAGCACGATCATGACGCTAAGACTTTCGGGTTGCTACGGCAAGACCCTCGCTCACGCGGCAAGAGTTCGCGGAGGAGTGCGATATTAACGTGCTGATGGCATACGGGCGATGCCTTCGGCCCGCGCTCTACTCGTCGCTTCGCTCCTCACCGAGCCACCCTACGGGTGTCTCGGCCCTCCGGGTAACGATCGCTATCGCAAACGCTCGCTTCGCTCGCAAACAGTGGGGGCTTCGCAAGTCAACTGGTAAGTCGCGGCGGCTCTTTCGCAATGAATCGGCCACCAGCCGACGTGTTCGGGCAGGCGCTATTGGATGATCCACCGCAATGATCCGAACTGCATTTTGTCGCAAATCGCCGCGAGTGCCGAAAGTCTGTTGGCTTGGAAGTTGGGCCCTGGGAACCAGCGGAGCAGTGAGCAGGCAGGGCAAGATAAAGCGATCTCGCGTTCGCCTCTCCCTTCCGTCGAAAAAGCTGTCTGTACATTGGCTTGCACAGGCAGCGGTGTAGTCTCAAAGAATGGCTACGGCGTCGCAGGCGGTGTTTTTTCATTTAGTTTCAATGGGGTCACCGCCAGCTTTCGTTACGTTTACTCCAATTGATGTCGCTGCTTGCGCGCGATCGTACGCGTGTGTGCGCGATTAAGCGATTATTCCGAGACGCCATTGCTGGTGCTGCTTTTCGGTCCGACTGTCTCGTCATGGCGCGCGACGACAGTGAAGAATTTCGGATACGGCCGGGGCGATCTCGCGACCGTGGAACGAAGATTCGCAAGCCGGCGCAGTCCTTCGTGACAAGGGTGCAGATCGCGGTTCGCCAGGCCGGCGGCGATCCTGGCCGAATCGGTAGCGCCTCTGGGCCGAGCGAACGAACCGGCAAAGCTAACGGCCGGTTCAATGGGCGCGGCCGCGGTGCTGGGGTCGTCGCCTCGTTGCCGCGGCACGGGGGCAAGTGGAGGCGCGAGGGTACCGGCCGCTTCCGGTCGCGCCGGGTTGTCGTCAAAGCCCGCGTGGTGAAGCTCAAAATCCAGCGGGGGGCGCGCCGTGTGACAAGGCTTAGCGTAGCAAGCAAGGCGGTGGACGCGCATCTGCGATATATCGAGCGGGATGGCGTGACTCGTGAAGGTGACAAGGGCAGGGCCTACTCGGCGCTTGAGGATCAGGCAGATGGCCACGATTTTGTCGAGCGTGGGCGAGGAGATCGTCACCAGTTCCGCTTCATTGTCGCACCCGAAGACTCAACCGAGATGGTCGACCTGCGAGGGTTTACCCGCGCGTTGATGCGGCAGGTCCAGATCGATCTGGCGACCCGGCTCGACTGGATTGCTGTTGATCACCACAACACCGGCCATCCCCATACCCACATCCTGGTCCGGGGTGTCACTGACGATGGCAAGATCCTCAATATTGCGGGCGACTATATTGCCCACGGCATCCGCGTCCGGGCGAGCGAACTGGTCACCCGGGAATTAGGTCATCAGAGCGAGATCGAGCTTCAGACCAAGCTTCAGAGCGAGGTAAACGCCGAACGGCTGACCCGGCTTGACCAGGCGCTTCTGGCCGAGCAGCGCGATCAAGGTGCCGTCGACCTGCGCCCGGGCGAAGGTGCGAGCTATCTCATCCGGGAGAACCGCACGCTGATGGCCGGACGGGTAAAGCGGCTGGAGCGCTATGGCCTCGCCGCCGAAGCTGAGCGTGGGCGGTGGGTTTTGGCTGACACCACCGAGGCCACGCTGCGGCAGCTCGGCGAGCGGGCCGACGTCATCAAGACCATGCACCGGGCGCTCGCCGACCATGGGCTCGCCGAGGCGCGGGGCGTTGGCCAATATGTCATCCATGGCAGCTTAATGGACCACAGCGTCGTTGGCCGCGTGCTGGCCAAGGGCTTGGCCGGCGACGAGATGGGCGAGCGGATTTATCTCGTGATCGATGGGGTCGATGGGCGCGTCCACCAGCTGGAGTTTGCTGGCCCTTCTGGCATCGAGGAGGTCAGGCGCGGCATGATCGTAGAGGCGGTCCCGCCGGTACCGGCCCCAAGATCCGCTGACCGGGACATCGCGGTCAATGCCAATAAGGAAGGCGGCGTCTACCGCCCCAGCCAGCGTCTGGCGAAGGACAGCTTTGAGCAGCAGCACAAGGATCCCGAACCGTTCGTCCGCTTCCATGTCCGCCGCCTGGAGGCACTGCAGAGGGCGGGCCACGTCGAGCGGATCGGTGACGACCACTGGCGGGTGCCCAACGATCTCGTCGCGCGGGGACAAGCCTACGATGTGAGCCGGGGTACCAACCGGCCCCAGCTTCGGGTCCTCTCCACCTTCGACCTTGAGCGGCAGATCGCAAGCGACGGGGCAACCTGGCTCGACCAGCAACTGACCGCTCGCGCTCCCGTCCCGGTGACAGACTCTGGCTTCGGCGGCCAGGTGAACGAGGCGCTTGGCCGACGCGCACGACGGCTGCTGGAGTTGGGACACGCCACTGCCCAAGGCGGACAAATCTGCGTTCCGCAGCGGGCCGTAGCAGCGCTGGAACGTCAGGAGATCGCGCGGGTAGGAGGAGCGATGGCATCCGCCCGCGGACGAACCTTTCAGCCGGTCCAGCAAGGCGAATATGTCAGCGGTACCCTTGTTGGGTCGGCCCATCTGGCGAGCGGCCGCTATGCCATGCTCGAAACCGTGAGCGGCGAGGGCGGGCTTGGCTTCGTTCTCGTTCCCTGGCGGCCAGTGCTGGACAATCGTATCGGCCAGCACATCGCAGGGGTCGTGCGCGACGCCGGCGGTATCGACTGGAGCTTCGGCAGGAAGCGCGGACTGGGGCTGTAGATTTGGTCAGGCCCTCAGCGGTGTGGGGCAGTCTCTTTCGTCAGCGGCGCTTTACCGATAGTGGCTTGCTGAAACAGAGGCCTACCATTCTCTAGCTATCAGAAGTGAATGTCATGGACGCTCCATCGATCCTATTTCTTATCATTTTAGTTAGGACTGGCACCGTCGCTTTCTGGCCAGGCCAAGTAAAATAAGCTCTGCCGCGCAGGTAAGAATGTCGCGCTAGAGTAGCGCTCCAGATACAAGGTACAGCAAAAGTACGATCGCTGACGCTGTCGCGATGCTATCCAAAACTACAGTATGAATCGGCCGTTGCATATCGTAACAATAACATCCAAGGTTGAGTCGCCTGCCCGTTACATGGCACAAAGGCAGCTAGACAGCCGGGCTGTCCACGCGAATAGGGTTTTTGTAGGCCAGGATCTCTCGAAGGCGAGCCCGACGCATTCAGTCGCCATACCGGCGATTGGATCGGCGGACAGGCGGGGTGTGTCGATCCAAGATAACCGTTTTCGCGAAGTTCCTCGACGATCGAACGAGGCCGAGGAAATCGCGATCATCGCCGAATTGCTCTGCGCGCCGATGCGGCGCTTCTCATACCAACGATCTCGATCTCCTGCGCTCCAATACTTAGAATCCGGCATGCGCAACCCAGCTTTTCGTTCGGATGCGATGGGTTAACACCTTGCACGCCTGCAGCTATGTCGCGGCGGCCACACTATACTCTAAATCAGACACGTGACCGACCGCGCGCGCCAATACCGCGGACCACCAGCGTGAGCAGCTTGCGGATCCGGTTTCGCTGATCCCATGTCAAATACTGCCGTCTTGACCGTACGCGCGTCCGGGCTGACTATGCATCATTTAAACCAACCGGAACGATGCATGGAGAAATCCGTACTGTTGACAATCTGTGCATTGCTTGTTGCTTTCGGCATCTTCACGATCGCCGTTTCTGCCGGCTTTTTCTTGCAATTGCTCGGGGCTATCGTCATGGCCTTGGGCGGCTCGGCGGCCTACCTGATGTTGTCTCATCGCACGCCCGAGACGCCTCGGAGATAAACTAGCCAACGCCTGCGGTCCGGCATGGCCGTGACTGGTGCGGCAGTCTATTCGCTTTTGTCCGTCATCAACATCAGCCCCCAAGCGATGGACGCCAATATCGGAATGGCTATGAGCGATGGACGGCGGCAAAGGCTCTCGGCCATCGAGCAGGCGGGGCCGCCCGACCATCTATTGTGGTGAGCCAATCCGATGAAAATGATGGAAATTGTGGCGAGGGTTGCAGCCATGACGATCGCGGAAATACCGAGGGTACGCATAGTGGCACTCGAAATGTGAGGTACCTTGATACATTGCAATGGAACCTGAGCCGAATTCTGTCCGGAATCAGACGGTTCCATAGCCACTACGGTACATATCACGGAGGCAACCGCCATGCCCGGTTACTCTTTGATCTAGCGCGTTCGGTAGCTTCACGCCACCGTCGAACAATTTCGGCCATAATGATGTATGTGCCGACAAGCAAAAGAATGGCTTCGATCATAACTTATCCCGCCGAGATAGTTCCTTTAAAAAACTACAACCACCATGGTTGGTTGCCAAGATCCCGCCCACACTTTTGTGCAGGGTCCCTCGGACAAACCGCGGACAAACTCCAGAGGTGGAGCCGAAATGCAGATGCAGTGGCGCTTGGACCAGCCAATGGCTGCCGCTCGTCTAGATGCTCGCTGAGATGTTGCCCCGCAGGGGAGCCGCAAATTGCAGTGCAAATGCCAGGCGCTCATCCTTGTTAAGGCGGCAACCGCTCGAACATCGCGTGCCGTCAGTGCCTCGATCCGCTTCCGCCTCAGGGTCGACGCGACGGTAGTGAGCCGCCAAATTTCTTCGACGATCGGCTGCAATGAATCGGAGTACACTCGGAAGCGACGTGAGAATGGCTACATATTCTCGTTCAGAGCGAGTATTTTCTTCAGAAAATGCGCTAAGTTCTGTCCCGAGAACAAATATCCCCTTATTCCCGCGGCCTGTGCTGCTTCTAGATCAGTAGGCTTGTCCCCTATCAGAATGCTGCGACTGGCGTCCACCGGAAAGCGTCCCAGGAGCTCATTGATCATTCCCGGTGCGGGCTTGCGTCGTGGACTTGCTTGACGATATCGTTCGATCACCGCGTCGGGATGGTAAGGGCAATATTCGAACGCGTCTATGTGCGCGCCGATCTTGGCCAGGTCATCTTGCATGCACTGATGCAATGCATCGACGTGGGCTTCCTCGTAAAAACCTCTGGCTACTCCAGATTGGTTGGTTACCACGAACACAAAATATCCAGCTTCGTTGACAATTTTCACCGCTTCGCGGGCGCCTTCCATCCATTTCAGCTGACTGACCTCGAAAACATAGCCGCTGTCCTCGTTGAGCACTCCATCTCGATCGAAGAAAATTGCCGGTCTTTTCATTTCATCGCCTTGAGAAGTGCAACAAACGATTTCAGTAAAATCGCCTGTCTTAACGATTGCTACCCCGCATTTGCCTTCATTCCGGCAGCTTCGATGCCGGCGATCGCGCAAGCCTCATCATTATCAGATGTGTCGCCGCTGACGCCGACGGCACCGAGCAGGGCCGTGCCGTCCATGATCAGGACGCCGCCGGGCACCGGCACCAGGCGTCCCTGTGCCAGCGTATTCACCGCGCCGACAAAATAGGCCTGCTCCTGTGCCCGCTGAAACAACGCGCGCGATCCCATGCCCATCGCGAGCGCGCCATAGGCCTTGCCATGTGCGATTTCGGCCCGCATCAGGCTGGTGCCGTCCTGCGCGGCGGTGACCTTCACGCAGCCGCGGGCATCGAGCACCGTGATGACCAGCGGCTTCAGTTTCTTCTCCACGCCCTTGGCCAGCGCTGCATCGAGGATCTTGCGGGCGACATCGAGGGTAAGTTCAGCCATGAATCAGTTCCTTTGCGATGGATCGGGATTAACGGTTCGCTGCGCGCTGTCGAGGCTCATCGCGAGCACCCGGGCAACATGCAGTGCGGCACGGTTCGCACCGTCCTTGATCTGGTGACGGCATGAGGTGCCGTCGGCGACGATCAGCGTTGCCGCATCGGCGCGGCGCACCGCCGGCAGCAACGACAATTCGGCCATTTCGATCGAGGCCTGATAGGTATCGGCGCCATAGCCAAACGCGCCGGCCATGCCGCAGCAGCTGGATTCGATGGTCTCGACACCGAGATCCGGAATGAGACGAAGTATCTTTTCGACCGGCTTGAACGCGCCGAATGATTTTTGATGGCAGTGGCCGTGAACCAGCGCTTTCATCGGCATCGCGCCGAGCGGCAGCTTCAGGCGGCCGGACTCCGCCTCGCGAACCAGAAATTCCTCGAACAGCAAAGCGTGCGCGCTGACGCTCCTGGCTTCATTGTCCGAGCGCAGCGAGA
>Ga0268265_10002247_pt1 | contig 14813 bp, 15 predicted proteins | sample KBSSwiS52_FD_190355 | JGI IMG/M metagenome (GOLD analysis project Ga0268265, IMG submission 190355) | Switchgrass rhizosphere microbial communities from Kellogg Biological Station, Michigan, USA - KBS Switchgrass S5-2 (SPAdes) (version 2) | ecosystem: Host-associated > Plants > Roots >... | reverse complement strand
CGGCGACAGTCACCACGACGACGATTTCAAGCGCGACTTCGCCTTCGCGGCGATCGACGAAGCGCAGCTCAGCTCCGATCCCGAGCGCGGCCACGTTTTTACCGACCGCATGCTTCGCGTTCGAGGGCGAGAGGAGACGCTGATCCTCGGCTCGGATACGCTGCGGCCGGTCATCCGCGAGCTCCTGCCCGAGGCCGAGATCGTCAGCCGGCCGCGCTTCTCGACGCTGCGCTACGGCGGCAGCGTCAAGCTTTCGCGCCTGCCGCCACGTTCCGCCGTCGTCGCTTTCTCCGCCGAGCAGGTTTACGCGCTCGCGGAAATGCTGCGCCGGTTCAAGGGCGGCGCCGCGGTCGTCATGGGCGCGCTGTCGCCGTCCACCCGCAACGCCCAGGTCGCGATGTTCCAGCGCGGCGAGGTCGATTACCTGGTCGCGACCGACGCGATCGGCATGGGGCTGAACATGGACGTCACCCATGTTGCCTTCGCCGGCCTCGAGAAATTCGATGGCCGCCGCGACCGTCGTCTGACTATCCCGGAAATGGCCCAGATTGCAGGCCGCGCCGGGCGCCACCAGAAGGACGGCACATTCGGCACGCTCGGCCTGACCGAGGAATCGGGCGGCTTCTCGGAAGAAGAAGTCATGGCGATCGAGGATCATCGCTTCCGCCCGCTCGACTCCGTCTACTGGCGCAACGCCGAGCTCGATTTCGCCGATGTCCGCGCCCTTATCGCGAGCCTCGAACAGAAGAGCGGCGATCCGCTCCTGCGCCCGGCGCCCGAAGCGATCGATCTCGCCGTGCTCAAGCTGTGCGCAGAGGATCCTGCCATGGCCGCTCGCAAGGGCGCACAGGCGAGGCGGTTGTGGGCGGTCTGTGGCTTGCCCGATTTCCGCAAGGTCGGCGCGATGCACCACAGCCGCATGGTCCGCCGGCTGTTCAGTTACATCGGCGAAGGCGGCCATATCCCGCACGAATGGTTCGCTGCCGAAGTCGCTCGGCTCGACAATATGAGCGGCGACATCGAGGCGCTTGCCGACCGCCTCGCCGGCATCCGCAGCTGGGCGTACATCGCGCACCGCAGGGACTGGCTCGCCGAGCCCGCCAAATGGGCCGACCGCACGCGCGAGGTCGAAGCGCGCTTGTCCGACGCCCTGCACGAGCGCCTGACCCAGCGTTTCGTCGATCGCCGCACGGCGGTGCTGGTGCGCGATATTGGCGCGCGCGGCGCCGATGCGCTGCCGGTCACCGTCGCGGCCGACGGCGAAGTCAGCGTCGGTCCCGAGCCGATCGGCCACCTGACCGGCTTCGAGTTCCGCGTCGATCCCAATGCGCGGCTCGCCGACAAGCGCCTGCTGCTCGCCGCCGCCGAACGGCGCCTTGGCGACGAGCTCGACCGCCGCGCAGCCGCTCTGGCGACGGCCCCCGACGATTCCTTCGCGCTGATCGTGGACGAAGCGGGTGCGCTTGCTGTCGCGTGGCAGGGCCACGTGCTTGCGCGGCTGGCCCCCGGCCGCTCCCTCCTCGAGCCGGCGCTGCGCACCGCGCGCGCGCTCGATCGCCTATCGGCTCACGCCCGAAATGCGCTCCGTTCGCGGCTTGAAGCATGGCTTGAAGGACAGGTTGCAGCGCATTTGCTCCCGTTGAAGCACCTCGCCTCGGTCGCCTCGGACCCCGCCACCTCGCCCGGCGTCCGCGCGCTGGCGGCAATGATCGCCGACGCCGGCGGCGTGATGCCGCGCAAAGCGGTGCTCGGCGCGATCGCGCATCTCGAGCAAATCGACCGCCAGGCGCTGCATCGGCTCAAAGTCCGGCTCGGCCCGCTCGATGTCTATCTGGTGCCCTTGCTGAAGCCGCAGGCGCAGACCTGGCGGGCCGCGCTGCTCGCCGTTCGCGCCAGCCAACCCATGCCGGTAATGCCGCCGGCCGGCGCGTCCACGCTCGGGGCAGAAGCCGATCCGCGCGGCGCGGCGCTGGCCTATCGCCGCCTTGGGCGGACGTGGGTGCGGATCGACCTCGCCGACCGTCTCGCCAGCCATGCGCACAAGGCCCGCTCCAGCGGCGCGACCGACCCGGTCGACCGCGACTTCGCGGTCTCGATCGGGCTCGATGACGAAGCGATCACGCGGCTGATGACCGAAGTCGGCTTCACCAGGGCTGGTGACGCCTGGCGCTGGCGTGGCCGCCGCGGCCCGCGCAAGGAGGCGCGCGAATCCTCATCCCACGCCTTCGCGGAGCTGGCGAAACTCAAACGGTGAGGATCGACCGCTTCCTGCACTTCGTCCGCCTGGTCAAAAGCCGCACCCTTGCCCAGGCGATCATCGACCAAGGCCACGTCCGGGTCGACGGCAGGCGGGTCGAAAAGCATGCCGATGAGGTGCGCGCCGGGAGCATTGTCGCACTTCCCCTGCACGACCGTGTGCGAGTTCTGAAAGTGCTCGCCCTGCCTTCGCGGCGCGGCCCAGCGGCCGAGGCGCGCGCCTGCTATGAAGAGCTGGGAATTGACGAGCGGGAGCCTGCGACATAGCGAAGCATTGAAGAGGGAGCTCGCTTACATGACCTACGTCGTCACCGACGCCTGCATCAAATGCAAATATATGGACTGCGTCGAGGTCTGCCCCGTGGATTGTTTCTACGAGGGCGAAGTGATGCTGGTCATCAATCCCAACGAGTGCATCGACTGCGGCGTGTGCGAACCCGAATGCCCAGCCGAGGCGATCCTGCCCGACACCGAGAGCGGGCTCGAGAAGTGGCTCGAGCTCAACACCAGTTTCTCCGCCGACTGGCCGAACGTCACGCGCAAGAACGATCAGACTCCAGCCGACGCTGACGAGCATAAGGGCGAAGAAGGCAAGTACGACAAATACTTCTCGCCCGACCCAGGCAAAGGCGACTGATTAGAGCTTGAGGTTGAACGTGTAGCTCAGCCCGGCTCCGGCCGAGAACTGGTTGCGCGAACCGAACTCGCGCACGATCGGTGACTTGGCCGCATCGCCGACGAGGCGCTCGTAGCGCGCAAATCCGAACATGCCGAAGCGGTTGTTGAACTGATACGACAAGCCGCTCGCCGCCGCGACGGCGTGGATGCCGCCGCCCGGACGATAGGCGGGAATGCCCGCCGCCACTGACGCCTCGGGCGTGACCCCGAAATAGGCGCGCTGGTATTTGCTGTCGGAAAACAGCACCCGGGGTCCGATCGAGAAGACGTACTTGTCGCCGGCGCGCCAGATCTTGTCGACCGCGAGCGAGCCGACCAGGCCATCGTGCCCGCCTAGCCCCTTGCGGAGCTCCCCGCGGAACCGGAACGAGTCGTGCATCTCATATTGGGCGAAAGCGCCCGCCTCGAACGTCGTTTTGACCTTGCCGACCGGTGCGCCGACGTCCTTGTCCTTGCGGCTGGCCTGAAGGTTGGCCACCGGCCCAAAGCGGAAGCCGTGCTTCGAATACAGGGCGATTGCCAGATTGTCGTCCGGGGCCTCGAACTTGAATTGCTTTGAGCCGCGCGCGACGTCGATATCCCACAAGGGCCCGACCTCGGTCTTGTCCGCGCCGATATACTGCGGCTCGATCTTGGCGCCGAGCCCGATCCGCACCCGGCGCGTGTCGGAGTCGGAACTTGCCGCATCCTCGGCCAGCGCCGCGGTGCATGGATAAAGGAGCGCCGCCGCGCCGATCAGGATAGTTTTCATCCTGCCGTAACCGCTTTCCACAGCGTTGGTTGCAAGGCCTGGATCCTCTCCCAGCGCGGCAGCCCCCAACCGGTGTCGGCTGAGATGAAGGCTGCGGGCCTCATCAAATAGTGGCGCCGACGGCCCTGCCCGCCTAAAGGCAAGTCTTCCCCGGGGAGCCCGCTTGGGCTGAGAGGCAGGCGTAGCGCCCTGCGACCCGTCGAACCTGATGCCGTTGATCCGGCCGTAGGGAGGAGAAGATCACGATGACCACCGCAATTCCCCTGACGCTGCACTTGCTGGTGCTGATTGGTGTCTATGAGTTGGCGGCGGGGATCGCGGGACTGACCGGTCGGCTCGACTGGACCGCCCTGATCGACGAGTTCGAGCGCTCGCCGGGATTGACCTTCGTCACCGGTTTCGTGGCCTTCGCCCTCGGCGCCGCGATCAACCTCGCCCACCATCACTGGACCGACCCGCTGGCGATCGTCGTTTCGGCGATCGGGTGGATCGCGCTGGTGGAGGGCGTGATGATCATGGTGTGCCCGGGCCCGCTGTTGCGCTTCGCCCGCGGACTCGTCCGCAACACGAGCCTGATCTCGATTTTCGCGGCCGCCTTCGGCCTAATTCTTATCGTCATCGGCCTGACCGGCCGTGCCGACCCCACCTTCGTTTAGGAAGCCACATGGCCGACATCCCCGCCCGCACCGAGCTCAAAGTCACCACCGGCCCGATCCGCGGCAGCCGCAAAATCTATGCCGAGGGCCGCGACGGCATCCAGGTCGCGATGCGCTGCGTCGATCTCGAGCCCTCGTCGGGCGAACCGCCGGTGACGCTCTACGACACCAGCGGACCCTATACCGACCCCGCTCGCCGGATCGATATCATGGCCGGCCTGCCCGAGCTCCGCCGCGACTGGATCCGCGCCCGCGGCGACGTCGAGGAGGTCGCCCAACGCGAAGTCCGTCCCGAGGACAACGGCCAGCTCGGCCCTGACCGGAGCGGCGGCGTCCAGGCCTTCCCCAACGTCCGTAAGACGGTGCTCCGCGCCAAGCCCGGCGCCAACGTCAGCCAGATGCATTACGCCCGCCGCGGCATCGTCACGCCCGAAATGGAATATGTCAGTATTCGTGAGAATCTTGGCCGCGAGAATCTCGCCCGCGAGTTGAAGAGGGACGGCGAGAGCTTCGGCGCTTCCATCCCCGACTTCGTCACCCCCGAGTTCGTTCGTGACGAAGTCGCGCGCGGCCGCGCGATCATTCCCAACAACATCAACCACCCGGAAAGCGAGCCGATGGCGATCGGCCGCAACTTCCTGGTCAAGATCAACGCCAATATCGGCAACAGCGCGGTCGCGTCCGACGTCGCCGCCGAGGTCGACAAGATGGTGTGGTCGATCCGCTGGGGCGCGGACACGGTCATGGACCTCTCGACCGGCCGCAACATCCACGACACGCGCGAATGGATCGTCCGCAATTCGCCCGTGCCGATCGGCACCGTGCCGATCTACCAGGCACTGGAGAAGGTCGGCGGAGTCGCCGAGGACCTCAATTGGGAGGTCTATCGCGACACGCTGATCGAGCAGGCCGAGCAGGGCGTCGATTACTTCACCATCCACGCCGGGGTCCGCCTGCCCTACGTCCCGCTCGCCGCCAAGCGTGTCACCGGGATCGTCAGCCGCGGCGGCTCGATCATGGCCAAATGGTGCCTCGCCCACCACCGCGAGAGCTTCCTCTATGAGCGCTTCGCCCAGATCTGCGAGATCATGAAGGCCTATGACATCGCCTTCTCGCTCGGCGATGGCCTCCGCCCCGGCAGCATCGCCGACGCCAATGACGAAGCCCAGTTCGCCGAACTCTACACCCTGGGCGAGCTGACCAAGGTCGCGTGGGAGCACGACGTCCAGGTGATGATCGAGGGGCCCGGCCACGTGCCGATGCACAAGATCAAGGAGAATATGGACAAGCAGCTCGAAGTCTGCGGCGAGGCGCCCTTCTACACGCTCGGCCCACTGACCACGGACATCGCGCCCGGCTACGACCACATTACCAGCGGCATCGGCGCGGCGATGATCGGCTGGTTCGGCACCGCAATGCTCTGCTACGTCACGCCCAAGGAGCATCTCGGCCTGCCCGACCGCGACGACGTCAAGGTCGGCGTCGTCACTTACAAGCTCGCGGCCCACGCCGCCGATCTGGCGAAAGGCCACCCTTCCGCCCGCGCCCACGACGATGCGCTGTCCAAAGCCCGCTTCGAATTCCGCTGGCGCGACCAGTTCAACCTGTCACTCGACCCTGAGACCGCCGAGGCGTTCCACGACCAGACCCTGCCCGCCGAAGGCGCCAAGACCGCCCATTTCTGCAGCATGTGCGGCCCCAAATTCTGCTCGATGAAAATCAGCCAGGAAGTGAGAGAGTTCGCGCGGCTGCAGGAGCAAAACCCAACCGTTCGTCCTGAGCCTGTCGAAGGACTGCCCTCCTCTTCCGCTCCGGAGAGCCAAGACAGCCCTTCGACAAGCTCAGGGCGAACGGAGTTGGAGGAAGCCGAAGCCGGCATGGCCGAAATGTCCAGGCGCTTCCACGACGAAGGCGGCGAGCTGTACGTCCCGGCGGCGGAGTGATCCTCGCCCTGCTCCTCGCGGCCCCCGGCCCCCATGCCGCGAGCCAGTTCGTCGGTACCTGGCGCCTGGTCTCGGCGACGCAACAAACTGGAGCTTCATCCGGCCCCGCTGCCGGCGGGCGTACGGGACTGGACGGTCGCCTGGGAACGGGTCCGTCGATGACGACGGGCATGACCAAGATGAGCCAGCGCTGCCGCGATAGGACCCACGATTGATGGCCGACCTCTACCTCAAGCGACTCGAAGCCGAGCGCAAAGCGTTATGGGCCGCGTGCCGCCTCAAGGGCCTCGCCAAGGACACCCCCGAACGCCAGCGCATCGCCGCCATCGACCAGGCGATTGCCGAGCATAAGGCAAAGGCGGCGGGGTGAGGTGCCTCGGGGTAACAGCCCGCTATTCGCGGCCCAACCGCACCAACGCCGCATCCAGCGCCTGAAGGAATCGCGACCGGTCCGTCTTGGCGAACGGCGCCGGGCCGCCGGTGATTCCGTCCGCGCCGACCCGCAGATCCGCCATGATCGCGCGCGTCGCGATCGCGCCGCCGATGCTCGAAGCCGTGAACGGCTTGCCGTTTGGGCCGATCACCACCGCACCCTTCTTCAGGCACCGGTCGGCGAGCAGGATGTCGCCGGTGATCACCACCGTCTTCGCGTCCGCCGCCTCGGCGATCCAGTCGTCGGCCGCGTCGAACGCATCGCTGACCACCACCCGCTCGATCAGCGGGTGCTCGGGCACGCGGATGCGCTGGTTGCTGACGACCGTCACCGGCACCGCGCGCCGCCACGCGACCTTGTAGACCTCGTCCTTGACCGGGCAGGCATCGGCATCGACCAGGATTCGAACCGTCACGTCATTCCCTCGCCGCCAAAGAAACTCTTTCGGTATCCTGGCGGTTAAGGCCAGGAGTCAGCAACGGCGAAATAATCGGCGCGCCACCATTCGGCCCCGATCCTGCATTAGACGCGTTACCCAGTCCCGCCTCCCCCCATTCGAAGGAATCTCAATGGCCCGCACCAGCCGCACTGCCGTCCCCGCTGCCGACTGGTCCCGCTTGATGGTCGATGCGTCGCAGCTGTGGGCCGACGCCGGCATGGTGGTGGCGCTGCGATCATGGCGGATGATGGCCGGCGGTCCCGCCGCCACGCGCGAGATGGAGCGGATGATGAGCGAGAAGGTCGCGGCCGGGTTCGAGCTCGCCGGCGCGCTCGCCGGCGGCGGCGTCACCAGCCCCGAAGCCGCCACCCGCAAGGCGCTCGGCATCTACGGCCGGCGCGTCCGGGGCAATCGCAAGCGCCTGAGCTAGCTCCGCACCGGCGCCGCTTTCAGGAAAAACGTCGCGCCGTGGCTGGGTGGTAAGCTCAATGCTTCATCGGACGTGAGCGAGGTGCGGCGACTCGTTGAATGACCGTGGGCCGCGCCTCCGTGGACGCTACCGCTTCGCGGCGTAGCGGATCGTCGCCTCGCCGAAGGCTTTGACCGGCAGCACCAGTCCCTCGCCGGTTGCCTCGATCTGCCCCGACTGGACGTTGGTGATCGTCGCGGTGACGGTGACGTCGCCCTGGCGCCGCTCGGCGATAGCCTTGCGCGCAGCGGCGATGACCCGGTCGTATTCCCTGGAAAAATCCTCGACCAGCGCGTCTTCGATGGTCCCGACCAGCGACGGCTCGGTGAACAGGCGGATGGCAATGTTCACGACCTTGCGGCTGGTGTCGGCGCTGATCGCGAGGTCGCGGACGCGGACCGTGCGCGAGTTGGGCTCGTTATAAAGCTTGCCCGTCAGCCACGCCGTGGCGCGCGTTTTCGTCCCCGGCTTGCCCTTGACCGTGGCGGTCAGGTCGACGCCGACCGCGACCCGGCCGCCGTCGGTGCCGTAAACCGTGACCTTGTCGAACACCGCGTCGACCGGCCCGACATCCTTGAGCGTGATGCCCCTTGCCGCGCGCTTCTGCAGCGCGCGGAGAATGACCGGCTCAAGCTGGGCGTAATCGGCAATCACCGCGCTGCTGAAGACGAGGCCATGCTGCTTGAGGCCGGTCGCCGCCGGGGGCAGCGGCGTCGGCCGAGGGTCGGCCGGGCGCGGACCGATGAACGTTTCGGTCAGCAGCTGCGCCGCGACGCCCAGCGTCACCGTGCGCTTGTCGGCGCGATAGCCCGTCAGTCCCAGCTTTTGCGGCGTGATCCGCATCCACGCCGGCGGCTTATCCCGGTTGAGGAGGATAGTCGCGAACCCGCTCCGCCACACTTGCGCCACCTGCGGCCGGATGTTGAGCTTGGCGAGCTCGCGCGGCAGCGACTTTTCGAGGCCAGCGACGACCCCGGCCAGCCGGGCATCTGCCTGTTCGATAAAAGTGATTCGCCGCCCGAGCAAGTCGATCCCCGGCGGGTTGGTCCAGTTGTAGGAAATGTCGAGCTTGGCCGTCGGCGTCCAGTCAGGCCGCATGCCGAGGCGCACGTTGGCGCGGACTGCGACCGCGCCGGTAGCCGTCTCATGCTTGATGATCCCGCCGACGTTGCGCACCTGGACGACCGCCGAGACCGGCATCGTCATTTGCAGCGTCTTGCCCTTGCCGGTCAGCGCGATCGACCCGCGCACCGCGCGCCCGACAATCTGGCAGCCAAGGTCGGGCGTGACCTTGAGGCCCTTCGCACCGAATAGTTTCACGCCGAGGATCTTGCCCTTGAGCACGCGCTGGGCGGGAACACATTTTTCTTCACGCTGGTTGATTGTCCACAGGACCTTCGGAGCCGCCCGCTCGAGCGCCGCCTGGATGTCGGCCAGCGGCACCACGATCGGTGCGTCGATGGTCGAATATTCCCTGGGGATGACCGCCTTGGTCGTGCTGCGCGGCGGCGCCTGCACCTCGACTGCTTTCTCGCACCCTGACAGCGCGGCGCCGGCCAACGCGAGTACGGCCAACTGTCTCAACAATATGCGGGAATCCCCCATGCGGCGGGTGTAGGGGCGGCGTCCAGGATCGCCAAGGCGGGCCGCGCCCGGAAGCGCGGCCCGGCCCGATTAGCAGGCGCAATTCTTGCAGGTGCAGGGACGGCACTGGCAACCGCGCTGCGCGTCGAGCTTGGCGGCCTGGACCTGCTGTTCGGTATGGGTGGTCATGGTCATTCTCCTCTGTCGGAGGCGTTGATTCGCCGCCGGTCCAGCGTGTATGGCCTCCGTACTATGGTACGGAATCAAGCAAAAAACTCGGAGACCATCGGCGGGCTTGCGAAAGCTGCCGGAGTCGGCGTCGAAACGGTGCGTTACTATCAGCGCCGGGGCCTCCTCCCCGAGCCCGCGCGCCCACCGGGCGAGGTCCGGCGGTACGGCAATGCGGACGTCACGCGCCTCCGCTTCATCCGTTCCGCCCAGGCCGCGGGCTTCACGCTCAACGAGATCAAGGAGCTGCTCGACCTCGACGCGTCTGACGACCGCGCCCGCGCCCGGGAATTGGCCCGGACCCGGGTCCAATCGATCGACGCGAGAATCGCCGAGCTCCGCACTGCCCGCGACGCACTAGCCGCACTCGCCACCGCCTGCGCCAGCAAGGGCGACGGCCCGTGCCCGATCCTCACGGCGTTCGACGCGGGTTAGCCGGCGGCGTATAGCCACCGCGACACTGTGGGGAGTCGCGTTATGTCCAAGCTCGCCTGGCCGCTGAGCATCCTCCTGACACTGGCCGCGTCGGCTGCCACGGCACAGCAGGCGCCGCCCACAACCGATCAGTCCCCGATCATCGTGACCGGCGATAAGGTCAGCCGCGAGGAGATTCGGACTTTCGTCCGGGACCTGACCCGCGCTCGATCGAACGCCCAACTCAGCCGCTTCGAACATTCCGTGTGCCCCATCGCGCTCGGCCTCGAGCCGCAGCAGCGCGCGACGGTCGAGGACCGGATCCGGCTGGTGGCGAAGGACGTGGGCATCGCCGTCGCCAAGCCGAAGTGCGCCCCCAACCTGTTGCTGATCGTCGCATCCGACAAACCGGCGGTGATGGCGGAGCTGAAGCGTCACTACGACTATATCTACGGCGACGTCTCCGGCAACCGCATCCGCGACCTTATCCGCAGTGCCGACCCGGTCGCCGCGTGGCAGATCGACGGACCGCCAATGGCCGATGGGAAGGATATTGCGCAGGACTTCGGGTCCGGCCTGTTCGTCAACCGGACGACCACGCGCTCATCGCGCATCACCGTCGCCGCTTACCCGCAATTTGCCGCCGCGGTCGTCATCGTCGCCCGCGACTCCCTCGCCGGGCTCACCACGACACAGCTCGCCGATTATGCCGCGCTCCGGGCGCTGACCGGGGCCGATCCCGCGCGCCTGAGCAAGGCCGGACCGCCCACCATTCTCCACGCCATCGACGCGCCGGACGGCAGCGAAGTCCCGATTACCATGACCGAATGGGACCTCGCCTTCCTGCGCGGCTATTACGACGCCCGACGGAACATCAGCCCCGCGGCCCAGCGATCGGTGATCGCCAAGACCATGAGTGACGCGCCGAAGCAGGCGAAATGAGGAAGTGTCCGACGGCGACGCCCTGTTCCTCCTGCCGAGCGCCACGCGCCGCGACCCGGCGGTCGACACCTGGTTCGCCCACGTCACCGACCCGTTCCGGCTGATCGCGCAAGTCTGGTTCGAGCGCATCCGCACCTGCGGACCTGACGTCACCGATTTGATCCACGACGGTCGCCCGACTGCCTGCGTCAGCGCCGCCGCTTTCGCTTACGTCGGCGCTTACTCCGCCCACGCCAGCATCGGCTTCTACCACGGCGCTACCCTGCCGGACCCCGCCGGCCTGCTCGAAGGCAGCGGCAAACGCATGCGCCACGTGAAACTGCGGCCCGGCGTTGACCACGACGACACGGCGATCGAAGCGCTGGTCGCCGCGGCTTATGCAGACACCCGCCGGCGGGTCAGCGCGACTTGATCGTCGCCTCGTAGGTCTTCAGCGGATCGCCGGCTGCCCGATCGCGCTAGAGACGGGTTGGGACGGATCGCCGGAGTTTATTCCCCGGACCACGGAACGTCGCCCACCCTCCTTCGCTAAGTCCTTTGGGTGGGCCAGTTTTCCCAGGAGTAATCATGAACCAGAACATCATTTCGGCCGTGTTCGACAGCCGCGCCGAAGCCGAAACCGCCATCACCGAGCTGCGCAGCGCCGGCATCGACAGCGGCAAATTGTCCGTCATCGGTCGCGATGAAGATGGCGACGCCGTCACCGACAGCTCGGCCGAGCCGACCGAAACCGGCATGGGCGACACCATTAAGGGCGCGCTCGGCGGAGCCGGCATCGGCGCCATCCTCGGCGTCGCCGCGCTCGCCATTCCCGGCGTCGGCCCGCTGGCCGCGGCCGGAGCCATCGCAGGTTCGGCCATTCCCGGCGCTGCCGTGATCGGCGCAGGTGCTGGCGCGGTTGCCGGCGGCGTCACCGGCATGCTCAAGGACCACGGCGTCAGCGACGAAGACGCGACCTATTACGAAGGCCGTATCAACGACGGCGGCACGTTCGTCTCGGTCGATGCCAGCGACGGCACGACTTCACCGGAAACGGTCCGCGAAATCCTGTCGCGCAACGGCGGCCATAGTTCGGCCCAGCCGCGGACTGCCGAAACCATCGCCTGATTTGGCACCAGCGAGGAGCGCTGCCCATGGCGGTGCTCCTCGCCCCTAGAGCACCAACCTCCTTGGACTGAATGCGCTTGGTGCGTTTCGACCGCGCTCCGACGACGTTCACCCGCAGGATTCGCGCGTTCGCCGCGATGTCTGTCGAACCGGGAGGGCGCGCGGTCGATAGGGGATGGGCAGGACAGCCTTTGTTCACGATAACGCGCTTATTGGTCCGCTGGGGGAGAGGACGTTGGTTTCGAAGCTTTGCTTCGCCGGGTTGGTTGCAGGCGGGCTGGCGTTTGCCGCGCCCGCGCTGTCTGTGACGAGCGCTGCCGAACCACCGCGCATCGCCAAGCCTCGCCCCGCCCCGGCCGAACTCCGGCCCGATGTCCCCGCGCTACCGCCCGCGTATTTCGACTCCAAGCTCGAAGTGACCGGCGAGGAGTTGAAGGCACGCAAGATCGAGACGCGGCTCGGCGTCGACGTTCTGATCAACGGCCGCGGTCCTTACAAATTCATCGTCGACAGTGGCGCCGACACCTCTGCGGTCGGTCTGCGCATCGCCCGCGACCTCGAGCTTCCGCTCGGCCGGCCGGCCGTGCTCAACGGCATGACGTCGCGCGACGTGGTCGACCGGGTGAAGGTCGCCGAGCTCGTCCTCGGCCCAACGCGAGTGAAAGATCTCGAGGTCCCGGCGTTGCGGGAAATCGACCTCGGCGGCGACGGCCTGCTCGGCATCGATGCCCTCGTCCGCCAGCGCCTCCTGATGGATTTCGAAAAGAAGATCATCAAGGTCGAGGACGCGTCGAAGCCGATGAAATATTCGCCCGGCGACATCGTCATCACTGCCCGTCGACAGCATGGCCAGCTGATCCTGACCGAAGTCCAGGCCCAGGGCCTGCGGCTCGACGCGGTGATCGATACTGGAACCGAGATCAGCATCGGCAACTTGGCGCTCAAGGAGAAATTGCTGCGCCGCCGCGCGCGGTTCACCGAGGTCGAAGCGATCGGCGTGACCGGCGTTCCGGCCAAGCTGCAGATCGCGACGATCGACGAGTTAAGGCTCGGCCCGGTGCTGCTGCGCAATGTGCCGATCGCTTTCGCCGACGTGCCGCCGTTCAAGTTGTTCGGCCTTGCGGATGGGCCAGCGCTGCTACTCGGAACCGATCTGCTTGAGAATTTCCGCCGCGTCGCGCTGGACTTCCGCGCGCGCAAGGTCCGCTTCCAGTTGCGCCGCTGCACCACCGAGGGATTGATCATCAACACCTCACCGGAATCCTTTACGCGAATCTCGGCGGCCGCCGGTGCCCCGAGCGACGTCTGCGAACATTAGGCTCGTAGATGTACGCTCGCGACGTCCCATCGGGACAGGTTCTCTATCACGGCACCAAGGCCGATCTGGCCGTGGGCGATGACCTGGAACCGGGTTTCGAATCGAACTTTCTCGACGGAGTCCCGCTGTCTTGGATTTATTTCAGCGCGACCCTGGACGCCGCGACCTGGGGGGCGGAACTGGCGCGCGGCGAGGGCCGCGGCCGGATCTACATTGTCGAACCGACCGGTGAGTTCGAGGACGACCCGAATCTTACGGACAAGAAATTCCCCGGCAACAAGACGGCATCCTACCGTTCCCGGCACGCGCTGCGGGTGGTTGGGGAAGTCGAGGAATGGAAAGGCCATCTGCCCGAGCAAGTGGCACAAATGCGGGCCTTCCTGGCTAGTGCGAAAGAGCGCGGGCTGACCATTATCGATTGAGCTGAACAGGCAACCGCCGCCCGGTCACCCGGACGGCGGCGCTCATTTCTGTTGATCGATATCGGTTACGCGGCTTCGAGCTCGCGCGTGTCGATATTGTCCGGAAGACCGGCGTCGGGTTCGACCTTCGGGGCCATCCCGGCCGCGACTTCGCGCTCACGCTTGTCGAAGAACGCCGCGCGCTTGAGGCGCTTGCGCAGCGACAGCGAGGGGTTGTCCGGCGTCGGACCGCGCTGAGCGCGCTCGACCCAGGTTTCGCCCGACTGGTGGTCGTCGGTCGTGCGCTCGTCCACCGCCGGGATATCGGTGGCGGGATTGATCGTCGTCGTAGCGCTCGGCTGGGGGTTGCCCCAATTGAACGCCGACAGCGGCGGTGCCACGATCAGCGGCTGCGGCACGCTAACCGGGTCGTGGCGCGGCGTCGCCTTAAGTGTCGAGGTGACCGGCTTGGCCGTCGTCTCAGCGATCGGCTCGGCGATCGGCTGGGCAGTGGTGGCCACAACCGGCTCATACGTCTCGTCGGTCCACGATTCTTCCTCGGTCACGCGGCGACGGCGACGGCTCATCGCCCAGGCGGCGCCGCCAAGAGCAATGATCCCGAGCGCGCCGGCGCCGAGCTCGATCGCCCGCTCGTCAATGCCGTTCGAGGCCACCGGCGCCGGAGCAATCACGGGCGCCGCGGTTTCGGGCGGTGCCGGATCGACGATCGGCGTCGGGTCCGGCGCCGCGACGGGGGCAGCGCTGGCGACAACCGCCGGCGTGGCCGCGCGGGCCACGGCCCGGCTGGCTGCAGGTTTCGCGGCAGTCGCTACGGTCGTCCGCTTCGGAACGGTCGTTCGCTTCGTCGCCGCCGGCTTCGCGGTCGCCTTTGCGGCGGGTTCCGCGGTCGGAGCCGCCGTTTCGGTTACGGGCGCGGCTTCCGGGGCCGGCGTTGACGTCGCGGGCGGTGCCACGACGACCGGCTCGGTTGGCGCCGGAACGTCCTGCGCCGCGACCGGGGTTGAAGAAAGCGCCAGAACCGCGGCAATCGCGGTAGCGCCGGCTCGTGCATAAAGCATGTTGGTGGTCTTCATCATACCGAAACAACCGCGCGAAGCGCCAAGGGCTGCACCGTTTGCGGCGACCGGAGCCGCGAAGACGATAAACTGCGTTTGGGTTAAGTCATTGATTTGG
>Ga0268265_10002240_pt1 | contig 14837 bp, 11 predicted proteins | sample KBSSwiS52_FD_190355 | JGI IMG/M metagenome (GOLD analysis project Ga0268265, IMG submission 190355) | Switchgrass rhizosphere microbial communities from Kellogg Biological Station, Michigan, USA - KBS Switchgrass S5-2 (SPAdes) (version 2) | ecosystem: Host-associated > Plants > Roots >... | reverse complement strand
GCCGCTCGATGGCGGCCGCTTCCGCGCCGGCCCCGGCACCGAGCTGCGCTTCGACGGCGACGTCCCGGCCCCGTCGCGCATGATCGTCCGCACCACGGGGGATGCGGTGACGTACACGCGCGCCGATACCGTCGGCCTAACGCCCACGCAGCTCGCCGCGTACGCCGGCGACTACCGGAGCGACGAGGTGGAGGCGACGCACGTCTGGAAAGTGGAGAAGGGGCAGCTCGTCCTCTACGCGAACGACCGGCGTCTCGGCGTGCTCGAGCCCACCTATAAGGATGGGTTCACTCGCGGCGGCAGCGTGATCGACGTGCAGCGCGACGCGAAGGGGCGCATCGCCGGCTTCGTGGTCGAGGCAGGGCGCGTGCGGCACCTCCGGTTCACCCGGGTCCGATGAATCGCGCACCGCCTGTGCGCGTCAGGTGGGCGGGCGTGGCCGTCGTCATCCTCGCCAGCTGCTTCGGCGGGGAGGTACCCACGGTATCGGGCCCGGTGCGCTGCGCGCGACCAGCGGATGGAAGCGCCTCGTTCGGGTGCGCGCTGGTCAATGGGAACGTCGTCGGACCCGACGGTTCCGGTTTGGATGGCGTGACCGGCGTCGTGCGGGCCACGCCGCAGTGCGGCTGTCGCACAGTCGCGATCGACGTGGACTCACTTGGGCGGTTCTCCGTGACGGTGCATCGCAGCGAAGCGCCCGCACAGGCTTCTCCCGACACCGCGACGATCGTCGTGTACATGGGCGCGACCGCCGCGAAGTATCCGCGCTCGGTAACTGGCGACGCGTACTTTGACACCTCGAGCGTGCGCCTGACGTTTGCGCCGATTGGCGCGGAAGCCGAGGCCTACACGCTCAGCTTGCGCATACCGCTTCCACCACGATAGCCGATCGATGATTTCGGCTATCGCTTCGGAATTCCGAGCCTGTTCCGGACTCGATCGAACCGTGGATCCCGGCGCAGCTCCTCGAACGCGGGCTCCATGATGTTGTATCGCAGCGACCGGTCATCGATGGACTTGTCGAGCCACTCGGTGGCTTTGTCGAACTCACCGAAGCCAGCGTAGACCACGGCCACGGCATAGGCGCCACCGTCGCCGCGCCGCCAGCGCTCGAGCAGCCGCTTCAGGGTCTGCTGCGCGCTCTCCGTTTGTCCGGCTCGCGCGAGCATGAATCCCAGCCACGGCTCTACCTGGAGCGGGTTGCGCTCCGCTACGGGCCGAAGCTCGTCGATCGCTTTCTGCCACATCCGTTGCCGCGCGTAGCACTGTGCGGCGATTCCCGCCGCGCGTGCCGGAGGCGGTTGCACGTACATGAGCCGGCCGAGGTGTTCCAGTGCCTCACTGCAGCGCCCGTTCACGAGCAATGCCCGCGCGACTTCAGCGATCGCCGTTGGTGATTTCGGATTGTCTTCTGCGGCACGCTCCGCTTGCTCGAGCGCGTCACGGGGTCGATCCATGAAAATGTAAAGCCAGACGAGGAATTCGCGGACGTACGGCTCGTTAGGATTGAGGTCGATGGCCCGCTTGAATTGCTCTTCGGCTCGTGCGAGCTGGTAGTCGAACAGCAGGACGTCGCCGAGCGCGGCGTGCGCATCGGCCAGTACACTGTCCAGGCCGATCGCCGTCCGAGCAGCCTTCTCGGCCTCAATGAGTTGCTTGCGGCGAGACCCGCCCGCTTCGTCGGCGCTCAGGACAAGAATGTGCGCCAGGCTGGCGTGAGCGGGGGCGTACGTCGAATCCACAGCAATGGCCTGTCTGAAAAGACTCAATGACTGTCGCCTGCCACTCTCGCTTCGGAACAGCACATCTCTCTTGCCCTGGGTAGTGAGATCTTCCGCGGCGATGCGCCGGTCTGACACGGTCGGCTGCCGCGCCCCGGGCCAGGACACGATCAGGGCACCGAGCGCGAGCAAGGCCACCCCGTACCACGAGGCGTGGCGCAACCACCGCCATTTCGGAACGTCGGCCGCGGGCTCCCGCGTCGCGGTCGCGCGGTTCCCATTGGGTCCCGCGGCGCGAGCGATGTGCTCGAAGGCGGCCTCGGGGTCTGTGTTGCGTTTCGGGTGCGGTGGTACGTCCGAGATCGCCACCAGATCCGCTATCAGTTGCTCCGCATCGCAGTACCGCTGCCGAGGATCCTTCGCGAGCAAGCGCGCGATGATCGACTCGATGCGCTGGGGAACGTCACGACGGAGGGTCGAGACCGGCGCCGGCGAGTCGTGGAGAATCGCATACAGAATCGCACCGGCATGCGCTCCGCCGAACGGACGCACGCCCGTGCACATCTCGTAGAGGACGACGCCTAACGACCAAAGGTCGGTGCGCTGGTCGAGTGCGCGCGAGGTCACCTGTTCCGGCGACATGTATGCGAGGGTGCCGGGCGTCACACCCTCACGCGACACGTCGACGTCAGGTATGCGCGCGATCCCGAAATCGAGCAGCTTCACCACGCCATCCGCGGTCACGATGATGTTGGCCGGCTTGACATCGCGGTGGATGATGCCGCGCTCGTGTGCGGCACCGAGGCCGCGCGCAATCTGCGTCGCGTAGTCGAGCGCGATCGAAAGGGGCAGCGGGCCCCGCCGCATCACCTGGTCGAGCGTCTCCCCCGGATAGAACGCCATCGCGACGAACGTCGAGTGCTCGCCTGTTTCGCCCACCTCGTAGATCGTGCAGATGTTGGCGTGGTCGAGCGCAGCGGCCGCGCGCGCCTCGACGAGCAGGCGGTCTTTCGCGCGCAGGTTGTCGGGCGTCTGAGCGCGAAGGAGCTTGAGCGCCACGGTTCGTCGAAGACGGAGGTCGACGGCGCGGTAGACGATGCCCATCCCGCCGTGGCCGAGCCGCGCGACGATCTGATAATGTCCCACCGTGGCCCCGATCATCGGATCCGCATAAGGACGCGTTCGCGCATCTCGTCGACACGCGGCACTGTCCTGCGCCTTTGCATCCGGCTCATCCGGTGGGACCGTGGGCCCTGCCTGTGGCACGACGGTCAGGAGCCGGTCGAAGAACGTTTCGGCGGTCCTCGCGTGATCGAGCAGCGACTCGAGCTCGGCTCGCAATGCGCCATCCACTGCATGCGATGCGAACAGTTCGTCGCGCTGGTCTGCCGGTAGTCCGCGAGCGGTCTCCCACAGCGCCTCGAGTCGGCTCCACTCGTCTGGCCCGAAGGACGGCTCGCGTGTCATCCCAGGTCCCTCTGGATCTCGCGATGAAGCCACGCCTGAGCCATCGACCAGTCGCGCTTTACGGTTGCCGGCGAGATTCCGAGCGCGATTGCTGTTTCCTCGATCGACATCCCTCCAAAGAACCGGCATTCCACGATCCGGGCCTGGCGTTCGGAACGTTGAAGCAGTTGCTCCAGCGCGCGATCGAGTGCAAGCAGCGCGTCTGTTTTCGGCGTCACGAAGCCCGCTTCGCTCGCCAGAGCACGCTCGACTTCCTCGAACGAAGCCGGCTCCTGCCCGGCGCCCCGCTTCGCGGCGGACTTCCGGCGCGCATGACCGATCAGGATCTGGCGCATGGCGGTCGCGGCGACGGCCATGAAATGCGCGCGATCATTGAAATCCAGGGCTTCGCTGCCGAACAGCTTGATGAACGCTTCGTGCACGAGCGCGGTCGTATTCAACGTCTCCGTGCTCGGTTGACGTCGTCGCTGAATCCGCGCGATCTCGAGGAGCTTGTCGTAGGCGATCGCGAACAGCCGACTCAGTGCACTCGGATCACCACGTCGCACGTCGTCGAGCAGGGACGTGACGGTCCGGTTGACGTTGGGTTCTACCATAACCTCCGCCACACAGCTGCCCACTTTCGGGCTGGAACGACCATGCCATGGCAGCGCCGATGAGCCAGTTCCAGGCAGTCCTGCGTTAGCCATAAGTGGACCCGCGCGCCGGAGACCCGGACCCGGAGGTTCATCAATCAAGTGAACTTTTGCCTGCAGCCGCCGCAAGGCGGCGCTGGAGGAACCATGACGTCGAGAGGATTCTCCACTAGCTGCACGCTGCTCATCGCGGTTGCCGCCTCGGGTTGCGCCGACCGGCCGACGGAGCTGTCGCGCGTGCCCACGGTGCAGTTCGCCGCGGTGAAGTTCTGGGAGGTGAACGCCAGCACGAGATGGAACGAGCGCGCGACCGTGCTGCTGACGCAGCGCCCGCCCGCCAACGCACAGGCGGCCGCGAGCCGGATCCTCACGTACCTCTCGCTCGCGCAGTACCGTGCGGTGCTCGCCGCGGAGGCGGGAAAGGCGGGGTCGACGCACCCATCAGTGAGCGCCGCCGTCGGTGGCGCGTCGGCGGCCGTACTGAACGCGTTCTTCCCGCTCGACGTCGGGACCACCGAGGGGCAGCTGGACGCCGACCTGGCCGCACCGGGTTGGCCGGGAGACAAGAACAAGGATGCCGGCGCCGGTGAAGCGATTGGACGCGCAGTCGGTGCGGCCGTTCTCGCCCAGGCCGCGACCGACAACTACCTCGTGGTCTCGCCGGGGCTGCCACCGGTCGGCGCTGGCTATTGGCTCCCGGCCCCGGCTCCGGCAACGATCGTCCGCTCCCTCCATGGCGCGCGTCCGTTCTTCCTAACGAGCGCAAGCCAGCTCCGCCCGCCCCCGCCGCCTGCCTTCGGGTCGCCGGCATTCCTCACTGCTCTCGCCGAGATTCGCACGATCTCCGACACCCGAACGCCCGAGCAGCTCTCGATCGCCGTGTCATTGGCTTGGGCGACGGGGCCGTTCACGACGGGGAGCCTCAACCTGATCGCCGATCGGGTCATCGTCGAACACCGCCGCACGGAGCGCGAAGCGGCCCGGATCCTGGCCTACGCCAACGCGGCGGCGTTCGACGCGCAGATCGCGTGCTTCGACGCGAAGTTCACGTACTGGTTCATCCGACCGCCGCAGGCTGATCCGGCGATCACGCTGCCGATCGCGCTCCCGAACCATCCGTCCTACCCGTCGGCGCATTCGTGCATCACCAGTGCGGTCATCGCCGTGCTGATCGATGCCTTCCCGAGCGAACGGCGGCGCCTGGAGGAGATCATGACGAACGCGGGCCTGTCACGGATGTACGCTGGCATCCACTACCGGTTCGACATCGAGGCTGGGCAGGCGATCGGGCAGGGCGCGGCAGCGCTCGCACTCGCCGGCTCATTGGAGTGAGATCGGACCTGCTCGTGATGAAGATGCGGTAAGCGTTAGGCAGTCTGCCGCCTAACGCTCACCGTGACTGTCAGTGGGTAGGCTCACTCTTGCGTCGGCTCGGCATCCGTCTTCGGACCAGTTTTCCCGTTGAGAAACGGCAGCACTGTGGTGGCCAGGACGGGCGCGACGCCGGCCTCGTAGTGCGTCACGTCGGGTAGGGGTCGCGAGCCGCCGAACGCAGACTGACACCTATGTGTGAATCAGACTGGAGAATGCACGAGCCCGACCGTACGAGATTCTGGCCGGGCTCGTGGAATTCTGCCAACGCTCTCCGATCGCGGACTATCCGCCGTTCTCCGACCAGTGTGCTCGCAGGTCCTGATTGAACTCCGCGGCACGCTCCTCGGGGAAGAAGATCCGCGCCCCGTGTAGCTCGATCCGCCGCCGGGTGCCGGGGATAGTCTCCGCCAGCCAGCGCGCCCATCGGACGTCGAAATAGACGTCGTCCGTTCCCCACACGATCAACGTCGGCGCCTTCAGTTGGCGCAGGCCTCCCTCGACCGCCACGGTGTGCTTGCAGTCGAAGGCGGCGAGGAAGCGCTGGAAGTCGCGCGTCCGCTGCTCGGTGCGGACCAACGGTCGCAGGTACGCCTCGATCGTCTCGTTCGCCAACCGCTCGGGGTGCTCGTACGCCGGTCCGAGCGCCTGGGGCGAGCGATAGATGTTCTTGTCGGCGAGCATCGCATCGAGCGTCCCGCGCAGCCCGCCGGCCGCCGCCATCTCGAGAAAGGGCTTGAACGCCGGCGGCGGCCAGTTGTCGTGCACGTCGCAGTCGGTGAGTGTGAGGGTGCGCACGCGCGACGGATACGACGCCGCGAAGATCTGCGCGATGCCGCCGCCGCTGTCGTTGCCGACGAGGTCGACCTGGTCGATGCCGAGCGCGTCGAGGAATTCTCGCAGCATCGTTGCGTTCGCCGTCACCGACACATCCTGCTCCGGCACGATCTCGGTTTCGCCGTGCGCCAGGAGATCCACGGCGATGCACTGCCGCACGTCCGACAACCCGGCGAGCTGATGCCGCCAGAGGTGGCTGCTCAGCAGCACGCCGTGTACGAACAGAGCGACCGGTCCGCTTCCCGCCTCGATGTAGCTGATCCGTCCGGATGGCGTCACGACGGAGCGCCTCGCCGGCGCGGGCGAAGTGGCACTCATCGCTCACCCTCTCCCGCTGGACTTCTTCCCCGACGTGGACGCGGCGGACGCTGCGGCTTCGCGCAGTGTTTGCGCGCACTCGTCGCAGCACACCTCCACGGTGTTGCCGCCGATCTTCACCTCGATGGCGTTGGCATCGAGCTCGCAATCGCATGCGGCGCAGGTTTTCGCGGTCATGATTCGCTCTCGCTGTTCGATCGTTGAAAGGGCAGACCTCGGGAACGCGCACAAGAAAGCGCGTCGGGGAGATCGCCTGCTATCGAAATCTTTAGCGATCGCGGCGCATTGGTTGGCGCGGCCGCACGGCGCGACGACTCAGCGCAGCCTGGCCGAGCGCTGGAACTCCGCTGGCGTGCGGCCGTAGGCCTGCCGGAAGGCGGAGCTGAAATGGCTGTGGCTGGAGAAGCCCAGATCGAGCCCTAACGCCGTGAGGTCGTCGTACTGGCCCAGCAGGTCGAGCGCGCGCGCGAGGCGAAGGTGGAGCTGATAGCGATAGAGCGGCATCGCTTCCACCTGCTGGAAGACCTGCGTGAGATACACCGGCGACACGCCAACCTCCCTTGCGATCTCGGCGAGCGTCCAGCGGCGGCCGAGATCGGTGGAGAGCGCGAGCTTGGCACGGTCCACGAGCTTCTGCCGGCCGGCGCTGGCGCCAGCCGCGTGCGACGTGCGCTCGCCTAACGAGCGCCGGACGAGCGTGAGGACGAGCGTCTCCGCCTGCAGGGTATCGACGGCCTTCCGGCGCAGCCCGTGCCGTAGCAGCGCGACAAGGACCTGTGCCCGCGCGTCGATGCGCAGCCGTTGCCGGCGAAAGGCGAGCGGGGCGCCCTCGCGCAGCTGCGTCTTCGGTGCCAGCTCGCGCACCACCGGCTCGGTCACCCAGAGGGACAGACAGGCGTCGCCCCCCACGAGAGGGTGGCTCACGCGGTAGCCCTCGTCGGCATTGAAGAACAATACCTGGTTGGCTTCGGCCACGGCGTCGTCGCCGCCGAGGTGACGCACGTAGACGCCGCGGTATGGGAACACGAGGTAGGTGAGCTCCGCGCACTCCTCCGTGCTCTCATGCTTGCATTCGCCACCGCAGACCACGTCGCGGAGGGCGACGCTCTCACTCTCCAACAAAGGCTGAACGGACAGCTGCGAAACCGCCACGGTGGCTCCCGATCGAAGGCGTATTCCAATTTACACCTGAGCGATATCGCCATCTCTGTCGATTCCGTGCCTCCTCGGCCGACGTTTGATAAGGGCGCCGCCAGCCACCTGGCACGCGTCGTGAGAGCGGCCGAGGCTGCAGTAGCTACCCAAGCGCGTCAGAGAAGGAGCGGATAGATGAGCAATTCCACCTATCGTTGGGTCATCGTCGGAGCCGGGGGCTTGCTCGGCTGCGTGGCCATCGGTGCCATGTTCTCGCTCCCCGTGTTTCTCCTGCCCATTTCCAGGAGTACGGGCTGGTCCGTGACGAGCGTTTCGAGCGCCATGACCATCGGCTTCGTTGCCATGGCGCTCGCGAGCATGGCCTGGGGGACCGTCGCCGACCGGATCGGCCCGCGCCCCGTGGTGTTGATCGGTTCGGTTCTTCTGGCGGCCAGCCTCGCGCTGGCGAGTCGCGCCACTTCGCCAATTCAGTTCCAGATCCTGTTCGGGGTGATCGTTGGTGGGGCGACCGCGGCGATCTACGCGCCGATGATGGCCTGTGTGACTGGTTGGTTCGACACGCACCGCAGCCTTGCCGTGTCATTGGTGTCCGCGGGGATGGGAATGGCGCCGATGACCATGTCCCCGCTGGCGGCGTGGCTCGGGTCCCGGTACGACTGGCGGACGTCCATGCTGATCATCGCCACCGTCGCCGCGTCGCTGATGATCCCGGTGTCATTCCTCGTGCGCCGACCGCCTGCGCTCGAGGTCGCGAACGCTGCCGCTCCCCAGGACACGGCACCGCCCGACGCGATGTCGTTAGGCCAGGCGATCAAGTCGCCGCAGTTCATCATTCTCCTGCTGACGAACTTCTTCTGCTGCGCCACGCACTCGGGGCCGATCTTTCACACCGTCAGCTACGCCGTCGGCTGCGGGATCCCGATGATTGCCGCCGTCACCATCTATAGCGTGGAAGGACTCTCGGGCATGGGCGGCCGTGTCGCGTTCGGCATTCTCGGTGATCGGCTGGGCGCGAAGCGCGTGCTCGTCGGTGGGCTCCTGATGCAGGCATTCGGCGCGCTTGGCTACGTCTTCGTGCGCGAGCTGAGCGGCTTCTACGCGGTGGCCGCGCTCTTCGGGTTCATCTACGCCGGCGTGATGCCGCTCTACTCCGTGCTCGCGCGTGAGAATTTCCCACTGCGGATGATGGGGACGGTGATCGGTGGGACGGCGATGGCGGGGAGCCTGGGAATGGCGACGGGCCCGTTGGCGGGAGGAATGATCTTCGACGCGTTAGGCACTTACACCTGGCTCTACGTCGGTTCGTTCGGGCTCGGTCTCGGCGCGTTCCTGATCGCGTTGACCTTCAGGCCCAGGCGGGCAGCTATCAGCCGTCAGCCATCAGCCATCAACTCGAACGTCGTCGCCTCGAGCAGGGCGAGCACCTAGCCAACCCTCGGTTCCCAGGTTGGATCGAGGCCACAGGAGGTCGAGTGTCTACGTCAGTGCTCTACAACATGTCGATGTCCCTCGATGGGCATATCGCGGGTCCAAACGACGAACCGGCCAACGCCGGCGGTGACGGCTACATGCGGCGCGCCTGGGATCGCCCCTACGGAACGAATCACGGCAATCGACGTTAGGGAGGATGCAATGGCGTCGACTCATTCGGAGGTTAGAGCGCTTCTGGACAGTTGGTCCGCGGCCATTCGGGCAAAGGACATCGATCGACTCATGTCACTCTATTCTCCCGACAGTGTGTATTTCGACCTTGTACCCCCTCTTCAAATCACCGGATCTGCAGCAATCCGGCGCAATTTCTCGAGGTGGTTCGAGAGCTGGTCGAGTGCAATCGGCGTGGAGCTCCGCGACTTGAATGTCTTCGTGAGCGGGGATGTCGCGGCCGCATACATGCTTCACCGAACAAGCGGAACCCTGAACGACGGGCGGAAGGTCGGATACTGGGTACGCGCGACCGTTTGCTGCCAACGGTCGAATCAAAGGTGGATGATTATGCACGAACACATCTCACTGCCTGTGGATTTCGCGAGCGGGAGCGCGGCGAAGGACCTTGTGCCCTAACGGTGCTTCCCGCTGCTTGGTGGTGCTGTCCGGCAACGAATCCGAACATCCACCCGTCTAGACGGCTGCCATCACGAGCCCCTGACTCGCCATGTCTCCGATCATCGCTCGCGCAGCGTTGTGCCTGGTCGCTCAGGGCCCTGAGCCTGTGCGCGCAGAGCCTCTCACCTCGCGCCGCTAGTATGATGCAAAGACACCATGCCCTCATCAGCGCGCCATCTCACGTGCGGCGTGTCATGGCGGCATTGGCCCTGGGCGTGTGGGCGTGCCGCGGCGCGGCGCCGGGGATTGAACCGGCTCATCGGCCGCTGGCCATCACGAACGTTCACGTCGTCGACCTGCGCCAGGGCCGAGTCGACTCGAACCGGACGGTGTTGATCGAAGGCGGCACGATCAGCGGCGTCGTCGCCGCGGGCCGCGAGCCGAGCCGCGTCGTGCACATCGACAATCTTCGGGGCGCGTTCGTGATTCCCGGTTTGTGGGACATGCACGTTCACATCGGCCGGTCCCGACGCTCGACACTTCCTCTCTACGTCGCGAACGGCATCACGGGTGTGCGCGATATGGGAGGGGACTTCCCTAACGTTCGCGCGTGGGCGGACAGCGTCGCGTCGGGACTTCTGCTCGGTCCCGAGATTCTCGTGTCAGGCCCGGTCCTCGAGCGCACCGCCTGGTTGAATGCGGTGATGAAGTACGCGGTGGACAATCGGGACACGGCCCTTGCCCGAGACATGGGCGAGCGAATCGCGATTGACAGTCCTGAAGACGCGATTCGCGCCGTGGATTCGATGGTCGTCATGCGTGCCGACTTCGTGAAGATCCGCAACGACGCTGCGCCGGCCACGACGTTTGCTCTTCTGCGCCGAGCGCGGGAGCGCGGCCTGCGCGTGGTCGGCCACTGGCCGGCGCGTCTCACTCCCAAAACGGCATCCGACTCAGGGTACGCCAGTCTCGAGCACGGCCCGTTGACCGTCACGAACGGAGCGCTGGTACCGACCTTCGACACCATGTCGTCCGAGCAAAGGAGCGTCTTCTTCGCGACGATGGCGCGGAACGGCACGGCATACACGCCGACGCTCGTGGCTTTGAAGGGTTTTCGTCTGACACCGGACAGCGTGATCGCTCGGGTTCTCGCGGACACGTCCGGCATGGCCGACCACCGCATGCGCTACGTACCTCGCTCACTGATCGCAAGCTGGAAGTCCGGCTTTGCCCTGACGGCCATCGAGACCAACAAACCCGACTGGGCGTCGTTCTATCGTAGCTTCCTCCGCGATATCCGCCCGATGGCGGATGCCGGCGTCGTGCTGTTGGCGGGAACGGATGTCGGCTCACCGCTGGTGTTCCCCGCCTTCTCGCTTGTCGATGAGCTCGAGGCGCTCGTCACGGACGCTGGTCTCAGCGCCCTCCAAAGCCTGCGAACCGCAACGCTCAATGCAGGCACCTGGCTCGGCAAGTCAGGCGAGATCGGTGTGGTCGACGCGGGCGCGCGAGCCGATCTGGTACTTCTTGCCGCCAGCCCGCTCGACGACATTCGCAACCTGCGACGAATCCAGGCAGTCGTTAGGCGCGGGCAGCTGCTCGATCGGCCGGCGCTGGACGAGCTGCTTGCCCGCTCGCTCCAGCAGAGGAGGCAGTGAGCGGGAGTGCTGGAGGCCTAGCTGGTCGACCATTCCAAGATCCTGCTCATGAGACTGGCTGCGCTGCCAAGGACCTTGTGCCCTACTCTGGCCTGGCGGGAGATGGCGCCCTTCCTCCCGTAGGGTGAAAGGCGACGCGGCGCAGGGGCCGCCCGACTACGACGCGCCTCGGGCGTACCTACCTTCTCGACTCGGAGAGCAGATTGGCGTGCTCGCGAACGGTCGCCTTAGCTCGACCTCGCTACGCCGCTCTCCCCCTTAACGCTGAGCGTCCCGGTCTGAGGGTGTTCTTCGAGACGCAGTGCCGGGAGAGGGATTCCGTGCCGCATCTCATCCGAACGGTCCGCCGACCCGACGCCGTATGGCGCGCCCGGGTCGTGGTGTTGACGACGTTCGTCGTGGCCGCTGCCTGCGACCAGCTGCCAACGCTCCCGACGAGTCCATCGATCGCCGACCGCACGGCGTCACACGGAACCGTCGTCAGCGCCAGCGTCGTCACACTTCCCACGTTGGGCGGAGTGTCCACGTCGCCCGTCGACATCAACACCCTTGGCGAGGTGGTTGGATCGAGCTCGACCGGTCAGGCAAACCACGCCTTTCTCTGGGCGCCAGGCTTAGGAATGCGTGACCTCGGGACGCTTGGTGGCCGTCACAGCTTCGCTACCGCCATCAACAATGCTGGGCAGGTAGTGGGCTCCTCCGACCTCGAGGGGGACCAAACGACGCACGCGTTTCTCTGGACACCGGAGAAAGGCATGCAAGACCTCGGCACCCTCGAAGGAACCTATAGTTCGGCCCGCGCAATTGACCACGTAGGGCGGGTCATAGGCATTAGCTCAACCGCAGGTGGCCTAACGAGGACGTTTCTTTGGACACCAGGCATGGGGATGCAAGACCTCGGCGTCCCGGGTGTCATCGATCTGAATAACGCGGGCCAGATGGCCGGCACCGCCAGCGTCAACGGCGAGGATCACGCGTTTCTCTGGACGACGGCGGTGAGGGACACGATGCGATCCGCATCGAGCTTGTGCACTGGCCTTCGTGCCGCGAGCTTCACCGCGTCACGAACCCCGACGCCGAATGCGCTCCCTCGCACTAGCCGCCTCGTTTACGCTCGCCGCCGCGCCTCCGATCCGCGCGCAGGTCCCTACCTCCGCGCCCGCGACGTCCGCACACCTCGCCTCCGCGCCCACCCCCTCGCGCGAGCTCGCCGCGCTCGGCCACCTCCCGTGGCGAGCGCTCGGACCGACGAACAATGCCGGCCGAGTCTCGGTCGTCGCCGGCATTGCAGGCGATCCCTCGACCTATTTCGTGGCCGGCGCCAACGGCGGGATCATCAAGACCACCAACGGCGGGACGACGTTCAAGCCTGTCTTCGACGGGCAGTCCGTCGCGTCGATCGGGGCGATCGCCGTCGCGCCGTCGGACCCGAACGTCGTGTATGCCGGTACGGGTGAAGGCAATCCCCGCAACAACGCCTCGATCGGCGACGGCGTCTACAAGTCGGTCGATGGCGGGGAGCACTGGACGCGTATGGGCCTCGAGAAGAGCGAGCGCATCGCCCGCCTCGTCATCGATGCGCGCGATGCCGACGTCGTCTACGCCTGCGCCCTCGGGCGCGAGTGGGGAGCGAACGAAGATCGCGGCGTCTTCAAGACCTCGGACGGCGGCCGCACCTGGAAACGCGCGCTCTTCATCGACACGCAGACGGGCTGCTCCGACATCTCCGCCGAGGCGGGCAACAGCAACGTGATCTACGCCGGGATGTACACGTTCCTCCGGCGGGCGTGGCACTTCGAGTCGGGGGCGGGAAGCACGTCGGTGTGGAAGTCGATAGACGGGGGCGATCACTGGACGCGCCTGAGCGGGCCTAACGAAACCCGCGGTCTGCCGAAGAAGGCGATGGACCGCATCGGCGTGTCCGTCGCGCCGAGCGATCCGAACATCGTCTACGTCGTGAGCGAGACGGTGGACGAAGGAGAGCTCTGGCGGAGCGATGACGCGGGCGAATCGTGGCGGATGGTGAACAAGGACCCGAACATCAACTTCCGCCCCTTCTATTACGCCGACATCCGGGTCGATCCGCAGAACCCGAATCGTGTGTGGGCGCTCGCCGGCAATCTGTATCTCTCCGAGGATGGTGGCGCGAAGTTCACGCAGTTTCGCGGCGACGTGCATGGCGACCACCAGGCGATGTGGATCGACCCCGTCAACCCGCGCCGCATTCTCGAAGGTTCCGACGGCGGCTGGCAGACGAGCGCCGACGGCGGCCGCACGTGGGACGTGGTGAACAACTTCCCGTTCACGCAGTTCTACCATGTCAACGTGGACATGGAACGACCGTATCATATCTGCGGCGGACTGCAGGACAACGGCAACTGGTGCGGCACGGCCATGGGCTTCGCGCTGCGCGGCGTGCAGCGCGTGGATTGGGTGCCGATCTCGTACGGCGATGGCTTCTTCACCGTGCCGGATGTAGCGAAGCCCTGGCTCGTGTACTCGGACGCGCAGGGTGGGATGATCACCATCACCGACGCGCGCACCGGCAACATCAAAACGATCTATCCCTATCCGAACCGCGTCGGCTCGGTGGGCGACATGATGTTCGGGCACAAGTATCGGTTCAACTGGAACTCGCCCATCGCGGTGACGCCGCTGCAACCGGGCACCGTGTACTTCGGCGGCAATGTGCTCTTCCGGTCACGCGATTTCGGGAGCTCCTGGGACGTGATCTCGCCGGACCTCACGACGAACGACCCGAAAAAGCAGCAGAACTCCGGCGGGCAGATCGTCACGGACAACACGGCAGCGGAGTTCCACTCGACGCTCCTGAGCATTGCGCCATCGCCGCTCGACTCCAACGTGATCTGGGTCGGCACGGACGACGGCAACGTCCAGGTCACGCGCGACGGCGGAAAGACGTGGGCGAACGTCTTGCGCAACGTGCCGGGCCTCGCGCCTAACGCCTGGATCCCGACCGTCGAGGCATCGCGCGAAGCGGCCGGCACGGCCTACGTGGTGGCTGACCACCACCAGGACGACGACTACGCGCCATACCTGTTCATGACGACCGACTTCGGGCGCACCTGGAAGTCGATCGTGGGCGATCTGCCGAAAGGAGCGGGCTGGGGCCACGTCATTCGCGAGGATCCGCGCCGGCACGACCTCCTGTACTTCGGGAGCGAGCTGGGGTTGTGGGTCTCGTGGGATCGCGGCGTGCATTGGGTCGCACTGCGCGGCGACCTGCCGGCGGTGCCGGTGCGCGACCTCCAGATCCATCCGCGCGACAACGATCTCATCGTCGCGACGCACGGCCGCGGCCTGTACGTCCTCGACGACATCACGCCGCTCCAGGAGATCCGGGCTGCGTTAGGCAGCGACGTCACCTTCTTCGACGTCCGCCCCGCCGTCCGCTGGAACTTCGCGAATCGCGACGGCAACCTCGGCTCTCGCGTTTGGGCCGGCGAGAACCCGCCGTACGGGGCGATCGTCGCGTACGTCCTGAGGGATTCGGCCAAGGCGGTGACGCTCACGGTGACCGACGCGAGCGCCGTCATCCGGACGATCAAGAAGCTGCCTAACCAGTCGGGACTCAACCGCACGACCTGGGACCTCCGCTTCGAGCCGCCCGA
>Ga0268265_10002236_pt1 | contig 14849 bp, 7 predicted proteins | sample KBSSwiS52_FD_190355 | JGI IMG/M metagenome (GOLD analysis project Ga0268265, IMG submission 190355) | Switchgrass rhizosphere microbial communities from Kellogg Biological Station, Michigan, USA - KBS Switchgrass S5-2 (SPAdes) (version 2) | ecosystem: Host-associated > Plants > Roots >... | reverse complement strand
ATTCTCGCTGCATTGGGGAAAATGGCACACCGTGGATCTGGTTGTCCGTCTACGGCCTGCCTGACGAGCGTGTTCGACGCATCGAGCGCGAATGGCAGACGTCGCTCGATGCCGCGCTCGCGTGATGCGCAATCGACAATGTCATCCCGAGCAGCGGCGCTCGGGATGGCGTGTGACACCCTCCAGGCCGACGATCATGCCCGATATTCTCCAGGATTTCCCAATCGCCGCGCCGGCGGCTCGCGTGTATGAAGCGGTCTCCACTCCGGCCATGCTCGACGAGTGGTGGACGATTCGTTCCACCGGTCGTGCGGACGTGGGCGTCTCCTACACTCTCGATTTCGGTCCCGACTACCTGTGGACCGCCGAGGTCACGAGAGCCGAGCCTGGCACGGCGTTCGAGCTGCGCCTGACGAGTGCCGATGCGGATTGGCTCGGGACGACGGTCGGATTCGAGCTCGAGCCGAACGGCAATGGCACGCAGGTGCGATTCCACCATCGCGGCTGGTCGAGCGCCAACGAGCACTACCGGATCTCGAACCACTGCTGGGCGATGTATCTGCGGATCCTTCGTCGCCACGTGGAACACGGCGAGTCTGTGCCGTACGACGAGCGTCTCGTCGTGTAGACTCGGCGCGTGCGGGCGCTACTTTTTTCGGCATGCCCTTCTTCAAGAAGTCGATCTTCACGTCCGAGTGCGACCGATGCCACGCGCGTTTCCATATCGGTGAGGGCGGCGTGTGTGAACGGTGCAAGAAGATTCTCTGCGATACCCATCTGCATGGGTCGCTGGTGCGTCGCATTCAGGTGTCGTTTGGCGCGCCGCCCATCTGTGCGAAGTGCCGCGCGCAACCGGCTACCGCTGCCGAGACGTGACCCTGCGCTCGTCGATCGAGTCTGACCCCAATTTCCTTAGAACTTCCCGGACCACGTGATCGCCAGGCCGCCCGTACGCGCCGGCGCGACCTGCAGCCCCTCCAGGAACGACGCGCGGATCGGCTCGCCCTCCGCCTTCCGCTCGCGCTTCCCCTCGCGACGCTCATAGCGAGCTGCAATCGACCGACCCATCGCGTAACCCGCCATCACGCCGATCCAGGTGTCCGACGCCCAGTGGCGGCGGTCGGCCATTCTGGAGAGCGCGATGCCCGTCGCACCCGCGTAGAGCACCGGCTCGAGGATGCCCATGTGGAACCGCGTGTTCCAGAAGGTCGCGCACGCGAACGCGTTCGCCGCGTGTCCGCCGAAGAAGGAGTGATAGTCCCATTCACCGCCCGGGGTCCTGATCGCCCACTGGTCGCCTTTGCCGAGCGACGGGCGCTCGCGCGACACGGTCGCGTAGAGCACTTCGCGGATCGTGCTGCTGCTCTGCCACCCGGAGAGACATCCCCAGCCTGCCTCGCGCAGCTTGCGATTGCCGCTCACCATGCCGGACACGATCAGCACGCCCGATATTGGCAGCAGTCGCTGGCCGGTCGAGAGGTCACCGAACTCGGGATGGTCCTCGTTCCATGGAATGGTCGCCTTGACGATGGCGGCGCTCGGGTGACGAACGATCCACGAATCGACCCGATCGTCGGCCATCGAGATCGCAGCCGCGCCGGCGGCGACGCCTAACACGCCAGCCCAGTCGCGCGGTTCCGAGTGAAACGGTGATGTCCAGATGTGGACGACGTCAGCCAGCGCGTCGCGCAGCTCGTAGCCGGTCGTCTTGAAGGTCACCTGGGCCGAGAGGCCGGTTGCTGTGGTAAGACTGAGGAGGGCGGAGCCAATCGTTGTTCGTAGGCGCATGGTCCAGTTCTCCGGTACGCGGCGCCAGGAACGGCCCCGGCTGCCTCGGTCCTGTGAAAAGCAAGAGGCACGCCGCGCGAATCCCTTCGAGCCCCAATTACATTCACCCAGCGCAAACTCAACCCACGAACTGAAGCGGAGGAGCTGTGAACCGCGTGACGCGTCGTTTGGTTCGTTCGATCGTGCCGGTGACCATGGCGGGGCTGGTGACCGGCTCGGCCGTCGCGCGAGGGCAGGTGTCCTTACCGTCCGCCCAGTCCACGACGACGGTCGTGCGCGCCGCGCGCATGATCGATCCGAAGAGCGGCAACGTCATGCAGAATCCGGTGATCGTCGTTCGCGGTGGTCGGATCGTGAGCGTCGGCGCGAACGCGGCGCCGCCGGCCGGCGCAACGGTCATCGACCTCGGCACGCTGACGCTGATGCCCGGGCTGGTCGACGCGCACACGCACCTGCTGCAGAACTACCGTGGCGAGCTCGGTGGCGACGACCCGAACATGCTCCTCACGGTCGCGACGATGAGCACAGCCAAGCGCGCGTTGTTAGGCGTGCGGATGGGCCGCGAGGACCTCGAGGCGGGCATCACCACCGTCCGCGACGTCGGGAACTCGGGATTCAGCGGCGATGTCGCGCTGCGTGACGCGATCAATGCCGGCTGGGTGACGGGCCCGCGGATTCGCGCATCGACGCGTGCTCTCTCGGCGGCGGGCGGTCAGTTCGGAACGCTCCAGCCCGAGACACAGAAGCTCATCGAGCAGGAGTACGTCGTCATCAGCTCCGTCGACGAAGCGCGTCGCGCGGTTCGTCAGGCATTCTACGACGGCGCCGATCTCATCAAGGTGATCGTCAACACGGGCCCGCGCGTCGTGTCGCTCGACGAGATGAAGGCCATCGTGGAGGAGGCGCGCCGGGTGAACCGCACGGTCGCCGCGCACGCGATCGGCGACACAGCGACGCGCATCGCAGCCGAAGCCGGCGTGTCCTCCATCGAGCATGCGTACACGGTCCCCGATGACGTGCTGCGCATGATGGCGCAGAAGGGGATCTACCTGGTTGCCACTGACTATCCCGCGGACTTCTACGTGAACGCGTTAGGTGCGAGCAACCTGACGCCGGAGCAGCAGAAGGAACAGATGGCCGGCGCGACGCAATTCGCGAAGGCGAACGGCGAGCGTCTCATGCGTGCGGTTCGCGCGGGCGTGAAGGTGGCATTCGGGTCGGATGAGTACTACGACACGCCGGGGCGGACGCGCGGCCAGGCGAGTCTGCTGACGCTGCAGTCGTATCAGGAGGCCGGGATGCCGCCGCTGGAGGTCCTGCGCGCCGCGACGGTCAACGCGGCGGGACTGCTCGGCTGGGCCGACCGAATCGGCTCCCTCGAGGCGGGTAAGCTCGCCGATATCATTGCGGTCGACGGCGACCCGCTGAAGGACGTGAAGGAGCTTCAGAAGGTGAAGTTCGTGATGAAGGGCGGCGAGGTGGTGAAGGGAAAAGGGAGAAGGGAGACGGGAGAAGGGTAGAGTGAACGGCGGATGCTTCAGCCGACTTCTCCCGTCTCCCGTCTCCCGTCTCCCTCGTTACGTCGGTTTCAGCGCCTTCCCCGCCGCCGATGTCGTCCGCTGCCCGTCACGGAACGCGACGGCCCCGTTCACGACCACCAGCTTGATTCCCTCCGGATACTGGAACGGGTCCTCGAACGTTGCCTTGTCCGCCACCGTCGCCGGATCGAACACCACGACGTCAGCGGCGAGACGCGGTGCAAGCCGGCCACGATCACCGAGGCGGATGCGTGACGCGGGCAGCGCGCTCATCTTGCGCACCGCCTGCTCGAGCGTGAGCGCTTTGCGCTCGCGCACATACCGCCCGAGCACGCGCGGGAAGGTCCCCAGTCCGCGCGGATGCGGGCTGCCGCGCCGTGACGCCCCGTCGATCGCGAAGCCGCCGCCGTCGCTGCACACCATCCCGAGCGGATGCGCGAGGATGCGCTCGAGGTTGTCCTCGCTCATCGCGAAGCCGACCATGCCCACGCTGCCGTTGCTCGAGCGCAGCAGCGCAACGGTCGCGTCGTACGGATCGGCCCCCCTGGCCTTCGCGAACGCGCCGAGGCGCTTGCCCTCGGCCGTGGTGTCGCCGTTGCGGCCAACGCCGGAGATGAGGACGTTGTCCCACCCGCCAATGAGATCGACCTTTGCCAGCGTCTCGCGCTTGATGCGATCGGACGTGGCGCTGTCGTCGAGGCGCCGGAAGAAGGCTGCGGTGCCACCGTCGCGGCTCCACACGGGGAAGAGGTTCGTCAGTCCCGTCTGGTAGGCGATGTAGGGATAGCGGTCGAACATGACGTCCATCCCGCCGCGTCGTGCGTCGTCGATGCGCTTGAAGACCTCGTCCAGCTTGCCCCAGTTGCGCGGGCCCTGCGTCTTGAGGTGTGAGATCTGGAGCGGGCACCGCGCCAGACGGGCAACGTCGATCGACTCGTCGATGGCGTCGAGCAGACGGTCGTCCTCGTTGCGCATGTGGGTCGCGTACGGCAACCGTGCAGCCGCGAGTGGCGCGCATAACGCGGCGAGCTCGGCACGCGACGCGAACGCGCCCGGTGTGTACTCGAGCCCCGACGACGCGCCGCACGCCCCGCCCGCGATCGCGTCGCGGACCATGCCGGTCATGCGCTCGATCTCGGCGGGCGTCGCCGGTCGGTCGTCGGCACCGACGACGATGCCGCGAATGCTCCCCAGCCCGATCATCGATGCGACGTTCACGGAGCTCGGCAGCTTGTCCACGGCGGCTGCCAGCGCTGCGTAGGTGGCGTAGCCGCCCTCGTCGTCGCCCGAACGCCGCGATGGGAATCGCGAGCCGCCGTCCTGCCCCACGACGATCGTTGTCACGCCCTGCCGAATGACCGACTCCGATCGCGGATCGGAGAACAGCGATCCGTCGGCGTGCGAGTGGATGTCGATGAATCCTGGCGCGACCGCCATGCCTCGGGCGTCGATCTCGACGGTTCCCTTATCGGCGAGACGCTTGCCGATCGCCGCGATGTGATTGCCGGTGATGGCGACATCCGCCTCGACCGGTGGCGTGCCTGTTCCATCGATTACGTTGCCGCCTCGTATGACGAGATCGTGCGCCGCGCGGCGTGGGAGAACGATGGATGGCGCGGCGACCAGGCCTGCGACGGCGCCCGCGGTGCCGGCCAGAAAATCACGTCGGGAGGTCAGAACAGGCTCTCGGTGAGGGGGAGTCGAACGTTATCCCGTGAAAACGCGGGCCGCGAGCGGCACGCGAAAAGCGGGTCGAGCGCGGATGTTGCAGCCACCGCCGAACGCGGTCGACCGCATGTCGGTTGGAAACACTCACGGCCTGAGGGATGACGATGTCTCTGCTCCCACGTGGTGCGACGCGCACACCGAGTGCGCGCGGTTGTCTCAGGGCGCTCGCCAGCATCGGTGCTCTCGTGACACTCGTTGCGTGCGCGGACGAGCCCATCGCGCCGCCGCGTGCGGGTCGCGCGAACCTACCGGCGGCAGCGGTCGCCGCTCCGCCCGGGGCATCCGTGACGCGCACGGTCGTCGTGCCCTCGACCATGCAGTCGTCACCCTTCAATACGCAGCGCACGCTGCTCGTACCGCCCAATTTCTCGATCTCGGTGTACGCCCGCATCAGTGGCGCCCGCTTCATGGCCGTGACGCCCGACGGCAACCTGCTGGTATCACGTCCGGGGGCAGGAAGCGTGATGCTCGTCCGGCCGAACGGCACCGGTGACCCGCTCGTGTCGACGTTCGTGTCCGGACTGCGCAAGCCGCACGACATCGTGTTCCGCACGATCGGCGGTACGACGTACGTCTACATCACCGAGACGCATCAGATCAACCGCTACGTCTACACGGCCGGTGCCCTCACATCGGGCGCTCGCCAGGTCGTCATCAGCGGGCTGCCTGACGCGAGCTCCCCGGAGCTCAACGGCACCTACGGTCACGAGCTCAAGAACATCGCGCTGGACGACAACGACCGGCTGTACGTCTCGGTCGCGTCCACGTGCAACGTCTGCACGTCCGACACGCAGAGCAACCCGGTCCGCGCGGCGATCTACGTCTACGACGCGAATGGCGCGAATGGCCGCCTGTTCGCGCGCGGGCTGCGCAATGCCGAAGGGCTCGCGATGATCCCTGGCACGAACACGCTGTGGGTCGTCGTGAACAATCGCGACGACATCGCGTATCCGTTCAACGACGCATCTGGCAACTACGGCCGCGTGTACTCCGGTTACGTCGACGATCACCCGCCGGAAGAGTTCACACGCGTTCGCGATGGCGGCAACTACGGCTGGCCGTTCTGCAACCCGAATCCCGATACGCCGAGTGGGCTCGTCGACATGCCGTTCGATCTCGACTACCAGATGAATCGTCTCGGCACCGTCAACTGCGGCGGCATGGACCGCGTCAACCGCGGCATCCAGGCCCACTCGGCCCCGTTAGGTTTGACGTTCTTCCAGAACACGAACGCGCCTGACACGTATCGCCAGGGCGCCGCGGTGGGGCTGCATGGCTCGTGGAACCGGACGCAGAAGACAGGCTACAAGGTCGCGTACTTCCCATGGGACGCCCTCACACAGTTGCCTGGCGATCAGGTCGACCTCGTGAGCGGATGGGCTGATGCCTTCTCGAGCTGGGGTCGCCCGGTGGACGTCGCGGTCGATCCTGCCGGAGCGATCCTGATCTCGGACGATCAGGCGGGCGCCATCTACAAGCTGACGTACGCGACGACGCCACCTCCGCCGCCCAGCCAGTCGGTGACGAGCTTCACGCTCATCAATGCCGACGACGACCAACCGATCACGGGCTACAATCCGATTGCGAACGGCGCGACGCTCAACCTCGCGATGCTGCCGACGCGACGTCTGAACATCCGCGCGGACACGGATCCCGCGTTGGTTGGCAGCGTGCGGTTCGCATTCGATGGGGCCACGAACTACCGGACGGACAACGCCGCGCCGTACGCACTCGGTGGCGACACCGGTACCGACTACATGGCGTGGACACCCTCGGTAGGCACGCACACCGTGACGGCCACCCCGTACTCGGCGGCGGACGCAAGCGGCACGTCAGGCACCGCAGCGACTCTGACCTTCAGGGTGACGGACAAGCGGAAGGGAAAACCGTGAGTTTGGAGCGGGATGGGAGACGGGAGACGGGTAGCGGGTAGCGGGTAGCGGGGGAAACGGCGGCTGTCATTCCGAGCGGAGGCGCGCAGCGCCGGAGGCGAGGAATCGCAGTCATCCCGGAAGAGGGACCTCCCGGCCGGGACGCCAAGGAGTCCTCGCTGCGCTCGCAATGACGGGTGTGTGACACCGCGTCCCTTGTGCGCTGAACGGCCGCGCGGGCAGTTTCGGACGAGTCGAACCCCGAACGGGAACCCTCATGCAGAATCGCACGATTGCGCTCGTCGCTACAGCGCTCGCCGCCGTTGCGTTGACCTTCGCCGCATGCTCGGACACGGGAACCGGTCCAACGCCACCCGACAGTTCCACGCCGAGCTTTGCGAAAGGCGGCCCGTCGACGAAGCCCGTGAAATCGGTCTCGGTCTCGCCGTCTGGCGGGACCATCGTGATCGGTGGGACGCTGCAACTGACCGCTACCGCGAGTCCGCCCAACACGGCGACGTCGTTCACGTGGGCCTCTACCAACCAGGCCGTTGCGACCGTGTCGCAAGCCGGCCTTGTCACGGGCGTTGCGGCTGGTACGGCGAATATCCAGGCAACGGCCGGGGGAAAAACCGGCACAGCAACGGTTACGGTTCTCTCCGTGCCGCCCGCGGGCACCGAGGTCCTCGTGGGGGCCGGGGACATCGCGAGCTGCTCGAGCTCTGGCGACGAGGCGACGGCCGCGGTGCTCGACAACATCGCGGGCACGGTGTTCACGCTTGGTGACAACGCGTACGAAAACGGCACGTCGACCGAGTACGCGAACTGTTATGGCCCGACCTGGGGGCGACATAAGTCCCGTACGAAGCCCACGCCCGGCAATCACGAGTACAACACCGCGAACGCGTCCGGCTATTACGGCTATTTCGGGAGCGCCGCCGGCAACCCGAGCGAAGGCTATTACAGTTATGACCTGGGTGCCTGGCACATCATCGTCCTGAACAGCAGCTCGGGCTGTGGCGTGATCGGCTGTGCGTTAGGCTCGGCGCAGGACGTCTGGCTGCGCGGCGATCTCGCGGCGAACTCGAAGCTGTGTACGCTCGCCTACTGGCACCACCCGCGCTTCAACTCTGGCGCAGCGCACGGAAACAACACGAACGTCGCGCCGTTCTGGGACGCGCTGTACCAGTACAATGCCGATGTCGTTCTCAACGGCCACGAGCACGTCTACGAGCGGTTTGCGCCGCAACGCCCCGATGCCACCCCCGACGCCGCGAACGGAATCCGCCAGTTCACGGTGGGCACTGGCGGCAGGGAGCACTACTCGTTCAAGGCGACACCGGAGCCGAACAGCGAGGTCCGCAACGCGACCGCGGACGGTGTCCTGAAGCTGACGCTGCGCACGAACGGCTACGACTGGGAGTTCGTTCCCGCGGGTGGGGCGACGTTCACGGATTCCGGGACGGGAACCTGTCACTGAGAGCGGGTAGCGGGTAGCTACCCGTCACCGGCTACGCGTCCGTCACTCGCGCATCGCCAGCAACGGATCCACCCGCGCCGCGCGACGCGCCGGGACGTAACACGCGAGCGCCGCGATGACCGTCAGGAGGCCCGCCACGCCGAAGAACGTCAGCGGATCCGTCGCCGTCACGCCGAACAGCAGCTTGCCTAACAAGCGCGTCAACCAGTACGCGCCCGCGCCGCCCAGGACCACGCCCCCGAGCGCCAGCGCCACGCCCTGCCGCAGCACGAGCCGCGATACCTGCCGACCCGTCGCGCCCAAGGCGATCCGGATTCCCAGCTCACGGGTGCGCAGACTCACCGCGTACGAGATCACGCCGTAGATCCCGACCGCCGCCAGCACGAGCGCGATCGACGCGAACACCCCGAGCAGCATCGTATAGAACCGGGGCCGCGACACGGAGGCGGACACGACCTCGCTCAACTGCCGGAGCTCACTGACCGGTAGATCGCGATCGAGCTCGCGCATCTGCGCACGAATACCCGCGATGACCGTCGTCGGAGCCGCCGTCGACCGCACGACGACCGAGAAGTTGCCGAACGTCGGCTGCATGTACGACGCGTACATCTCCGGGTACACCTCATCCGCGAGCCCCCTGCGCTTCACGTTCCCCACCACGCCCACGATCTCGCCGCCGAGCGTCACGTTGCCACCCGTCTTGGCCGTGTCCTGGTCCCACCCGATCTCGAGTCGCTTCCCGAGCGGGTTCTCGTTAGGGAAGTAACGCTTGACGAACTCCTGGTTGACGATCGCCACGATCGGTGCGCCGCTCCCATCGCGCTCGCTGAAATCCCGGCCGGTCACCATGGCGATGCCCATCGTCGCGAAATAGCCGGGCGTCACGAACGCGACGTCGGTGATCTTCCGTTCCGCCGGCCTCTCCTGCGGCGTGCCCGCGATGTGCGCGGAGGTGCGAATCATCATGTTGCTGAGCGGCAGCCCGGTGACGACCGCCGCGCCCTCTGCGCCCGGCAGTCGCTTCATCCGCTCCAGGAGGTCGGACACCATGGCGCGCCGCTGCGCGTACTCCCCGTACTTCGTGTCCGGCGCCGCGATCGCGAACGTGACGACACGCTCTGCGCGGAACCCGGGGTCCACGGCGAGCAGCTTCGAGAAGCTGCGGATCAGCAGTCCCGCGCCGACGAGCAGCACGACCGCCAACGCCATCTCCGCCATCACGAGACTGTTCCGTGCACGACGACTCGCAACGCCACCGCTCGACCCGCGCATGCCTTCCTTCAGCATGCCGCTTACGTTCGCACGGGCCGCCTGAACGGCGGGGAATACGCCGAACAGCACGCCCGTCAGCGCGGTCACGGCGGCCGTGAACAGCAGTACCGTCCCATTCACCGACACCTCGTCGATACGGGGCAGGCCGGTCGGCGCCATCGCGAGCAGCAGATCCACACCCCAGAGCGCGAGCAGCGTCCCGGCGACACCGCCGATGACCGCGAGCAGAACACTCTCGGTCACGAGCTGCCGCACGATGCGCCAGGATCCGGCGCCGAGAGCGGTGCGTACCGCCATCTCGGACTCGCGCGACGCCGCCCGCACGAGGAGCAGGTTGGCGACGTTCGCGCAGGCAATGAGCAGTACGAACGCCACGGCTCCGAGCATGGTGTAGAGCGCCGGTTTCACGTCGCCCACCAGGTATTCCTGCATCGGGATCACCGCACCCGAGAGCCCCGTGTTGGACTCTGGATACTGCTGCTCGAGCCGCCGGGTCAACGCCACCAGCTCGGCGTTCGCCTGCGCGACGGTAACGTCTGGCGCGAGACGTCCGATGATCCCCATCCAGTGCCCGCCGCGGTTCTCCGGGTTGAGATCGTCGGCGCTGAACACGAGCGGCACCCACACGTCAGGGCGGTCCGGGAAGCTGAATCGAGACGCCGCCACGCCAATCACCGTGTACGTATTGCCATCCAGCGCGATCGTCTTGCCGACGATACGGCGATCCGCACCGAAGCGGCGCTTCCAGAGACCGTCGCTCAACACGACAACCCGCCCTGCCGACTGCGCGTCCTCGTTCGGCGCAAAGCCGCGTCCGATCGCGGGCTGAATCCCGAGCAGGCTCCAGAACGTGGCGCTCACGCGTGCGCCCTGCACGCGTTCCGGCTCGGACCCGCCCGTTAGGTTCATTGCCTGATTGTCGACAGCGGAGAGCGACGAGAACGCTCTCGCGTCCTTGCGGTAGTCCAGGAAATCCGGCGTCGACGAGGGCATACGATTCCCGCCACGAATGTTCGTCACGCGGACGACGCGCTCGGGATCCCGGAATGGGAGCGGCTTGAGGAGGACGCCGTCGATGACGCTGAAGATCGCGGTCGTGGCGCCGATCGCGAGCGCGAGCGTGAAGGCCGCGATCAGGGTGAACGCTGGAGTGCGCGCGAGCTTACGTGTGGCGTAGCGGATATCTTGAAGCACCGGACCTCGAATGCAGAATGAGCTGGAGCAGGCCCGTGGCAGGCCCCGGGTCGCGTTCCCCCAACGAAAGCTTCGTGCCGCTGGCGCTATGCTCCATGTCATTGCTTTGCAAACGGTTACATATCGACCTCCAGGTCTGCCGCACGCCGCGCTGTGCGGTCGTGGGACGAAGCGTCCCGTAGCCGAACGGCAGTTGGGGCGCTGCGCGGCGAGCTCGACGAGCGCGACGCCGGCGCGCGCTCGCTGATCGATGGCCACGCGCACCCCCGCCGCGCTCCGCGGCTTTCACCCGACCGTTCGCCGCTGGTTCACCGAGACGTTAGGCGCGCCGAGCCCGCCGCAGCAGCAGGGATGGCCGGCGATCGCGAGCGGCGAGAATGCCCTCATCCTCGCCCCAACCGGCACCGGCAAGACACTCGCGGCATTTCTCTGGGAGCTCAACGCGCTCATTACGGATGGGCTCGAGCGCCCGCTCGCGAACGCGATTCACCTGCTCTACATCTCGCCCCTCAAGGCGCTGAACAACGACATCCAGCGCAATCTCGAGCGGCCCCTCGCCGAGCTCCGGGAGCGCTTCGCCGCGCACGACGACGACTTTCCCGAGATCCGCGTTGCCGTTCGGACGGGCGACACGCCTGCGTCCGCACGCGCTCGCATGATGCGGCGGACCCCGCACATCCTCATCACAACGCCCGAGTCGCTGCACATCCTGCTCACGAGCCTCAGAGGCCGCGGGATGTTCAGTGCGCTCCGTGCCGTGATCGTCGACGAGATCCACGCGGTCGCCGGCACGAAGCGCGGCGCCCACCTCGCGCTCACGCTCGAGCGGCTCGAGCATCTGGTTGGGCGCAGCGTCCAGCGCATTGGCCTCTCGGCGACGCAACGACCGCTCGAAGAGATCGCGCGTTTCCTCGTCGGCTCGCGTGACTGCCGGATCGTCGACTGCGGCCTCGTGAAGAAGACCGAGACCTCGATCGTCTCACCCGTCCCGGACCTGGGCGACGTGGGCGGCAGCGTGTGGACGTCCGTCGCGCCGCTCGTGCTCGAGCGCATTCGCGCCGCACGCACCACGCTGGTGTTCGTCAACAATCGCGGTCAGGCGGAGCGGATGGCTTCGCGCATCAACACGCTCGCGAACGAGCAGATCGCGCTGCCGTACCACGGGTCGTTGTCGCGGGAGCGCCGCCTGCTGCTCGAGCAGCGTCTCAAGGCGGGCGATCTCCGCGCGCTCGTGAGTACGAGCTCCCTCGAGCTGGGCATCGACATCGGGTCGGTCGACCTCGTCATCCAGCTCCAGAGCCCGAAGCGCGTCGCGAACGGTTTGCAGCGCGTCGGTCGAGCGGGACACACCCTGGGCGCCGTGAGCCGCGGCATCTTCGTTCCGACGTTCCTCGACGACGCGATGGAGCTCACCGGGATCGTGCACGCGATGCGCGAGGGCGACGTCGAGCCGACGCGCATCGTGCACAACGCGCTCGACGTTCTGGCCCAGGTGATCGTTGCCGCCGTGTCCGTCGATGAGTGGACGTCGGCCGACCTGTTCGACGTGATCCGACGGGCGTACCCGTACCACACACTCACGCGGCCAGTGTTCGACGAGGTCCTGGCGATGCTTTCCGGCAAGTATCCGTCGGACCTCGCCGCGGAGCTCGCCCAGCGCGTCACGTGGGATCGGGTGACGGACCGCCTGACGGGATCGCGCGCGAGCCGCATGACGGCCGTCATTTCCGGCGGGACGATCCCCGATCGCGGTCTGTACACCGTCAACCTTCCCGACCGCACGCGTCTCGGCGAGCTCGATGAGGAGTTCGTACACGAGTCACGCGTGGGCGACGTGTTCCAGCTCGGCTCGAGCACGTGGCGGATCGCATCCATCGAGCACGATCGCGTCATCGTCTCGCCCGCGCCCGGCGCGCCGGCGCGGATGCCGTTCTGGCACGGCGAGTACATGGCACGCTCGTACCATCTCACCCATCGTATCGGCACGCTCAGACGAACGCTCGCGGCGATCGAGCCCGACGATGACGCGGCGCTCGACCGCGCGGCGGAGCGGTACTCCGCGGACCGTGCGACGATCCGCTCGCTCGTCGGCTACGTGCGCGAGCAACGCGCGGTGTGCGGGTCGGTGCCTGACGACCGCGAGCTCGTGCTGGAGCATTTCCGCGACGAGGTCGGTGCGGTTCGCATGGTTCTCCACGCGCCCTTCGGCGGACGCGTGAACGCGCCGTGGGGAATGGCACTCGCGCAACGCGTGCGCGAAGCGCTGCGAACGGGTGCCCAGGAGATTCAAATTCAAACGACCGACGATGGGATCATGCTTCGTCTGCCCAACCTCGGTGGCAGCATCCCCATCGATGCGTTCCTCGGGCTCGATCCCGCCGAAGCCGAGCGCCGCATCATCGACGAAGTCGGGAGCACATCGCTGTTCGGCGCGCGCTTTCGCATGAACGCGGCCCGTGCGCTGCTGCTTCCGCGCGGCAACCCGCAGAAGCGCATGCCGCTCTGGCTCCAGCGACTCAAGGCGCTCGATCTGCTGCAGACCGTGCAGGCGTTTCCGTCGTTCCCCATTCTCGTCGAGACGTACCGCGATGTACTGCAGGACGCGTTCGACATGTCCGCGCTCGCGACCGTTCTGGGCGACCTGCAGCGCGGCGCGATTCGCGTGCGCGTCGTGGAGCTCGACCGGCCGTCGCCGTTCGCCGCATCGCTGCAGTTCGGGTTCGTCATGGACTGGCTGTACGTCGATGACACACCGCGCGCGGAGCAGCGCGCCGCGCATCTCTCGCTCGATCGCGCCCTGCTGGACGAAGTCATGGGGAGCGAAGGCGCCGATCCCGACACGACGGAAGCCATCGATGAAGTGCTCGCGGTTCGGCGAGGGACGGCGCCGAACCGCCGGGCACGAAACGGCGACGAGCTGAGCGCACTCATCGACCGCGCAGGAGACGTCACCCTCCCCGAAGCCCGTGATCGTGTCGCGGACCCATCGCTATGGACGCGCGGCGACCCGCTCACCGAGCTGCTGGCGAGCCATCGCGCGGTCGAGATCGAGGTGCCGACGGCGACGGGCGCGGCTCGGCGGCTCATCCTCACCGAGACCTTCGGCCGTTATGCATCGGCATTCGGTCTGGACGCGGCGTCGGTCGTGCGCGCTGGTGTCGACCTCGTCGAGCGTGCCGCCGCGGACATTGTTCCAGCGGCGTTGCGGGAGCCGGCGTTACGCCGCGGCGCCGCGGCCCGGGAGGTGCTCGCGCGCTGGCTCGCGCTCTCCGGCCCCGTGTCCGTCGAGGAGATCCGCGCGCGCTACGATTTCCCCGAGCCGTGGGTCGCCGCGCGTCTCGAGGAGTGGCAGCGGGAAGGGAAGCTCGTCAGAGGCTTCTACGGCGTCGATCGCACCGTGGCGCGGTGGTGTTCGCGACGCGTGCTGGAGCACGCGCGGCGCCGCGCGCTCGCGAAGGCCCGGCAGCAGATCTCGGCCGTTGGTCTCGCCGATTTCGTCGCGTTCCTGCAGCGATGGCAGCATCTCGACCCGCGCGATCGGTTGGGCGGAAGCGACGGCGTGTCGGTCGTGGTGAAGCAGCTTGCCGGGCTCGTTCGCCCTGCGCCGGCGTGGGAGCGCGACTATCTGCCGGTACGCGTTAGGCCCTACGACGCCGCGGCGTTGAGTGCCCTGACGCAATCGGGAGCGGTGGTGTGGGTCGGTGCCAGCGCGCCGAACGAACGGAGCGATGTGCGCGGGCTCACGGGCCTTCGCTTCGTCGAGCGCGGAACTGGCGGCCGGTGGCTTGCGCCCGTGCAGCAACCGTCGGGCGATGGATCGTCGACGCTCAGTCCGGCTGCCACCAGGGTGCTCGAGGCACTCCGCAGCCATGGCGCATCGTTCGTGAGCGACCTGCATGCCGCTACGGGATTGACCATGCTCGCGTTGCGCGACGCGCTTCGTGAGCTTGCCGCGAGCGGCCTCGCAACGAACGACAG
>Ga0268265_10002235_pt1 | contig 14863 bp, 10 predicted proteins | sample KBSSwiS52_FD_190355 | JGI IMG/M metagenome (GOLD analysis project Ga0268265, IMG submission 190355) | Switchgrass rhizosphere microbial communities from Kellogg Biological Station, Michigan, USA - KBS Switchgrass S5-2 (SPAdes) (version 2) | ecosystem: Host-associated > Plants > Roots >... | reverse complement strand
ATGGAGTGGCGACGTCCTGAGGTACCGGCATCGTGAGGGTCGCGCGCACTTGTCTGTGGCCACCCACGCATCGACAAGTAGAGAAGCGTCACGACGAGGACGAGCGTGAGCGGGATGCGTCCTGAGTGTCGGTGGGTGACACCATCGCCATCACCACCCGCAGCACGACGGACGAAGAGAAGCGTGTCATGTCGATCACCCTGAGTCGAGTCGGGCCGGTCCACGACCGGCCCCTACTGCTGGCCGCGACTACCGGCTGACGGTCGCGAGCTGCTTGTGCATCTCCGCAGCCGCTGTGGCTTCCTTCGCCTCGTCACGCGACAGGCTCACGAGGCGATCGCAATGGACCGCCGCCTGGGCCATCCGAGTACCTCGATACGCTTGCGCCATTGAGGTGTGTTCATTCACGGCCTGGCGGTAGCGTTTGGCTACCGTCTGGAAGTACTCCTCCAATGCGTGGTGATCGGCCGGCGTGCTGGCCTGTGCGGCGAGCGCGCTCAGCTCGTCATCGGACGGTTCTGGTGCACCGGCTCCGGCCTGGAATCGAGCGGCGCCCTTTGGTGCTGTTGCCGCCACGCCTGCTGCGCGTTTGTCGTGGTAGGCCGCCAGCTCGCGCAGCGTGTCGGCAGACTGCTTGTTCAAGTCCGCAAGTCGCTTGCAGTGATCGGCTGCGGTGTTGGTGGGCGTTCGTCGTGTCGGAGACGCGATGAACGCTTGTGCCATGGCGTCGTGACGTGTGGCCTCTCGCGCGTAGTGATCGGCCAGCGCAGCGAAGTGCGCACCGAGCCGCGCGTTGTCTTCTGGATCGGTGCTCGCAACGAGCTTCTGAACCTCCAGTGTGTTCAGAATTGGCGAGCCTGTTTGTGCGTTCGCCGTAGCCACAAGTGTGGCCAGCGTCAGCGCGGCACCGGCTGCAAGTACCAATGGACGGAAATGGACGGTTCTCATGACGGACAACCTCTCTGGTGACCGAAGTCACCTCGAATCTGCGTTGTCACCCCGCGACCATGCGCGCAGGTGCTTACGTCGTTAGGGGATCGACGCCGGTCTCATCGACCGGCTGTGGTGTGCCGACTCAGACTCGGAGGGCGAGAACGAGAGGCCGTGCATCGAACAGCCGACGACTGTCAGGCTCGTAGCTTGAGCGAACTTCATGAGAAGGTGCCGCGACACCGAACGGCGGAACAACTGCTGCGCTCTGGACATGAGGGGTGGCGGTTTGCCGCCCTTCCTCGCGTGCGATGGCAATCGCGTCGCTTGCAGCCTCATTGCAGTCTTCGTACGGCGTCAGGCTTGGCGACGCCGTGGTTTGATGCTCGCACCCGCTCACTCTGCCTGCGTCAGGAGGGCACCACATATGACATAACAGGCCGATGTTCTGCCCGGCGCCAAGTGTCAGGACGATCAAGAGGATGCTTGCTCGAAACACGTCAATGCTCGCGATCAGTACGAGCAAGAGAGGCGCCAATCCCACGGTTCATTACACATCGATAACATGGGCCTTTCCTCAACGAACCTCTAATGGTCAGAGGCGACGGCGCGAAAGTTCCGCACTACCTCCCGAAAAATTCCGCACGTGTCAGCGCCTGTCGCTCACGTCCGGCGTAGAGCGCACCTCGAATTGCGGGCGGCTGCGGCAAGGCCGTTGCAGCGTGTCAAGGTGGGTCGAAAGGCTTATGTTCGAACTCCAAGCGAGAGATGTCGGGAGATGACGAGTCGCTTTCTCGGCACACCGTACAAGCAGTTCCACGACAATCGACCATTTGATGCCATTGTGATCGGTTCGGGCATCGGCGGACTCGGGACGGCCGCCCTCCTGGCCAAGGCGAGCAAGCGGCGGGTCCTGGTTCTCGAAAGGCATTACACGGCCGGCGGATTGACTCACACGTTTCATCGTCCCGGTTTCGAGTGGGATGTCGGCGTGCACTACGTCGGCCAAGTTCACAAACCCGGCTCGCCGGCGCACGCGCTCTTTGAGTACTTAGCCGAAGGGCGTCTCGCCTGGAACGCCATGCCCGAGGTGTACGACCGCGTGAACATCGACGGGCTCCGCTTCAACTACGTGAGCGGTCGAGATCACCTACGCGACGCGCTCGTTCAGGCGTTTCCTCGTGAGCAGGATGTCATCGATCGCTACTTCAATGCGATCCAACAATGTCTGCGGTGTCTCCCGTTCTACTTTGTTGAAAAATCGCTCCCCCGTTTCCTGAGCAGCATGTTCGGCCGCGGTCTGCGTGCGCCGTTCTTGAGATTTGCGAGACGAACGACCGCAGAGGTCCTGGATAGCCTTGGGGCCAGTCGAGAACTCCGAAGTGTTCTGACCGCTCAGTGGGGCGACTATGGCCTGCCCCCCGGGCAGAGCAGTTTTGGGATGCACGCCGTGATTGCCGAGCACTACGTCGACGGTGGGGCATATCCAATCGGCGGGGCCAGTCAGATTGCCGCGAGCGTGCTCCCCACCATCGAGCGGGCCGGAGGGGTCGTGGCGGTGAGTGCCGAGGTCGACCGGATCCTTGTCGAGGGTGACCGCGCCGTTGGCGTCCGTATGTCTGATGGCCGGGAGTTCCGGGCGAAGCTCATCGTGAGCGACGCAGGAATTCGAACGACGCTGGATCGGCTGATAGGTGATGGTGCACCGGAGGCAGTACGCAGCGTTGCCGCGCGAATCAGACGGCTTCCGGGCGCGAGTGGACATCTGTGCCTCTACGTCGGGGCAACGTTTCCCACCGCGGCGCCGAAGCTCGATGCCGCAAACCAGTGGATTCACCCGAGTGTGGATTTCGATCGCAATTTGTCCGGTTTCAACGCAGACCTCGAGGCGCCATTTCCGTTTCTCTACATCTCGTTTCCGTCTGCCAAGGACCCGTCGTTTGCGACGCGCTACCCCAATCGGCACACGATCGAATTGGTGACTGCAGTGTCGTATGAACACTTCTCGCGGTGGGCCGGATCAGACTGGAAGCGACGACCGGACGCATACGAAGCGATCAAGAGCCGTCTTGCCGAGCGTCTCCTGTGCCAGCTTTATCGATACGTGCCGACCGTGGCCGGGCTGGTCACACACTGGGAGCTTTCGACGCCGCTGTCCACCCAGCACTTCGCGAGTGCTCCACACGGCGAGATGTACGGCCTCGCCCACACGCCGATGCGCTTTGAATCGCGCGACCTCGGCCCCCGCACGCCCATTCGCAATCTGTTTCTCACTGGCCAGGATGTCGGGACGTGTGGAGTAATGGGCGCGTTGTCGGGGGCGCTGGCGACCGCTTCGACGATCCTCCGGAGGAACATGTTCGGCGAAGTGTTGAAGGCGACCGACTGATGAGGCTCCGGCTGCCGATGCAGAAGGAGCCTGCGAAGACGGAGATAAGCAACGAGTGCCGATGCCGCTGGAGCCACCCGCCATGTTCCCCGCCAGCAGCTTCGTCAGCAGGGGCCTGCGCGAGTGCTGGTCTCGAACAGGCGTGGTCCATCGGAATCCGTGCCGACTCACCGAAAACCGGCGCGGCGTAGGAACGCCATCATCGGACACCAGCCGCTGAAAGCGGACTGCACGAGATTCAATCCAACAAACGCCGTGAACAAGAAGAAGTACGGGCTCACGAGAACGCCGAGCACGACGCTCGCCGTCACGAAGGCGCCCGCAATCAACCGGAGCATGGCTTCAAGGGTCATGATGTGCTCCTATCCGGCCGCGACCGGGCCGGTCTCGCGTACGTGATGTCTGTGGGTCATGTAGTAAACGATCGGGACCGTCATGCGCGACAGCAGCAGCGACGCCACTTCGCCGGCCATCAGAGAGATTGCGAGTCCCTGAAAGATCGGATCGAACAGAATTACCGTCGAGCCGACGATGACGGCCGCGGCGGTGAGCGCCATGGGCCTGAAGCGTACTGCGCCGGCGTCGACGACGGCGTCCTCGATCGACATCCCGTCGCGGATGCGCAGCTCGATGAAGTCCACGAGGATGATCGAATTGCGCACGACGATCCCTGCGCCGGCGATGAAACCAATCATTGACGTCGCCGTGAAGAACGCGCCGAGCGCCGCGTGCGCAGGAAGAATCCCGACGAGCGAGAACGGAATCGCCAGCATGATGGCCAGCGGCGTCCAGAACGACTGGAACCAGCCGACGACGAGGATGTAGATGAGGACGAGCACCGCCGCGAACGCGACCCCGAGGTCGCGAAATACTTCGTAGGTGATGTGCCATTCGCCGTCCCACTTCATCGCATACCTGGAGCTGTCGAACGGCTGGTGCGCATTGAAGATCTCGAAGCCGTATCCCTCCGGAAGCTCGATTGACGATAACGACTGGTTCATCTGGAGGATGGCGTAGACGGGGCTTTCGATGCTGCCAGCGACATCGCCGGTGACGTACGTCACCGGCAGCAGGTTCTTGTGATAAACGCTGCGCTCTTCTTCCGTCGCGACTGCCCGCGTGACTTCGCGAACTGCCACCGGCGTCCCGCCTTCGAACCGGAGGCTCTGCACTGCGTCGAGCGATCCACGCCGCTCGCGGGGGAGCCGCAGAATGATCGGCACTTCCTCGCGTGCGACCGGATCGTGGAGCAAGCCGGTAGAGATGCCGGCAGTCGCCAGGCTGACCATCGAGGAGACGTGCGCGGCGGACAGGTCGGCGGCGGCCGCCTTCTCGTCGTCCACGTCCAGACGCAGCATGGGCTGCGGTGATTCGACGTACCAGTCCACATCAACGACCCCGGCTGTCTTCTCGAGCGTCTCGCGCACTGTCTTCGCGAGCGCCAGCCGGCGGTCGGGATCAGGCCCGTAGACTTCGGCGACGAGCGTCTGCAGAACGGGCGGGCCCGGCGGCACCTCGACGATCTGAATCCGCGCGCCAACCTGGGACGCGACCGGGTCGAGGCGCGTGCGGATCCGCTTCGCGATCGCGTGGCTCTGCGGCCGGTTCGCTTGGTCGATGAGCGTGAGCTGCAGGTCCGCGAGATTCGGCTCGCGGCGCAGGAAGTAGTGCCGCACGAGACCGTTGAACGTGTACGGCGACGCAGTGCCCGTGTAGCTCTGTACGCTCGTCACTGCCGCATCCCGCAGCGCCTCGTCGGCAAGCGCCGACGCCGCGGCTGCAGTGGTTTCGAGCGGCGTGTCCTCCGGCATGTGGACGATCACCTGCAGCTCGCTCTTGTTGTCGAACGGCAGCATCTTGACGTCCACGAGCCGGAGCGGCACGAAAGTCACCGCGGCGACGAGTAGGACCGCCACCATGCCAAGGAACGCGAGGCGCGGCGCGCGACGTCCGATCAGCGGTCCCATCACGCGCCGGTAGAGGGCGGTCAGACGATCTTCCTGCTCGTCGCCGTAATCCGTTCGGCGGCGCAGCAGACGGACTGCGGCCCACGGCGTGACGACAAACGCGACGACCAGCGAAAACAGCATAGCCGCCGACGCGCCGACCGGAATGGGTCGCATATACGGACCCATCAACCCGCCGACGAACGCCATCGGCAGGATGGCGGCCACCACCGTCAGCGTCGCCAGAATCGTCGGGTTGCCGACTTCATCGACCGCACGTACGGCCACCGATTCAAGCGACGCACCTCTCTCGGCTTCACGCGTATGGCGGACGATGTTCTCGACGACGACGATCGCATCGTCCACGAGGATCCCGATGGAGAAGATGAGCGCGAAGAGCGTGATGCGATTGAGCGTGTAGCCGTAGAGATAGAAGACGAATAGCGTCAGCGCCAGGGTGACGGGAATCGCAATCAGCACGACCAGCGACTCGCGACGGCCGAGCACGAGCCAGATTAAGGCCGCCACCGACACGACGGCGAGGAACATGTGCCACAGCAGCTCGTTGGATTTCTGAGCCGCGGTCTCCCCATAGTTGCGCGTCACCGAGATCTGAAGGTCCGAGGGCAACAGGTAGCCGCGCACGTCGCCGAGCTTTCGGTCAACAGCCGCAGTGACCTCGATCGCGTTCGTGCCCTTGCGTTTCGAGATGGCCAGCGTCACCGCCGGGAACGATTCTCCGGGACGCGGGTAGTGCGTGACGTAGCTGTCAGGCTCGGCGCTTCCGTCCGTAACCGTGGCCACGTCCGAGAGGCGGACGGGCACACCGTGGCTCGTGGCGACGACGACGTTCCTGATTGAGTCGATCGAGTCAGACCAGCGACCGCTCTCCACGCGCCATGCACGATTCGCGGAGACGACGTCGCCGCCGGCGGTTCGCACGTTGCTGTTCGTCAGCGCTCGCTGCGCGGCGAGGGCATCGATATGACGAGCAGCCAGCGCGGCTGGATCGAGTTCGACGGTGATCTGCCGCGGTCGGCCACCGATGATACTGATCGTCGACACGTCGGGCACTTCCTTGAGCGCTTCCTGAAGCTGATGCCCCATCGCCCGCAGCCGCGCATCGTCATATCCGGTGCCCCACAACGTCAGTGACATCACCGGCACGTCGTCGATCGATCGGAGTTGAACCGAGGGCGTCGTCGTCCCGGGTGGAAGCGACGGTAGTGTCGTGGCGAGCTTCTGATTGAGCCTGACGAGCGCTTGTTCTTCGTTTTCGCCGACCAGGAACCGGACCACGGTCATCGATCGACCAGGGCTAGAGGTCGAATAGAGGTACTCGACGCCGGCAATCTCCCAGAGCGCCTGTTCGATTGGACGTGTCAGGCGCTGTTCGACCTCCGTCGGCGAGGCTCCAGGCATCTCGACGAATACGTCGACCATCGGCACGATGATCTGCGGCTCTTCCTCGCGGGGAAGCGCGATGACGGCATAGAGTCCCAGCAGCAGCGACGCGGCAACGACGAGAGGCGTCAACTTCGAGTGGATGAATGCCCCAGCAAGCCGGCCGGCGATTCCTTCGGCACGAGTCACTGTCGTGCTCCAGCGACAGGCGCACCATCCGTCAACGATGGCGGCGGATTCGTGATGACGACGTCCTTCTCGCCGACGCCGGCGAGGATTTCCAGCCGATCGCCGTCTACGCTGCCCGGTGAGACAGCGCGCAGCCTGGCGCGATTCTCGCGGTCCACGGCGAAGACGAACGTCAATTGCCCGCGGCGAACGGCAGCGGCCGTGGGAACGGTGAGGCTATTTCTCGGTGTACCCGTGAAGCGCGCACGTCCAAAGGTGCCGGAGCGAACGCCATTCTGCGTGGGAAGGTCGATCTTGACGATGAAGCTGTGGGATGCGGGATCGACTCGAGCGATCTCGCTGACGCGGCCTGAGAGTGAGTCCGGGAACTGACCTTCGCCCAGGTTGACGCCGACGGTATCGCCAATCTTCACAGTCGCCGCGCGTGATTCGTCGAGCGGCACTTCCAGGCGAAACCCGGTGGCATCTTCGAGCGTGAGCAGGCCAGCGCCAGGGTTTGCCATCGAGCCTGGATCCACGGATCGTTCGCTGACGATGCCGTCGAAAGGCGCGGTCAACGTCGTGTACGAGCTCGCGACGGTGGCCGCGTCGCTGGCCGCTCGCGCAGCGTCCTGAGCTGCGTTCGCCGCCGAGAGATGGGCCTGGGCCTGTCCGAACTGCGCGTCGGCCACGTCGAGTGCCGAGACGGCCTGGTCGAGTTCCTGTGTCGTCGCGGACTTCTTGTCATGCAGCGTCTTGATCCGGTCGTGCGTCGTCCGAGCCAGCGTTAGCGCCGCTTGCGCCGATCGAACTTCGGAGTCGGCCGCACGCACGGTATCGGTGGCACTCGCGAGCGTGGCAATGGCGCGGGTCCGATTGGCGTCGGTTTCGCGTCCGTCGACAATCACGAGCGGCGTGCCGCGTTTGACGCGATCGCCGGCGCGGACATGCACGGCGACGACGGGCGCCATGATCCGGCTCGAGATGAGGGCGGTTGCACGTGCGGTCACGACACCACCAGCCTCAACGTCGGACGCGAGCACGGTGGATGTCACGGGAGCGGTGGATACCGTGATGGGCGCGGCGGCCGCTCCTTGTGCCGCGGGCTCGTGACGGCACGCGCTGACGAGCAACGTCGAGCCGGCCAGCATGATGACGACAATGGTTCTCTGCACGTGAGCCTCGCTATTGGCGCCGTCCGATTGCGTGGCGGAGCTGTGCTTCGCTGGTGATGGCATCGACGACAGCGGCGACCCGTTGTGCCTCGGCGTCGGTGAGCGCGCTCGATGCCTGCAGGACGTCGGTGACGCCTGCCATGCCTGCGTCGAATCGATCGCGGACGATGCGCTGCCGCTCGCGGGCCTGATTCACGGCTGTCAGTCCGACCGCTTGACGGGCGTGCGCGGCTTCGAGACGGCGGAAGGCGGTGACGACCTGCACGCGAACAGCCGCGCGCGTCTCGTCGGCCTCGGCGGCGGCGCGGATCTGCGCCTGGCTGGCGGCCTTCGCACGCGCCAGCTCGGCTCCGCCGAGCGAGAGGTTCCAACGCAACTCGCCGCCGACGATCCACGACGGTTCTCGGCTATTGAAACTCGTGCCGCTCATGTCGAACGCAGCCTGTGCCGCGACCTGCGGAATGAGCGCAGTGCCAACGCCCTTGCGCTCTGTCTCGGCGAGCCGAATGGCTGCTTCGGCTCGTTTGAGCTCAGGGCGGTTTGCATCGGCTTCAGCGAGCGCCACGCTCAGTGACATTGCCGAAAGTTCAGTGCCAGCCAGCGGCTCGGCCACGTCGTAGCTGCGATCGATTGGCGAACCAATGAGGCGGTTCAACTCGGCTCTGGCCACGGCGGCATCGGCCTGGACGTCGATCTCACGTTGCCGAAGCGTGGTGACTTGAGCGATGAGCGCCAGCACGTCGGCGTCGGTTGCCATGCCGGCGTCCCGGCGCCGCTCGGCGCGCGCGCTGTCTTCCTGCGCGGATTCGAGCGCGGCATGTGCCGCCCGCGCGCCTGCCTCGGCGATCAGGATGCGGCCATATGTCTGGGTCGTAGCCGACACGAGCGAGGCCGTCGTCTCGTCAACGGCCAGCTGCGATATCTCGCTGCGTACCTGCGCGCCATTGATGGCCGCCCGCTGGCGGCCGCCGTCGAAGAGCAGCTGCTCGGCCCCGACGGATCCGCGAAAGAATCCGATCGGGTTCGGGTGGTTGAGAGAATCGATGGCGAAGTTCGCGGCTGTGAATGTCCGCGAGGCCAGAAGCGAGCTGAACACGAAGACCGGCTGATCGCCGCGTTGCCAGCTCTCGGTGAACGAGATCCGAGGCAGCCACCCGGCGCGCGCTTCACCGAGATGCTCAGAGGCCTCCGCCGCGCCCGCACGGGCCGCCCGCAGCGAGGCATTGTGTGCAATCGCTTCCTGTATCGCGACGTCAAGCGTCAGCGCGTCCTGAGCAGAGGCCGGAACGGCCCCGAGACACAGGATGAATACCAGTGCCGTTACCTGGCCCGAGGAGGTCATCGGCTGAGGGATGCAAAGACGCGCGATTTGGTGACAGCGGACCGCGCGATCGGTCGTTTTGTCACCGATAGCCCGCGACCTGCATCTCTCGCTACACCCCGGCGGCGAGAGGCAGCACTCGTACAATCGACCTGACGTGGCTATCGTCACCAACCCGGCCGGGACGGGTGGATCGGGCCCCGATGCGGCCAAGTCCGAATATGCGGCCCTTGTCCGAGCTGCATCGACGGGCGACCGCGCGGCTATGGAGCGTCTGTTGATGCGTGCACAGGAAGTTGCGTTCCGGTTCAGCCTGTTGGCGTGCGGGCACGCGGAAGATGCCGAGGATGTGATGCAGGACGCGCTGCTCAAGACCTATCAGCACGTCAGCCGCATTGCTGACCCGGACGCATTTCGAACGTGGCTGTACACGACGGTGCGGAATGCGTGTCTGATGAAGCGGCGACGGCGTGCCGGCGAACCGGTCAGGTTCGAATCGATCGAGCAGGGGTCTCCAGCCGGTGGTGCTGAAGCGTCGCCGATCGATGTTGCCGATCAGGCTCCGCGCGCCGATCAACGGATGATCGATGACTGGGCCGACGCACGGCTCAGGCAGGCATTGGCGAAGCTGCCGCCGGCGTACCGCATCATCATGCTGTTGCGTGAGATGGAAAACCTTCCGACGAAGGAAGTCGCAGCCATTACCGGATATTCGGAGGCCAATGTGAAGCAGCGGCTGCGGCGCGCCCGGCTGATGCTCAGGCGCGAATTGACTGGTGGTCGATCGTGAGGCCTGAGTGCCGGGACGTTCTCACGCAGATTTCTGCCTATCTCGACGGAGATCTCGATAAAGCCGCGTGCGAGACCATCGAGCAGCATTGTGTAACCTGCCCGAGCTGCGCGGCGGTCGTCGAAGAACGCAAGCAGACGGTGGGTCTGTGCCGTCAGCTTGGCGCCGCGCCATTGCCGCCGGCCGTTCTCGAGCGAGCACGCGAGAGCGTGCGCCGGTTAATGGAGGAGCCACATCGGTGCGATTGACATCAGGATAGCGCGCGCTGCATGCGCGCGCGCAGCGGTTCGACTACCGTGGGATTATCGATGTCGATCGGCGGCGCGGGGTCGTACAGTTCATAGAACAGGCTGGGGCTCATATCCGGCGGAACACCAAGCGCATCACGGATCACTTTGGCGTGCGGGACGAAACCGCGATCGATCAGGCGGACGAGCACACCGCCGATCGTCGCCGTCAGCCCGCACACGAACACGGCGGCGTTATGCGAGGTGAAACCGCCGGCGGCCAGGCCCAGGCGCCGTTCGAACTCTGGCAGGCGCTCCGGATCGAAGAACGCTTCCACGCGCCCAATGTCGCCTGACCAGTCGCGTGCCTCACTCGGGCGACTTACGGTCCCGTGATATTTGAGGCCGTTTGCCGTGGATAACGAGAGCAGTTGCCGGCGATACCCTAGCTCGTTTGGATACGACACGCCGTGCAGCAAGACCCAGTTCGACAGATCGGCGAACGGATTCCGACACACCTCGCTGCTGATCATGCTGACAAAGGGTGCAGCCCCAGTTCCAGCCGCTACCATCACACGAATGCGCGGATCGTCGGCACCAATTGTGTCGTTGATGGTGAACGCGCCGGCTACCTTCGCCCCGACATAGATTCGATCACCGGCTCGCAGCTTCCACAGCAGATGCGTCAGAGGGTTCTGTGACGTCGGCTTGACGACGTATCGAACGTAGAACTCCAGGGGACCGTCGCACTCGGGCGCCGAAGCGATAGACATGGCACGGCGAACCGACCTGAGGAACGGCTTCTCAGTGTTGTTGAGGCCGAGGAGACAATACTGCCCCGCGATGAACCACGGACGTCGCCGTGGCGCCTGGTCCGGCTGGATGAGAAATGTCGCGAGTGTATCGGTCAGATCGGTGCGACCAACGACGGTTGCGTTGTATTCCAGGGGCCTGCCCATTGGAGGCGACGCTATCATGGCGGTTGATTCACACCTCAACTCCATCACATCTCGAGATGGGCGTCACACGGGCTTCCCTCCGATGGGCGCAAGCGGCTAGCCAGCTGTTCACGCCGTCGAAGGCGTACAGGTGTCTCTGTGCGCATCGGTCATTGCCTATCACTGGTAATCGCTCAGGTCTCCACCAGGGACGGCGGCCCGCAAGGCATTGAGCACCGCAGCCAGATCGATCACTTCCTGGAACACGGCTCCTGCCACTGGCGGTAGCCAGCCACCGAACGCGACGAGCATGCCCGCGACGCTCAACGCCATACCGCCAACAGCGCTTTGCAGCGCGATTCGTCGCATCCGGCGCGCCAGGTGAAACAGTTCATCGACTCGTCTGAGCGACGTGTCCATGATCACCGCGCCCGCGGCTTCAGCCGTAATCTCGCTTCGATGGCCGAACGCGATCCCAACAGTCGCCGTCACCAGCGCCGGGGCATCGTTGATGCCGTCGCCAATAAAAAGCGTGGGTGCGCGATTGGCTTCCGCGCGCGTGATCGCGACCTTTTCTTCGGGGCTGCGCCCGGCGTAGACCTCGACGATGCCCACGCGCTCGGCAAGGTAGCGCACTTCCGCTTCGCGGTCTCCAGACACGAGCAGGATTCGATCGAGGTGATGCCGCGGCTTGAGATGGCCGATGAAGGAGCGGCTGTCCTCGCGCGCGGTGTCGTGAAACCGATAGGTGGCGGCGTAGTCGGCGTCGAGCAGGATCACGCACTCCATACCAGCAGTTAATGGCGGTAACCGGCTCGCAAAGCCCCTGGCTTCGGCCTGACGGCGGCCGATGACGTGTACGTGATGGCCGTTGATCCTACCCTCGAGCCCTTCGCCTGGCCGCTCCCGAACCTCAGTCGCATCGAGTAATACAAGGTCGGCCTGTTCAGCCGCGTGCAGGAGTGGCTTCGCGAGCGGATGCTTTGAGTACCGTTCGAGGCTCGCGGCAAGCTGCAGCACACGGGCACTATCGAAGTCGGGAGCGGTCAGGCGATCGGTCAGGGTCGGCTCGCCGTATGTCAGCGTCCCGGTCTTGTCGAGGACGATGGAGCGACAGTTCTCAATTCGCTCCAGAACGGCGGGATCACGAATGATGATGGCGCGCTTGGCGGCGAGAGAGATGGCGCCGATGATGGCGACGGGAATTGCGATGAGCAGCGGACAGGGCGTTGCGACGACGAGCACCGCGAGAAACCGTACGGGATCGCGGCTCCACCACCACGCGGCAATCGCGATCACCAGCGCGATCGGCGTGTACCAGGCGCCAAGTTGATCGCCGAGACGACGAAGCTGCGGGCGTCGTTGTTCGGAGTCGCGCATGACATTCATGATGCGTGCGTAGCGCGAATCGACGGCCAGTCGGCTCGCCGTCAGCGTGAGTGCGCTGTCACCGTTGATCGCGCCCGAAAAGACCTCGGAGCCAGGCGCCTTTGCCATCATGAACGGCTCGCCCGTGAGGTACGACTCGTCCATGACGCCATGACCACTGATGACGACCCCGTCCACAGGGCAGATTTCGTGCGGATAGACGACGAGCTCATCATCGATACGCACCGCATCAAGCGGAACTTCATCGATGGTATCGCCCCGTCGTCGGTGCGCAGCGCTGGGCATGCGACTGGCCAGCGCGTGCAAGACATTCGAGGCCCGTGCGACTGCGTATGATTCGAGCGCCTCGCCACCCGACAACATCAGGACCACGAGAGCGCCGGCGAGGTACTCTCCGAGCAGGACGGCCGACACGATCGAAATACCTGCCAGCAGGTCGGAACCGAACTGGCCCAGTACGGCCTTGCGGGTCAGCGACAGCACGAGCGGCACTCCGCCGCCGGCGAGCACGACGTACAGCGGCAGTCGCAGAGTCGCTTCCGGCAGGTCGCTGCCCCAACGCAGGCTGAGATGTGTGACGATGCCCGCGACTGCGATGGTGGCGATGACATAGGCTCGACCCGCCCTCCGCGGTTCAGCCGATGACGGCATGGCAACGCTCGCATCCTCACCTGGGTTCATCGCTGGATGAATCTGAGCGAACTTCGTGCCGGGATTGTCGAGACGAGTGTCCATGATGATCAGGTCGATCGTCGCCGTCTTCGCGGATCGCGGAATCTCGTCCGCCGGTTCCCCCTATTGCTCCACGACAGCCACTGCTCCCCGTCGACGATCGACAACGCTCCTCGGAAAGGACCCAATTTTGAACAGGACGGACCGCCCTCAGACGTTCTGTCTACGGAGAAATCGACGTTCAACGCCGCGACAGTCGTCAGCAGCGCACCAACCAGCAGTACGTAATCTAGTGCCACACCGAGCACGAACGCTCCGATCGCGCCGTACACGAGAGCAGTTGTCGCGAGGGCGTAGGACCACACGCGCGAGCCAAGCTGGCCGAACAGGAGCGTCAGACCCATGACTGCTGACAGCGTGGGACATGGAAGGATTCCCAACGGCGCGGCATAGAGGTACGGTGTCCATCGTTCCGTTTCGAGGAAGTGGGGATATCCCCACCCGAACACAACGAGCAACGTACCAGCGATGACGACGCGCGGCGGTCCAACGCGGACGGGTTCGCGGGAAAGACGACTCGCGACGAGGACGAAAACGAGGAAGAAAGCTGCGAAGGCAGCGCCATTGAAGGCGTTGCCGGTGACGATCGCCGCGCCCATGACCGACACGAATGGTGATACCAGCAGGTACCCCGCGACCCGAGCCGATGGCCGCCAGCCGGCGAGAACGGCCAACAGCCATACGCCAAGCGCGACATGCCACGCGATCGCGGCTGTTCGCCAGCCATTGGCGATCGAAGCGAGGCCGATCAAGATGTCATCCGTCGAGGGCATTGTGGTGACTGGTAAAGCCCACCCGCGCCAAATCAGCGAACGATGCTCAGACGACGGTGACGCTTGCCGCTGGTTCTTTCGCGCGGGCGGGACGTGTAATGTCCTGCACGGTCAGCACGGCACGCGGTGCGCGCCGGTCATGTCTCCTCCGGGCGCGTCGCTGCGCTCGACTGGTGTTACAGCATCGCCCGTGCCAGGCGCGCCCTTGCCGCAGCGGAAGGTAGGGGGATCCGTCTTCAACCACGTGCACGACTGCTGTGGGCTATTCCGCATTGGTGCGAGAAATTTGTGGCCCGGTAGGCAGGCACGGCGATAGAAGGCGCGCCGGCGCGCCGGCACGAGCGGAACACCGCCGTTTGGTGCGGCGCACCGTGAGCCGGGCGACCACGCGCGGCTGGACCGGTACTTGCGTCTCAGGCTTGCGGGCGGGATTGACGCCCAGTCGAGGAGTCCCCCATGGCCGCAGCACGCACTTCCATTGAACGGATACTGTGTCCGATCGACTTCTCTGATACCTCCCATCACGCACTCGCGCATGCCGTTGCGATCGCACGCTGGTACGAGGCGCGGCTGTTATTGCTCTATGTGTTCGTCAGCCTGCCGACCGTGGACGTGCCTCCGGTGATGCTCGATGAGGATGATCGTGAGCGATTGATCGGACAGATGCGGGAATTCGCGTGT
>Ga0268265_10002234_pt1 | contig 14863 bp, 10 predicted proteins | sample KBSSwiS52_FD_190355 | JGI IMG/M metagenome (GOLD analysis project Ga0268265, IMG submission 190355) | Switchgrass rhizosphere microbial communities from Kellogg Biological Station, Michigan, USA - KBS Switchgrass S5-2 (SPAdes) (version 2) | ecosystem: Host-associated > Plants > Roots >... | reverse complement strand
GGCGCGCTGCTTCAAGGGCTCGACGAAGTGCTGCGCGACGAGACCGGCCTGCCGGTCACCGTGGCCGAGGACCCGCTGACCTGCGTCGCACTCGGCACCGGCCGGGCGCTCGAGGAAGAGCAGTTCCGCGGCGTCCTGCAGACGGCCTGACGGGTAACTGAGGGGTGGCGACCGCGCGCCCCGGCTGGTCGAGGCGGGCCCAATACGGCCTGTTCTTTAGCTTTCTCGCCGTCATTGCGGGGATCATCGTTGGCCTGATCCTGCTTGCCCTGTCGATCTTTGCTCCGGCGCAATTCCAGGGCGTGCGCGGCGCCGCGCTCGATGTCACCGGGCCAATCTCCGGCGCGCTTCGCTCCGTCAGCTCGACCGTCGAGGGCGTATTCACCGGTGCCGGCAATTATTGGGACGCCGCCAGCCAGAACGGCCAATTGCGACGCGAACGCGACGCCATGCGGCGGCAGATCATCCAGGCCCGCGCGATCGCGCAGGAAAACCGCCAGCTGAAGGCCACCCTTCAGCTCCGCGAACACCAACAGAATACGATCGCCGTCGGTCGCCTGGTCGGTTCCTCGCTGAGCAGCGTGCGGCGGTTCGCGATCCTGTCCGTCGGCACCAGCGACGGCGTCCGCGTCGGCATGCCGGTACGATCGGCCGACGGGCTGGTCGGCCGGGTGATGGATTCCGGCGCCCTCGCCTCGCGGGTGCTGCTGGTGTCCGACCGTGCGAACATTGTGCCGGCGAGCCTGCTTCGCGGCGGCATACCGGTCATCGCGCAAGGGCGCGGCGACGGGACCATCGACGTCCGCCCGCTTGAGGTCGGGCGCAATCCGTTCAAGCGCGGCGACATCATCATCACCTCCGGCACCGGCGGTCTGTACCCGCCGCTCGTGCCGATCGGCCGCGTAGTGAAGCTCGACGATGACGGAGCGATCGCCATCCCGCTCGCCGACCCGGCCAGCACCAGCTTCGCAATTGTCGAGCCGCCCTTCGAGCCGCAAGCCGAGGCCGAGACGCCCTGATGGTCCGCGCGGCGCTCGAGACCCGGCGGCGCATCGGCCAGGGGCCGAAACCGCTCGCCATTTTCGTGCCGGTCGCGTCGGTTATCGTCGCGTCGTTACTCGCCACGCTGCCGATCGTGGTCGCCAATGGCTGGTTTCCTGACTTCGGCTTCCTCGCCCTGATCAGCTGGCGGCTCCTTCGCTCCGATCCGTGGCCGGCGTGGTGGGCGGCGCCAATGGGCCTTGCCAACGACCTCATCACCGGCCTGCCGATCGGATTTTCCGTCGCATTGTGGAGCGCGACGATGCTCGCCCTCGACCTCGCGGATCGGCGGACGATGTGGCGCGATTATTGGATCGAATGGGTGCTCGCGGCAGTGCTGATTGCGATCGACGAGTGGCTGCAGTGGCGGATAGCGGCGATCGGCGGGGCCCGAGTGCCGCCGCTGGCCATGCTCCCGCCCTTGCTCATCTCGATCTGCATTTTTCCCTTGGGTGCATGGTTGGCATCCCGCCTCGACCGGTGGAGACTTGGGCGATGAACCGCCCGACCCGCCTCACCACGGCACACCAGTCGATCACCTTCTCGCGGCGCATGATGCTGCTCGGCGGCGCGCAGGGGGCGGTCGGGGCCTTGCTCGTCGGGCGGCTCGGCTGGCTCGCGATCGCCCAGAACGCGAAATACCAATTGCTGAGCGAGAGCAACCGCGTGCAGCTGATCCCGGTCCCGCCGCGGCGCGGCTGGATCATCGACCGGGCCGGCAAGCCGATCGCGATCAACCGCTCCAGTTTTCGCGTCGACATCGTCCCGCAGCAAATGGAAGAAGGCCGGGACATCGTGCCCGACCTCGCCCGGCTGCTGATGTTGACCGGCGACGACGTCGACCGCATCCGGCGCGACCTTAAAGAGTCGCGCGGTTTCCAGCCCGTGTCCGTCGCCGAGAACGTCACCTACGACCAATATGCGGGGATTACCGTCCGCCTGCCCGACCTGCCCGGGGTCCAGGCCACGCGCGGCTATTCGCGTTACTATCCGGACGGTCCGGCCGTCGCACACCTCCTCGGCTATGTCGGGGCGGCCAACGCCAAGGAATATGAAGCCGAGAAGAAAAATCCGCTGCTGATCATTCCCGGCTTCAAGATCGGCAAGCAGGGTCTCGAAAAGTCGCTTGAGCCGTATCTCAGGGGCGTGCCTGGCGGCCAGCGCATCGAAGTCACGGCACGCGGCAAGCTGGTCAAGGAACTCGACCCCAAGCCCGACCGGAGCGGCCAGACCGTCCAGCTGACCATCGACCAGGGGCTGCAGCAATATGCCGCGCGGCGGATGGGCGACCAATCCGGCGCGCTGGTCGCGATGGATGTGGAGTCCGGCGACATCCTCGCCTTCGTGTCGATGCCGGCGTTCGACCCCAACAGTTTCAGCGAGGGCATCGGCCAAACCGAATGGAAGATGCTGTCCGCGGACGATCATATCCCACTGCTGAACAAGGTGTCACAAGGGCTCTACCCGTCCGGCTCGACGATCAAGCCGGCGATGGCGCTCGGCTTCCTCAAGCAGGGTCTCGATCCGCACCAGAAGTTCTATTGCTCCGGCGGCATTCAGATCGGGAACCGCTACTTTCGCGATGATGCGGCGCACGGGGCCGTCGACATGCGCTCGGCGATCGAACACAGCTGCAACGCCTATTTCTGGGCAATGGGGCTTAAGACCAATCCGCAGCAAACCACGGAAATGGTCAACTATCTCGGCTACGGCGAGCACTTCGACCTGCCCATCCCGTCGCAGCGCTTCGGCACCATGCCGAACCCGAAGTGGCTCGAGGAAAAATATCACCGGGGGTGGCAGGGCTACGACACCGCCAACACCTCGATTGGCCAGGGCTATGTCCTGATCAACCCGTTGCAGCTTGCCGTCATGCCGGCGCGGATTGCGTCGGGGAAGTTGCTCCAGCCGCGATTGCTGATGGCGGGCAAGAGGAAGCCCGCGCCCGCGCTCGACGTGGATTCCGAGCATTTGAAGATCATCCGCGAGGGAATGACGGCGGTGGTCAACGGCAGCGGCACCGCGGTCGCATCGAAGCTTCCGCTCGATGGCGTCCAGATGGCCGGCAAGACTGGCACGGCCCAGGTTTATCGCCTCGTCGCGCGCGGCCACCAGGGCAGCTGGAATCTGCGCGACCACGCATTGTTCATTGCCTTCGCGCCGGCGGACAAGCCGCGCTACGCGATCGGCTGCATCATCGAGCATGGCGGGTTCGGCGCATCCGCCGCGGCACCGATCGTGCGCGATTCAATGACCTACCTGTTTGACAAGGAAAAGGCGCTGGCGGCGCTTGAACCGCTCGAGCAGCAGTGGGGCGGAACGCTCGCCGAGCGCAACGCGAAATTGCTCGGCGCCTTCAAGAACGCGTCCCGGGCCACCCCGGCGTGATCACCTCGGCGATTATCCCGAAGCCGCTCGCGCGGCTGCCGTGGCGCTTGATCTTCCTGGTGGCGGCGATCGCCGGCTTTGGCTTGCTGGTCCTTTATTCGGCGGCCGGCGGATCGGTCCGGCCGTGGGCGCTGAAACAGGCGATCATTTTCTGCGCCTTCCTCGGCATCGCGATCGGCATGTCCTGGGTCAAGGAATCGACCATCAAGGCGTTCACCTTCCCGCTCTACGGCGCCACGCTCGTGATGCTGATTGGCGTCGAGGCGTTGGGGTTCGTCAGCAAGGGGGCGCAACGCTGGCTCGACCTCGGCCCGATCCGCCTGCAGCCATCCGAATTCATGAAGCCGGCGATCGTGCTCACCCTCGCCCGGTTCTACGAGCTCGTCCCGGCCGGCGAAATCCGCAAATGGCGCGCGATCTGGCCGGCGCTGCTGCTGCTCGGCGTCCCGGCCTTCCTGATCCTGGTCCAGCCGGATCTCGGCACCTGCATCATGGTCGGGCTGTGCGGGGTCACGGTCATGTTCCTGGCCGGCCTGCCGTGGTGGATTTTCGCCGGCCCGGCCGCCGCCGTTTCGGTCGCCGCGCCAATCGCCTACAACATGCTCCACGGCTATCAGCGCAAGCGCATCGACGTCTTCCTCAATCCCGAAAGCGATCCGCTCGGCGCCGGCTATCACATCAGCCAGTCGAAGATCGCGATCGGCTCGGGCGGGATCTGGGGCAAGGGCTTCCTCCAGGGCAGCCAGAGCCACCTCGACTACCTCCCCGAAGGCCATACCGACTTCGTTTTCGCGACCATGGCCGAGGAATGGGGCCTGGTCGGGGGCGTCCTGCTGATCGTCGCCTTCGGCCTCGTCATCCGCTGGGGGATGAAGGTCAGCGCCAACGCCCGCACGCGTTTCTCGCAGCTCGCCGCCGCCGGCCTGTCGGCGACGATCTTCTTCTATGTGTCGATCAACCTGATGATGGTCATGGGCCTCGCGCCGGTGGTCGGCGTCCCCCTGCCCCTCGTCAGTTTCGGCGGCTCGGCGGTGATGACGGTGATGTTGTGCCTCGGCCTGCTGATGGCCCTCGAGCGGCAGCAACGGACGGTTTCGACGCTCGCTTAAGGGCGCGGCGGTTGCGCCCCCCATTCGCTCATGCTACCGGCGCCGCCGCTCCAAGCGCGCATGTGCGCCGGAGCTTCGCCTCACGGCAGCCCAGGTTTTCTTGGGGACGCATAGCTCAGTTGGTAGAGCAGCTGACTCTTAATCAGCGGGTCCTAGGTTCGAGCCCTAGTGCGTCCACCATTCTCTTACTTCCCTCTCTCACCCTCGACACTCGCCAGGCCACGAAAGTGGTCGCGCGCCTTGGTGAGGTAAGCGAGAATTCCCTCGCGCTCGCGCCCATTGCGATAATCAGTGCGGGCGCTGGCGTCGGCGATGGTGCGGTCGAGCCACGCCGCGAAATAGGCCGCCGCGGCCGGATCGGGCGGCATTGCGCCCGGCAGCTCGAGATAGACCGGGCTGGTCGTCGCGTACGGATAGATGTCGAGCACTTCCGGGTCCGAGCCGTCGTTCCACGCCCGCAGCACCAGCCAGCCCGACGTCGCGACGGTCAGTTCGCCTTCCGCGTCCAAGTGCTGACGATCAGTCAGCGTGAACGCCTTCACCACCTTGCCGTTCTGGACCAGCTCGAGATGACCGACCGCGACCGGCGAGCGCAGGGCAATCTTGTACCGCACTCTGCCGGCGCCCGTTCGCGCAATCGTGTCCCCGGGATGCTTGCCGTCGATCTCGAGTCCGAGCAGCGGCCCGTTGCTGGCGAACGTGCGGCCTGCTTTAAGCGCCGCGAGATAGCTGGCCGCGCTATTGTCGCCGCGCGAGTCGAGGAACACGCGGTTCATCCCCACCGGCCCGCGCAGCGACGCATAGTTGGTCATCGCGTCGGTCCCTGCCCCCGCCGGCAGGCGGTAACCGAGGTTGAGCAATCGGTACCACACCTCGGCCGTCGCCTTGTGGTCGGAGAAGCCGACGATCTCGATATAATCGACCTTGCCGTTGGCGACGTCGGCCGGCAGCTCGTTGGTCAGCGTCTTGTCCTTGACCGGGTCGGGCACGGTGTCGAACGGGTGGACGTAGCCGACCAGCGCGCCTTGTGCGTGGGCGAGATCGGCGACCGCGCCATTGTCCGGATAGGGACTGGCGAGCGGGCTGTTCTGGTAGGCCGAGAAGCCGGGGATTAGCACATGATCGGTCAAACCGAGCAGGCCGAGATGGCCCCAGTAAGAGGTGTGGAATTCCTGGCTATGAAGGATCGTCACGCCGTTGACGCTGATCGGATCCTGCCCGACCCGATAGGCGATGTCGGGAACCCGCTCCTCCTTGTTGACGAGGAGGTTGTAGACCACGTCGAGGTCCTCGGCCCGCGCCTGCGCCGCAAGCGTCTCGGGCGTCGCACGATAATACCCGCCATAGTTCATGTGCACATGCAGGTCGGCGCTTTGGAACTGACCGAATGACGGCGGGAGATCGTTGCGCTGCAGGTTCACGGAAATCGCACGGTCCGCGCCCGGCGTCACGGCCGCGCTCTGTCGCCATGGCAGATATTTGAAGCCGTGCTGCACCCAGATCGACGCGGGACCTGTGGGCGCTTCGATCGAGCAGCGCACAGGGCAGTGGAAATAATGCGTCTCGGCGGATTGCGGCGAGCGATCGAAACCGTCGTCCGCATGCATCCAGGCGGCATCAGGGCCTGCCGCGCGACCGTCGGCGCCGACGATTGCAACGCGGGCTGGAACGAGGCGACCATTCTCGCCCTTGACCTCGATCGTGAGCCTGCCGCGCGGCGACAGGTAGTGCCGCTTGGTCGCAACAACTGGCGTCTCCGCTCCACCGGCCGCGTCGCGCACCATCAGGCCGGTATTGCCGCCCTCATTGCCGATCAGCGCGATCCGCCCGCCATCCGGCGACCAGCGCGCATTCCACCGATCATAGTCGCCGAAGCTCATCGGGAGTGGCGCCGCGCCGTCGGGGGTCGTCACCCATAGCTGCTTCCATTGACGGCCGTGATAGCTCGAGAACATCACTTGCTTGCCGTCGGGCGAAACCTCGGGCCGCGCACTCCAGCTCGTCTCCTCGCTCAGCACCTTGCGGCGGTCCTGCGGGTTATCGACTGCGACCGACCAGATGTCGCCGGTGCCCCACGCCACTTCGTTGTTGGTGACGTAGAAAATGCGCTTGCCGTCGGGCGACCACGATGGATTGATGGCGTGATCGAAGGTCGAATAATAATAACGTTTGATCACACTCTGCCTCTCGCCGAGCAATGGATGTGCGTTGCGCAATCCATCCGGCCCGATGGCGGCGATGAACAGGTTGAAGTGGCCGGTGCCCTGCGTCGACACCCAGGCGATGCGCTTGCCGTCCGGCGACAATCGCGGCTCGACATTGACCGCGCCACCGCTCGTCAGCTGCTGCTCGACCTTGGTTCGCAAATCGAGCCGCCACAGCTCGATCCCGCCGCCGTTGTAACGGCCAAACACGACGCAGCCGCCGTCGGGCGAGACGTCCGGCTGATAGTCGTACGCGCCGCGTGGATGAGTCAGCTCTGACGCTTCATTGGACCTGATCGCCTGTCGCCACAGCGATCCGCCCATGCTGTAGATCAAGTCGTTGCCATCGGGGGTGAAAGCGACGCTCGACGGGCCCGTCGTCAGCTGCGGCAGGTAGAGGTCGCGCCAATAATAAGAGTGCGGCAGGTCGACTTGCTTCAACACCGGTTCGCGCTCGGCCAGCGCGGGCGCGGCCAGGCCCAGCAGCGCCGAGAGGATCAGCGTCCGCTTCACCGCTGCCGCACCGTTCGAAATTCGATGCGCTTTTCGTTGATGGTGCTCTTGACGACGCGCTGGACGTAGATGCCCGGCGTATGGACGCGGTCAGGATCGATGCCGCCGACCTCGACCAATTCCTCGACCTCGGCCACGGTTACCGTCGCGGCGGTCGCCATCACCGGGTTGAAGTTGCGCGCCGTCTTGCGGAACTGAAGATTGCCGGCGGTGTCAGCGCGCCAGGCTTTGACGATCGCGAGGTCGGCGCGAAGCCAGCGCTCGCGCACGTAGGCCTCGCCGTCGAACTCCTCCACCGGCTTGCCGTCGGCGACGACGGTCCCGACCCCGGTCCGGGTGAAGAACGCCGGAATGCCCGCGCCCCCGGCCCGGATCCGCTCGGCCAGTGTCCCCTGCGGATTGAACTCGAGCTCGAGTTCACCCGACAGATACTGCTCTTCGAACAATTTGTTCTCGCCGACGTAGGACGAGATCATTTTGCGGATCTGGCGGGATTTGAGCAGATGCCACAGTCCAAAGCCGTCGGCCCCGGCATTGTTCGAGATGACCGTGAGGTCTTTGACCCCCGAGGCCATGATTTCAGGGATCAGGCTCTCGGGATTGCCGGAGAGCCCAAACCCGCCCGACATGATCGTCATGCCATCGTGGAGCAGGCCGTCGAGTGCGGCTTTCGGCGAAGGGAAAAGCTTGTTCATGGGCGACCGAACACTGTGCGGCTCTGCTCGCGCATGAATTGCGGTACGTACCAGTTGCCAAGGCCGCCTTTGCCCGTCGTTCCCGAGCCCTTCCAGCCGCAGAAGGTCTGGAAGCCGGGCCAGGCGCCGGTCGTCGCGCCGCTCGAGCGATTGGCGTAGAGCACGCCGGCCTCGATGGTATTGAGAAAGCGGTCGAGCTCGCCTTGGTCTTGAGTGTAGACGCCGGCGGTGAGGCCGAACTCGCTGCGGTTGGCGTCGGCGATCGCGGCGTCGAGATCGTCAAACGGCAGCACGCTGATGAACGGCAAGAACAGTTCGTCGCGGTTGAGTCGATGGTCGCTCGGCAATCCCGCGACCACGGTCGGCTGCACGTAAGTCCCACTGTCGAACACGCCGCCCGACGGCCGCAATCCGCCGATGACGATCGAGCCCGCGGCATCGCTTGCGGCCCGCAGGAATCGATCGACTGCCGCCTCGTCGATCACCGGCCCCATGAACACATCCTGCCGCCGCGGGTCACCGACGACGAGCTTGTCCGTCGTCTCGGTCAGCGCATCCATGAAATCATCCAGGACGCTCCGCGCGATATAGGCTTTCGATGCCGCGCTGCACTTCTGGCCGGACAATCCAAATGCCGAGCGCACCACACCCGACGCGGCAACAGCCAGATCCGCATTTGCGGTGACGAACGCTGGATTCTTGCCGCCCATTTCGCACAACACGGGGCGCATCGCCGTCGCTGCGGCAGTATGGCGGAAGATGGCCATGCCGACGGCATTCGAGCCGGTGAAGGCGAAGCCGTCGACCCGGGGATGGCTCGCCAGCGCCTTGCCGGTTTCCTCGCCGCCCTGGACGAGGTTGAGCACGCCATCGGGCAATCCGCCCGCAACCAGGGTCTCGACCACCAGCCGCCCGGTCAGCCCCGCGGCATCGCTCGGCTTGAATACGACCGTGTTGCCAGCGACGAGGGCGGCCGACACCATCCCGATCGCTAGCGCCACCGGGAAGTTGAACGGCGCGATCACGCCGAACACACCGAACGGCCGCAGCACGACGCTGCACCGCTCGGCCGATGACGCACCCGGCATGTCCTGACGATAGCCGTCGGTCCGCTCCATCTCGTCGCAATAATGGCGGATCAGGTCGATCGCTTCCTCGACCTCGCCGACGGCTTCCAAGCGCGATTTGCCGACTTCGATCAGGCAAGCAACCGAGACGTCCCATTTGTTTCGCTCGAGCACGTCCGCGCCCGCGCGCAGGATGGCGATGCGCTTGGGCCAGCCGAGGTCGCGCCACGCCGGATAGGCGTCACGCGCCGCCGCAACCGCCTCGTCGACCAGCGCCGCGTCGGCCTGCGGGAATTCGCCCAGGACGATCTCGCGGTCGATCGGGCTGCGCGCGACGAGAACCTCGCCCTCACCCCGGTCGCGGCCGCCGATGAAGCCCGGCCGCGCCTTGCCCAGCAACCGCGCTTCGGCCTCGGGAATGATCGCATCAAGATGCGCGTGGACGCCCGAGAAATCCTCGGCGGTGTTCGAATAAGTGACGCGCGGCAACTCGGTCATTTCGCTGGCTCCTCGAGCCGGTTGTAGCGTTTGAGGATATCGCGAAGTTCGTCGTGCGGCATCGCGAAATAGCGCGTGCCGTTGGCGCCGCTCATCGTCTTCGCCGCGACCAGCGCATTGACGATTGCTTCCTCGGCGGCCTGGACCGTCGCCTCGAACAGCCGGTCAATGTGCGCGTTGGCAATCGGCGTGATCGCGCTCGGATGCTCCTGATCCTCGTGGTTCACTTGCTGCGGCTGGGTCGAGAAACTGACGATCAAATCGCCCGACGAATTGCCCGAATAGGAACCGAGCCGCGCCAGGCCCATCGCCGCCCGTTTCGCGACACGGTCGAGTTGCTTCGGCATCAGCGGCGCATCGGTGCCGACGACGATGATGATCGAGCCCTGGTCGGGCGGCGGTTCGCCGGCGACGCCGTCGGGCGTGCAGGCCTTCAGCGGGCCGCTGCCGCCCCGTCCAAGTTTCGGGTCGAAGCATGGCAGCCACTTCTTGGTCCACGCCGCGCCTACCGGAGCCCCGGATATGCGCAACACCTTGCGATCACCAGTATTGCACTGGACGAGCACGCCGACCGTGTAACGCTGGCCGTCGATCGCGACGACGCGCGACGCGGTGCCGATGCCGCCCTTGAAGCCGAAACAGACCATTCCGGTGCCGCCGCCGACATTGCCTTCCCCGACCGGGCCCGGCCTGGCCGCATCGAGCGCAGCCATCGCGGTCTCGGCCGTGACGTGAAAGCCCTCGATGTCGTTGAGGTAGCCGCTCCAGGTCTCGGCCACGACCGGCCAGGTCGCTTCGCCAAAATGCTTCGCGCTCCACTGCTGGATGCCGGCATAAACCTGCCCAACGGCATTGGTGTCGCTGATCCCGATCGGACCCTGGACGATGCCGAAATCCTCGAGATAGGCGCGACCGGTCATCTCGCCGTTGCCGTTGAGCGTGAAATAACCGCCGTAAACCGGCTTCGGATTGGCTTTCCCGCGCGGGAAGATGGCGGTGACGCCGGTCCGGACTTGCTGGCCCTCAACCAGGGTCGTTTGCCCGACTTCGACTCCGGGGACATCGGTGATCGCGTTGAGTGGCCCCGGCGTACCTTCGAAGGAAATCCCGAGATCCCTGCCCCGCGCGTTCGCCTGGACTGACAGCAGCGCGAGCAAGACCAAGGCTGCTGATCTCATCTGGACGTCACCATCGGCAGTTCGCGCCGGACCAATCCTTCCGGCGCTTCATCGAGCTCGCGGGCCCATTTGTGCCCGGTATAGACCGCCTGTTGGATCGTGCTCGGCGCCCAGCAGTCGCCGATCCGGGTCAGGGAGGTGATGCCCGCCGCCTCCCAGCGGTCGCGCAATTGTTCGAAGATATCGTCCTTGGGCAGCCGCGCCGTGACGGTCACCAGGGAATCCGCGAGCAACTCTGTCGTGTCGTCGGCGAGATTGTTGACCAGCCGGGCCTTTCCGCCGTCCCAGCCCACGATGCTCGAATAAGTGATGACCTTGATCCCGAACCGCGCCAGTCGCCTGGCGATCGGCAGGGCTTCGAGCGTGTTGACGGTCCAGGCCGAAACCGTCGCCGCCGGCGTCACGAGCGTGACCTCGCGGCCCGAAATACGGCATAGCTCGGCGAGGACTCCGCCCATGTAATAATGGTCGTCGTCCCACACGATCACCGAAGAGCCTTCGGGATCCGGGACGGTCATCAGGTCGTCGGGCGTATAGACGTTGGTCCCGTCGAAGCCGGGCACCGGGAAGCCGCTGTCTCGCCCGACCCCGTCGCGGCGCCAGACCGACCCGGTCGCGATCGCGACGTGGCGCGCACCGAACTCCAGCACATGGTCGGCCTCGAGCGCACTGTCGCGGTAGATGGTGACGTTCGACATCCGCTGCAGCTGGCCGACGCGCCAGTCACGCACCCGCGCCCACTCGGCGAGGCCCGGCAGCCGGCTCTCGTGATGCACCCGACCGCCGAGCTGGTCGGTCGCTTCGGCGAGGTGCACTTCAAAGCCTCGCCGGGCCGCCGACAGCGCGGCTTCGAGCCCCGCCGGCCCGGCGCCGACCACCAGCACCGATCCGTCCGATCTCTTCGGCGCGATGATTTCCGGGTGCCAGCCGCGCCGCCACTCCTCACCCATCGTCGGGTTCTGCGTGCACCTGAGGTTGGTCGACGTATAGTCGCTCGACACGCACATGTTGCAGCCGATGCATTCGCGGATGTCGTCGATGCGGCCTTCCTCGATCTTCTTCGGCAGGAACGGGTCGGCGATCGACGGGCGCGCCGCGCCGATGAAGTCGAGCACCTCGCGCCGGATCTGCGACACCATCATGTCGGGTGAGGTAAAGCGGCCGACGCCAACCACGGGCTTCGTCGTCAACTTCTTGACGAAGCTCGTATATTCCTCCTGATAGCCCGATAGAGCGAAGCGCGATGTCTGACTGTCGTTGGGCCAGTTGGAGATGTTGACGTCCCACAGGTCGGGTAGCTCGGCGAGCATCTCGATAACGTCACGCGCCTCACCGTCGTGGGTTAGCCCGGCGTCACCCATCAATTCGTCGGCGCAGATCCGTACCGCGATCGCGCAAGTATCGCCGACCGCCTCCTTGGTGTCTTCGATCAGTTCGCGCAGCAACCGCGCGCGATTTTCCAAGCTCCCGCCATATTCGTCGGTGCGGTCATTCTTGCGTTTTTCCAGGAACTGCTGCGCGATCGACAAATCGTGGGTCGCATAGACGTAGACAATGTCGAACCCGGCCTTTTTCGACCGCAGCGCGGCCTCGCGGTGCCACCGGCGCAGATCGCGGATGTCCTGCTTGTCCATGGCCCGCGCCTGGACCGGGTAATTGTAGATGATCGGGCGGGCCGACGGCGCCATCGGCGCGAGGCGCGTGCCCCAGTTCGCGACCGAGCCGCCGTGGTGCATGATCTCGATCGCCGCCAGTGCGCCATGCTCGTGCACGGCATCGGCCATCAGCGCCATCGCGGGAATGTCGCGGTCGTCCCACAGCCGCCCCTCGTGGAACGGCTCGCAGTCGGCGGTCGGGTGAATTTCCGTCTCTTCCGTCGCGACCACCGCCCAGCCACCCTCGGCCTTGATCCCACGCAGCCGGGCGAGCGTTTCCGGCTGGGTCCAGCCGATGCCGGTGCAGTGCGGCACCTGGTAGAAGCGGTTGCGGGCGGTCACCGGCCCGATGCGGATCGGTTCGAACAGGATATCGAAGCGCGGATCGCGGGTCATGCGGGCAGGATCGCGTCAATGGTGTCGGCGAGCAGGTCGACGATCATTTCGAGCTCGCCATCGGTCACATTGTAGGGCGGCGCGATCAGGATATGGTCGCCCGCCTGGCCGTCCGCGGTTCCGCCGCCGGGGTAGATCAACAGGCCGCGAGCGAACGCTTCGGTCTTGGCGCGCTCGTATAAACGCCGTGCGGAATCGAACGGGACTTTCGTCTCGCGATTCTCGACCAGCTCCAACGCCAACAACAAACCCCTCCCGCGAATATCGCCGATATGCCTGTGGCCGCCGAAGCGCTCGACGAGCATGCCGCGCAGCCGCGCACCGGCAACCTGCACACGGCCAAGCAACCCCTCGTCCTCGATGACCTGCTGCACCGCCAGCGCCGCCGCGCAGCCTACCGCGTGCGCATTGTAGGTCTGGCCGTGCTTCAGGGAGCCGGAGCCCAGCGCCACGGCCTCGTACACATTGCTCGTACAGACCACGGCGCCGATCGGCTGGTAGCCGGCGCCAAGCCCCTTTCCCAAGGTGACGATGTCGGGAACGACGCCGTCCTGCTCGCACGACAGGAACGTCCCGGTCCGGCCCGATCCACACATCACCTCGTCGAGGATCAGCAGGATGCCGTGGCGGTCGCAGATCTCGCGGATGCGTTGGAAATAGCCGGGCACTGGCGGCACGGCCCCGGCGGTCGCCCCGACCACCGTCTCGGCAACAAAGGCCATTACCGTGTCCGGCCCAAGATGCTGGATCTCTTGTTCGAGGGCATCGGCCGCACGGCGACCGTAATCCTCCGCACTCTCCCCCTGCCCGGCGAGACGATACGCAAAACAGGGATCGACCAGGCTGACGTCGATCAGCAGCGGCGCATAAGGCGCGCGCCGCCACTGGCTTCCGCCTGCAGCGAGCGCGCCAAGAGTGTTGCCGTGATAGCTCTGGCGCCGCGCGATTACCCGGCTGCGGTCCGTCGCGCCGCGCTCGAGATGATATTGCCGGGCGAGCTTCAGCGCCGCCTCGACGGCTTCCGACCCGCTGCCCGTGAACCACACGCGGTCGAGCGGTCCTGGCGCCATGCCCGCGATCATCTCGGCTAGCTGTTCCGCCGGCCCGGTGGTGAAGAAGCCTGTGTGGACGAATTCAAGGCGTTCGCTTTGCTCCGCGATTGCGGAAACGACGGCGCGGTGGCCGTGGCCAAGGCATGACACCGCTGCGCCGCCGCACGCGTCAATGTAACGGCGGCCGTCCGCGCCGATCAGGAAGATGCCCTCCCCGCGGACGGCGACAGGCGGGCTGGTTGCGGTCGAGCGGTGAAAGACGTGCCCCTCTGTCATTACGCCACTCTAACGTCCGAGCGACGGCCGTCATAGCTCCTGGTGCCGCGACGCGGTGGCTTGTTCCCGCCGTCGTAGAAGGTGGATGAGTCCGCTGATCGGCAACGCCGCCGCGATCATTGCCACCATCGCCGTCGCGCCGAACGGATCGGCCCAAATGATCGCCGCGAACAGAAAGCCGTCAATCACGACGAGAATCAGCGGCAGGATCGGATGCCCCTTCGCCCGGAACGGTCGCGCCAACTGGGGCTCGCGATAACGCAGAACGAAGTAAGCCACGTCGGTCACGACCATGGTGAACAGGGTCATCGCGCCCATCAGCAGGAACACCGTGTCGAAGCTGCCCGACAGCGTCAGCGCGATCGAGACCGCGACGGTCAGCACCATCGCCCAATCCGGCGAGCCGCCGCGGTTCACATGCGTCGACCAGCGGAAGAACAGGCGGTCGCGACCGAGCCCGTAGAGGATCCTCGGGCCGAGCAGGATGTAGGCGTTCGCACTGCTGACGACCATCACCATGGCGACGGCCATGACCAGCTGCATGCTGGTTGTTCCGAAGATCCGCCCGACAACATCGACCGCCGGGAACTCGGAATGCGCCAGGGCGGAGACGTCGGCCGCCGCGACGAGGCCGGCGTTGAAGGCGATATACACGACGGACGCAGCGCCGACCGTGGCGAAGATCGCCCGTGGGATGTCGCGCTCGGCGTTCGTGCTTTCGTCACCGAAATAGCCGGGATAGGGCCAGCCGCTGTAGACCCCGTAGATCAGCTGATAGGCAGTGATGGCTC
>Ga0268265_10002223_pt1 | contig 14919 bp, 13 predicted proteins | sample KBSSwiS52_FD_190355 | JGI IMG/M metagenome (GOLD analysis project Ga0268265, IMG submission 190355) | Switchgrass rhizosphere microbial communities from Kellogg Biological Station, Michigan, USA - KBS Switchgrass S5-2 (SPAdes) (version 2) | ecosystem: Host-associated > Plants > Roots >... | reverse complement strand
GATGATCGACATGTCGCGGATGCCGACGAGCGACATGTTGAGCGTGCGCGGGATCGGCGTCGCGCTCATCGTCAGCACGTCCACTTTCTTTTTCAGCTGCTTGATCTTTTCCTTGTGCGCGACGCCGAAGCGCTGTTCCTCGTCGACGACCAGCAGCCCGAGATCGCGGAAGGCCACGTCCTTCGACAGCAGACGGTGGGTGCCGACGATGATGTCAACCTTGCCGGCCTCCAGATCGGCAATCGCCTCCTTCTGTTCGGCCTTGCTCCTGAACCGGCTGACCATTTCGGTCCGCACCGGAAATCCGGCGAAGCGCTCGCGCAAGGTCTTCTGATGCTGAAATGCCAGCACCGTCGTCGGCGCCAGCACGGCCACCTGCTTGCCGTCCATCACGGCCTTGAACGCGGCCCGCATCGCTACTTCCGTCTTGCCGTAGCCGACGTCGCCGCATAACAGGCGGTCCATCGGCGTCGGCGATTCCATGTCGTGCTTGATGTCGGCGACCGCGGTTTTCTGATCGGGCGTCAGCTCGTACTCGAAGGCGTCCTCGAACTCCCGCTGCCAGTGCGAATCCGAGCTGAAGGCGTGCCCCGGCACCGCCTTACGCGCGGCATAGAGCTTGAGGAGCTCCTCCGCCATGTCGCGCATCGCCTTCTTGACTTTGGTCTTCGCACGCTCCCAGGAGGTGCCGCCCAGGCGATCGATCGGCGGCCTGGTCGCGCCGGTGTACTTCTGCACCAGATCGAGCCGCTCGACGGGAACGAACAGCTTGTCTTCTCCCGCATACCGGAGTTCGAGGAAGTCCTGCGAGGCGTCAGCAACGCCAATCTGCCGCAGTCCGACGAACAGCCCGATGCCGTGATCGACGTGGACGACGAAGTCGCCGACCTTGAGGTCACGCAGATCGGAGAGGAACGCTTTCGACGCCGACCGGCGCCGCTCTGGCGCGCGGCGCTCTTCCTCGAAGACATCCGCTTCCGCGTAGATCTGCAGACCCGCGTCGGGCAGCCGAAAGCCCCGCGACAGGCTGCCGATCGCGACGAGCACCGCGGCATAGCGAGCGTCTTCCGCGCGCTCGACCGGAATCGCAAAGACGTCGTATTCCTTGAGGAGCTCGATTGTCCGCTCGGCGCGGCCGTGCGTCGCCGCGACGAACAACGTGGTTTCGCCCGCGTCGCGGAGCCGCCGAATCTCGGCGACCCAGTCGGCCACGCGGCCGTTGAGTTCCACCGCCGGCTGAGTCCTGATTGCCTGCTGGCCGGCGTCGCCGGCTCCCGGCACTGGAGCGTCGAGGCCGAGCATCGCCAGCTGCGTGGCGCTGGCCAGCCGCGATTCGATCAGCTCCAGGCCCGCGAACAACTCGGAAGGCGGCGCCACTGACACGGCCGGCGTGGTGGTGGCGGCCGCGATCGTTTCGTAGCTTTGCTGCAGCTGCTCGAGGCGCTTGACTACGTGCGCTTCGATCTCGTCCGGCTCGGAGACAACGACGGCGGATTCGTTTCCCCGCGACAGGTAGTCGAACAGCGTCGCGCGCCGATCGTCTTCGAGAACGTCGCGCAACGGCACAATCGCCACCTGATCGATCGGCAGAATCGATCGTTGTGTCGACGGGTCGTAGGTGCGCATCGTCTCGATGGTGTCGCCGATGAACTCCAGGCGGACCGGATGCGCTTCGCCGGCCGGAAAGATGTCGACGATGCCGCCGCGGACAGCGAATTCGCCCTGCTCGTCTGCCGGATCCTCGCGGGTGAAACCGGCGTCGACAAGGAGCTCCGCGAGGTCGGTTGGCGCGATGTCGTGTCCCGGTTTGAGCTCCAGCGCCACGGCCAGCAATCGGTCGGGCGCGGTCACACGCGGCAGCAGGGCAGCCGCGGACGCAATGACGATGCGGGCGGTCCCACGGGCGATGGCGTGGAGGGCGCGTGCACGCGCCGATGTCACGCCGATGTGCGGCGACAGTCCTCGATAGGGATCGACCTCGTGCGACGGAAACGACAGCACCGCGTGCTCCAGCGCGGTCTGCGGCAGACCCTCGAGCGCCGCCAGGAAAAACGATACGTCGCCACACGTCTCCTCGAGGTCGGCATCGGTCGGCACGACGTACAGGACGACACCATGCGGGCGCGCCTGCGCCATCCCGGCCACATACAGGGCCTTCGACGAAGACGTCAGTCCCGAGACGGCGCGCGCGGACGCAGCCATGCCGCTCCGCGCAATCGCAGTCTTGAGCACCGCCCGCAGGTTCAACGACGTCGACGTCGTCACAACAGACCCCGCTCTAATCTTAGCTGCGAGGAGTGAACCGGATGTGCGGCGAAAAGCTCCACTGGTGACGCGGCCGGTAGATGCCGACGTCGTGAGTGCGTGATTTCACCCGGAAGGTGTAGAGCAGACGATGGTAGTCGTAAGGGTAGCCGTCGCGCTTGTGTACCGCAACGTCGAGCTTGTACGTGCCTTCGATCAGATCCAGGCTGTCGATTGAAAACATTGCTTCGGCATCGCCCGCCAGCTGTTCCGGATCCATTTCCTCGAGATAGGTGTTGGTCCCGTAGCAACAGACGCCGTCGGCGTTGAACAGGCCGATCCCGAACACGAAGTCGTCGATCGGGTGCGCGGCCCGGACTTTCAGCCGGATCGACACCCGGTCGCCGCTGTGGAACACGAACGACTGTTGCCCCGAAGCGTCCAGCAAGGCGACGTCCGTGATTTCCACCTCACGTGAGCCCCAGCGTCCTTCGACCGCTTGGTACATGTCCGACGTCGGATCGGCTGGGCGCTCCTGCTGTTCCGGGCCTTGCTGCTGCTCCTGCCCATCCCGGCCTTCCTGCCCATTCTCTTTTCCCAGCCCCTCGCGTCCCGCTTCCTCGACCGCCTTCGCCGTCGTTTCCGCGAGCAGCTGCGACTCGCCCTGTTCGACCTTGGTCAGGTAGGCGCCAACCACGCGCTTCGGGTCGCCGTGCGAGAGGGCGCGGCCCTCGTCCAGCCAGAGCGCCTCGTCGCAAAAGCGCTCGACCAGATTGAGTGAATGCGTGACGAGGAGGATGGTCTTGCCGCGGCGTCGGAATTCCGCGAACTTGTCGAGACACTTGTGCGTGAAGCCCTCGTCGCCGACCGCGAGGACCTCGTCGACCAGCAGGACATCGGGGTTCACGTGAATCGCGACCGCGAAGCCCAGGCGCATGTACATGCCGGACGAGTATGTCTTGACCGGGGCATCGATAAATTCCTGGAGCTCGGCGAAATCGACGATCTCGTCGAAGCGGTCCTGGATCTCGCGCTTGCTGAGGCCGAGCATGATGCCGTTGATGAAGACGTTTTCGCGTCCTGAAATCTCCGGATGAAAACCGGCGCCGAGCTCGATCAGCGCCGAGATGCGGCCGACGACGCGGACCGTCCCGCTCGTCGGCTTGGTGATGCCGGCCACGAGCTTCAGCGCTGTGCTCTTGCCGGACCCGTTTTTCCCGATGACACCGTAGGTCGATCCCTTGGGAACGCTGAAGGTGACGTCGGTGAGCGCGGGGAACGTTTCGCTCGGCCGCAGATCGCGCAGGATGCTGCGCTGCAGCAGCGCGCTCTTCAGCGTCGAAAACTGCCGGCCGCCGTACCGCCGGTAGACCTTCGAGACGTTGACGAGGTCGATCGCCGGCGTCATACGACCTCGGCGAACGAGTCACGCAGCCGGTCGAACAGCCAGTAGGCGGCCAGGAATTGCACGATCGAGAAAGCGCCGAGCGCGAGGAGCCAGCGCCAGTGCCCGATCGGCCCGTTGAAGAACAGGATCTCCTGGTACGACACAGCCAGGTGGGTGAAGAGGTTCACGTTGAAGAGCGTCCTGAATTTCTGGACGTTGGGCTGGAACCACGGGTAGATGATCGGCGTAGCGAAGAACCACAGCGTCAGCACGTTGGCGAGGATGTCGCGAATGTCCCTGAAGTGCGCGGCGAGCGCCGCCAGCGCCAGGGCCAGTCCGGCCGTGAACACGAGCTGGACGAGGACGGCGATCGGAAACCACACCAGATCCCACCAATCCGGCATGTGTCGATAGATGACCAGGAAGAGGATGAGGATCGGCAGGCCCAGGAAGAAATGGACCATGTTCGTGAGGACGCTGACCAGCGGCAGCACCTCGGCGGGGAAGAGCACTTTCTTGATGAGATTGCCGCCACCGATTAGTGAACCGGCCGCGTCGCTCAAAGAGGTCGCGAACCAGTTCCACGGCAGAATCCCGCAGAACATGAAGAGGGCGTACGGCTGCACGCCCTCGACGTTGTTGGGCATGACCGTCGTGAACACGAAGGAATAGATCAGCAGGAGCAGCAGCGGGTTGACGAACGACCAGACGAATCCCAGCACCGAACCGCGGTAGCGCGCCTTGAGCTCGCGCGCGACCAGGCTCTGAATCAGGCCGCGGTAGCGGACCAGGCTGGCGAGATTGGCAAACAATTACGAGCGAATTCTAGCGCGAGTGGCGACCTGCAGGCGGATCAGCGCCTTCAGCATCGCGATGCGGGCGCGCTCGAAGTCCATGTCGGTCGTCGGTTTCGCCAGGCGCTCTTCGGCGCGCTTCTTCGCCGCCTCCGCGCGGGCGAGGTCGATCTCGTCGGCCTTCTCGGCGATCTGCGCCAGGATGGTGACGCGATCCGGCTGGACTTCCGCAAAGCCAAACGCGATCAGGAGGTAGTGCTTTTCCTGGCCCTGGCGGTACCACAGCGTGCCCACCTGCAACGTGGTGAGCAGAGGGGTATGGCCGGGCAGGACGCCGAGGTAGCCGTCCGCGCCGGGAATCTCCACCTCGTCGACCTGCTCCCTCACGAGCAGCCGGTCGGCCGACACGATCTCGAGCTGCAGATGCGCCGGAATTGGAGGAATCGCCATCAGCCCTTGCGCTTCCTGGCTTTTTCCACGACCTCGTCGATCCCGCCGGCGAGGAAGAAGTCCTGCTCGTTGATGTCGTCGTGCTTCCCTTCGACGATCTCCTTGAAGCCACGAATCGTCTCGGCGATCGGCACGTACTTACCGTCGAGCCCGGTGAACTGCTGCGCGACGAAGAAGGGCTGGGACAGGAACCTCTGGATCTTTCGCGCTCGTGTCACCGCGAGCTTGTCGTCTTCCGAGAGCTCGTCGATGCCGAGAATCGCGATGATGTCCTGAAGATCCTTGTAGCGCTGCAGCGTCTGCTTGACCTGCTTCGCCACGTTGTAGTGCTCGTCGCCCAGAATCCGCGGGTCGAGAATTCGCGACGTCGATGCCAGCGGGTCGACCGCCGGATAAATGCCAAGCTCGGAAATCGCGCGCGACAGGTTCGTCGTCGCGTCGAGGTGCGCGAACGTCGTCGCCGGCGCCGGATCGGTGTAGTCGTCTGCCGGCACGTAGATCGCCTGGACCGACGTAATCGATCCCTTCTTGGTCGACGTGATCCGCTCCTGCATCTGGCCCATTTCGCTGAGGAGCGTCGGCTGATAGCCGACCGCGGAGGGCATGCGGCCGAGGAGCGCGGACACTTCGGAACCGGCCTGCGTGAACCGGAAGATGTTATCGATGAACAGCAGCACGTCCTTGCCTTCGGCGTCGCGGAAGTACTCCGCGACCGTCAGCGCCGAGAGGCCGACCCGCAGACGAGCGCCCGGCGGCTCCGTCATCTGTCCGTAGACAAGAGCGGCGCGCGACTTGTTCCAGTCGTGCGGGTCGATGACGCCGCTCTCCTGGAATTCGTGCCAGAGGTCGTTGCCTTCGCGCGTGCGTTCGCCGACGCCGCCGAACACCGACACACCGCCGTGCTTGAGGGCGATGTTGTGGATCAGTTCCATGATGACGACGGTCTTGCCGACGCCGGCGCCACCGAACAGCCCGATCTTTCCGCCTTGCAGGTAGGGCTCCAGGAGGTCGATGACCTTGATGCCGGTCTCGAACATCTTCAGGTCGGTCGACTGGTTCTCCAGGGTCGGCGCCGGGCGGTGAATCGGCCAGCGTTCTTTCGTCTGGACAGGACGATCGGCGAAGTCGACCGGCTCGCCCAGGACGTTGAGCACGCGCCCGAGCGTTTCCGGTCCCACCGGAACGGTAATCGGTCCACCGAGATCGATGGCTTTCATGCCGCGCTGGAGCCCGTCGGTCGGCTTCATCGCGACCGCGCGCACGCGGTTCTCGCCGAGGTGCTGTTCGACTTCCGCGACGATGTCGATGGTGTCGGACTTGATGGACAGCGCGTTGTAGATCGCCGGCAGGTGACCGGCCTCGAACTCGACGTCGACGACCGGTCCGATGATCTGCACGATCTTGCCGACGGCCTGTGCTGTTGCGGTGGCGGTAGCCATATGCTCGCTCTTCTCTCGGGGCTGGGGGCTAGGGGCTAGCTGTCCCAGTCGGTTACAACGCTTCGGCCCCCGATACGACTTCGATGATTTCCCTGGTGATCGCCGCCTGACGGACCTTGTTCATATAGAGCGTCAGGTTCGCGATCATCTCTCCGGAGTTCTTCGTCGCGGTGTCCATGGCGGTCATCTGGGCGGCGAAGAAGGCCGCGTTCGATTCGAGCAGCGCGCGATAGACCTGCACCTCGATGAAGCGGGGGAGCAGCTGATCGAAGATCTCCTGCGGCGACGGTTCGTACAAGTAATCGATCTGGTTCTGCGCCGGCGACGGGGCGCCGTCGACTTCCTCGCGACCGATGGGCAGCAGCTGGTCCACGATCACGCGCTGCGACATCACCGATCGGAACTCGTTGTAGACGAGCACCACGCGATCGACGTCGCCCGCGACGAAGGCATCGATGGCGGTCTGGGCGATGACCCGGGCGTCCTCGTAGCGGAGCTTCTGGAAGATCCCGATTTGCTCGAACAGCACGGCGAAGCCGCGCCGTGCGAAAAAGTCGCGGCCCTTGCGTCCCACCAGCCCGAGCATGCACTTCTGCGGGCTCTCGACGATGTAGGCGCCGCCGGCCTTGATGGCGTTGGTGTTGAAGCTGCCGCACAGCCCTTTGTCGCCGGTTACGACAATGACCAGCGTCTTGCTGTCGGGCCGCGGCTCGCGAACCGTGAGCAGCGGGTGAATGGAGGGATCGACACGCGTCGCGACGCTCGACAGCACGCGCTGCATCTGCGTCGCATACGGACGCGCGTTGATGATCCGCTCCTGGGCGCGGCGCAGCTTCGACGCCGCGACCATCTTCATCGCCTTGGTGATCTGCTGCGTGTTCTTGACCGCGCGGATCCGGCGCCGGAGATCGATTAATGACGGCATGGTTCAAAGCAACCGCGCAGGGCGGTTACGCGGCACTCGCCTTTCGGGACGAGAAGTCGCCAGCGAACTCCTTCACCGCCGCGTCGAGCGACCCCTTCAGCTGATCGTCGAGCTGCTTTTTCTCGACAATGCCGCGGAACACCTGCGGGTGCCGCGTTTCGATGAATTTGTACAGCTCGGTTTCGAATGCACGAACGTCGGACACCGCGACCTTGTCCAGGTAGCCGTTGGTGCCGGCATAGATGATCGCGACCTGACGCTCGACCGGCAACGGCTCGTACTGCGGCTGCTTCAAGATCTCCACGAGTCGCGCCCCGCGATTGAGCTGCTCTTGCGTCGATTTGTCGAGGTCGCTGCCGAACTGTGCAAAGGCCGCCAGTTCGCGATACTGCGCGAGCGACAGCCGCAGTGTGCCGGCCACCTGCCGCATCGCCTTGATCTGGGCGGAGCCGCCGACGCGCGAGACCGAGTTGCCGACGTTGATGGCGGGGCGGACGCCCTGATGGAACAGGTCCGACTCGAGAAAGATCTGTCCGTCGGTAATGGAGATCACGTTGGTCGGGATGTACGCCGAGAGGTCGCCGGCCTGCGTTTCGATGATCGGCAGCGCGGTCAGCGACCCGGCGCCGAGCTCGTTGTTGAGCTTGGCGGCGCGCTCCAGCAGCCGCGAATGCAGATAGAACACGTCGCCCGGATACGCTTCGCGGCCCGGCGGGCGGCGGAGCAGCAGCGAAATCTCGCGGTACGACTGTGCGTGCTTGGACAGATCGTCGTAGACGACGAGCGCGTGCCGGCCGCTGTCGCGGAAGAACTCGCCGAACGTGCAGGCCGAATAGGGCGCGATGTAGAGCAGCGGGGCGGGGTCGGATGCGGTGGCCGCCACCACAATCGTGTACCGCATCGCGTCGGCTTCCTCGAGCGTCCGCACGACCTGCGCAACGGTCGACTGCTTCTGGCCAATCGCGTTGTAGATGCAGACGACGCCGGTCTCTTTCTGATTGATGATCGCGTCGATCGCGACCGCGGTCTTGCCGGTCTGGCGGTCCCCGATGATCAGCTCGCGCTGGCCGCGGCCGATCGGCACCATCGCGTCAATCGCCTTCAGACCGGTTTGAATCGGCTCCTTGACCGACTGGCGATCCACGACACCGGGCGCGAGCCTCTCGATCGGAGACGTCTGCTTGGTGACAATCGGTCCCTTCCCGTCGATCGGCTGACCGAGCGCGTTGACGACGCGACCGAGCAGCTCGTCGCCGACGGGCACGGAGATGATGCGGCCCGTCCGCTTGACCGGATCGCCTTCCTTGATCTCCTTGAACTCGCCGAGCAGCACGGCGCCGACGCTCTCTTCTTCGAGGTTGAGCGCGATGCCGAAGACGCCGCGCGGGAATTCCAGCATCTCGCCCGCCATGGCGTTTTCCACGCCGTGCACGCGCGCGATGCCATCACCGATCGAGATGATGCTCCCGACTTCAGCGACGTCGACGTCGACCGCGAAGCTGCCAATCTGCTCGCGGATGATCTTGGAAATCTCGTCTGCTTTGATGTCCATCTTCAGTGATCCTGTCGGGGCTAGGGGCTAGCGGCTCTAACCCGCTTCCACTAAACGTTTCTTCATCCGCTCGAGCTGCGTCGTCACGCTGCCGTCGTAGATCGTGTCGCCGATGCGTGCCACCACGCCGCCGATGAGCGACGGATCGGTTCGCACGCCGAGGCGTACGGTGCGGCCGGTCACCTTCGCCAGCCCGCGCTCGATTGCCTGCGCACGATCCGGTCCAATCGGCGACGCCGTCGTCACCTCCGCGCGCACGATCTGCTGGTGATCGAGTACGCGCTCGCGATAGGCAGAAAGGAGGTCGGGCAGGAGCACGAGCCGGTCGCGCTCGGCGAGCAGCACCAGTAGCTTCCCGAGAATCGGCGACAGGTGCGCCCGTTCGACCAGGGCGACCATCGCGGCGCGCTTGCGCGGCACCGGCACGGCCGGATGCAGCATCACCTTCTCGAGCGAGGGATTCTGTTTGAAGAGGTCCACGAATGCAGCCAGCTCGTCGCCGATCGCGTCGAGCGGCGCGCGTTCCTTGATGGCGACGTCGAGAAGCGCGCGGGCGTAGCGGAGGGCGGCCGTCTTGTTCGTCATCTATCGTTTCGCCGATCCCAGCTGGTCCACGTAGCGGTCGACGAGGCGCTGACGATCCTGGTCGGTGATGGTTTGCTTGATGCGCTCGGTCGCGACGCCCACGGCGAGATCGGCGGCGTGACTCACGAGCTCGCGCTCGGCGACCTTGACCTGCAACTCGATCTCGCGGCGCGCCTGCTCGAGGAGGCGCTCGCTCTCGGCGGCCGCCGCGGCCCGAATCCGCGCTTCTTCCGCCGCGATCTCCTGGACGCCTTGCGCGCGCAGCGCCTCCAGCTCTCCCGGCAGCGCCTTCATCTTCCGATCGATTTCCGCGATCTGCGCGGCGGCGGCCTGCTTCATCTCGGCCGCGTTCACGAGGTCGCCACGGATCTGCGTGCCGCGGCTGGACAGATAGCCGGCGAGCGGCGAGCGCAGCAGGTACACCAGCGCTCCCACCAGGATCGCGAAGTTCGCGAGCCGCGCGACGGTCTTGCCGATGCTTTCTTCGTGGCTTTCTTCGTGCGGAGCTTCCGCGTGCGATGCGCTCGCGGCGGGTTCGTGGCCCGGTTCCGGTTGGGCGGCGAAGGCGGCCGGCACGCTGCCGATCCACAGTGCCAGCGCGAGAACGGCGAGCCACCCGGGGAGCTTGCGCGGAGTTTCACAAGCGTCGGCGAGCAGGGGGCGCATACGAAGCCGTCTCACGGGTTCTTAGGAAGCTTTCCTGCCGAGCACGCGCTCGACAATGGGGGCTGCCAGTGCGTCGACGTCCCGTTCGATCTGCTGGCGGGCGGCCGCGGTCTGCGTGCGCAGCCGGTCGGACGCCTCGTGCACCGTCTGTTCGATCTCACGCCGCGTCGCGGCGACCAGTTCGGCGCGGCGCTCGAGCGCGGCCCGGCGCTTTTCATCCATCTGCTGGTAGACCTCGGCGCGCGCGGCCCTGGTGCGCGCGTCGAATTCGTCCGAGGCGGCCTGGGCTTTGGTGCGCGACGATTCGGCCAGCTCGCGGGCCGAACGAATCGCGCCTTCGCGTTCGCGCATGACCCGCGTGAGCGGCCGGAGGAGCAGCCGGTCGAGCAGGATCGACAAGGTCAGCACCAGGGCGATGACCCAGGCGACCGAGAGATCAGGAATCAAAACAAAGATTTATATCATTTGGCGACAAACCTCGACAAGCTGGCCTAGGGCTTGACGCGCACCGCGATCCCTGGTCTGGCGGTCTCGCACGCGCCAATCGCGCGGGCAGGCACGCCGGCGCGTGACAAGCAGGCCGCCACCTCGTCCGCGGAGGCGGCAGCCGCCGCAATCAGCAGACCTCCCGAGGTTTGTGGGTCGTACAGGACGAACTCGTGGACCCGGCCGACGCCCGATTCCACGTGCGTGGACGGCGCGAAATGGTCCTGATTCGAGCCCATCCCGCCCGAGCGGTTTTGCTCCGCAATTTCCAGCACGCCTGGGAACAGTGGCACGTCACCGGCGCCGATGGCGATCGTCACACCGCTCGCCCGCGCCATCTCCGCCGCGTGTCCGATCAGTCCAAAACCGGTGACGTCCGTGCACGCGTGGACGTCGCCGGCGTGCAGCGTCTGGAGAGCCTCGGCGGCGGCTCGATTCAAGGTCTGCATCGACCGGACGGCTTCGGCGGCGAGCGTGGCGTCCACGCGATCGAACTTGATGGCGGTGCCGACGATGCCGGTCCCCACGGGCTTCGTCAGGAACAGAATGTCGCCGGGTCGTGCCCCGGCGTTCGACAGGACGCGCGACGGATCGATCGCGCCGGTCACGGCGTAGCCGAATTTGATCTCGCGATCCTGGACGGTGTGGCCGCCGAGGAGCGAGACGCCCGCCTCGCGCAGCTTGTCGAAGCCGCCGCGAAAGATGGCGCGGATCACTTGCGGGTCGAGATCGTCTTTCGGAAAGGCGGCGATGGCCAGCGCGGTCAGCGGCTTTCCACCCATCGCATAGATGTCGGAGACCGCGTTGGCGGCCGCGATTTGGCCGTACACGAAGGGGTCGTCGACGATCGGCGTGAAGAAATCGACCGTCTGCACGAGCGCCGGCCCGCCCTCCCACCGGTACACACCCGCATCGTCCGCGGTCCTGAAGTCGATGAGGACGCGGTCGTCGGTCGACACGGGGATGTCACTCAGCACCTGAGCGAGCTCGCCTGCGGCGAGTTTGCTCGCTCAACCGGCGCAGGAGACCATTTGCGTCAGACGCTTGGCCACGTTGCTCCTTTCCATATGGTCGAGTGGGTCTAGTAGGTCTGGTGGGCCAGGTCGGTTCTACACGACCTACCTGACCTACTCGACCTACCTGACCTCACGATCCGTAAGCTGATCGAAGATCCGAATCAGCTCCTCTTCGGAGCCGAAATCGATTTCGATGCGGCCGCGCGTCCCGCGGCGGACGATGCGGACACGGGTGCCGAGGAGGAACTTCAACTTGTCTTCGGCCGCGCGTGTGTGAACGTCGACGGGCGGCGCCGCCGCGGGCGTCCGATCGGCGCTGCTGCCTTCGGCGGCGTTCTTGACGAGCGATTCGGTTTCGCGGACCGACAGACTTCGCGCGATGATGTCGCGCGCGACGCTGCGCTGCTGTCCTTCGTCGGTTAGAGCGAGGAGTGCGCGCGCGTGCCCCATCGACAGGCGGCCGGTCGAGACCTCGGTGCGGATTTCTTCCGGCAGCTTCAAGAGGCGGAGGAAGTTTGCGACCGAGGCGCGATCCTTGCCGACGGCGCTCGCGATGTCCTCCTGCTTCAGGTGAAACTCGTCGGCGAGGCGCCGGTAGGCGAGGGCCTCTTCAATCGGATTGAGGTTCTCGCGCTGGATGTTCTCGATGAGGGCCATCTGCAGGAGCGATCGTTCCTGTCCCGGCGCGACGTCGCGGACGGCGATCGGCACGCGCAGCAGGCCGGCGAGCTTGGCGGCACGCCAGCGTCGTTCACCGGCGATGATCTGGAATCGATCGCCCATCCGCCGCACCACGATGGGCTGGATGACGCCGTTGGTCTTGATCGACTGCGCGAGCTCCTGGAGCCTCGCCTCGTCGACGTGCCCGCGGGGCTGGAATTCATTCGGCGAGAGGCGGTCGATGTCTGTCTCGACCGTGGCGGTCGGCCGTGGTGGCGGCAGATCCGGAATCAGCGCGCTGAGACCTTTACCGAGTGCGGGACGTTTTTCCATGGTGATCACGTCGAACCCAGAGCGCGCGAAGATCGCAAAGAAAAACTTGGCTTTGCGGCTTTTGCGGGCTGTGCGTTCATTGGTGTCAGCTGACTGCAGCCGCGGATCGCTCGAGCACTTCCCGCGCGAGTGCACGATAGGCTTCGGCGCCGCGAGACTTGGCGTCGTAGAGGATGACCGGCATGCCGTGGCTCGGCGCCTCGCCGAGCCGCACGTTGCGCGGGATGACGGTGCGGAAAACTTTCTCTTTGAAGAAATTCCTGACGTCGCTCGCCACCTGCTGACCCAGGTTCGTGCGCTCGTCGAACATCGTGAGCAGGACACCGTCGATGTCGAGCCCGGGGTTGAGGGCCGCGCGAACGCGGCGCATCGTGCCGACGAGATCGGCGAGGCCCTCGAGCGCGAAGTACTCGCAGTGCAGCGGAATCAGCACGGCGTCCGCGGCGACGAGCGCATTGAGCGTGAGGAGACCGAGCGAGGGCGGACAGTCGATGAAGATGTAGTCGTAGCGGTCGCGCAAGGGATCGACCAGCGCGCGCAGCCGTTCCTCGCGACCATTCAGCGTGACCATCTCGATTTCGGCCCCGGTCAGGTTACGTTCGGCAGGGATGAGGTGCAGCCGGTCGATGGTCGTGCTGATGATGAATGGGGCTGCGTCAGTGGTCGGCTCGAGTGATGTGAGCGCGTTGTAGACGGTGCCGGCTTCCGACGCGCGCCCTTTCTGACCGACGCCGCTCGTCAGGTTACCCTGGGGGTCGACATCCACCAGCAGGACGTTTCGATCCGCTAACGCCAGGGATGCCGCGAGGTTGATGGTGGTCGTCGTCTTTCCGACGCCGCCTTTTTGATTGGCAACGGCTACAATGCGAGCCACAGTGTTATTGGGGTGACGCCCTATCTCATGAGGAATCCGCGCCTGGAGTCCTCGCGAGGATACGCAGCGGTGCGCAAGGGGTCAATCATTTTGTTCCACGTGGAACACTCGCACAAAGCTCTTCACGACCTGTTCGGCTGAGGTGGTGCGGTCGAGCTGCGCTGCTCTGAAAGCCCTGTGAGCGAGCACGCCGGGATTTCCAAAAAACAGGAGGCGCCCGTCAACCCGGAGCAGACGCGCGGACTCGTCGAGTAGGGTTCGATCGAGACGGACCGCACGAACCGTCACGAGATCCGCGGCCGGAGTCGGCGTCGGCAGCTCCTGGAAGCGTATGTTGGCCACCTCGGTTCCGGGCAGTTTTAGCGCCCGAACGACTTCACGAAGAAATGCGGCCTTTCGAGTCTTCGATTCGACGAGCGTCAATGAAAGCGATGGACGAACCATCTTCAGCGGAAGGGCCGGAGACCCACCGCCCGAACCCAGGTCGAACCAGGTTCCCGAGGTGTCAGAGATGAGTTCGGCGGCCAGGAGCGGCTCGATGAACAGCCGGTCGAACGTCGCGTCGGTGGGAGCCTGCAAAGGCAGGGCAGTGAGGTTGATCTTGACGTTCCACTTCGCCAGCAGGCGATAGTAGGCTTCGAGAGGTGCCAGCACCTGTTCGGGGACGACGACGCGAGCCTTGCGAGCGCGTCGCGACAGGCGCTCCCTGAATTCGCGAGACGTCACGCGGCGAGCTTACAACCTATCCGCCGACAAGCGTCCGACGTACGCGCCCAACACCGCAACGGCGGCAGGAGTCATTCCGGGAATCCTCAACGCCTGGCCCAGCGTGTCCGGCCGGATCTGTGTCAGCCTCTGAACCGCCTCCGTCGACAGGCCGGGTACACGGTGAAACGGAAAGCCCGAGGGAATCCGGCGCTCTTCGTCCCGGAGCGATCGGGCGACATCGCTCTCCTGTCTTCTGAGATAACCTCTATATTTTACAATAGTTTCCACGGATTCTACGTCGAGGGAGGCGGTCCGCACGTCGGTTTCGAAGCGCGGTACAGAACCACCGGCGATCAGGTCCTGCAGACGCACAGCGGGTTGTTTCAGGAGTTGCGCAGCGGCTACCCGATCGCCTGATGGGGCTCGCACGGTCGTTTCGTCGAGCGCGACGAGATTGCGGTCGAACCGGCCTTTGCGTTCAGTGAAGCGTTCCCAGCGCTCGTCATCGACGAGTCCCGCCGTGCGTCCCTTTGGCGTGAGCCGCAGATCCGCGTTATCGATTCGCAGCAGGAGTCGATGCTCCGCGCGTGACGTGAACATCCGGTACGGTTCGAGACAGCCTTTCGTGATCAGGTCGTCAACGAGAATGCCGATGTAGGCTTCGTCGCGCCGCAACTCGAGCCCTTCGCGGCCCAAGGCGCGGTGCGCCGCATTGATGCCGGCGACGAGCCCCTGCGCCGCCGCTTCCTCGTAGCCCGATGTGCCGTTGATCTGGCCCGCGAAGAAGAGACGTTTGATTC
>Ga0268265_10002222_pt1 | contig 14919 bp, 12 predicted proteins | sample KBSSwiS52_FD_190355 | JGI IMG/M metagenome (GOLD analysis project Ga0268265, IMG submission 190355) | Switchgrass rhizosphere microbial communities from Kellogg Biological Station, Michigan, USA - KBS Switchgrass S5-2 (SPAdes) (version 2) | ecosystem: Host-associated > Plants > Roots >... | reverse complement strand
CGCAGGGGCCTGCGAAGGACGCGAACATCAGGGTGATTTTCGTCGATCGTATGACGATCAACGGCGCCGACGGGAAGCCGGTCGGAAAGGGGTCCAGCCGCCTCGTGTACCTTGCCGCGCCCGTCAAGGATCCGAGCGGCGCGAACGCGCAACTGGTCGTCGGCGGCCTCACCGACGACGCGGATGATGCGCCTGGCCCGTTCGGCAACTATCTGCTGGCCACCACTCATACGATGCAGCGTTCGACCAACAGCACAGGCAACGGGCCGCTGATCGACTCGCAGGACTGGGTGTTTCAGGCCGCTAGCGGCGAGCGCCTCGAGCTGCACATCAAGTACGAGCATGGCGTCGGCAACAAGGGAGCTCCGGCCGACGTGAAGTTCTATTCGGCGAAGAGTCCCGTTGTTGCGCAGCTCTCGCGTCAGGAGCAGGTGCTGGACATTCTGCGCAACGTCACAACGAATCCGCCGGATCGTGTGAAGGAGTTTTCGTTCAAAGGATCGGGTGGCAGCTACGCGAAGCTGTTCGACGGGACGGAGCGCGTTTTGAGCTGGGACAACATCGTCTGGCTCAACCGATCCGTGATGCAGCCATAAATTGGTGATAATCAGTCGTTCGGGGCGTTCGGAACGTTCGAGGAGATTTCGATGAAACCATGGAATGGCACGCGCCGCGAGTTCGGTCAGATCACGCTTGGCGGCCTGGCAGCCGCGGCCGGCACGAGGCTGCTGGCGATTGATTCCACGATCGCTGGCGTCAAAGTGGGCGCGATCAGCTACTGCTTCCGCAGCATCCCGCGTCCGGCCAACGGCGATTACATGGACACGATGATCGACGCGTTCAAGCAGGTTGGTCTCGGCATCTGCGAGCTCGAATCCTCGCGCGTCGAGCCCGAGCCGGCGATTCCGGGCGGCGGCCGCATCCCGGCCAATATCACGCCCGAGTACACGAAGCGTCGCGAAGAACTTCGTCAGTGGCGGCTCACGTCCCCGATGGATCGGTTCAAGGAGATCAAGTCGAAGTTCGACAAGGCCGGCGTCGAGCTCATTGGATACGTGATGACCTTCTCCGAAGACTTCACCGACGAGGAGATCGATCGCACCTTCCTCGCGGCAAAGACGCTCGGCGTGAAAATCATCGGCACCAACCAGACACGCGTCCCGATGGGCAAGCGCCTCGCGCCATTCGCGGACAAGTACGACATGCTGCTCGGCTGGCACAACCACGCGATGGTCGACGATCCAAACGAGGTTGCTTCGGTCGACAGCTTCAAGAATCTGTTTTCGATGTCGCGGCGGTTCAAGGCAAATCTCGACATCGGTCATTTTGTCGCGGGCAACAACGATCCCGTCGCGTTCATCAAGCAGTACGGGAAGGACCGCATCTCGCACCTGCATCTGAAAGATCGGCGGCGCAACAACGGTCCGAACCAGCCGTGGGGACAGGGCGAGACGCCTATCGCCGACGCGTTACGACTCCTGCAGAAGGAGAAGTACCCGATCTACGCGGTCATCGAGTACGAGTACATGGGTCAGTCGCCGGCGATTCAGGAAGTGAAGACGTGCGTGCAGTTCATCCGCGACACGCTGACGCGTAGCTAGGGCGGGTAAGGCGGGGAAGGCGGGTAAGGCGGGCAGGTGTGGAGGCGGACCTTCAGGTCCGCCTACGGCGCGAGCGACGCCAGATATGCAGCGACGTCGATCATGTCGCGCAGCGTCATTTGCGTCGCGATTGGTTTCATCAGCTCGGCGCCTGCACCGCTGCGGGCGCCGCTGTGGAAATCGTACAACTGACGCACGATGTAGGTTGGCGAGCGCCCGGTGAGGCCCGGCACCGGCAGTGTGCTGTCGGGAGCGTGCTCGGCACCCCTCAAGTCCTTCCCATGACACTCTGTGCAGACGACCGCTTTGCCTGTCGTCGCCACCGTGCCGTTGACGACGGTCCCTCCACCGGCCGCGACGAAATCCTTGCCCCGCTTGATGGCTCCGACTGGAACATACGCCACGAAGCCCGCGTGCGAATCGTAGAGGCGCGTGCGCTCGCGATACTGTGGCACCTCGACGACGCGCTCCCCAAGGGGTTCGAGGGCTTCCGGCTCGCGTTGAATGCGCAGTCCGCCTTCAACAATCTCCGTCGTCGGTGCCATCGCACCTTCGACCACTTTGAGCCACGGGCGGCGCCGCAGCTTGCTGTAGTAGCTCACAGCCGCCTCTGCTTCGTCCGCGGTCATCGCTCTGGTAATCGTAGCCATGATGGAATTCCCGACCGACGAATGGCGCGCTCCGGTCTTGAAATCCGCGAGCTGTCTCGCCATGTAATCGGCGGAGAGCCCCGCAAGGCTCGATGATTGCGGGTGCCCCAGCCCATTCGGCAGATGGCACCAGGAACAGGCGCGCACGTCAGGCCTGCGGCCGATCGCGACCGGCACCTGCGGCATCGGCGGGTGATCGTTCGGGTACCAGTCCGCCGGCGCGAACGAGTCCTCAATCTGGGTGAACGTATATGCCCGCGAGCTTCCCATCAGACGTTTCGGCTGTCCGTCGTCGGGATACGGCTTGCCCTTTTCACCTGCGCCAAACGCCCATTGCGGGGGATCGAACGACGCGGAATCAGCGGTGCCGATCAGCATCGCCGAGACAAGGGTGACCAGAAGAAGAGAGGAGAGCCGCGTCATTGCTTGCGTAGCGTAAACGGCTCCGCTACGATCTGCAACCGGTTACATGCATCCAGAGGAGCAGTTGCAATGCAGGTGAAGTTGTTTGCGGCGGCACTCGGCACGCTAGCTTTCGTGTTTGGCATCTCCACCACGCTGACGGCCCAGCGCAGCGCCGCCGACGGCGCCCGCGCGCTCGAGGGCGGATGGGTGCGGCTCGATACGAGCGGATCCGGCAGCTTTGGCGGCCTCACCGCCAACTTCGCTCGCGCGGCGCTCACGCCGGAAGGTGCGGCAAAGCTCAAGCCGCAGCGTGATCCGGACGATGTCGAACCTGATAATCGGCCGCACAAGGCCGGCGAGCCCTACATCGTCACGCAGGGACGCTGCGGCGGCTTCGGTCCTGGCGGGGTCGAACCGAATTCCGCGGCGCTGTTCATCATCCCTGCGCGCGATGAGGTGCTGCTCACGCGCGAAGGGCCCGGTGCACGGCATATCTACACGGATGGACGCGAGCATCCGCCGCTGTCACGCATCGCGCCTGGCCTCGGACATTCAACAGCCACCTGGGAAAACGGCGATCTGGTGATCGACACGGTCGGATTGCCTGAGGGTGGAGTCACGGCGGGTGGTTGGCGAACCCCCGAAACGCATCTGACCGAGCGCTACCACGTCGAGGATGACGGGATGCACATGCGCATCACGTTCACCTGGACCGACCCAAAGATTTACGCGAAACCACACAGTTACTCGTTTCAGTTCGAGCGCGTTCCGGCCGACGGTTACGCCTTCGAGAACTGGTGCGATTCAGGCGATCCGCTGCAGCGTCAATCGGTAGTGCCGCCGGAGCAACTCCCATGAAGGCAGGCTTTCTCGTCGTCACGTTCATCGCCGCGCTTTCAGGCATCGTGAGTGCGCAGGCCAACGCGCGAGACATCTCGGGCTACTGGGAGCTGACGTACATGGACAGCCAGCATGTCCCACGGCCTCAGTTGGTGCCGCGGGTCACGCGAGCAGTGCTCGACGCGCAGGCGCAGAAAGATTTCAAAGCGGTCCGCTGGTGCAACATCCTCGGGATGCCGGCGATCATGGCGTCGCCACGGCCTCTTGACATCCGCCAGAGCGAGAAGACGATTGTCATTGCCGCTGAAATCAATGCGGCAACACGGTACATCTACCTGAATCGAACGACACACATCAGCAAGGACATCTTCGATCCGACGACCAACGGCGATTCGATCGCGAAGTGGGAAGGCGACACGCTGGTAGTCGATACGATCGGCTTCGATCCGAACAAGGGAGTAACTGCGATACCCGGTGGAGGGTTCAGGACAGCGAATACGCATCTGGTCGAGCGGTATCGACTCTTGAACAACGGGTCGCTCTTGTCGGTGAGGTTCACGTGGACCGATCCTGGCGTCTTCCGTACACCTCACACCTACGAGTTCCGCTACGCGCGACTTCCTCGCGACTACGAGGCGCGGCTCCCGCTCAACTGCGATCCGTTTGACGAGACGCGCACGGCATTTCTGACCGCGCGCCCATGAACCCGCGGCTGCGCGGCCGCACGGCAACGGCGTCAATCGGCGCACTCTGCGTCGTGCTGTTGCTGTCCGGCGGCGCGCGAACGCGATCGCAGGGTTGGGTTGCCGAGTGGCGTGTGTACGGCGGTCCGGGCCAGAGCCGCTATTCGCCGCTCAACCAGATCACCCGTTCAAATGTTCGGAATCTCGAGGTCGCCTGGACGTACGACTCCGGTGAGCAGGGTGGCCTGCAAACGAGCCCTCTCGTCGTCAATGGCTTGCTGTATGCGCTGACGCCGACCCATAAAGTCGTCGCACTCGACGCGGCGACGGGCATGCGCCGATGGACGTTCGATTCGGGCATCGCCGGCCGTGGGCCCAATCGCGGTGTGATGTACTGGACCGACGGAGAGCGTGGGCGCCTCTTCACGGGGCAGGACACCTACATCTACGCGCTCGACGCGGCGACCGGTGAATTGATACCGGAGTTCGGAACCGGTGGCCGGATCGATTTGCGTGAAGGGCTCGGCCGCGACCCCGAGGCGCAGTCGGTGCTCCTCACCACGCCCGGCGTCATTTACCAGGACCTCATGATCGTTGGCGGCCGCGTCAGCGAAAACCTGCCGGCGTCGCCCGGCGACATCCGCGCGTACGACGTCCGCACCGGGGCATTGAAGTGGACCTTTCACACGATTCCGCATCCGGGCGAGCAGGGTCACGACACCTGGCCACGCGACGCGTGGACCTACACCGGTGGCGCGAACAGCTGGTCGGGCATGGCGGTGGACGAACGGCGGGGCATTGTCTACGCCCCAACGGGATCGGCGGCATCGGATTTCTATGGTGCGAATCGTCGCGGCGACAACCTGTTTGCCAACTCGCTGATCGCGCTCGACGCGCGAAGCGGCAGGCGTCTCTGGCATTTCCAGGCGGTGCATCACGACATCTGGGATCGCGATTTCCCGTCCCCGCCGACACTCGTGACGCTCAGACGCGGCGGCCAGACGATTGATGCGGTCGCGCTCGCAACCAAACATGGTCAGGTGTTCGTTCTCGATCGCACGACCGGCACGTCGCTGTTTCCACTTCGGAGCCGGGCGTATCCGTCGAGCGACGTGGACGGAGAACAGGCTGCGACGAAGCAGCTGCTGCCGGAAAAGCCTGTGCCCTTTGCGCGCCAGCTGCTCACCGAGAGCATGTTGACGACCAGAACGCCGGAAGCGCATCGCGCGGCGGTCGAAACGTTCAGGGCGTTGCGGAGCGAAGGTCAGTTCATTCCTTTCAGCGTCGCTCGCGAGACGGTGGTGCTTCCAGGTTTTGATGGGGGTGCGGAGTGGGGTGGCTCCGCATTCGATCCCGCGAGCAGTAATCTCTACGTCAACGCGAATGAGATGGCGTGGCTTGCCAGGCTGGCGCCGAACGAAACGGGCGCAGGCGGTCGCGAGATCTACCTTCGAGAATGTGCCGTCTGTCATCGCGATGATCTGAACGGCGCGCCGCCGGAAATCCCTTCGCTGGCCGGCGTCGCAGGCCGTCGTCAGCTCGGTGTGATCACCAACGTCATTCGTCAGGGCGCCGGACGGATGCCGTCTTTTCCGAATCTGTCGGCCGAAGCGCTGTCGGCGGTCGTGGAATATCTGCGGACCGGCGAGAGCATAAACGCGGGAGAAACGGCGAAGTCACCGCTCGCCATGAAGTATCGCTTTACCGGATTCAAGAAGTTTCTGGATGGCGATGGCTATCCCGCGATTACACCGCCGTGGGGGACGCTGAACGCGATCAATCTGAATACCGGTGAATATTCGTGGAAGGTTCCGCTGGGCGAATATCCGGAGTTGGCCGCGAACGGGATGAAGAACACCGGAAGCGAAAACTACGGCGGTCCGATCGTCACCGACGGCGGGCTGGTGTTCATCGGAGCCAGCAACTTCGATCGCAAGTTCCATGCGTTCGACAGCCGCACCGGCGAGCTGTTGTGGGAAACGCTGCTGCCATATTCGGGAAATGCGACGCCAATCACCTATCAAGCCGGCGGGCGTCAGTTCGTCGTGATTGCCGCCGGGGGCGGTCGCAATCGTCCTGGCACTCCGCAGATTTCAGGCGGCACGTACGTGGCGTTCGCGCTGCCACGGTAAGAAGACGGAGGTCCGATGACATTGACGCGACGCGGTTTCGGCAAGGTTCTCCTGGCGGGCGTCTCAGGGTTTGCAGCACCTCGGTCGGCGCGCGAGGCCTTCGCACAGACGCATCCGCCGAATCGTTCGCTCATCAACGGCGTCCAGTTCGGTCTTCAACCGTTTTGCTACCACGATCTCGCGATGACGCGCGAAAACCGCGGCGCGTTGATCCGCCGCCTGGTGCGAAACGGTATGGGAATGGTCGAACTCCACGCGACGTGGGTCGAGCCGCGCTTCAACGATCCAGGCGTCAGCGCCGCGGCGGCGCGTGACAGCCTGCGTGCCTGGCGGCTGTCCCCGCCGGCGGGGTATTACCGCGGCATTCGCAAGGAACTCGACGATGCCGGGATCGCGGTGTTCACGTATTACGTGAACTTTGACGACAGCTACACGGATGCGGAGATCGACGCGACATTCGAAGGCGCGAAGATCCTCGGCGCGCGCGGCTGCGTCGGCTCGTTCGGGCTCGCGGTATCGCGCCGGCTCGTGCCGTTTCCGGGACGACACGGCATGTTCATCGGCCTGCACAACCACGACAACCTGTCCGATCCCGACGCGTACGCCAGCGAGGCCAGCATGGTGACAGGACTCTCGATGTCTCCGGACTTCAAGATGATGCTCGACACTCGTCATTTCACGGCAGCCGATGGCGACTGCGTCGGGTTCCTCGAGCGGCATCACGATCGGATCGCCGGGATGCACGTCGGCGATCGGCGGAAACACAACGGGCGAAGCGCGCCGTTTGGTGAAGGCGATGCGCCCATCATCGAGCTGCTCCGGATGGTTCGCGACAACCGGTGGCCAATCGTCGCGCTGCTCGAGTTCGAACACGGCACGCTGCGGCCGGAGGTCGAAGAGGTGGATCTGATGTTCGACTACTGCAAGAGAGCAGTGGCGTGATGACGCGCATCCTCACGTCGATCTGCGTGGTTGCATTCGCGGCCTCAATTGCGGCGCAATCGACGCCGGTGCACCGCAGCTACGACATCGAGTTCCTCGGCGCACCGTTAGCCGACCCCGTCCTGCAGCATGCCAAGGAAACATTCGTGCTGTTCGGATGCGCCTACTGTCACGGACTCAACCTCGTGTCCCGTGGCGAAGCGACCGATTTGATGCATTCGGCGCTCGTCGGCCGCGATGAAAACGGCAACCGCATCGGTCCGCTGCTCCGCGCGGGGATTCCGCAGACGGCAAAGCTTTCGCCGATGCCGCAGTTTTCAGACCTCAGCGATCAGCAAATCGCCGCGATCGTGACGTGGATTCATTACGCCCGTCAGCAGGGGCGGTATCAGGAGCTGACGGCGACGCCCGTCCGCGCGGGCGATGCGACAGCAGGGAAGGCGTACTTCGAGCGATCCTGCAGCATGTGTCACGCGGTTGACCGCGACTTGTCCGGCATCGGGCGCAAGTTCGAGGTATCAGCGCTTCGCGCGGCCATGCTGGATCCGAAGGGCCTGAAGGCCGAGCGGTCGTTCACGGCCGCTCGCCTGCACGATACGAAGCTTGCGTCAGCACAGCAGCGGCACCAAGCACTGCTCGAAAACTATGCGCCGGAGGAGGTGGCGAACCTCGTTGCGTACCTCGCGTCTGTGCGGTAGCTCGATGCGCCTACACGCTGATCACGCGAGCGCCTGTTTGCAGTAATCCAGGCACTTCACGACTTCCTTCACTGCGTCCGATCCGGCCGGCACCTCGTACTCGAGCTCGATCGTCGCCGGCATCGTCCACTTGTTCTTCTTCACGAGCTGCAAGATCTCGCGGATCGGCGTGTCGCCTTTGCCCCATGCCAGGTTGCCTGCGCCATGCACCGGCAATTGGCGGTCTTTGAGGTGGAAGCTGGCCACACGGTCGTGGAACTTGTTCAGGAACTGAACGGGGTCGCCGCCGGCGGCAACGTAGTGTCCGAGGTCGACGTTTGCCATGTTGAATTTCGAGACCGCAAACGCCTGATCAAAGGCCGACATGCTGCCCTGCAGGTGCGTGTGGTACGCGGCGTAGACCTTGTGCTTCTCGGCGAATGCACCGATCCGTTTCAGCTGCGCGGCATCGTCGACGAGCTCGAGGGTCGTGTGCGTGCAGCCAAGCGCCTGTGCGACGTTGAACACGTACGCCATCTCGGCGTCGGACATTTCCGGAGCCAGCTGTTTCCACGCGTAGATCGTCACGCCGGCATCGTTGAACATCTTGCGCAGCGCCTTGAAGCGATCCATCGACACCGACGTGCGCCAGGCGCGCATCTGTTGCGCGGCTTCGCGCAGCTTCGCTTGCTGCTCCGCGTTCGGTTGTGTTCCGAACGGCACCCGAAATACCTGCGGCGCACCGGCGAACGCTTCGACCGGGCCGCCCATGAACTCGATCGCGCTGATGCCCGATTCGACGACGTAGCGAAGGATCGCTTCGGCGCTCTGATCCGGCATGCTGCGGTAGCTGTACGTAATCGTGCTGACGTGCACGCCGTTGATCACGGAGTTCGGCTTCGTGTCGGCGAAGGCTCGAAACGGCCGGTTCAGCAGCGCCGCTGCGGGCAGGGCCCCGATCGCAAGCTTCCCGAAGTCACGTCTCGTATAGCGCATACGCCTTCCTCCTCGCCGGTGATTGTAACCGGTTACAGCCGCCGATATAATCCCCTGGCGATGTTCAATTGGATGTGGTTTGCGGCGATCGGCGTCCTGCTCGCGGCCACGATCGTTGCGGCACAGCAGCCCGCCCGGCCCAACCTCCTCCAAGTGGCATCCCATGTCTCGGCGGAACACGTGGCAGTGGGCGACCGGTTCAGCGTGACGCTCGACCTGGCGCCTGCGCCGAGGATGCACGTCTACGCCCCCACCGTCGTCAATTACAAGCCCATCGTGCTGACGGTTCGTCCACAGCCCGGTCTGATCGTTCGGAGCGTATCGTATCCTCCCGCTGAAAAATATTTCTACGCACCGCTGAAGGAAACGGTCGACGTGTATCAGAAGCCGTTTCAGGTGGTGCAGCAGCTCGCGCTGGACGGATCGCCAGCCGGCCGTGCCGCGCTGAAAGGTGTCTCAACGATCACCGTCCAGGGCACGCTGAACTACCAGGCGTGCGACGACAAGATCTGTTATCCCCCGCGTACGGTCCCGATGACCTGGACCGTTGCCGTCAAGGAGTCGTGATGCGCGTCGTCAATCTTTGTCGAGTGGTTCTTGGGTTGATCCTTCTTTGCGGGGCTGAGGCGAGCGTCGCGGCGCAGCAACCGACAGCGCCCGCCGAGGAGACCTACGCTCAGCAGATGGCGCGCGAGCAGCGCGAGCATCCGACGTTGAAGATCGGATCGCCGGCGCCCGATTTCTCGCTGAAAGGCATCGACGACAAGTTTCATACGCTCGCTGAATATGCGGGCGCTCCGATTCTCGCGATTGCATTCATTTCGAACCATTGCCCCGCGTCGCAGTTATACGAAGGGCGCATCAAGCAGATCGTCCGCGATTACGCCGACAAGGGCGTCAAGCTCATTGCCATCGCCCCTAATGGACCGATGGCCGTGGCGCCGCGCGAGCTGAACTACGCCGAAGTAGACGACTCGTTCGACAGCATGAAAATCCATGCGGAGTACCGGCAGTTCAACTTCCCATATCTGTATGAAGGCGACACGCAGCAGGTGGCGCACCAATACGGGCCGAAGGTGACGCCGCACATCTTCATCTTCGACCGCGAACGGAAGCTGCGCTACGAGGGGCGCATCGACGACAACATGCGCGGCAACAACATCAAGTCGAACGACGCGCGCAATGCGCTCGACGCGCTGATCGCGGGGCGTGCTGTGCCGGTCGAGCACACGCCGGTGTTCGGCTGCAGCACCAAGTGGAATTCGGCGATTGCGGGCAAGCAGAGAGAGATGAAGGAGTGGATGGCGAAGCCCGTGACACTCGAAACCGTTTCTCTCGACGGACTGAAGAAGCTGCGGACGAATCCGACGGGCAAGACACTGATGATCAATTTCTGGGCAACCTGGTGCGGCCCGTGCCAGACCGAGTACCCGGAGCTGCTGACCACCTATCTCTGGTATCGCAGCCGCGACTTCGAATTCGTCAGCGTCGCGTTGAACACTCCCGACGAGCGCCCATCGGTGCAGAAGTTCCTCGACGAGCACCACTCCGCCGTGCGCAACCTGATCATCGACACCGATGACGTCTACGCGGTGCAGGCGGCATTCGATTCGAAGTGGGAATCGGGGGTGCCGTTTACGCTCGTCCTCGCGCCGGATGGCAGCGAGATCTACCGCATCGAAGGGGAAGCGGACATTCTCGCGCTGCGCCGGCGGATTCTCGGTAATCTCCCCGACGCTGGCATGTTCGCCGGTAATACTGAATACTGGCGCCGCTAAGGGGCGCGGGGGCGAGGGTTCCCGGCCAATCCTCGATTGGCAGACCGATGAAGCGTCTATGTCTGATGCTGCTCGTCGTATTCCCGACAGCGGCGGGCGCGCAGGATTCGACTCAACAGGATCCTGCCATTCGCTTCACCACCGAACTCGTCGTCACGCCTGAACGGACGGAAACACCGCGGGCGCTCGTCCCGGCATCGACGGCGGTGCTTCCCGCAGCAACCATCCTGACCCTGCCGGCGGTCAACTTCGGAAATCTCGTGTCGTTCTTGCCGGGATTCTCCGTTGCCCAGGGCGAGTTCTATGCAGGACGCCCCGTTTTGTCGGCCCGTGGATTTTTCGGCGGCGGTGAGGCGGACTACGTTCGACTGCTCGTCGATGGTGTGCCCATCGCGGATGCGGAGTCGGAGTTGATTGACTGGTCAATGGTCACCGCGTCGTCGATTCGCGCGGTTGAAGCGATGCGCGGACCTGGTGCGTCGATGTACGGCGATTCGGCTGTCGGCGGTGTGTTGCAGGTGCTGACGAATCGAAGTCTCGGAACCTACGCAAACATCTCGGGCGGCTCGTTTGGTACCTACGTCGCGGACGGATCGACTGGCCGCCGCTTCGGGAGTACGGGTTTCGACGTTTCCGCAGCCGTGCGACGAACGCGCGGGTTCTCGCAGCATTCAGCGGCTCGCGAACTGGTCGGTGGCGGCTCGGTAGACGGCAACGTCGGCGCGTCGGTCTGGCGATGGACTGCGTCGGCCAACAGTCGGCGTCGTGAGGATCCTGGTGCATCGCCGCTCTCGATGGTGCGATTGGACCCCACGTTCTCGGATCCGGTGTACCGATTCGACGAGACGCATCGGCACGGCCTGGCGACATCGTTTGTCCTGCAGCGTTCCGGGGCCGACCGTACAGGGCTCGTTCGTGTGTACGCAAACACGCGCGACGATGCCGCGATTCGAACGATTCTCCTCGCGCCGAGTGTGCCAGATCGACGAAGACGCTCGATTACGTCGAACGGAATTGGTGGAACCGCGCAAGCCGGGTCGACCTTCGGCGGCCGCAACCGTGGGACGGTGCAGGTCGGAGTCGACCTCGCACGCGATCGCCTGACAACGGCATACCGTCCCGTGACCGAAACCGGACAGTTCGGCAGCGACGGGCCGGAAGTGGACGGTCATCGTGTTCGAGCCGGCGCTTTTGCGTCGTCGTCGTGGGATGCACTGAGCCGGTTACGCGTGACGGGCGCGGTGCGTTGGGATCACGTCGGCGATAGTGGCTTTGCTGTGTCGGCGACATCGGCCGGGGATCATCAGGCGTGGTCGCCGAAGGTCGGCGTCACATTGCATGCTGCGGACGCCGGTAAGCTCGCCGTTTTCTTCCAGGCGGCGAAGGCGTTCAAAGTGCCCACGATCGACCAGTTGTTCGATCCGCGGCCGTTTCCTGATTTTCGCGGCGGCACGTTCACGGTCTCGAACGCTACTCTGCGTCCGCAACGAGCGACCAATATCGAGGCTGGAGTGTCCGGAACGTCTGGCTTCAACTGGAGTGCGCTGGCGTATCGGATGGACGTCAAAGACGAAATCGACTTCGACATCCGCACATTTTCGTACGGCAACATCGGTCGAAGCCGGCACACGGGCGCCGAACTGGAAGGCAATGGGCGCCTCGGGACGTGGCTGCAGCCTTCGGTGACCTATGCCTGGACGCGTGTCGAAGATGCCGACAGTCGAAACCAGTTGAAGAACGTGCCGCGCAAGACGTTTGTGCTGGCAGCGACCGTCACGCTTCCGTGGAATCTTGGCGCGTACGCGCGATTCCGCCGCGCATCGGGCGCCTACTTCGATGACGCCAACAGTCTGCCTATCCGCGGTCCGGCCACGCTCGACGTTCGCATCCGGCGGATGTTCGGTCGCCAGATGCTGTTTGCCGACGCCGTCAACCTCGCGAATAAGCGCTACGAGGAGTACGGTTTCACATTGAGCGATTTTGTCGGTCGGGTGGTTCCGTACGCGTATCCCGGGGCACCGCGTGCTCTTCGGGTCGGGATGTCGATCGTTTTTGGCGGACCGCCGGTCGTCAGCCCGTAGCCTCGCGTCGGTTGCGAGGATTCCTTAGCATCAACGCTGAATTCGTGCAGAGGTGCCGTCGGCAAGTGCACGCACCTCCTCGAGCGTCGCCATCGTCGTATCGCCAGGATAGGTGGTCAGCAGCGCACCGTGTGCCCAGCCCAGGTTCACCGCGCGTTCCGCCGGTTCGCCGGCGAGCAGACCGTAAATGAAGCCCGCGGCGAACCCGTCTCCACCGCCGACGCGATCGTGGACGTCGAGCTCGCACGTCGGAGACAAGTACGTGTCGCCGCCGATCCAGGCGACAGCACCCCAACGATGGCGGCACGCCGACTGCACCTCGCGCAGCGTTGTGGCGACAATCCTGATCCGTGGGAACCGTTTGACCACCGCGTCGATCATCGCCACGAACGCGCTGGGGTCGAGTGCCGTCTTCGCGACCGCGGGACCGGGAATTCCGAGTCCGGCCTGCAGATCCTCTTCGTTGCCCACGAGCACGTCGACGTGTTCGACGATGCTCGAGAGCACCTGCCGCGCGCGAGCTGCGCCGCCGGGTGATGCCCGCCAGAGTTTCTCGCGGTAATTCAGATCGAAGGAGACGACCGCTCCCCGGTCGCGCGCCGTTTGCATCGCTTCGACGATCAATGCGGGGGTGGTGTCGGACAGCGACGCGAAGATCCCGCCGCTGTGAAACCAGCGTACGCCTGCGTGAAAGATCGCTGTCCAATCGAAGTCGCCCGGTTTGAGCGCTGCGGCCGCTTCGTTGCTGCGGTTGTAGAACACGACCGGTGCTCGGATCCCATAACCTCGATCGCTGTAGACAGCCGCGATGTTCGGGCCGCGTGCACCGTCGTGCGCAAAGCGCTTGTAAAACGGGGTCACGCCCATCGCGCGAACACGCTCCACGACGAGATCTCCAATCGGATAATTCACCATCGCGGTGGCGATGCCGGTTCGCATGTGAAAACAGTCGGCCAGGTTTGCCGCCGTATTGAACTCGCCGCCACTCACATGGATCGCCGCGGTCGTCGCCTTTCGGAACGGAACGAGCCCGGGATCGAGGCGATGAACCAGAGCGCCGAGGGCGAGGAAGTCGAGGGCCCCTGTATCGGGAATGGCGAGTCCGGCAATCATTTTTTCCCTTGGGTGTAACCGGTAACAGGCGTTACATTGAGGCGCTTCGCTGTATATCGCACGCGTTCAGCGGTGTCAACGCGGTCTGTCGCTTGAAAGGGATCGTCATGCAGTACACGCGACGTCAAATCGGCAAGCTCGCTCTCTCGGCGATTCCTGCCGCGAGCTTTCTGCCCCGGGCAGCGTGGGCTGCCGACAAACCCAATTCGAAGGTCAACGGCGTGGTCATCGGAATGAACGTGCCGTACAACTTCGGCAATCAGGCGACGTCTGCCGAAGACATTCTGCAGCGTTGTGTTCAGCTCGGTGTGAGCGGCGTTGAATTGCGTGCGCGTCCGGTCGAGGCATTCATGGGACTGCCTCTCAATCTGCAGCCGCAACCAGGCGGCGGCAATCGTGGAGCCGCGCCGGCGGGACCGCCGCCGCCCCCGACGCCGGAGCAGCAGGCCGCCGCGAAGGCGAAGCTCGAGGACATTCGCAAGTGGCGCGTCGCGGCGCCGCTCAGCAAGGCCCGTGAAGTCCGAAAGATGTACGAAGACGCCGGCGTGATGATCGAAATCGTCAAGTACGACGGCGTGCCCGATTACTCGAACGATGAACTCGAATACACGTTCACGCTCGCGAAGGCGCTTGGCGCCAGGGCGATCTCGTGCGAGTTCTCGACGGACGATGCGAAGCGGATCGCGCAATTTGCGGCGAAGCATCGGATGCTGGTCGGCTTCCACGGCCACGCCGAAGTGACGCCGGCGATCTTCGATGAGCTGCTGGCGATCGGCCCTTACATCGGCGCGAATGTGGATTTGGGACATTTCGTCGCGGGTAACAGCATGTCTCCCGTGCCCGTCATTACCAAACACCACGATCGCATCACACATGTTCACGTCAAGGATCGCAAGATGCACGGCGGACCGAACATGCCGTTCGGCCAGGGCGAGACGCCAATCATCGAGGCGCTTCGGCTGATTCGCGACAAGCGGTGGAACATCCAGGCGACGATCGAGTTCGAGTATCGCGTGCCTGA
>Ga0268265_10002218_pt1 | contig 14950 bp, 19 predicted proteins | sample KBSSwiS52_FD_190355 | JGI IMG/M metagenome (GOLD analysis project Ga0268265, IMG submission 190355) | Switchgrass rhizosphere microbial communities from Kellogg Biological Station, Michigan, USA - KBS Switchgrass S5-2 (SPAdes) (version 2) | ecosystem: Host-associated > Plants > Roots >... | reverse complement strand
CGGCTGATTCCGTCATGTGAGATCAACCCGCCATGCCTATGCGTTACCGCCAATGCTCTGAAGCTACTTCCGTCTTCGGCGGTGTTGGCAGAACGGGACAATTCAAAACCGGCAGAGCTTCCCTGACATGCCGCGGACTTACTGCGGGGATTTGCCGCATCATATGGCAAGTAATGAGTGGCCCTGGTTTCGAGCCGATATCGGAAGGAAGCTACGGCCAAATCTCCGAAAATCGAGTCCAATCGCCGGGTCAATTTGATGAAAATATTTCGCAGGCGATTAAACTATTAGTTGCAACCTCCTTCATCGCGAAGTAGTGTTGATAGCCAGACTAAGCTGCAGGTCGATGCAGGTCAAGACCACCACACGGCAAACAACCGTAAACTATGCGTGTCGAGTGACCGGGCGTGGTAACACGTAAGTGTTCAAGCTACTTGGACAGCTGCCCGACAAAATGTCCGACGCGAAACGTTTCCCGGCTCTCGACTTGCACGCTAGTCTTACCGAGCTTTTTCTCCAGAGTAATAGCAAATTGAAGCTCAAAGCATATTGAACCGACGGCACCGGAGACGACAGAAGTCGAGGCAGTTGTCGAGGTTGCATACTTGACGCAGTCGAACCCTGACGCCCGCTATACCACTCGTGTAATTTCCCAGTGCGCTTCTACGCGAGGCCGTCACTAAGCATCAAGATATCCTGACCGACACCTCAAATATCGGTGGTGTTCCATTAGGACGCGCTATCGCACACGATATTTTTAACAATGGTCTGACCAAGAGCGGCGCGGCGAGGGCAACAATCACGCCCAAGAACCTGGCTCCCGTACCTTAGGCCAGGACGCCAGGACGCTCCGAACATACTAACTCAAGAATTACGGTGCCAGTGCACTCAATAACTCGCCGAACCGTGCATTAAAGTGGACTGTCACCGTAGCCCGTCTGCGCGATACCAGGGTAGATGTCGCGGTGCGTCCATTCGGCGCGACGGCGTTGCGAGCTTCTCTCGGGCTACCAAGACTAAAGGGGGGATTAGCCATGAAAGTTGGAAAGATCTGGCTCGGCCTGCTGGCGGTTTGTGCCGCCGTGAGCCCGCCAGCGGCCGCTCAGAAGCAACAGAAGCCCAACATTCTGTTCATCATGGGAGACAGCATCGGCTGGATGCAGCCCAGCATCTACCACCGCGGCCTCATGGTTGGCGAAACCCCCAACATCGACCGCATCGGGCGGGAAGGCGCGATCTTCATGGACTACGTCGCCATGCAGAACTCCTCCTCCGGGCGCAATGCCTTCTTCACCGGCATGTATCCAGCGCGCACCGGTCTGATTCCACCGCTACTGCCGGGCAGCCCCTCATACCTGCGGCCGGGCACACCCGCGCTCGCTAAGCTTTTGCACGATCTCGACTACAACACTGGCGAGTTCGGGAAGAACCACTTGGGCGATCACGCGGAGGCGCTGCCGACAGCGCACGGCTTCCAAGAATATTGGGGCTACCTCTACGACCTCGATGCCATGCAGAAGGCAAACTTCCGCGACATCAATAAGAACTCGACGACTCAACTGATCGCTCCACCTTGTCGTAATACACCGATTTTCGGTGTTCCCGAGATCCCCGAGGCTGTCGACCGCAGGACCACCACCTGCGTGACGCCTCCACGCAATATTGTGTGGTGCAAGTCCGCCGATGGCAGGGCGGCGAACCAGAGGTGCAGCGACGAAGGGCCTCTGGCCCTGGAACGCTCGAAGACGGTGGACGAGGAGATCTCGGCCAAGGTCATCGACTTCCTCGACCGCAATGACCCCGCGAAGACCAATAAGCCGTTCTTCGTCTGGTACAACCCCGCGCGCATGCACTCCATCACTGTATTGCCGCCGCGATATGAGGCTATGCGGGGCGTGGCGGGCGGCAAGGACTGGGGCATCCAGGAAGCCGGTATGAAGCAGCTGGACGACAATATCGGTCTCGTTCTCAAGAAGCTCGATGACATGGGGCAGGCCAACAACACCATCGTCGTGTTCACGACTGACAAAGGCACGGAGGCGATGACCTTCCCGGACACCAGCATCACGCCATTCCGAGGTCAGGAAGGCGAATCCTGGGAAGGCGGCTACCGCGCCCCGCTGGTCGTCCGTTGGCCAGGGCACATCAGTCCGGGCACGGTCAAGACTCAACTGTTTGCTGCTCTCGATTGGCTGCCTACCTTTGTCGACATCGCCGGTGGGCCCAATGGCGACGGGCTAAAGCGGCAGATCGAGGCGGGCCAGTACCCGAACATCATCAAGACGACACTTGATGGCGTGAACCAGCGCGGCTACCTCGAAGGCGCGTCGGAAAACTCGACGCGCGACCATTTCTTCTATTACCTCGGCGCGACGGCGTCCGCATTGCGGTACAAGAACTGGAAAATGTACTCCAACATGTCGCGGCAGGATGGCTCAGGCTCGTCCCCTCTCGTCTTGTTCCAGAACATCAAGCGTGATCCGTTCGAGCAATATGTTGATCAGAAGACTACTACGTCAGTCGACGGCGCGCTCGATGCTCCGTCGAACATTCTGCTAATTGGACAGGAGCTGTGGCTGAAGCACCTTGAAACATTCGCGGCGTTTCCGCCGCTACAAGATCCCTCAAGCTATAATCTCGAGCCCGTTTTAGAAAAAATTAGAGACCCTCGCGTGGTGGACATGTTGTTTGCGACCAGTCGAAAGGCGAAGATAGATGCGTCAAAGGTTTCCTTCACGACCGAACGGGCCGATGGCCTTTCCTTCGGTTCGTTGCGAGTTCGCATTCCTGACACCCACAAGATCGGCAAAATTGAGCTACCGAAAGTGGGTCGCTATTTAATCTGGTTCAAAATCACAGAACCTGTCGACGTAAGGAAACATTTCGTCATTCGCGAAATAGCGCTCCTTGACCGCGATGGCTTTGTTGACAGGATCAGATCATCCAATCGCAACGAGGCCCTGATCTTTGTGCACGGATTCAACAATACCTTCGAAGAAGGCGCCTTCCGGTTAGCCCAGATCGCTTTCGACATGAACTACCGAGGGTTACCGGTTTTGTTCTCCTGGGCGGCGGCAAGTGGGGTGCTCGGATATCGACACGATATCGACAGCGCAAGGCTTGCTCGTGACCCGTTCATCGAGTTGCTGAAAATCCTCCAAAATGACGGTAATATTAAAACAGTTCATATCGTCGCACACAGCATGGGCAACGCCGTCGCTATGGAGGCGCTCGATCGCATCGCTGGGGAGAAGCTGTCGGTCGAAGTGGGCGAGTTGGTCATGGCGGCTCCCGATGTGTCGCGAGACATTTTCATACAACTGGCTAAGCGCGTGCACGGCGTCGCAAAGGGAATGACGCTCTATGCATCTTCGAAGGACAAGGCGCTGCTTGCCTCAAAAACCCTTGCACTCGATATCGCCCGAGCGGGAGATGTCCCTCCGGAGGGACCGGTCGTGCTGGATGGAATACTAGATACAATTGATGTCAGCACGTTTGGCGAAGAGTTTCTTGGCCTCGACCACGACACATTCGCGGGCAATCGATCGCTGATCGATGACATTGGCAAGTTGGTGATGCTCAGACAGCGGCCTCCCGGACAGCGTACACCTCAACTCAAAGGGCGTCCCGAGGCCGCCAATCCGCCCTTGTACTGGTGGTATCCTGATTGACGGCTGAACTATTGAGCCCTCCGAGCGGAGCCTGGCAGCAAAAGGGTTACTCGGTTTAGACATTTCACGTTTGCCCAAAGATTCTGCCCCTTATGGCATGCTGAAAGTTGGTAGGACAAAGCGTTCCGTTTTCGCGCTCCGCGAGCTGTTGTTGGAACGACGGCCGAAGGCCATTGCATGAAGATAATTGGGAACGGTCAGCAGGCCGCAGAATCCTAGGCGGCACTCTACCGCATCGCTGCTGGCGCGAGTCGACGAGGTGCGTACCCGTTGCTGCATCTGCTCACGGCTATTGGCCCATCGCGTCATTTCGCTGCGCTGTGGAACTTGGTCGCTATCCGGGCATAGCGGACTTTGGCAAGCCGTCCGGCCGGCAGATTTATAGTTTCACGGCCTAGATTGCTCGAATGCTGCGAGTGCGGACGGCTGGCTTGGTAGTCTGGGTGGTGCCGACGACGCGCTTGGTCGTCTCCCTCTTGCGAGTGATCGCCCCGGACGCCTCCTTCATGTAATCGGGATGGTGATGACCGTAGGTGTCGATCAGAACCTTCACCGACATGCCGAGATACCCGGCCCCTTCCCATGGGTCAGTGCCCAGCTGCATGAGCCAGGTCGCTGCCGTATGGCGTAGCGTGTGGGGAGTGACGTTTCCGTCCGAGAGGTCGAGCTTCGCCACCTTCACCGCCCGCGCGAAGCCGTTCTTCACCGACTTGACGCCAGCGCCCTGCCACTCGACGAAGTGGTTGGCGATGATTTTCTTGTCGTGCCAGCGCCGCATGTGGACCAGCAGACGGTCCGGCAGCGGCACGGTGGGCTGACGCTTGTTCGTAGCGCGCCGGCCGATCGCCAGACGGTGATAGAGGCCGCGGTCGAGATCGACGTAAGCATGACCTCCTTCTTGCGAGGAGAGGCCGCCGCAATCGCGGAAGCCCGGGTGCCGGTATAGAGGCCGATCAGGATGAAGCGGGCGACGTGGCGAAGGGTGTACTTGCCGGTCTTTATCTTGATGCCCTTGTTCTTCCCGCGGTGGATCGTCTGCACTTCCTTGTGGCGCCAGGCGGCCCATAACAGACGAGCAGCTTCGCTCCGCTCCAGCCACCGGTCGCGAGCCTTGCCCTTCTCGGGCAGCTTCACCTTGACGACGCCGTGGTGCAGGTTCTCGGAGGCGTGGTGGTTGATTGCTGCTCGGAGATCTTCCAGGTCGCGTCGAGCGCCTCCGCTGTTGCCACGTTTCTTCTCGTAGCCCTGCGTCAACTTGGTGCTCACGTCGCCAAGCATGTGTTTGCCGAAATAGACAGTGAGACGCTTAATCCGAGAGATAAAGCGCCGCTTCTGTGTCTCGTCCTGGAAATCGCCGACGCGATCCTCATAGTAGATCCCCAGGACGTCGCTAATAAGAATCTTGTCGATGTCGCGAAGCTTCCGCTCAGGAGCATTCTTCTGAGCTAGGTACGCTTCGAGCGCTTTTTCGGCAGCGACTGGAGGTCGGTGTTCAGTCGGCTTAGCAGGGACGCCTGTCGAGATTCGTTTTCCGTCGTCCTTGATGATCCAGACGTGTTTGCGACCTGCCTCACCTTTTCGTTTTCGTTTGAATAGGCGGGGACCTTTACTCGGTTGCGGCATAATTCTCTCATACGCTTAATGTCATCCAGCGTGGTGAAGTGCTTGCCGGCGATCATTTCGACCTGCAAGGTCCCACGGGCGACCTCTTTACGAAGGCCGGAGAGTGTCATTCCTCCGGCAGGGAACGCAATCCTCACTGCGTCCTCGAGTCTTAGCGGGGTGTCGGGCCCGATCAGCTCGACACCGGCCCCCTCGATTTCTGGTAGAGCGCCCATCTATTTTTTCCCGAATAGCGTCGCAACGGTTGGCTCGTCGGACCTCGACTCCGAGGACCAGCGTTTGATGGTGTTCTTCACGGGGCCGCTACCCTTGACCTGGAAGTCCTGCTGTTGGCGGGCACGGTTCTTCGATGATGATCATGACGCCTCCACGAGCGTGCCGTCGATGACCTGGGGCTCGACCGGGATGGCCTTGAGCAGAAGGTCCACCTGGGCCTGCAGCTGCAGGATCGTCTGGCGCTGCTCACGGTTCTCGAACAGCTTTTCGTTGTTGGACTCGAGCAGTTCCTTGATGCGAGCCCCCATAAACACGTCGCGCACCATGAACGCCTCAATCCCTTCAAGCAGGCGGGGCAGGGCGGCGATCATTCCAGTCAGGAAGCGGGCGCGCTCCGCGGCGTCCGGGGTGTTGCCGGTGATAGCGAGGACGAGACCGGTCTCAGTGCTGCGCACCTGATGCATCACCGTCTTTTCAGGGAGGCACTTCGACTCTCGAGAAATGCCGAGCGTCGTCGTGAACTCGGCAATATGCTCCGCGTCGGTGTTCTCGGCAGAGCCAACCCACTCTGGGTGTTGCACGAACTTGAGGAATCGTCTCGCCTCGCGAATGAAGGAGAGCAGTTCTTGGTCGGTATTGTTCTTGTCGCTCATTAGGGCCTCCTGAAAATTTCCAAATCGAAAAAAGACGGCCGCCCAGAAGGGCGACCGCCAAGGTCAGGGAGTTCGATTACTTCGGCTGAACCAGCTTCTGGATATCGGGCTTGGCGTTGGCGAAGCCATCGACGATCTTCTCGAACTCGGTGCCGTGAGCCGCGATCCAGTCGCGGTTCGCAACGAACACGGCATCGAGCTGAATCGTGTCGACCGCCTTCGAACCACCGAACATGCCGGTCGGCTGGATGCCCTTATAGGTGTTGGCCGGGATCTCACCGTAGGTGTAGACGGGCTGCCCGCGACTATCCTTCGCGTTCTTCGTCATGTCGCGGTCGTCGGTAGCGACCATCACAACGCTGTCCGCATACTTCGGCGCTTCGTTCTTGAGGAACGGAGCGTTGAGCGCCGTGGCGATCAGGGCGCACTGCACTTCCGAACCGTCATTGACGGCGCTGAGCGCGAGGGTGCCGGTGAGGTCGGAGGTGCGAACCTTGCCGTAGCGCGCCTTGTCGGCCGAGACGAAGGCCGCCCAGGTCGTGTTGGCACCGGAACCGTCGGGACCGATGGCGACCGTGAAGTTGGAGTTCAGGTCGACCATGCGGGCGGAGGTGTAGGCCTTGCGGTTGCAGATCAGGTTCGCCTGCTCCTGGTAGAGCACGCCGGCACGCTGCAGCGCCGAGATCGCCTTGGCGTTGCGGCTCGAGTACAGCCGTGATGTCGCTCTTCAGTACAGCGAAGCATTCGATCTCGACGCTGAGAAATGGGCCTGCCTCGGGGTTGGCCAGCGCCTTCCCGGAAAGGCATGGAAGCGCATCGTGATGATGCGACCGCACTGGAGCCTAGCGCCGGCAGAGGCCATCGAGTTCGAGATGTTTGTCCAGAACTGGCTGACAGCCCGCGATCTGGACGGCGTCTTCAAGATCATCTGAAAGGAAGTTCAATGGGAATTGCTACGCCGGTTTCTTACTTCAGTCTCGCCTACGTCGCGATCCTGGTGACGGCTTTTGCGTCCTGGGTCACGCATATCGTGAGCTGCATCAACTCCGCTTCCTGGCTGTTCCTGATTGCCGGAGCGATCCTGCCGCCGATCGGAATCATCCACGGCTACGGCGTCTGGCTAGGGTTCTGGTGATGATCATCGAGGCCATCATCGTGGCGATTGGCATGATTGTCGCCGCACGCACCATCTCTGGCGCCATCGAGGACGCTGCATGCGATCTCGCCGAGGATTTTTTTACCCGCTGGGACGCTTTGGTCTACCAGGATGAGGAGGACTGAGATGCCGTTTCCGTTCTCCGTATTTCTTTTCAGCTACGTCATCTGGCAGGCCTCAATAGAACGAGCGTTCCAGTTCACCCCGGTTGAGATGCGCCCGTGACACGCCGACGAAGGCTGGCCGACAGGGCGACCCTGCCGACCAAGATCCTCGTCGGCATCTGCGAGTACACGTTGATCCATTGGGATCCGGACGAGGCAGAGGCGGCGGGATGCCGCGGCGAATGCAACATCTTCACATTTGAGATCAGGGTCCGGAGTGACATGCCGGACTCGCACTTCGCCGAAATTCTCGAACACGAGATCAACCACGCATGTTGGGCCGCCGCAAAGCTGAAAGGCAGAGCGAGCGAGGAAACGGTCGTCAACCGGCTTACGCCGATCCAGATCGCGGCCCGACGCGACAACTCCAAAATCTACGCCTGGATCGACCGGGCTATCGCCCAGAAAGCCTGAACAATGGTTAGCGCAATGGTCGCGTCATCGAAGACGCAGGCCGAGGCGATGATCCGTTGGCTTGACCTCGACCCCATTGAATGGGTGCCGGTGGTCTACGGCCAAAAGATCGCGAACCTCTACCAACACGCGAAGCTGATCCGCCCAAGCGAAGGTGTCCTCAAGGAACACGCCGACTGGGTCATGGGGAAGCTCGTGCCCCATCTGTGCCTGACGGTGACGACGGTGCCTCCGCACTGGAAGATCCCGCAAGAGCACGTCGCCTGAGGGTTCCATGAAAACGAAAAAGAAGAAAAAGAAGGTCTCGAAGGCTGTTTGGATGAACGAACTTCGGATCGAACGCAAGCACCGTCGCCGCCGTCGCAAGGCCGCTGGCGGCTAAGACGAACAATCTTCAGTACTTCCCCGGAGCAACTGAATAGGGAGCAGGGCAGAAAACCCTGACCGCTGTTCATGCCCGGCCTGCAGCGGGGTTTGCCTCCTCCTTTACCCGCTGCGCCCGAGAACAAATCAGCTTGCTGCAAAACTCGGGCACCATATTTAACTTCAGGAAAACCAACATGGACCAGATCAAAGCTGCCTATGGCTATGTCAAGTCGACGCACGAGATCGCGACGAATTGGGTCGCAGCTCATCCAGTCGCGACTGTCAACGCTATCGCCACCATCGTCGTGGCGAAAGTCATTCTCACCATCGTGTTCTGACTCTGACGACGTCGAAATAGGTGGGCTTACCGCGCCGGCAACGGAACGGTTGAAGGAATACTTCGACAACCGCCCATCGATCTCGGAGCCGTTGGCCTGCGCCCCGCCAACGGCTCCGCTTTTTGTTTAGCTACGACCTGCACTCAATCGGCTACTGGATCATGCGGCCCGGCCACACTTGGCCGGCATTGCCGTAAACAACGCACGACGTACCTACTTGACCTGGCGGATGGTAAGCCCAGCCACCGGCAAACGTCAGGCACCGGCCACCAATCGGCGGGCGTGGAGGGTAGTATGCCGGCTGATACTGGGGCTGCTGCTGATATTGCCCCAGATACGGTTGGTATGCCGTCTGATACTGCGGCGCAGCCGCATATACCTGCTGCGTAGCTACATATGGATCGGCGTGAGTATAATTGCCGGCAACTTCGGAATAACCATCACCGTCGTCGGCATGACCACCACCATCAATACCTCCGCCACCACCAGCATACTGCGGATCCTGATTGGGATATTGCTGGCCATGTCGCGAGTTGTACGGAACGCCTGGCGGCGGTTGACTAACCGCCCATGCACCAAAATCATGGCCGGCTTTCGCACCTACTGGCCCGCCCACGTACCCACCCAAGATCTCAAAGCCTTTTTTAATCGGTCCCGGGGCCTTCTTCCGAAAGTAATCGTCGACACCCGCATTCGCGCTCGTCACACCAACGAGAGCAAAGGCAATAACCCCGACCGCTGTCCTAGAAAAAAAACTCATTGGGATTCCTCTGTTTGAGTGTTGTGGTGCGCACTGTGGTGCGTCTTGAATTTTGTGGTGCGCACATGTGGTGCGTCATCCTTTGGTGAAAGGTTTGTGGCTGTCACCTTTCGGTGAAATGTTTGTGATGGCGCATTGCAAGATCTCGAAATAGGTGGCCTACCGCACCGGCAACGGTGTCGGCTCTAACAGGTAAGCCAGTAGCCCTGTAGCCCTCGTAATTCTTCAAAGCGGCCTCTGAGGAGGAACGGCTGATCCCCGTCAACGCGATGCAGTTGAGGCATAGATCGGTCGACTTCTGGATTGGACCGCTCCCACCTACTACGGCGAAACGACGACCGGCCTCTGCCCACGGCTGAGAGCAAAGTCGAAGCCTTCCTCGCGCGGCTTGATTGCCGTGGAGCGCAGCTGAGATAGCACCAGGCATTGCAGGACTGCCACGAGGCATCGTGGTGGGAAAAGTCGCCGGCTGTCGTTTCGCCACCCAATTCACGCGGCCCGGCCGCGGATAGGTAGCCGGCGTAACCTCCTACCCCGATAGGGGAGGTGGCCCGAAATGCGGGTCGAATAAAACCGGAGCTTTTCCTTATCCGAGGCGGTGGGCGGCGCCAGCTATTCGCATAGTTGACGCTGCGTCACCTCGCGGCTCATTCGGGGCGCCTCAACGTTTCCCGTGTGACCTCAACGCGGCCTAGCCAATTCTTGAAGGTGAATTTCACCTTGGTCCAGACTGCGCCGGAGGTTTCGAGCGAACCCCCGTCCGATACCGGGGTAGCCTCAATCGGAGACACTTTGTCCTTTTGTCCCGTTGACGTCGGTAGGTTAGGCGAGCAAGGTTTCATTCGAATCGTTCTCCCGTGCAGGGGTTCGGTTTCAATCTGGAAGGCCCTGTCGTTGGCGCGACGGGGCCTTCTGCTTTTCTGTCCGACTGTGTTGCCAACGCACTTGACGAATCACACAGGGGACATGGCCCCATTGGACACGCGAGCGACTTCACAATGCAATGCAATAGTCGTGCTAAGGGCGCTTGCCTCGTAAAGATACGGTGCCATTTCGCTCATGTTGTATCCGTGCTGCAACATTTTCACCGGGTAACTACCGATTGTTCTGTAACGGTTTTTTTCAATTTCTCAGCTTGACAGCGGTCGTACCGACCCGTGCTTCGAATGTTCATTTCGACTCGCGAAAGTAACGATTTCTCGGTGCCAGCCGATCGTCACCTGATGACATAGGGGTGGCTGGTTAAATGGGGCCATGCGCCAAGCCGAGCGCTCACGAACTGTGAGCATAGCCCGTCACCACGAGGTGGCGGGCACCAATGAGCCCCAACTAGCCTCTGACTGCAAACGGCTTCGCTTTGACCAAGCGGCCATGTCACGCTTTTGGGCCGTCTGGAGTCGCACCTGGTCGAGCGACTTTCGCGCGAGGACGGGCGCTGTCGGGAAGCAGCAGGCAAGGCGAGGCGATCGCCATTCCCAGTCATTAGCCGGGGTAGCTCAACGGTAGAGCAGCGGAATCATAACCCGCAGGTCGTTGGTTCAACTCCGCAATTTCGATCGGTAACCCGTCGTCGGTCCGCTGCTTGAACAAATAGTTGTTCTTGAAGAAATGATTGTGGCGGCCGGCGTGATCCGCGACCTTGATCCGTGCCTTGAACATTTCGATGATTTCGAGAAGCGACTGACACACTTCGACAGATGTCGAATTGTGAATTGTTGCACGTACGTAAAGCCGCAAGGCGCACGCATACCCCCATCGCGTCCCGACGACTGGTCACTCCGTCGCGTGAAGAAATCGGGCTGGGGAAGTCATTCAAATCAGAGTGCTCCGGCGTAGCCGCACGGTCTCCAAAACTGCTGCGCGGGACTTCGAACAAGCGTCCGATATCCAATCTTCAGGCCGATCCCATGAGCGTTGTTGCGACTCCAATAAAAAAGCCCATCAGCGTCTTCACGGTATCGAACGCAAATCTCAAAACCTCTGCTTCCTTCGTCATGAAGATTGTGACAACTGAGCCAAAGAACACGATAGCCAGTACACCCAACACCCCGCCAAGTAGCCACTGCTTCGCTGAAGAGGGAAGTGTGGCTGCGGCGGGTTGAGACTCCGCGTAAGCACTCGATATGAAGCCAAGCCTCCACACTGGCTCAAGTGTAGAATGTTTATCGCGGGGGCGTAGTATTATCTCTTTGAGCAAAGTCAGCGCTCTTGTGGCTTCCTCAATCTTCTTGATTGCCTCGGCTTTGTCAGCATCCTGCTTTCTTAATTCGGTTATGGCGATCTCAAGAGGAGGCAAAGCGTCGTCCAGGGCCGCGTCAACCATGCCGGCGCTATACGCGCGCTCGTACAGGCGCACGGTCTCCACTTGTCGCCAAAAAGTGAACAAAGCAAAAAGCATTGCGGCGAACGACACGGCGAGCACCACCCAACGCCCGCTCTTAAGTATGAACTTAAGGCGCCCGCTCGCCGACTTACTAATGAATTCGTCCAATCTTTGCTGCATGGCCCGCCTCCTAAGCCTAAAGGCGCCAGACACCAAGACTAACAGTTCAGCTGTAGGTCGCAATAAAGATTGAGGCCCCTGCGTCGGTTGTGAAACCGCAGGATAAGCTGACTGGCGAGATTAGAGGCGCTCCAGCACCAGCGCAGGAACTGCGCCGAAACGTCAAGGCGTTGCCGGAAATCTACGTAACGTGCCCGGAAGGTCACGAGGTCGAGCACAAAATACCGATCTCCAAGGGTGGACTGCACTGCCCTTCAAACCTGCAGCACCTCCCCACGCCTGCGAACAGGCGCAAGGGAGCGAAGCTGCTTCCCAAATGTCAGTGAGCGCGTGGGTGCGACCCGGTCTCCAAAACCGTGTGTCCGCTGGTTCGACTCCAGCCACTGGTGCCAATCTCAAAAGGAAATCAGACAATGTGGACTGCCATAATCGGCTTCCTCGGCGGGCCGGTCATACGCGGACTGCTGGATGCGTATAACGCCAAGCTCAAGGCCGGCAATGTCGACAACAAGATCGCTTCAGATCTAGCGGCGTCCGAGATCGTAGCGCAGACGGCGGAAATCCAAGCACAGACGCAGTACAAGATCGCGTCGCTCGGCCGGTGGTACGAGCCCGACAAACTGATGGGCTACGCAGTCGCCATCTACTTTGGAAAGCTGCTGATCTGGGACAAGGTTCTGGGGTTGGGCAGCACCGACCCCCTCGGCATGAAAGATGAGCGGCATGTGCCGCCGGCAGGTCAGCACTTCCACGACTACAACAAGTCGTTTCGTGGACACAATTTCCGTCGCGAGACGGATGCAGCGCGGTGGGTCTACGACCGGCTTGCGCTACACGACAAGGACGACCTGCCCGCTGGTCTGTCTACCAAGTCTTACCGCGGTCACATGCGGTACGGGATTCCTGCATTCACGGCTCAGGCCAAGGTGGACGTGCCGTTGGTGCGTTCTCCGGCTCAAGGCTTTGGCGGGCGTTTCCGCAATGGCTTCAGGGTTCCAACCGACATGACCAAGCTCGACGACGCCTGCGGGGCGATCGTTGCAGCGAAGCCGCTTCGCGACACCGTTCTCGTCGACACCGTCAACTATCGGGTCGTCAGGTTGAAGGAAGCGCGGAAGCTCGGAACCTTCAAACTCGGCGAAATCAAGAAGGTCGCGTAGCGATCTAGGACAATCAAGATCAACCCCAAGCCGCCCCTCACCCGGGCGGCTTTTTCATTTTGGGAACACCAGTGGAAAATAAGATCATCTTTCATCAGAACATCGATGATGATCCGACAGACTTCACCCGTCTGCAGGACTTCGCCGAGAGTTCGCTCGACCACGTCGTGCTCGATGGCATCAGCGACCGTACGAAGTACACGGGCTTCGGTGTCGTAAAGTCTGCAGTCACGCAGATCACGGTCGATCCGGGCCGCCTTTATTCGGCCGGAAAGGTTTACGCCTCTGCCTCGACCGCGTGGAGCAAGGACTTCATCACCCAGCTGCCCGTCGCTGGCAAGAAGATCGCCGCCGTCGTGACCTGGGGTTCGGAGTCGGACACCGACGTCCGTCCGCGTCAGTTCCTTATCAACGCCGAAACGCGCCAGGCTGAGCCTCAGGCTGTGCCGCTGGTTCACTCCCGCGTTGCGAACTTGAACGTCGTGATCGGCACGGAAGCTCCCGATCCGAGTGCGCCACTGGTGGACGTTGGTTACACGATCATCGCGCTAGTCGTTCTGACGTCGAGCGTGATCCCCGAGCTGGGCGTCACCTCGCGCTATGCGCAGATCACGCTGGGAACAGAATGGGGACGAACTCTGATCAATCCGGATCTCTGGGCTGACACCTGGGCTGCCGGCGTCGAGGATGGCGAGAGCGTGATGAACGACTCGGTTCGCTTCCCCAACGAGGAGACCGCGATCCATGGCCTCGGCGGCTTCACGATCCTGATCGTGCGCCCGGGCACCAAGCCCGCGAAGTTCAAGTGGGGCTGGATCGGCGAGAAGCTGCACGACTGGTTCGGCGTCCTCTGGGGTGCTCACGACAGTGAGCGCACTGACCTGCTGCAGCCGGACTACGTCATCCACAACGATGCGAGCGTCGAGCAGCTCTATCTCGACATCGACGCCGCCGTCCGGCACTGGGAGGAGAACGGTCGCTCCTCCGGCACCACTGAGGTGCAGTATGGACTGGCCACGCTGGCGCTGAGCCGGATCTGATGGTCGGGCTTCGCTGGAAGACGGATACGCGGCCCCAGCGTCACGGCTGGGCGCCAGGCGAGTATGTGGGCAACTGCGGGGGGGGGGCTCTATGCAAGGATTTGGAGGACCGGACCTACATCGGCGCCAAGCGCTCGATGTGCGCCGACTGTGCCTATACGCTACCGTGGCCGCCGAAGCCGGTTGATCATGTGATGAACGCGCTGGCCCGGCTCTGGGTCGATAATCCCGACAAGGTCGCCCAGGCCAAGGTGAGGCCTGAGCTGCGTGGTTGGCTTGTCGGGCAGGTGATGAAGTCCCTCCACGGCAGGGCTGACGTCGACGACGTGTTCTACAAGGTTAACCAGACCTTCGGAAAGCAGCCGCCGACGAAGCTGAGACCCGCTAGTTCACGTAGGTCGAGCCACTGGCGTGCTGAGCGCCAGGAACCGAAAACGGCACGTTGTAGCGCAAGTGCGGGTGGCCGAGAGATTCCGCCACCACACGCACCGCCTTACCGGCAGCCGCCAGCTCGCCATCGGTGAGATCGCGTCCGAAGTGATCCCGGATCACTTTCTGCAGCAAAAGGAGGGGTGGAAGGTCTTCTCGAATTGCGATGAGGATCAATCCTCGGGCGCGTTCTTGTTGGAAGACGGTCAGAAACGACTTGATGGTAACGGCCATGAGGCAACTCCAAGATTCGGAGCCAACCGGACGGGACATTATCGACCAGCCCGTGGCTCCAAATCCTGTAAATAGTCACATAAAGATCAGGCGAAAGAAAAAATTGCCGAAGAGACAGTGTCATTGGCACAATTTTGTCGCGGACCGTGTTGCTATCCTCAAGTTATGAGGCGCGCTACTCTCAAGCACTGACGTTCCGATGCCGGATTCTGCCATAGCGGAG
>Ga0268265_10002215_pt1 | contig 14973 bp, 13 predicted proteins | sample KBSSwiS52_FD_190355 | JGI IMG/M metagenome (GOLD analysis project Ga0268265, IMG submission 190355) | Switchgrass rhizosphere microbial communities from Kellogg Biological Station, Michigan, USA - KBS Switchgrass S5-2 (SPAdes) (version 2) | ecosystem: Host-associated > Plants > Roots >... | reverse complement strand
GGCGTCCTACCCGGGCTGCCCTTCTCTTTGGTTACTTTCTCTTGGGCAAGCAAGAGAAAGTGACCCGCTCGCAGGATGCGAGTGGAAAACACAGGGACGTGAGTCGGTCTTCGCGAAACGCTGAAGACACGAGCAACAGCAAATGGATCCCGGCTTTCGCCGGGATGACGGGATGAGGAGCTGGATTCCGGCCTTCGCCGGAATGACGGTGACTGGCCTTCACCGCAATGACGGTGAATCGCCGTCACCGCAATGACGCGCGAGCCTCACCCAAGATCAAGCGTGCACCGCGCCAGCAACCCGCGGGCGAGCATCGCGTATTCGCGCCGGCGCAAAAGCAACCGGATCTGCCCGCCGCCGACCTGCCGCCACAACACCGCGGCGCGTACTGCCGCGAGCAGCATCGCGCGGATCTGCTCGACGTCGCGCGGGTTGCCGAGGTGGACAGGATTTCCGTGCACGACGATGCGTGGACGCATGTTGGACAGCGTGGCGACATAGAGCTCGGCGAGGCGCGCCTGCACGCGCGCGTCGGTGGCACCGACATGCGCGACCTGGCGCTGAATGCTCTCGATGCCGTTGCGAAGCTCCGTGCGCATTGGCGTATCGCGTTCGAGGCGGCGCGCGAGGCGTAGCACGCCGAGGACCAGCTGCGTGATCGCAAGATCGCGCACGCCGCCGTCGAGCTGCGCGATCATCTGCTCGAAACCTTGACGCACGCCGGAGATTCCGCCGAAGACATCGGCGGCGCTGTCGGCGTCGATGCGGAAGATGCTGGCGAGGCTCGCTTCCGCCGCGACGGAATCGGCGGTGCCGCGCGCGGCGAGATCGCGCACGAGGCGGCAGGCCTGGAACACGCCGGCGAGCGCGATCACGCGCGCCTCACGCATCGGCATGGCGCCAGCCTCCGAAAGGTGCATCGCTGTATTGGATGACGCCGCCGCCGAGGCATTCCTCGCCGTCGTAGAAGACGACCGATTGTCCCGGCGTGACGGCGCGTTGCGCATCATCGAACACGACTTCGCAGGTGTCGCCGTCGATGCGCACTTCGCAGGCCTGGTCGGCTTGCCGGTAGCGCGTCTTCGCGACGCAGCGGAATTCGTGCGCGGGCGGCGCGCCGGCGATCCAGGTGAGCCGGTCGGCGACGAGGCGTCGCGACTGCAGCCATTCGCTGGCGTTGCCTTGCGCGGCGATCAGCACGTTCGTCGCGACTTCCTTGCCGACGACGTACCAAGGTTCGCCGAGCGCATCGGCGCGGCCGCCGATGCCAAGGCCGCTGCGCTGGCCGAGCGTGTAGAAGAAGACGCCGCTGTGCTCGCCGACGCGGCGGCCTTCCGGCGTTCGGATGTCGCCGGGCTTAGCCGGAATGTAGTCGGCGAGGAACGCGCGGAAATCGCGCTCGCCGATGAAGCAGATGCCGGTCGAATCCTTTTTCGCGTGCGTCGCGAAACCGGCGTCGCGCGCCATTGCGCGCACTTCGGGTTTCGGCAGCTCGCCGATCGGGAACAGCGTTGCCGACAAAGCTTCCTGCTGCAACGCGTGCAGGAAGTAGCTTTGATCCTTGGCGGTGTCGAGCGCGCGCTTGAGCCGCCAACGTCCGTCGGCGCCGCGGTCGACGCGCGCGTAGTGTCCGGTCGCGATGCGTTCGGCGCCGAGCGCGCGCGCGTGATCGAGAAACGTCTTGAACTTGATCTCGCGATTGCACAGCACGTCGGGATTCGGCGTGCGGCCGGCGCGATATTCATCAAGGAAGTGGGCGAAGACCTGGTCCCAGTATTCCGCCGCGAAGTTGCGCATGTGCAGCGGCATGCCGAGCTTGGCACAGACCGCGAGCGCATCCTTGCGGTCGGCGTCCGCGCGGCACGGGCCCGCGCGATCGTCCTCTTCCCAGTTCTGCATGAACATGCCGGCGACCGCCGTGCCCGCGCGCTTGAGAAGAAGCGCCGCGACCGAGGAGTCGACGCCGCCCGACATCCCGACCATGACGGAAGCCTTGTCCATCGGGATTCATGCAGACGCGTTGTCGGACGAGAGCCAGCGGATCGCGTCGAGCGGAAGTCGGTGGCCGGCGATCCAGTCGTCGACGCTGGCGAGGACCATCGGGCTGCGCAAGCGCGCGCTCTCGGCGAGGATCTCCTCGCGCGTCATCCAGAGCGCGCGCAGGATGCCGTCGTCCAGACGGCGGCCAGGATCGTGGCGCACCGGCATCGCGCCGAACGTGAAGCGCACGAACTGGCGTCCCGAGTCGGCGTTGCGCCACTGCTGCACGCAGAGGAGACAATCGAGCGCGACTTCCCAGCCGGTTTCCTCCAGCGTCTCGCGCACGGCGGCCGCCTGGATGGCCTCGTCGGGGTCGAGGTGTCCGGCCGGCTGGTTGATCACGATGCGTCCGCGGACGTCCTCCTCGACCAGGAGAAAGCGTCCGTCTCGCGGCACGACGGTTGCGACCGTGACATGTGGCCGCCATATGGCCTCATCGGCGGCCAAGACAGCCTTGCTTGCGGAATCGCGATTCATGACCCGAAGTCTACCTGAGCGGCCGGGCACGGCCTTTGAGAACGAGGCCGTTCTCGGCCCGTTCGGCCATTGTCCAAGATTTACAAACGAGGGCACGGACGAAACAAAGACGCACAACCTCGGCGCTATACTGAGGGCAAGTTCCGGTAATTCGAGACTCATGAGCCAAGGAACACCCGACCGGCGCAGCGAACATGGCCCGGCCCTCGTCGTCGAGGAAGCGCGGCCCGAGGTAGCGCGCCCGCCGCTTTACCAGGTCATTCTGCTCAACGACGATTTCACGCCGATGGACTTCGTCGTGGTCGTGCTGGAGACGTTCTTCAACATGGACCGTGAGCGGGCGACCCAGGTCATGCTCCACGTGCATACGCGCGGCAAGGGCGTTTGCGGTGTGTTCACCCGAGAGGTGGCGGAAACCAAAGTCACCCAGGTCAACGAATTTTCCCGCACTCACCAGCACCCGTTGCTCTGTACCATGGAAAAAGCCTAGTAGGCCCATATCTTGCTGGCTGCATCAGTGGAGACGTACCGGAATGTTCAGCAAAGATCTCGAGCTCACCATCGGCCAGTGCTACAAGGAAGCCCGCGAGCAACGTCATGAGTTCATGACGGTCGAGCATTTACTGCTCGCGCTCCTGGAAAATCCTTCGGCCGCCGCGGTCCTGCGCGCCTGCAACGCCGACATCGGCAAGCTCGGACGCGACCTGCGCTCGATCATCACCGAGACCGTGCCCGTATTGCCGCCGAACGACGAGCGCGATACGCAGCCCACGCTCGGTTTCCAGCGCGTGCTGCAGCGCGCGGTCTATCACGTGCAGTCCTCCGGCCGTAAGGAAGTCACCGGCGCCAACGTGCTGGTCGCGATCTTCGGCGAGAAGGATTCGCACGCCGTATATTTCCTCGGTCAGCAGGAAGTCTCGCGCCTCGACGTCGTCAACTACATCTCGCACGGCATCGCCAAGATCGGCCAGGATTCCGGCCAGCAGCCCGCCGGCGGCGACGCTGGACGCGAAGCCGAAGGCGCCGAGGAGCCGCGCGGCAATCCGCTGACGGAATTCGCCAACAACCTCAACGAGCTTGCGCGCCAGGGCAAGATCGATCCCCTGATCGGCCGACAGGAAGAAGTCGAGCGCACGATCCAGGTGCTGTGCCGCCGCCGCAAGAACAATCCGCTCTACGTCGGCGAAGCCGGCGTCGGCAAGACTGCGCTCGCCGAGGGTCTGGCCAAGCGCATCGTCGAAGGCGACGTGCCGGCCGTGCTCAAGGACGCGACGATCTGGGCGCTCGATCTCGGCGCGCTGGTCGCCGGCACCAAGTATCGCGGCGACTTCGAGAAGCGTCTCAAGGCCGTCATCACCCAGCTCAAGAAGGAGCCGGGCGCAATCCTCTTCATCGACGAGATCCACACGATCATCGGCGCCGGTTCCGCTTCGGGCGGCACGATGGACGCGTCGAACCTGATCAAGCCGATGCTCGCCTCGGGCGAGATCCGCTGCATCGGCTCGACCACGTTCCAGGAATTCCGCGGCGTCTTCGAGAAGGACCGCGCGCTGGCGCGGCGCTTCCAGAAGATCGACGTCGTGGAACCGTCTATCGCCGAGAGCATCGAGATCCTGAAGGGCTTGAAGACGCGCTTCGAGGATCACCACAAAGTCGAATACACCAACGACGCGCTGAAAGCAGCGGTCGATCTTTCGGTCAAGCACATCGCCGATCGTCTCCTGCCCGACAAGGCGATCGACGTCATCGACGAAGCCGGCGCGCGCCAGCGCCTCTTGCCGGAAGACCAGCGCACGGGCACGGTCGACGTCGGCGAGATCGAGTTCATCGTCGCGCGCATGGCGCGGATTCCGCCCAAGCAAGTGTCGGTGTCGGATCGCGACGTGCTGAAGAATCTCGACCGCAATCTCAAGATGGTCGTGTTCGGCCAGGACGGCGCGATCGATGCGCTCGCCAGCGCCATCAAGATGGCGCGCTCAGGTTTGGGCAATCCGCAGAAGCCGATCGGCTGCTTCCTGCTCGCAGGTCCCACCGGCGTCGGCAAGACCGAAGTGACGCGCCAGCTCGCGATGCAGCTCGGCATCGAGCTCGTCCGCTTCGACATGTCCGAGTACATGGAAGCGCACTCGGTGTCGCGCCTGATCGGTGCGCCTCCGGGTTACGTCGGATTCGACCAGGGTGGTCTATTGACCGAGCAGATCGTCAAGCATCCGCATTGCGTGCTGCTGCTCGATGAGATCGAGAAGGCGCATCCGGACGTCTACAACGTGCTGCTGCAGATCATGGACCGCGGCGCGCTGACCGACACGAACGGCCGCGAAGCCAACTTCAAGAACGTCATCGTGGTCATGACGACGAATGCCGGTGCGCAGCAAGCCGCACGCCGCACGATCGGTTTCGTCGAGCAGAATCACGCGACCGACGCGATGGAAGTGATCCGCCGCGCGTTCACGCCGGAATTCCGCAATCGTCTCGATGCGGTGATCCAGTTCAACGCGCTCGACTTCGAGCACATCCTGCGCGTGGTCGACAAGTTCCTGATCGAGCTCGAGATGCAGCTGCAGGAAAAGCACGTCTCGCTGACCGTCGACGCCGACGCGCGCCGCTGGCTCGCCGAGCACGGCTTCGATCCGCAGATGGGCGCGCGTCCGATGGCGCGCGTGATCCAGGAAAACGTCAAGCGCGCTCTCGCCGACGAGCTCCTGTTCGGCAAGCTCGCCGACGGCGGCAAGGTCAAGCTCATCGTCAAGGACGAAAAGCTGGCGGTCGAATGCGAGGCGGCGGAGAAGTTGCCGGCGGTCGTCGAGTAGCAAGCCGCCGACAGTCGTCGGAAAGAAAAAAGCCGGAACGCGCGTTCCGGCTTTTTTTTGTCCGTCATTCCGGCGAAGGCCGGAATCCAGCTTGGGTGACGAGACAGACAGTCGATGAAACTGGATTCCGGCCTTCGCCGCAATGACGAAGAATCACTTCATGCGGTACGTGATGCGCCCCTTCGTCAGGTCATAAGGCGTCATTTCCACCTTGACCTTGTCGCCGGTCAGAATACGAATGTAATTCTTGCGCATGCGACCTGAGATGTGCGCGGTAACCACGTGCCCATTCTCGAGCTTTACGCGGAACATCGTGTTGGGAAGGGTTTCGAGAATCGTACCTTCCATCTCGATGACGTCGTCTTTGGACACTTGTTTCCTTGGTTTTACAGGGGCGGCGGCCCTGGAACGGCGCGCGATTCTGCCACGATCGGGGAGTGGCGGGAAGCGAACGGCCTCAGGAACCCGTGAGCGGGCTGGTCGGTTCGGCAAGGTCGCCCGGCGAGATCGGCGGAAAAACCGCGGACCAGGAACCTTCGACGCCGCGCTCGGCCGTCAACGCCCGGGCATGCCGCACGAACTCGTCGCGGCCGATCTCGAGTGCGCCGAGCGTGAAGAGGTGCGGCGAGGCGATCTGGGCGTCCAGGATCGGATAATTCCAGGTTTGCATGGCGCGAGCGAGCGCCAGCAGCGCGACCTTGGAGCCGTTCTCGGCCGTGCTGAACATCGATTCGCCGAAGAACATGCGTCCGATCGCGATACCGTAAATGCCGCCCACGAGCGTGTCGCCGTTCCAGGCTTCGATCGAATGCGCATGGCCGAGCCGGTGCAGTTCGGAGTACGCGGCCAGCATGTCATCGTCGATCCAGGTGCCGCGCTGACCGGCGCGCGGCGCGGCGCACGCGCGCATGACGGTCTCGAACGCGCTGTCGGCGCGCAGATTCCAGTCGCAGCCGCGCAGCCAGCGCGCGAGACGCCGCGGCACGTGCATGCGATCGGTCGCGAACACGGTGCGTGGATCGGGCGACCACCAGAGAATCGGCTGGCCCGGCGAATACCACGGAAAAATGCCGCGCCGATACGCGGCGAGGAGTCGGTCCGGACGAAGATCGCCGCCCGCGGCGAGCAATCCGTCGGGATCGCGCAGCGCGTGCTCGACCGGCGGAAAATCGTCGGGGCGCTCCGGATCGAGAAACGGAATGCGGATCACGCGCGGATCATTGGCGATAGGGGGAATGCGCGAGCAGCTCGTCGCGATAATCGTGCAGCATGCGCCCTTCGCGCGCGAGCGCATCGGCGATCGCGGCGCGAAAACGCGCATCGGCGATCCAGTGGAACGAGCGCGTCATCGTCGGCAGAAATCCCCGTGCGTGCTTGTGCTCGCCTTGCGCGCCGGGCTCGAACGCGACGAGCCCTTCGCGCAGGCAATAGTCGATGCCCTGGTAGTAGCAGGCTTCAAAATGAAGTCCTTCGACGTTTTCGGTCGCACCCCAATAACGGCCGTAGAGCGTCGTCGAGCTGCGCAGCAGAAGCGCGCCCGCGATGAGTTCATCGCCGCGGCGGCACAGCACACCGAGCACGCGCCGCGGCATCGCGCGGCCGAGATGCCGAAAAAACGGAAGCGTCAGCGCGGGAAAGTTGCCTTTGTCGTCGAAGGTCGCGAGATAGAAATCGTGTAGCGCTTCCCACTCGGCATTGTCGAGCTCGTCGCCGTGCTTGATCTCGCAGACGACGCCGGCGCGCGCGACGCGCGAGCGTTCCTGACGGATGTTCTTGCGTTTCTTATGGTTGAGCGCGGCGAGGAATTCGTCGAAGTCGCGCCAGCCTTCGTTGCGCCAGTGGAATTGCCAGTCGAAGCGCGGCAGCCAGGCGCTGTCGGAAAAAGCGCTCGCGTCGGCTTCGGTCGCGAAATTGAGATGAGCGGACGAAAGAGCGAGCCGTTCGGCTTCGCGGCGAATCGTCGTGATCAGAAGCTTGCGCAGCATTTCGGCCGCATCGCCGGAGCCGACCAGAAGGCGAGGGCCGGTGACCGGTGAATACGGCACCGCTGCGAGCAGTTTCGGGTAATACGCGACGCCGTTCTGCGCGTACGCGCTGGCCCACGACCAATCGAACACGAACTCGCCGTGCGAATTGCCCTTCAGATACAGCGGCGCCGCGGCGACCAACGTTTCGTCGTCGTAGATGCCAAGGTGATACGGCTGCCAGCCTTGCCGTGGCGCAACGCAGCCGTACTGCTCGAGCCCGGAAAGGAACGCGTGATCGACGAACGGATTGTCGTCCGGCGCGAGCGCATTCCATGCCTGCGCGGGAATCTCGTCGAGGCGAGGATGAAAGCGCGCTTCCAGGCGCGACGCCGGCCCGCTCATTCCGTCATCCCGACGCAAGTCCGCGCATCAGGCGCCCGAATCGAGGAATTTCTCCGCATCGAGCGCCGCCATGCAGCCGAAACCGGCCGAGGTGACGGCCTGGCGATAGACCTGGTCGGCGACATCGCCGGCGGCGAACACGCCCGGCACGCTGGTCGCCGTGGCACCGCCTTCGAGACCGCTCTTGATGCGGATGTAGCCGTTGGCCATGTCGAGCTGGCCTTCGAAGATACCGGTGTTCGGCGTGTGGCCGATCGCGACGAAAAGGCCGTGCACGGCAAGCTCGCGCGTCGTCGAATCGACGAGGCTCTTGATGCGCACGCCGTTGACGCCGTGCGCATCGCCGAGCACTTCGGCGACCGCGTGATTCCAGACGATCTCGATCTTGCCGGCGCTTGCTTTCTCGAACAATTTGTCCTGCATGATCTTCTCGGCGCGCAGCTTGTCGCGGCGATGCACGAGCGTGACTTTCTTGCAGATGTTCGAGAGGTACAACGCTTCCTCGACGGCCGTGTTGCCGCCGCCGACGATGACGACGTCCTGATCGCGGAAGAAGAATCCGTCGCAGGTCGCGCACGCCGAGACGCCGCGGCCTTTGTATTTCTCTTCGGAGGAAAGTCCGAGATATTTCGCCGTCGCGCCGGTCGCGATGATGAGCGCGTCGCAGCTGTAGTGCCCGCTGTCGCCCTTGAGTCGGAACGGACGCTGCGAAAGATCGACGCTGTGGATGTGGTCGAACACCATCGCGGTCTCGAAACGCTCGGCGTGCTCGGCCATGCGCTTCATCAATTCCGGACCCTGCACGCCGTCGACGTCGCCCGGCCAGTTGTCGACATCGGTCGTCGTCATCAGCTGGCCGCCTTGGGCGAGCCCGGTGATCAGCGTCGGCTTCATATTGGCGCGTGCGGCGTAGACCGCGGCGCTGTAGCCGGCGGGGCCGGAACCCAGGATGATCAGGCGCGAGTGGGTAGTGGTCGTCATGTATAATCCGCGCCGCTTTGAAGGCGGCCTTCCGTAACGTTTTTCCGACACCGGCGCTTGTACTTCTGTCGCCGGCGAATCCTTGCCTCCGCTCCCGTCGCACTGCCGCATCGCGGCGTGCCATGGCGCGGGGAACGCGGAGAATGAAGGGGATGCGCGCGCGCTTCAAGGGGCGCTTTTTTCAAGCCGGCGTGCTAAGCGGCGGCTCATGCGGAATGTGTCCGCGAAATGTCATGAGGATTGTTAGAGATGCGTATCGGTGTGCCCTCGGAAACCAAGACTCTGGAAGGTCGCGTCGCTCTGGTGCCGGCCGCTTGCGCGGACCTCGTGCGCCGCGGCCATCAGGTATACGTGCAGGCCGGCGCCGGCCAGAAGAGCGGGTTTTCCGATGAGGAATATTCGCGCGTCGGCGTCAAGCTCGTGCCGACGGCGAAGAAGCTCTATGAAGTCGGCGAGCTGATCGTCAAGGTCAAGGAGCCGATCGCGGGAGATCTTAAGCTCCTGCGCAAGGATCATCTTCTCTTCTGCTATCTGCACCTCGCGCCCGAGCCCAAGCTGACCAAGGCGCTGCTGGACATCGGATTGACCGGCATCGCGTTCGAGAGCGTCGAGGAAGCCGACGGCTCGCTGCCGCTGTTGGCGCCGATGTCGATCATCGCCGGCCGCATAGCCGTGCAGATCGGCACGCATCTTCTGCATCAGCCGGCCGGCGGCAAGGGCAAGCTCCTCGGCGGACTGCCTTCGACGGAGCGCGGCAAGGTGGTCGTGCTCGGCGCGGGCGCGGCTGGCGGCAACTCGGCTGCGCTGGCGGCAGCCGGCGGCGCGAATGTCGTCGTGTTCGACAAGCGCCCGGATCGCCTCGCGCAGATGATGAATCTCGGCGCGAACGTCACGGCGCTGTATCCGTACGAGGAATACGTCGCCCGCGAAGTGCGCGACGCCGATCTCGTCATCGGCGCGGTGCTGATCCCGAGCGCCAAGGCGCCGCACGTGGTCACGCGCGCGATGGTCAAGTCGATGCAGGCCGGCAGCGTGCTGGTCGACATCTCGATCGATCAGGGCGGCTGCTTCGAGACCTCGAAGCCGACCACCTACGCGGACCCGACCTACGTCGTCGACGGCGTCACGCACTTTGCCGTCACGAACATGCCGGGCGCGGTGCCGCAGACGTCTTCGCAGGCGATCTGCGCTGCGATCCTGCCGTATGTGCAACGCCTGGCTTCGGACAAGCACTGGCGCAAGTACGAACCGCTGAAGCGTGGTATCAATGTCGAAGGCGGCAAGATCGTGCATCCGGCGTTGAAGGCGTAAGAGATTCCCTTCTCCTGCTTGGCGGGAGAAGGCCGAAGGCGGATGAGGGACACGCACAAGGCTCCCCTCACCCGCGCCTTATGGCGCGACCTCTCCCGCGAGCGGGAGAGGTGACTGCAGCCAAAACAATCGTTTATCGGAATCTTTTAAGGTAAATTGACCGGGTGGCGCGCGAAACCAAACCCAAGAAGCCGACATCCCGACTCAACGAGCAGTGGCAACGACGCCTGCGCGAAGCTGCGTTCCTGCTGTTGCTGCCGCTGGCGATCTACCTTTTCGCGTGCCTCCTGAGCTACAGCCCGAAAGACCCGGGCTGGTCCCATGTCGGCGAGCCCGACCACATCCATAACTTCGGCGGCGCGTTCGGCGCTTGGATCGCCGATCTCGCGTTCTACCTCTGCGGCGTCGTCGCGTACGCGCTGCCGTTTCTGTTGCTCGCGGTCGGCGCGGTGATCCTGCGCGGCGCGGCCGCCGTCGAGCGCTCGCCGCTCGAGCCGACCTTGCGCCTGATCGGCTTCGTCGCGTTCTTCATCGCCGGCAGCGGCCTTGCGCATCTGCACATGACGGCGCCGACGATCCTGCCGGCGGGCGAGGGCGGCATTCTCGGCCAGCTGGTCGGCGGCGGCTTGATGAAAGGCTTCGGGTTCCTCGGATCGAGCCTGTTCCTGCTCGCGCTGTTCCTCGTCGCGATCACGCTCGCGACGGGACTTTCGTGGTTCCGCCTGATGGACATCATCGGCCGCAGCCTTTTGTCGGCCGGCGCGTGGCTCGGCGGACGCTGGCGCCGCGCCGACGACTGGAACGCGGCTCGCGAAGCGCGTGCCGAGCGCGAAGTCGTGCGCAAGGTCGAGACCGTCAAGCAATCCAAGCGCGAGCCGATCAAGATCGAGCCCGTGCTCGCACCGATCGAGAAGAGCGAGCGCGCGCAGCGCGAGACTCAGATTCCACTATTTGCCGGCGCGTCGCGCGAAGGCGAGTTGCCGCCGCTGTCGCTGCTCGACGAGCCCAAGCCGCAGGTCAAGGGTTATTCCGAAGAGACGCTCGAAGCGCTGTCGCGCCAGGTCGAGTTCAAGCTCAAGGATTTCCGCATCGACGCGCAAGTGGTCAGCGCGCATCCGGGTCCGGTTATCACGCGCTTCGAGATGCAGCCGGCGCCCGGCATCAAGGGCAGCCAGATTTCGAGCCTCGACAAGGACATTGCGCGCGGCCTTTCGGTCGTCAGCGTGCGCGTCGTCGACGTGATTCCCGGCAAATCGGTCATCGGCCTCGAAATCCCGAACACGAACCGCGAGATCGTCTATCTCTCGGAGATATTGAGCTCGGGCAAATACGACGCCTTGAAGTCGCCATTGGCGCTAGCGCTCGGAAAAGACATAGGCGGCGCCGCCGTAGTGGTCGATCTGCAGAAAATGCCACATCTGCTCGTGGCCGGCACGACCGGATCGGGCAAGTCCGTCGCGCTCAACGCGATGGTGCTGAGCCTTCTCTACAAGGCCAGTCCGCACGACGTGCGCATGATCATGATCGACCCGAAGATGCTCGAGCTTTCGGTCTACCAGGGCATCCCGCATCTCATCGCGCCCGTCGTGACCGACATGAAAGAAGCCGCCAACGCGCTGCGCTGGTGCGTCGCCGAAATGGAGCGCCGCTACAAGCTGATGGCTACCGTCGGCGTGCGCAATCTGGCGGGCTTCAACAAGAAGGTCAAAGAAGCCGAAGATTCGGGCCAGCCGCTGCTCGATCCGTTGTTCCGGCCCGATGCATCGCAGCCGTCGCTGACGGCGCAACCGTTGGGCACGCTGTATCACATCGTCGTCATCATCGACGAATTCGCCGACATGATGATGATCGTCGGCAAGAAGGTCGAAGAATTGATCGCGCGGCTCGCGCAGAAAGCGCGCGCGGCCGGCGTGCACCTGATCCTTGCGACGCAGCGCCCGTCGGTCGACGTCATCACGGGCCTGATCAAGGCGAACATCCCGACGCGCATCGCGTTCCAGGTATCGAGCAAGATCGATTCGCGCACGATTCTCGATCAGAGCGGCGCGGAAACCCTGCTCGGTCACGGCGACATGCTGTATCTGCCGCCCGGCACCGCGACGCCCGAGCGCGTGCACGGCGCATTCGTCGACGATCACGAAGTGCACAGGGTCGTCCAGTGGCTGCGCACGCAAGGCGAGCCCGAATACATCGACGGCGTGCTCGAGGAAGTGCAGCCGCTCGGCAACGGCAAGGTCATCGGCGAATCGGGTCTGCCCGAAGACGCCGGCGGCGCGGAAGGCAGCGAGGATTACGACGAGCTCTACGATCAGGCCGTACGCATCGTGACCGAATCGCGGCGCGCGTCGATCTCCGGCGTGCAGCGACGGCTCAAGATCGGCTACAACCGCGCCGCGCGCCTGATCGAAGTGATGGAAGCGCAGGGCATCGTCACGCCGCCGGAAACGAACGGCAACCGCACCGTGCTCGCGCCGCCGCCCCCTTCGGACTAACTGCCTTCCCTCTCCCGCAGGCGGGAGAGGGGATACGCGAAAACCGTTTCACCGAACCTCAGCTTCGCATCGGATAATGCGGCTCCATTCTGATCACGCCGATTCCATGCGCGCACCCCTTGTTTCGCTCCTTCTGGCCATTGCGCTTTCCGCCGCCAACGCCGTCGCGGCAGACTCCGCGCGAACGCGCATGGAAGCATTCTCGAAAGACCTGAAATCGGTTACCGCGAACTTCGCGCAATCGGTCACCGACGCGAACGGCCATCGCGGCGACGAATCGCGCGGCACGCTCGCGCTCGAAGCGCCGCGCCAGTTTCGCTGGGAAACGAAACAACCGTACGAGCAGACCATCGTCGCCGACGGCCAGCGCGTCTGGGTCTACGAGCCCGACTTGCAGCAGGTCAGTGTGCGCAGCCAGAGCTCCGAAGAAGCGCATAGCCCGTTGACCGTGCTGACCGATCTATCGCAGCTCGACAGCCAGTTCACGGCCAGCGAATCGGGCGAACGCGATGGGCTCGCGTGGCTCAAGCTCGCCTCGAAAGCGAAAGATCCGGAATTCGAATACGCCGAGCTCGGCTTCGGCGCGCACGATCTCGAGCGCATGCTGTTCAAGGATCAGCTCGGCAACACCACCGAGATCCGTTTTGACGGATGGAAACGCAATCCGAAGATCGCCGCCGATGCGTTCAAGTTCACGCCGCCCAAAGGCGTCGACGTAATCGGCAATCCCGATGCCGGCGCCGAAGTGTTTCCGGTCAAGGACTGAGCGCGTGAAGGTGTTCCCTTCTCCCGCTTGCGGGAGAGAAGTCGTCTCGAGCTTGCCCTAACCCTCTCCCGCGAGCGGGAGAGGGGAACCAGCGAGAATCCGCGCGACGTGGTCCGCATCGAAGCTCGCAAACGGCATCGGTTCTGGTGGATCGGGCGGCGGATCGGCGAGCGCGAGCTGCCACCAGCCGACGTCGCGCCATGCGCCTAGCTTGTATCCGACGTTGCGGTACACGCCGATCAGCGTGAATCCCATCGCTTCGTGCAAGCCGACACTGCCGGCGTTCGGAAGGCTGATGCCGGCGAACGCGTTGACGTAGCCGAGCTCGCGCAACAGCGCGAACAGGCGCTCGTAGAGTCCGCGGCCGATGCCTCGGCGATGCGCCGTGGGATCGAGATAGACGGCCGCATCGACGCTCCAGCGATAGGCGAGTCGCGAGCGGTTCTCGCATGCGTATGCGTAGCCGACGACGCGACCGTCGAGCGTCGCCGCCAGCCACGGATAGTGTCCGCCGATGCGCTCGATGCGACGCGCGATCTCCGCGCCGTCCGGCGCTTGTGTCTCGAACGAGATGATGCTCTCGTCGACGTAAGGCGCGTAGATCGCGGCGATTTCCGGCGCGTCCTCGATCGTCGCGATCCGATAGTCCAGGGCAGGCATATCGACTCCGTTCCAATGCGCTGTCATATGATGCACGCATGCCGCGCCGCAAGCCGCCTTTGCCCGACACCTCGCTGTTCCCCGAACCCGAAGCGCTGAAGCCGCTCGCCGAGCGCATGCGCCCGCGCACGCTCGACGAGATCGTTGGCCAGGACCGCCTGCTCGGGCCGCAAACTCCGCTGCGCCGCGCGATCGAAACGGGCCATGTGCATTCGATGGTGCTGTGGGGTCCGCCGGGCTGCGGCAAGACGACGCTCGCGCTGCTGCTCGCAAAATATGCCGACGCGCGATTCCGCGCGATCTCGGCCGTGCTGTCGGGCCTGCCCGAAGTTCGCGAAGCGCTCGCCGATGCGGCGACGGAATTCGGACAAGGCGTGCGCACGGTCCTCTTCGTCGACGAGGTGCACCGCTTCAACAAGGTGCAGCAGGACGCATTCCTGCCACACATCGAGAAGGGCGTGATCGTGTTCATCGGCGCGACGACGGAAAACCCGTCATTCGAGCTCAACTCGGCGCTGTTGTCGCGCTGCCGCGTCCACGTCATGGATGCAGTGCCCAAGGAAGCGATCGTCGCCGCGCTGCGCCGCGCGCTCGCTGACAAGGAGCGCGGTCTCGGCGATCGCGACATCGATGTCAGCGACGAAGCCTTGAACCAGATGGCCGGCGCCGCCGACGGCGACGTACGCCGTGCGCTGACGTTTCTCGAGATCGCCGCCGAGCTCGCCAGCGACGGCCATATCGACGACGCCACGCTCGCGCAGGTGCTGGCCGATCGCACGCGCCGCTTCGACAAGGGCGGCGAGCAGTTCTACGATCAGATCTCGGCGCTGCACAAATCCGTGCGCTCCTCCGATCCCGACGCCGCACTGTACTGGCTGACGCGCATGCTCGACGGCGGCGTCGATCCGAAATACGTCGCGCGTCGCATGGCGCGCATGGCGGTCGAGGACATTGGTCTGGCCGATCCTCGCGCATGGCGCATGGCGCTCGACGCGTGGGATACCTACGACCGGCTCGGCAGCCCCGAAGGCGAGCTCGGGCTCGCCGAGCTTGCGCTTTATCTCGCC
>Ga0268265_10002213_pt1 | contig 14989 bp, 31 predicted proteins | sample KBSSwiS52_FD_190355 | JGI IMG/M metagenome (GOLD analysis project Ga0268265, IMG submission 190355) | Switchgrass rhizosphere microbial communities from Kellogg Biological Station, Michigan, USA - KBS Switchgrass S5-2 (SPAdes) (version 2) | ecosystem: Host-associated > Plants > Roots >... | reverse complement strand
GAAACCCGTCGTCCTTGAATTTCTGAATAGTCTGATACCATAGATCATTTATAGGAAGATCTAGATTCTCCCTCCATTCTGGCGATGCGTAGATAGTCAAAAGGATCTTTATTTCGTATGGACTCATATCTCACCCAATCGAAGCAATAGCGAAGCGTTCAGCCCTTACCCGATCCATCACGGCCCGATGTTCCATGCGTGGCTTGAGTACCTTGAATACTGGCTTTGCGGCCTGTTCAGCAGCAAGCTCCCGTTCGGTAGGCAAGTAATATCGCTTGCACTTGCCCAATGGCTCCTTACGGATAATCTTGTCCTTATCCATGTTCTCCAGCACCAAGCGCAATGCCGGTAGTCCAATCTTTAGCTTGCGGCTCATCATCATGTCTGTGAATCCGCTAGGCTCATTCTTTAGTAAGCGCATGATTTCATTTCTGGCGAATGCTTCGGTATATTCTTTAGTCATTTTTATTCCTTTACCAGATAACCGGTGTGATAAATACTTTGCCATCAAGGCCAGTGATATTTTTAAACGATTCTTTTGCATTGGAAATTTCAAAATCGATATCTCCATTAATTTCGCTGGCTGAATATGTTCCGCTCTCTACAACGATTATCCCGTAGATAGCATCTTCGCCTCCATCATAATAAGGTGGCGAAGAATCAAGAAGTCCATTCTCATAGTCATCAAAATTTTCATGGTCTTTAATATCATCACGATGCAATCCGACCATAATTGCTGCTCCGCACGTCATTCCCATTTCACACTCCATAATAGTTGTTGTAAATCTGCATTATCTTCAACAATGCCCCATCTGATAATGGGCGCATGTCTCGCTTTTCTCCTGCAATCAGAGAATAAATCTCCAGTTGCCTTACATCATCTACTGCTAGCCTGTCTTTGTCTGCATATCGCAATACTTGGAGACAGGCTTGTGCTGCTTCTTCTCTTCCTATTCGACCGGGGATTTCGTAGGGCATGAAAGTCTCCTATCATTTCAGTTGATACTGAACGGGCCGAACGTCTTTCCCATCGATATATTGCTGCGAGAGCGAGTCGAAATAGAACTTGTATCGTTCCTCGCGCTCGCCATTACGTTGTTTCTCGCATGCCAGGACGCAATCAGGATCTTCCTCGCGCCGCTTGCTATCCTCCATCTTGTTGCGCCAAACGATAAATACGTTGTCCACTTGGTCAGTAATCGAACTCGCGCCGCGAATATCGAATTTGCCAGGAATCTTATGCTCGCTCTCGCCTTTACGAACGTGATGCACCAGATGTACATGCACGTTATTGGCTTGCACAAACGAGCACAGTTCATTAACGAAATCTTTCTGGCCGTTGTAATCGTCTTCGCCTTTTACGCACTTCATCAGGCTATCAATTACAAAATGCTGAATCCCGTATTTCTTGACGCAGAAGCGCATGACAGCGATCAGCTTGCGCCAGTCAACCGAGCCAACATGATCGTAGATCCATAACCGGCCATCAGTCCATTTATGGAAACGCTCAAGGTAGTATTGCGGAGGCACATCGACCGCGCATGCTTGGCGGCTCATGCGGATCATTTGGCGGGCAGGAGGCATTTCAAAAGACGCCACCATTACGCGCTGCCCTTGTGTCATGAGGTCTAGTGTCACCTGCGACAAAAACATGCTCTTACCGTGCCCATTCACGCCAGCCCATAGGGAGACTTCAGCAGGCCGGAACATGATCTGGCGACCGATGTTATGCCAGTGCATGCAAGGATGAAGCTGAATGCCTTGTGGATTGTGGTATTCATTGATTACGGCCTCCAGCCAATCCGAAGCAGGATGCACACGATGTGATTCTTGATCTTCCATGTAGGCATGAAAATCGATATTATCTCGTACTAGTTGCATTTTTTATAATCCTCGTTATCGCACTCTTGCCAGGAAATGAAATCAAGCATCCATCCCCACCCATGTCGCCGAATTTCGCCAGCATCAATCACCGGCTTTAGCAGCACATCACATCCGCGCTCACTATCCACGTCCCACAGCATAAGCTTACTTGGTAGCGCAGTTTTGATAGCTAGCGTGGTCTTGCGCCAGTTCAAGGAACCATTGATGTAAATCACAATCGGCAGACCAACTACCCATGCCCAATCGTAATCCACATCAGGCTCAGTCATGACAACTTCGTTCACTTCATCGACCGGCCCAATCATCGAGACGATAATCAGACCGGCAGGGCGCATGCCTTTCAACCGAGCAGCCAGGATAGGCGATGCTCCGTGCGCAATCATTTCAGTCCATCAAACTGTGAGTAGAGATCTTCGTCAGCAATCGTCCTGTTGCCGTTCGTTTTCTCTCGGTTGAAATACCATTCAGCTTTGAACGCTTGCCAGTTTGCATTGCAGGCGTAAGCGAGTGCCTTTGCCAATGGGAGGAAAGCCTTATCTGCTTCGGCCATGTGCTCTTTGAGAACCGTCAGCGTGAGCGAAGCTTTCTTTGCCTTGCGATGCTTAATCCAGTCCTCGCAGATCTGAGGATCGACTCCAAGCGATTCCAATTCGTGGCGCATATCGAACGCAGGTTTGGCAGGTTTCGGCGCGTCATCTGACGCGTGTATCTCTCCTTCCTTTCCTTTCCTTTCCTCCCTGCGCGTGTTTTCACCGTCACTGACGCGTGAGTGACGCGTGCTCGACGCGTCGATTTTTTGATCAGGAAGACTGCTTTCTTTCTCACGCGGATTGATATGCTGATGCTCTTTGAAGGTCGGGATGTATGCAAAACCATCGCCATATCTGACAATCAATTTCTTGCCGAGCAATTCCTCGCACAAGTCATTGATGCTCAAATCATCAGCTGGGAAATACCTAAGCTTGAACGTAACTGGCTTCCATACCAACCGCCCTTCCCTATCTGCTTCGCACCACAGGCTGATGTAAAGCAGACGAGCAAAGGGGGAAAGGGCGACGATATCTTCGGAAGTGAAGAATTCGGGTTTGATTGACCTGATGCGACCCATTAGAACTTTTCTCCGATAGCGTTATCGTGCTCGATTTGCTTATCGTTCAGGATGCGAGCTTCTTCCAGTGCTAGTTCTTCATGCGAACAGCAGCCAACAGAGCTATAAACGAATGTTCCAGGGACTTTGTAGAGAACGTGATACAGGCCATCAATCGGGCCTGCAACTATGAAACGCTGGGGCATTTTTATTACCTTTCTTCCGGCGCATTAGGGAAGGGTCCTGGCCGGACCCCGCAACAGTCGGGGAGGAAGTTTTTCAGACTTACCACCCTTCTCTGATGCGCCCTGTTGTTGCAGTAATCCATCTTCCTCGGCCAGGATTCAGATGGTGCTCAGGACGTCAGCGCATTGCGCGCCGACAATCAATTATCTCATTGCAAGTAGTTTCAAGCAAGAACCTTTGCAGCTTTCATAATTGAACTGTTGCAAGTTCACGTCGGCAACGTTGACACTGAGCATGCAGGATGCTATTTGCCCTGTTCGGCAGCTTCGATGATTGAATCGAGCATTGCTCTGATCTTCACCTTCTGCGATGCAGCAATAGATTCCCATTCAGAAGGCATCAGCTGATAGCCATTCGGACCTGGATAGCGATCAGCGAAGTCATTTGCTACTTTCTCTGCAAATCGATCAACGATCTTTTCCAGCATGGCTTTTGGCACCATTCCAAGAGGATTTGCAGAACTCGGCTGACTTGACTCGTAAACTTGTCCATCTTCGATTGCTCGGGCAATAGCCGCATTGGCAATTCCTCGCCAGCCCTTTTCAGTCTCGCCATCAGCAGCATGGAATGCTCGCTTGATTTCCTGCCTAGTCATCTTCGTCTGAGGATACTTTGAAGGCTCTGGCTTGATGCGGTATATACATCCCTGATCTTCCAGCGGATTGCAACGCCCTCCTTCTTTCCAATCATGCCATAGGGCATTTGGCCCTGTGACCCGAACTTGGATTTCTTTACCATCTGCGATTGCTCGCAAGATTCCTGCATGCTTATGTGGTTTCATTTTCCCTCCTTCAGTTTCTGCACCAAGTCGACGACTTGGGCAACGCTATTAACGATATAGACCGGCGCTCGCCACTTGCTGTGCCAGACGACTTGATCTGGCGTAAGCTTCTGCGCGCTAGGCGGCTTCTCTCCGTCCTTCACTTCGATCAAAAATGATGCCCCCGCAAGTGAGCACAAAAGATCCGGACAGCCTTGACCGACTTTATGCAAGCTTTGAACGCTGACTCCCAGGCTACGAAGTGTTTTGATGATGATCGGCTGATTGTCATCAGTACGAGCAAATCCTCTCATTCCATCAATCCTTTTTTCTTCAAAATTCTCTGACTTTCTGATCGGGCCAAATCGAAATATGTGTCCACCAAGCTGCGCGGCATATGTCCTGCATAACCGCCATCCAGCCATGAGTGACATGAACTGCATGCATAGCAACCCTCTTCATCACGAGACTTGATACCCATTCCTTTGCCATCCTGAGTACGATTGCTATGCGCCCATACTGTTGTCTCAGGATCGAAATTGCAGCATGGGAACCGTAGCGTACATTCCTGGCCTTTAGCGCTCTTTCTGATCGGAGTCATCTTAGGACCCTTAGACTTCAGTTTGCGCGGCGTAGGCCTGCTTTTACTGCGTGCTAGGCCATGTGTGACCTGCTTAGGCTTAAATGGCGTGCGTTTCAGTCCTACAGATCGTCGTAATTCGCTCATCGTTCCTCGCGTATGTGAAATTCAACGCCCATGTTTGCAGCGAAGGCAGTTATGGCCTCGATATACCCTGAGAATCCGCGCACAGTAAGCTGAGTGCTGCTGCCGATCAATACTCGCTCACCGGCTGGATCGTACGACCATTTAGCATATCCTGGCATGCACTCATCATCATTGAACTCTTCGGGCAGGAATTGGCCCTTAAAGTAATGGTGCAGCGTTTCAGCACTGTATTGCCGACCCTCGATAAATAGCTGCTCGGAAATCTCGTTGAGTAGCGCCCAAAGTAAGGCATTCTGATCCAGCTTACGTGGGCGCTTATACGGCTCTACGGTCACTTGCATAGGCTTATCGCCGCATAACGGAAGATTCTTGATAAGCCCTAGCAAGGTATCGCGATTACGTTCTTCACGGAGGAAGAATGTGCGCTTGGGAAAGGTCATTTCTTCACCTTATTGGGATCTTCGGCTAGGCCCTTCCAGCGAGTCACGCCGGAGCAAAGTTGCGCGCCCTTTTTCTTCCAGCACCATGTGCGGCCATTCCAATATTTCATGCTTTCATCACAATAGATACCGAAGATTGGACGTTGAACAAAATACCAGCCTTCTCTAACTGGTAGTAGACTGCCATTAATCCAATGAGTAAGTTTCATCGCACCTCCGCCATCTTTGCCATTGCTGCCATCATCGCCAGGGCAGTCTTACGGCCCCTCTCATCCATTTTTTCGTACAGCGCCAGGAGAACAGCTTTACGCGACTGTTCCTCGGTCAATATTGCGCGCTCTTGGTTGTTTGCACGTTTGATTCCGTCATAGGTAAGCATGGCTATTTCTCCTTTTTGATACGTACATAATAGGCTTCTGGCTGAACTTTTTTATAGCCAGCATCGCGTAGCATCACTTCTGTTGGCAACTTCTCACCGCACATCACAGCCGATACAAAAGCTGCTGATACTCCCCAGGCTCTAGCCGCCTCTCCCTGTGTTCGATACTTACGAGCGATCAGCACTCGTAGTTCGATTACGACTTCATCTTTAGTTTTCATGGACTTCCTTTCCTTAGCTCGTAAACCAAGTGTAGTTTATTTTCTGAAATCGCGCAACACGAAATTGCAACGCGCTTGGTTGTCGATTTTTGTTGACTTACCCCTCCGATCGTGCGACTATGGAAACCATCAGCAGCCCAACAACACGAATAGGAGCCTGAAATGTTCGAACGATTCCGCCAGCAGTTAGCAGAGATTCGCCGTCCTCGCCAGGAAGCAGATGAGCATGAAATGTGCGGTGACTGGCAGGAGCAAGGTTACAAGTCGCTCTCTGACGAGATTAACCGTGGAGGCGGGGAAGTGGCTGTATATGTGTTTGGACTGTTGTTTGCGGCATCGGCTTTGATGGCTATTCTGTGCGAAGTTTTGGAGTGGCTACAAAAGTAGTTATTGACTCGTAGAAAGTAGTTGTTTAGAATCGCTCGCAATGGTGTGGTGCCAGGCAGCAAAGATAACGGTTTAGGCCCCTGCGGTCGAATTTGAGTTTTTTGCCTAGCTAACCGTCTAGACAAGAACACCACCCTCAGATTCGACCACAGGGGCTTTTTCGTTATGAACGTTCTTCAGTACCTACAAAAGAAATATCGCATGGTTGTTCCTACGGCGATCACTAATGCCGAGGCTAAAATTTTTGGGATACCTCTTCCTATAACTAGAGGATGGCTTGCCAAGCACGGTAGCATCGAAATTACTCCAGAGATGAATCGAAAGCTGATATCTGCTATGGAGAAGAGGGGAAAGCACAAATCAGAGAAAACTAAAAGATTGGCGAAAGCTGGAGTTGATGCTCTTATCGGAAAGAGCGGGCCAGTTAAGGTTATCAAGGTCAACACGCCTAAGAATTTATCTACAACAAAGGCTCCTGCTCAATATCGCGGCCCATACATCGACCCAAATTCGGATGAGTTCCTTCAAAGCTATCAATGGAGAACTCTTCGTTTCGATGTGATTGCAAAGTATGGCAATGCATGCCAATGTTGTGGAGCCACACCAAATGCAAAGCAGGGAATCACGATCAATGTTGATCACATCTATCCTCGCCGGACCCATCCTCATCTGGCGCTTGATATGAGCAACCTTCAGATTTTGTGCAATGTGTGTAACCATGGAAAGAGCAATCGTCACGCGATTGACTTCCGCCCATCAGAGGAATCCGATGGATTAGAAGAGTACAGCGATGAATCTATCTCTGAACGACTGAGAAATTTTTAGGAGAGGTGATATGAACTTGAAAGAGCTTCAACAAGTAAAGCAAGACCTGGCTAACGGAGTGATCGTGTCTCGCAGCCAGTGGATTAAGGTGCTGGATGAGGCGATTCATTCCAATGACAGGCTGATGGCGGCATTTGAAGCTGATGGCTTTGTCGGGGTTGAGCTTGATCGATACGATTATGCGTGCATTGTTGCTGAAGAAAATGGCAATGCAGAGCCTACACGTGATGACGAGATTGAGGGCGTCAGGCGACTGGTAGATCAGCACATAGTAAATCAGAAGAAGGCTCTCAAATGATCCAAGTGATGAAAATTGACGCGGCCCGAGAGCGGGAATTGCACCAAGCCTATCTTGATCGCAAGTTTCCCATGCCTCCCAACATCTGGAGGCCAACACTTACTAAAGAACAGGAGGATCAGCAGAAGAAAGAGATAGAAAGCGGTTTGTTGCCTTTTTGATACAACCAAACTTATCTAGGAATAGTGATGAAACTAATTGCCGCTGCGTTCATCGCAGCAAAGAAAGCTTTCGGCCCAGCCCTGAAAGATCGCACAAATCCCGCCTACCGCTCCAAATACGCCGATCTCGGCGCTTGCCTAGAAGCGGTTGATGATGCCCTGCTAAAAAACGGCATCGCCCTCTACCAAGAAACCTTCGAAGATTCTACGGGTGTAACTATAGAAACTGTCTTGCTTCATGAAAGCGGCGAAGTCATCCGTTGCGGAAAACTTCATGTCCCCGCATCCAAGCAAGATCCGCAAGGCTATGGGTCAGCATTGACCTATGCCCGCCGTTATTCCCTTATGACTGCATGCGGCATAGCCCCGGAAGATGATGACGGCAATGCAGCCAATAAGCCTACGCCTACTGAACTGGCGATGGAGTGGATTGCGGCCTTAGATGGCGCGCAAACGCTTGATGAGCTTAAAAAGATCTTCGCCCAGGCGTGGAAGGCAACCAAAGAGAACAAGGCTGTAAAGCAGCATTATGACAATCTGAAAGCAAAATTCGAAGGGGAACAAGCATGAATATCGTGTGCATCGCAGGGCAATTGGGCAAGGATATGGAACTGCGCTATCTGAACAACGCTGAATCTACTGCGGTTGGCAATTTCAGCGTTGCAGATGATCAGGGCCGCGACAAGCCAACCATTTGGTGGAATTGCCAATTGTTCGGCAAGAGGGCTGAGTCTCTTGCCCAATATCTTGTAAAGGGCCAGAAGGTGACTGTGACTGGACAACTCACTGAGCGAGAATATAACGACCGCGACGGTGTTAAAAAGATCGCACGAGAACTGCGCGTTCAGGATGTGGCCCTGCAAGGCGGTCAACGCCACGAAGCAGCAGAACGTCCGGCAAAGGAGCCGAGCCAACGAGAACAGAATCTGGCCCGACAGCACGCGGCTAGCAACAATCGATCAGCACCAAGTTTCGCGGATATGGATGATGATATCCCATTTGCTCCTCCTTTCCGTGGTAAACAACTTCTGGCTATCTAATCATGGATACCTTCGCCCTAGAAGAAGCCATGCGCCTGATGCGTGATGAATGCGTACGGATGCTACTGGAGAACGTTGATCTTGTGCAGAGCAATGGTCATGAGAAAGAGGCTAAAGCACGACGTCACTATGCCGAACGGATGAGGACAATCAATCCTTCGGTGATCCTGGCTAACGCTGGCAAGAAAGAGCCTAATCCTGATAGCCAAGCTGCATTTGAATCCATCGCGCCTGAGTTTCATCTGAATACTATGCGTAAGCCATATGACAAATATCCGACTGGTCATTACATGTATCCAGTGACTAACCAGTCATGGGAACTATGGCAAAGAGCAGCGCAATGGGCTAGTAAAAAGTAAGTAATAAGACCGTCTAGCTGGCGGTCTTATTTTGCAACGTGCATAAATATTTCTTGCATCGTGCATTAGCATGAGCTATTATTTCTACATGGATGCAGCGCATGGGGCGCGGCGGGAATGAAAGGGTAAGAAAATGAAAACCAAAAACTTCAACGTCACTTTTTACAACATGGATGGGGAATCCATTGGCACCGTGGCGGTTTCTGCCACCACCCCATCCAAGGCCAAAATTCTGGCCGCATCCCTCTACACCTGTTCCTGGGTGTCCCAAATTGCGGAGGCCGCGTAAGCGGCTTTTTGGAATGACTATCAACATGTACGACGCGTATGACAAAGAGCGCCGCGAAGCTGCGGCAGCTGCTTACTTGGCCTCGCCAGAGTTCCCCGCATTAGAAGCGGAAGCGGCAAAGCGCGGATATCGCAAGGCTACGATCAGCGAAATCAATGCCAGCGCCGATAGCGCACCATGGGCAATCGAACTGTACTGTTGGCGTGGCGGCCTGTGGGCCAAAACATCCGCCTAACAACTCCGCGCCCTTCGGGGCGCATCGTAACCTGCAATAGGAGGAAATAATGACAGGGAAAACAAGCGCAGCAGTAGAAGCTGCCATGCGCCAATATCAGCGTGCGCCGGAAGATCGAAAGCCTAGTGACACTGAATTGGCGAAGAAACATAAAGTGAACCAATCCACGATCTATCGCGCACGCAAGCGCCTAGAAGAACAAAAGGCAAAGGAGCAGAGTCATGACTGACTTCGACCCATACAGTGAGAAAATCGCCGATGTCTGCGCGTTAATCCGTCAGCATAGTAAATGCGAAGCCTGGGAACTGTTCAAAAACGCTGAGAACGGATTGGAAGTGCTTTGTTCGATTGTTGATGCAGTGAGGGAAGACGCCAAAGCAGCAGTGCCGGTCATCAATCAAGCGCAACTGTTCGCGATTGCGAATGGTCTGATTTCCGAGGTTGATGAAGGCGAAGAGGATGATGACGACAAGAGCAACACGGTTCGCGGCATTGCTTGGATGCATAGCGAAGTCGTCAAAGCTATGGCCGCCACCCAACCATCTAAGAAGGAAGAATAATGGACAGCAAAGAACTGAACCGCATCGCCGACCGTTTGCAATCCTTCTGGGATCGCTTGGCAAAGGACGACCGCGCCGGAACCGTGTTTGAAGGCGACAGCGCCACTCTAGAAGACGCCATCCGCCATTTCCGCTACTTGGCAAAGGCTGCACCAGCACCACAAGCAGCGCAGACATCGCTGCCAGAAGATATCCGATCTGACGATGCCTTGTGGCGCGCTGGAATCACAGCATTCCGTGCCGCTCTCAACGAAATGACGGGCCGCGACGGCTACGTGGTCATGAAGACCTACGATGCATTGCGTACACACATCCTAGCCAATTCGCCTGCCACCTCTCCCGCTCCGGCAGTAGTGCAGATGACCGATGAAGAAGCGAAATTTAATCGAAAAATCCTGATGCAGTTCGCTGAACATAATGGCTTCAAGGCTGAATGGATTAGCGTAATTCCAGAATTGCCTGCCTTCCTTGAAATGTATGCAGCAGCAATCAAAGGATATTTTGGGAAAAGTTTAGAGGTTTCCCAAAATGATCTGGATCAAGTTGATGGGTGCATGTGTGTCACTCAAGTTGAGCCTGAAGATGCCGCAGCATGGGACCGAATCCGCGCCATCCTCTCTGCTAGTGGGGTGAAGTAATGAGTGACCTGATGTTCTATGGCGTCCTAGAGATGCCCTACGAAATGGCGATGGAAGGCGGCGAGATCGCCAAGCTCCAGTTCTACAACCGCGTGCAAGAGGCCGTGCGCCGACTCAAGCTTGCGGAAGCCGCTCTTGCTAAACAGGTTCCAGCGCAAGAGCAGGATGCCGCGCGTTTTGTTTTCGAGCATACGCAGCATGAAGCCATGTACAAGATCGAAATCAAAGCGCTGCGAAGCGACACGAAGACTTCACTCGACTGGTGGCGAGCAGAAATCGACGCCGCTCAACTCGCGCAAAGCGCTGATACAGCGGAGGGCGAATAATGGCCTGCGAATACGTAAGGGACTACTACAACGTGCCAGCGAACATTGGTCGGCGCGTCATTGTCAATGGCAAGCCGGGTGTCATTGCAGAGGATCGCGGCCATTACATCGGCGTGAACTTTGATGCTGACCGCGCTGGCGACATCTCCAACTGCCACCCAACCTGGGAAGTTGAATACGGCGAAATGGGTGCCGTGAGGAAGCCAAGCCGCAACCGCGCCCGCTATCAGCGCTACCTGGAATACGGCGACGGCTTCGATTCCTTCATCGACTTTTGCTACTGGGATGCCGATCCGGAGCGCAGCTGGAACAGCGGATATCGTCCGCGCTATCGCTCGCGCACCACCAAGCCAGAACAGGCGGGTACAGGGGAGAAGCGACCGTGATCGAATCTTGGCTTCAATATACATGTGACGGCTGTGGCGAAACAGAATACTTCCCGCAATCTAACGTAACGCGAGCCAAGGTGCGAGAGGATTTGAAGAAGTCCGGCTGGCAGCACTTTACAGGCGACCTTGATTATTGCAGCAAGTGCGTAAAGCGCGGCATTGCAGCGGAGCGTTACACCGGCATGAATGTTTAAAGCATTGCCCCATAACCCATTCATTCCTCTAAGGGAGCGCCGCAATGATGAGATGGTTCAATTCTCTATTCAAAGCAAAACGTAAATGCTCACACGAATTCAATTACATGCAAGACATGACAAGCCGAGATAGCACAGGAATGGTTTCATGCAACTGCCATAAATGTGGGCAAGTATTCAAAGCTGAATGCGGCCTTGATCTACCCGGAAAACTTGTACAACGACGGAGCCACAATTGACCACCACCGAAAGCCAGATCACCTCTGGCAAAGCAGAGAGCATCAAAAAGCTCCGCGAGCTGGCGCGCAAGGCACAAATCGACGGATGGCCTTTCTACGGTATCGCCTACCAGAAAGCATCCAGTCCCGATGTTGTCCTGGAGTTGATCGAGCGCGCAGAGAAAGCCGAAGCCGAGCGCGACCACTTCAAGGCCAAATGGGAAGCCAATCGAGCCGGACGTGAATATGCGGAGCTTTCGGACAAAGAACTGTCCGATCCTGAGTATATGCGCGCCTATGTCGAAGGTTGCCAAGATGGCTTTGCTACGATGCTCGAATCTCGAAACCACTTCAAGGCCATCGCCGAAAGGCGAGCGGCTGGGCTGGCGGGGCTGCAATTATTGCATGTTGGCAAGCGCGGCCTTTTATTGGTAGGACAGAATCCTATCGCTGGCGCGCCGAATTATGTGAGATATTCCGAAGTTGCCGCCATGGTTTTGCCTTCGCAGCAAGAGCCAGTGGAAGAAACGGCCAATACCACCGATACAGAACAACTGCCATGTCCATTTTGCGACAGCAGCAATATCAGTGCGGGCGAGGTACTGACCGAAATAAACGCCAACGATTACGCACAATCAGAGTGTCAAGGTTGCGGCGCTCTCGGCCCGCGCGCATGGCTAGCTCCAGATGAAGTGGATTACGGTGACGTTAGAGCCATTGCGGCATGGAATCGTCGCGCCCTTCTCTCGCCCGCACAGCAAGAGCCAGCCAGTCCTATCGCCGATTTCATAGCCAGCCAGAAGCCCATGGATGCCGACATTGCCAAGATCGTCGGCGACAACCTGTGGTCTTTGTATGCGACCGATGAAGCGGAAGAAAAGCGAGAGCCAGCCGTCACGCCTGAAATGCTGGCATCACTGGACCAAATCCGCGCCACGGTTGATGACGTCGGCAAAAGCCTTGCAAGCATCCGCGAACGCTATCTTTCGCCCAAAGCGGCCAGCGCCACCGATGACAGGAGCCACGATGCTGACGCTTGAACGGCTGAAGGAGGCCTTCCACTACAACCCGGAAACAGGAGAGTTTTCGCGCGCTGACGGATCAGACATGAAAATCGGCAGTGTCCACACGAAAGGTGGACTACGCACAAAGATCGATGGACAGTCTTACTACATGAACCGGCTTGCATGGTTCTATACCCACGGTGAAATGCCGTTCCGGATTGATCACCAAAACGGCAACAAGCAGGACTTCCGGATTGAAAATTTAAAACCCAATCATCCATCAGGAGAAAAGTTCTTTGGTGTTGGTAGGATATGTGTGGGTCCGCATCCAGCAGAAAGACCATACCCAGCTTATCGGGAATGGTATCAAATGCTTTGGCGCTGCTATGGCAAGGATACTCACTTGTATGAAGGGTGCATAGTTCTGCCAGTCTTCCATGAGTATCAGGCCTTTGCAGAGTGGGCCACTAAACAGGTCGGCTACGGCATCAAGGGCTTCCATATGGATAAGGACCTATTGACGCGGCGTGGCGGCATCTATGGTCCTGATACATGCGTATTCATTCCAAACCAGATTAACGGAGCAATCCGAGCTATGCCACCCAAAGCAGATGGCTTACCAACAGGCGTTAAGAAGCAACGTAACTTTTTCCAAGCCGCATATGTGGACAAGGGGAAGCGCATTGTGATTGGGAACTATGGATGCATTTCTGATGCATCCGACGCATATTGGAAAGCTAAGCAGCGGCAACTAGTGTCATTAGCCGGGGAATGGCGAGATATCATCGATCCACGTGCTTACGACGCATTGTTGACCTTTTATGCCCCCACTGTACCGCCCCAGCAGGTAGAGAAAGACAACTGACTTGCAATATAGTTGATGTAAACTATTGCTATACCGAAACCGGAGCGGTTCTCCGGTAATCTCTAGGAGAAAAGTAATGAAGAAAGCTTTTTACGCAGTATTTGCAGCAATCGTAGTCGCTCTGTCGGCTTGTGGAGGTCAGGCCCATGCGGCTGCCAGCAACAATTTCACCAAAAACGACAAGATTTACACTGTCGCTGATGCACGTATGATTACTGTGACTTCCAGCACGTTCCAAATTACTTACAGCGACGGAAACGTTTCTGATGTATATGCTGATCCTGGCCTTGTTACTTGGAATGCGCTGAAAATCGGCGCTCCAGCACTGAAGAATATTGTAGAGGTACAGGCTGGCTCTGGCGTATTCATCAACCCTGACTTCCGTCAATTCCTGCAATGCCAGGTTGGCACTGGTGCGGCTGGTACTCCTACCACAAACGGCGATCATATTTATATCCGTTGGGCGCGAACTGGCTATAGTGTCCTCCCAGATACGGGCTGCGCAACTTACTGGACGATTCGTAATAGTGGCAATTGATTGACATAGCTCATATAAGAAAGCCCCTTAATCGGGGCTTTTTCTATTTCTGAGCGATTAACCTAGTCTTTTCCGCGCTGCCCTTTGTGCTTCCGTAGAAATAATTGAAGATGGAAGCTACAGCAGTGCCTAACAGGAAGCCCAAAACCGTCTGAGCGATACCTTTTCCTTCTGCTGTACTCGGTGTCCAGAACGTGACCAACGTTGCATAGGTCATGCTAAATAAGGACCATGCTGTAGCAAATCCATAGACGAATCGCTTACTAAACAGATCATCTTGACCGAGTGCCGCAATCTGCATCGCCCTGGCGCTCTGAACATCCTGTAGATAAGCTTTCTGCAGATCCGTATCCGCTTCCAACACTTTCTGCTGAAATTGCGCTGCAAGCTCTGTATTGGCCTTCATAGCCGCCAAAACATCTTCAGGCGACTTTGTCCCTGTTACCGTCTGCGCGATGCCTACGACCTGTTCTGCTACGTTTGCCGCCTTCTCGCTGCCAGTGAAGTATTTGATGATGCTAGGTGCGAACTGTACGAGGCCGAGGGCAAGTGAAACGGGGTCCATCAGAACACCTCCATGTTACGCACGATTCGCATAGTCCAGCCCCGCGAATTCTCAGGCCAGTTTTTCAGCTTGGTCAGATACTCCAGGCGCTTGCCACTGAATTGCATCACTAGTGCAGCAGGATCAGCCGAACGGATTGCAGCTACGGTCTTGGGGCCTATGATGCCATCAGGAGTAACTCCAACGCAGTTTTGCAGCCATTGAACAGGTGAGCCGCCATGATAGGCGGTATCGAAGACATGGAAGGCGATCGCGGGAGGAAGTTGATCGCATCGATTTGGTGTCCAGTACCAGGCACGAGCGATTTCGCGAGCCGTAGTCAATGGAAGCTCTTTCATCGGGCCAAGATAGCCC
>Ga0268265_10002212_pt1 | contig 14994 bp, 9 predicted proteins | sample KBSSwiS52_FD_190355 | JGI IMG/M metagenome (GOLD analysis project Ga0268265, IMG submission 190355) | Switchgrass rhizosphere microbial communities from Kellogg Biological Station, Michigan, USA - KBS Switchgrass S5-2 (SPAdes) (version 2) | ecosystem: Host-associated > Plants > Roots >... | reverse complement strand
CCGTGGATGCGCCCGACAGCGTCCGCGACAAGGCGCTCCGCGAAGGCATCTACCTCGCCCGCATCCATGACGGACAGTTCGAGCTCCAGGTGCCCGAAGGCTTCCAGCCCAAGGCGTTCTGATCCCGGGATCCCCTCGGCAAGGTCAGCGCCCAGGGGAGCCTGGGGCGAGGGCTCCGATCCGTTAGAATGCCTTCATGGTGAGGGCCGGCTTGGGGAGCGGCGTTGCGCCGATTCATCCGGACAAGCCGGCGAGGACGCCAGCGCTGCCAGGGAAGGCGTGCAAAGCCATCTCCCGGAGTGGCTGATCGCCGAAGCCAGGGCAGTGCCCTGATCGCCCTCGCCGGAGGCGGCGAGCTCCTCGTGGGATAGAGTTTGCCGATGACGTCCCTCGATCGCTTCCTCGCCCGCTGGTCCGCGAGCGGCGATGCGGAGCGCGCCAACAAGGATTCCTTCCTCAACGAGCTTTGCGACGTGCTCGGCGTCGAGCGCCCGCATCCCAAGACCGGCTTCGCGGAGCGGGACCTCTACGTCTTCGAGAAGGACGTGGCACGCACCCGGGCCGGTGGCACGTCGGTCGGCCGGGTCGATCTCTACAAGCATGGGAGCTTCCTGCTCGAAGCCAAGCAGGGTGCCGCGGCCGGCCCCAAACGGCGTGACTCGCCGGCTTGGAACCAGATGATGAGCGCGGCGCACGGCCAGGCTCTCGGCTATGCCGCTCACCTCGACGCGCCGCCGCCGTTCCTCCTCGTCTGCGACATCGGCTACTGCTTCGACGTCTACGCCTCCTTCGACGGCACCGGCGTCTACCGCGCCTTCCCGGACGGCCACCGCAAGCGCATCTTCCTCGCCGATCTCGCCGAGCACGCGGACCTGCTGCGTGCCATCTGGACCGATCCGCAGGCGCTCGACCCCTCGAAACGCACGGCCGCCGTCACCCGCGACGTCGCCGAGCAGATCGCGGCCCTTGCCCGCGCTCTCGAAGCGGCGGGCCAGGATCCCGAGCGGGTGGCGACGTTCCTGATGCGCTGCCTGTTCACCATGTTCGCGGAGGACGTGGGCCTTCTGCCGGAGAAGCCGTTCTCGCACGCGCTCGAGAACTGGTGGATTCCAAACCCCGCCTCGTTCCCCGGCGGCGTCGGCTCGCTCTGGCAGGCGATGGACCGCGGCGGGGATTTCGTGACGGGCAAGCTCCTGCGCTTCAACGGTGGGCTGTTCTCGACCCATGACGCGCCGGTGCTCACGAAAGAGCAGCTCAACCTGCTCCTCATGGCGGCGACGAGCGACTGGTCGCAGGTCGATCCGTCGATCTTCGGCACGCTGCTCGAACGCGCGTTGAACCCCAGGGAACGGCACCGTCTCGGCGCGCACTACACGCCGCGCGCCTATGTCGAGCGGCTGGTGAAGCCGACGATCGAGGAGCCTCTGCGCGGCGATTGGGACCTGGTGCGGGCCGAGGTGCGGCAGCTCGTCGATGCCGGCAAGGTGGAGGATGCGCAGAAGCGCGTCCTTGCCTTCCACCACCAGCTCTGCCGCACGCGGGTGCTCGATCCGGCGTGCGGCACGGGCAACTTCCTCTATGTGACGCTCGATCTTTTCAAGCGCCTGGAGAGCGAGGTGCTGGCACTGCTCGCGGAGCTGGGCTACCGGCAGATCGGGCTGGAGATGGAGCGCTACCGGGTGACGCCGGAGCAGTTCCTCGGAATCGAGGTCAAGCGCTGGGCGAAGGAGATCGCGGAGCTGGTGCTCTGGATCGGCTACCTGCAATGGCAGGTGCGCCAGCCCGGCGGCGCGCTGACCGTGCCGCAGCCGGTGCTCCGCGACTACGGCAACATCCAGCACCGCGATGCTGTGTTGGCCTACGACCGCGAGGAGCTGCTGCTCGATGGCAAGGGCAAACCGGTCACGCGTTGGGACGGCGAAACGATGAAGATCTCTCCCGTGACCGGCGAGGAGATCCCGGATGAGGAAGCGCGAACGCCGGACTATCGCTATGTGAACCCGAAGCGGGCGGAATGGCCGGCGGCGGATTTCATTATTGGGAATCCTCCGTATATTGGGAACTGGAGGATGCGCCAAGTCTTTGGCGGTGGCTACGTCGAGAGTTTGCGCTCGACTTACCCAGAAGTCCCCCAGTCCAGCGACTACGTCCTTTACTGGTGGCACCGAGCAGCCGAACAGGTCTGCTCGGGCGGTGCGCGCCGGTTCGGATTGATTACCACCAACAGCATCTCGCAGGCGTGGGGCCGAAGGGTGGTGGAGAGAAGCTTGTTGGACAAGGGTGGGGCAATCGTTTTTGCCATTCCAGATCACCCGTGGGTGAGCTCAGAGGACGGCGCTGCGGTAAGAGTGGCAATGACCGTTGGCCAGAAGGGCGAGGGAAGCGGACAGTTGTTCGAAGTTGTGGAAGAAACTCCAGCTGATGATGAGTACGCCCACGTTTCTTTGATAGAGCGCCGTGGGCATATTCACGCCAATCTGACGATCGGAGTCGATGTCGCTTCCGCTATACCGCTCCAAGCGAACGATGGCCTCAGTACCCGTGGGGTAGTGCTCCATGGGGCCGGCTTCCAGGTAACGGCCGACGAGGCGAGCGCACTGGGGCTCGGGAAAATCGCGGGGCTCGGAAAGCATATCCGGCCATACATCAACGGCAAGGATCTGCTCCAAACTTCTCGCAAGCATCTAGTGATCGACCTTTATGGGCAAACGATTGAAGAGGTGCGGGAGCGATTTCCTGCCGTTTATCAGCGACTCTTGGAGCGAGTGAAGCCCGAAAGGGATCAGAACAGGCGGGAGGGCCGGCGAATAAACTGGTGGGTTTTTGGTGAGCCGGTTCCGGTCTGGAGAAAGATGAGCGAGGGACTCCACCGGTTTATAGCCACCGTTGAGACTTCCAAACATCGGGTTTTTGTGTTCCTGCCTCCAGAGCTCTTGCCGGACAACATGTTGACAAACATTGCGTTGGACGACGCCTGCTACTTGGGCGTTCTATCCAGTCGCAGCCATGTTACCTGGGCTTTGGCCGCTGGAGGCTGGCTCGGGGTGGGGAATGATCCGCGCTATCAGAAGACCACCTGCTTCGCCCCCTTCCCTTTCCCCGCCTGCTCCGAAGCCCAGAAGCAGCGCATCCGCGCCCTCGGCGAAGCCCTCGACGCCCACCGCAAGCGCCAGCAGGCGCTCCACCCGAAGCTCACGATCACCGGCATGTACAACGTGCTCGAAAAGCTCCGCAGCGGCGAGCCGCTCACCGACAAGGAGCGGGAGATCCACGAGCAGGGTCTGGTCTCGGTCCTGAAGCAGATCCACGACGATCTCGACGCCGCCGTCTTCGAGGCCTACGGCTGGCCGGCGACGCTGACCGACGATGAGATCCTGGAGCGGCTGGTCGCGCTCAACCACGAGCGCGCCGAGGAGGAGAAGCGCGGCCTCGTGCGCTGGCTGCGCCCGGAGTTTCAGAATCCGCAGGGCACCAAGGCGGCAACCCAGGTATCCCTGGTCGAAGCGGGCCTCGAGACCGCGGAGCCGGCACGGGCCGCCAAGGGCAAAAGGGCGGCCAAGCTCCCCTGGCCGAAGGACCTGCCCGCCCGCGTGGTCGCCGTGCGCGACCTGCTGGCCGAGCTGGGGGAGGCGACCGTCGCAGACGTCTCGCGGCGATTCAAGGGAGCGCAGGCAGATCAGGCGGAGAAGCTGCTGGAGAGCCTTGCCGCAGTCGGCGTGGCGCTGGAGACGGAAGCGGAGGCCGGGGCCACGAGGACATGGAGCCTGGTGCGGTGAGGCTGGTCGGAGTGCTTCCCTGGCACCCGCGAGGTGCAAGCGCGCCGGGTCTGTTCGAATCAAGCCAAGCCTTTGGATTTCCAGGCTTGCCGTTCACCGGCAATCCATGCCATTGAATAGCCAGCCTTGATTTTCGGCGGCAATCCATGCCTTTGAATTTCCAGGCTTGCTTTGGACCGGCAATCCCTGCCTTCGATCTCAGAGCTCCCAGCCCGGAAGGTTCCGCTCTCCGGCGGCCCGGAAACCCCCTCCCCTGCCCTCCCCCGCTACGCGGGAGAGGGAGCCCCGCCCTCTCTCAGGGCAAAATCAGCGCCCAGGGCGCCGGGGGAGGGGGGCTCCGTGGGCGGGAGTTCCGTGTTAGGATGCCCTGGGGCGGCTTTGGGCGTGCCTCAGGAGAACAAGACCCGATGACCGATCAAGAGCTGAGGGACCATCTGGCCGAGGTGGCCGAGCGCCTCCGCATCAGCGGCGAGGAGACCGACCGGCGGCTCCGCGAAAGCGGTGAGGAGACGGATCGGCGGCTCCGCGAAAGCGGCGAGGAGACGGATCGGCGCCTCCGTGAAAGCGGCGAGGAGACCGACCGGCGGCTCCGCGAGCTGGGCAAGCAGATTGGCGGGCTGGGAGAGAAGTTCGGCTCCTTCACCGAAGGGCTCGCCCTTCCTTCCATGACCCGCATCCTCGGACAGGATTTCGGCATGGACGTGATCGCGCCCCGCGTCCGCGCGCGCAGCAACGGCCACTCTCTGGAGGTCGACGTCCTCGCCTGGTCCAACTCCCGCGACGAGGTCGTCGTCGTCGAGGTCAAGAGCCACCTGCGCGAGGACGCTCTCGACCAGATGCGCAAGACCCTGCGCGACTTCCGCGACTTCTTCCCTGACCATCGCGAGAAGAAGATCTATGCCATCCTCGCCGCCGTGGATGCGCCCGACAGCGTCCGCGACAAGGCGCTCCGCGAAGGCATCTACCTCGCCCGCATCCATGACGGACAGTTCGAGCTCCAGGTGCCCGAAGGCTTCCAGCCCAAGGCGTTCTGATCCCGAGATCCCCTCAGCACGGCAAGGTCAGCGCCCAGGGGAGCCTGGGGCGAGGGCTCCGATCCGTTAGAATGCCTTCATGGTGAGGGCCGGCTTGGGGAGCGGCCCGGTTTTCTTCTTGCAGCGGGTGGAGGATCTCATGGCGCAAGACATGCCCACGTCTCACGTCCGGGCAGCCTTATTCGTGGATTTCGACAACATCTATCTCGGGCTGCAGCGGGAAGACCCTTCCGCCGCCGAGCAGTTCGCGACCGATCCCGGCCACTGGCTGCGCTGGCTGCAGGAGAAGCTGCCGCTGGACTACCTGGGCGACGGCCTGGAGCGCTCCCAGCGCAAGATCCTGTTCCGGCGCTGCTACCTGAACCCGTCGCAGTTTGGCCGCTTCCGGCCGTACTTCACCCGCTCGGCGTTCGAGGTGGTGGACTGCCCGCCCCTGACCAGCGGCGGCAAGACGAGCGCCGACATCCAGATGGTCATGGACATCCTGGACGCGCTCGGGCACGCCACGCGCTTCGAGGAGTTCATCATCCTGTCGGGCGACGCCGATTTCACGCCGGTCCTCCTGCGCCTGTCCAAGCACGACCGGCGCAGCGCCGTGCTGGCGGTCGGTCCCGCGTCCGTGGCGTACAAGGCGGCCTGCGACCTCCTGATCGACCAGGACACCTTCCTGGAGGAGGCGATCGGCGTGACCGTGGTGCAGGCGGGCAGCGCCGAGGGGCCGCGCACCACCGCCATGCAGGAGCTGCTGCGCCGCATCGCGGACAAGGTCTACGAGAAGGCGAGCGCCATCGGCGAGCTGGTCGCGACCGACCTCCCCGGCATCTACCGCGAATTCTCGGAGTTCACCTCCAGCACGAACTGGCTCGGCTTCAACAGCCTGCGCGGCATGACCGGCGCGGTGATCCAGGCGCGGCGCGACCTGGAGATGCTCGAAGGGGACCCCTGGCGCGTGCGCGTCGGCGAAGGGGTCGAGGAGGGCGAGGATGGCGAAGAGCCGCCGGTGGTGATCTCGCGCGACCGGCCCGCGCCGGCCGCGTTCCAGGCCCTCACCGAGGAGATCCTGGAGTACGTCCGCATGCTGGTCGAGGAGTCCGAGGTGGCGGTGCCCATGGCGCGCGCCGCGCAGATGGTCATCAGCCGCTTCGGCGAGGAGGTGCTCGACTCGCGCTGGGCCGGGGCGGGCACGTTCCGCGACCTGCTCGAGGGCAACGACGGCGAGGCCTTCGCGGTCTCGGCGCTCAAGCCGGGCTACCTCTACGACCCGCAGCGCCACCAGCTCCCGGCCAACGGCCGCCCGGACGAGCTGCCCGCGACCGATCCCAAGCTGAGCTCGCTCGCCTGGCGCGTCCACCAGCTCACGGACACGCCGTACCTGACCCCGAACGAATACGCGCTGATCTTCCGCCACATCGCCGAGGAGGTGAGCAAGAACGGCTACTTCCTCACCCGCACCTCGAAGGCGGTGCGCGACCGGTGCATCGAGGAGGGGGCGACGATCGCCCGCGCCAGCGTCAACTTCATCCTGCGCGGCATCACCTTCGGCAGCCACCGCTTCGGCCAGAGCGGCGACGACTCCCTGACCCTCGCCCAGGCCTTCTTCCGCAATGTCCTCGGCCTGTGCGACAGCGCGGGCCTGCCGCTCACGGACGAGGAGCGCGACATCCTCGGCCAGTGGATCCAGGGCGAGCTGCCGGAGGACAGGAAAACGGTAGCGCCCGGCGTGGAGCTGATGCCGGAGCCGGTACCGGCGCCGGTGGCGGAGGCCGTGCCGGAAACGGTCGGGCAGGAATCCGAAGCGGAACCGCAGGAGGTCCAGACTTGATGCTGCCGAGGCTCGCCGGGATCGCCCTGCTCCTGTTGCCGGCCGCCTGCGCCCGGGATCTGGCCGCGCCGGCCGCGGAGGAGAAAGCGGTCGAGCCCGAGCCGCGGATGGTCCCGCCCTCGCTCCCGGTCCCGGTCGAGATGCCCGAGGAGCCGGGCGAGGCCGGGGTCCGCGACTTCGTGAGCACGTTCATGGACGTGCGCCTGACCGGCGACGACGTGCGCGCCCGCGACTTCCTCTCCCCGAACGCCCTCGACCAGTACGGCAAGCCGCAGAGCCTCCCCCTGACCTCCATGTCCTTCACGGGCTGGGACCTGCTCTCCCTGAACGCCGCGGACGCGAGCTCCTGGGAGGCGCGGGTGCGCATCCGCCGGGAGGACGACCAGGTCGAGGAGCTGCTGTTCGTGGGTCCGGGCGCGGACGCCAGCGGCGCGCAGCGGGTCTGGATCGTCCGCGGGGTGCAAACGCCATGAGCGATCACCACGGGCACCACGAACAGCGGCAGACCTGGGAGCTGAGCACCGAGGAGCGGCGGCAGGTGCTCGCCCTGCCGGCCCGGGAGCGCTACGGCCTGTTCCTCCAGATCACGGTGGACTGGGAGGAGGCCTGGGGGCTGCACAGCCCGGACGGCTGGGTCCTGTCGAGCGGCGAGGACGGCCGCGACGTCCTCCCCCTCTGGCCCCACCCCGCTTTCGCCGAAGGCTGCGCGCATGGCTCCTGGGAGGGAGCCTCGCCCGCGGCGGTGCCGCTCGACGAGCTGCTGGACGACCTCCTCCCCCTCCTGGAGGAGGACGGCATCCGCGTGGCGGTCTTTCCCAGCCCGCAGGGCGAGGGTGTCCTGGTCGCGCCCGACGAGCTGCGGCGGGACCTCAAGGCAGAGTTGGAGCTGGGGGAGTAGAATGGAAGCGCGGGGCTGAAGAAAAGGAGACGCGATGAACATTCAGGAGTTCTCGCATCAATGGGCACGGGAGGAGCACCCGTCGTCCCATTCGCCATTGCTCCGGGCGCTCCGGGCCTTGAGCTGCCTCGAGATGGACCGGCTCCGCGACTGGAGCCGCATCATCGAGGCGGACTGGGGTGTCTGGACCGACTGCGAGGCTGAGACCGTAAGGCGGTGAGGCAGGCGCCGGAGCGCCTGCCTCCGCTTCCGTTCCGAATCCTTTCCGAAAAACCCTTTCTCTACCGGAACGCGGCGACCGTACCGCGGGTGGTGTTCAGCACGCGGGTGTTGTCGGCCCGGGTGGTGTTGCCCATGGGCACGCCGTTGTAGAGCTTGTTCGGGTTGGACCAGTAGTTGAGGCGCGGGCAGCCGGCCGGGCAGTTGTAGGCCATGATCGTGCGCCAGCTCGGAGAGCCCGTGTAGCGGTAGCCGTGGCCGTACGCGTACGGCGTCAGCGTGCCGTCGGTGTTGATGTCGTGGCGGGCGGATTGGAGATGCCCGATCTCGTGGCCGAACGAGTAGTAGCCGGTGATGCAGTCCCAGTGCGCGTCGGCGAAGGCCGTGCTCGCGGTGGAGCCGATGCCCGAGGCCAGGCCGCAGGACGACGAGTTGTTGATGACCAGCAGGGCGACGTCCGCTCCCACCGAGTTGCGGGTCGTGTGTATCGAGTCCATATAACCGTCGCTCGTCCCGCGGTAGCGCGAGAGGTCGGTGCTGAAGCTGCCGCTCTGCGTGTAGGTGACCTGGGACTTGTGGACCAGGATCATGTCGATGAACACGCCGCTGTTCGTGTAGCCCTGGTTGGTCTCGGCGACCGCGAGGTCGACCAGGGCGCTGATGTTGCCCGAGGCCGAGGCCGCGGAGGACGTCCAGTTGGCCATGACGTTGATCACGGTGTCCGCCTGGGCCGTGATGGTGGGGGGCATCTTGTACGTCGGCAGATCGGCGTACTCGGCCGGATGGTCCGGCGGCAGAGAGCTGAAGTCCACGGCCGCGATGGCATGGTTGCCGGTCTTGAGCGGGCGGATCTTGTACAGCTCGCCGCCGAAGTGGACGTTGCCCGTGATCGTCTTGCCGTCGCGGACCAGCATCACCGAATTGATGGGATCGAATTTGAGCGCCTCGGCCGACCAGGGCACGATCACTGCCGCGTCCTGATCCTCGATGACGCCGTACCACACCAGGTTGCCGTAGTTGTTGACGTAGGACCTGACCTGGTGAGCCCGGAAGTCGAGACCCTCGCCGAGATTGAGCCGGAGGGTCTGGGCCTTGCGGTTGACCATGTCCGCATTGGCGCGCACGACCTGCAGCGACGCCGTGGTCGGGTTGTCGAGCAGGGCCTGGAACGAGGTATCCAGGCTGAGGGAGGCTCCATGCATGGAAGTGATCTCGAGGGGGGAGAACAGGGCATCGCCCGCCTGGGCCGAAACGGCCGGTATTGACACCGATACTACGAGCACGACAGCAAGACCCACTGCACGCATCCTTTTTGTCCTCATTCCGATCTCCTTGCCGAAAAAGTCGGTGGCTCTCCCCAGGGCTGCGCAACGCGGAGCGCTGGGGGTCTTCTCTGCTGAGTACGGTGCGCGGGTGGAGGGAAAGCGAGCCAGGCGGCGAATCACGGAGCCGCTCACTTCGTGCGCAGCGCCCCCTTCCGCCGCCCACGGCGTGACGCGTTGACAGGGGGTCGGAATCTCCCTAGAGTCCCAACCACTGTAGTCGATCTCATTGGGATACGGCTCCCCCGACCAACTTGGTTTTGCCGGAGGAGCACAGATGTCTACCCGCAGCCGCCTCTCGTGTTGGGCCGTCCTCGTCCTGATGGCTGTCCTGGCCTCGGCGCCGGTGCTTGCGCAGCCGGTCGCCTCGCAGGCCGCCAACTTCGCCATCTCTCCACAGCTGAGCTCGCTGCCTCCCGACGAGACGGAGAAGCCTCCGGACCCGGGAGCCGAATCCAAGACCGTCCCCCTGAAGGTCTTCCGCGTGGAGGCCGAGCCCGAGGTAGCAGCGCCCGACCCGGTGGTCCAGGACGAGGCCCCCGCTGCGGCCGTGTCGCCGCCGTCGCTCTCGTTCGGCGGCCTGTCGAGCGCCGACAACCAGACCGCCTTCGGCTTCCAGGTCTCGCCGCCCGACACGGACGGCGACGTGGGACCCAACCATTACGTGCAGATCGTCAACCTGGTGTTCCGCGTCTTCGACAAGGCGGGGAACCCGCTGACCGCCGCGCTCAAGGTCAGCACCATCTTCGCGCCGCTCGGCGCCCCCTGCGGCGCGCGCGACGACGGCGATCCGATCGTCCTCTACGATCCCCTGGCCGACCGCTGGATGCTCTCCCAGTTCTGCACCGTGGCCGACCCGTTCAACCACCAGGTCATCGCGGTGTCGAAGACCCCCGATCCGTCGGGCGCGTGGTTCCTCTACGACTTCAAGATGCCGAACGTCAAGTTCAACGACTACCCGAAGTTCGGCGTCTGGACGGACGCGTACTACATGACCGACAACCAGTTCAACCAGGCGGGCACGGCCTTCCTGGGAGCCGGCGTGTTCGCCTTCGACCGCGCCAAGATGCTCGCCGGCAATCCCACGGCGGGCTACATCTACTTCGACGTCGAGAACGGCAACACCGCCATCGGCGGCATGCTGCCGGCCGACATCGACGGCTTCAACCCGCCGGCGCTCGGCAGCCCGGGGCTGTTCGCCTATTTCACCGCCACCGAGTTCGGCGATCCGGCGGACGCGCTCCGTCTCTTCGCCTTCCACGCCGACTTCGCGAACCCGCCGGCCTCGACGTTCACCGAGCTGGCCGAGAGCCCGGTCGTGGTGGCGCCGTTCGACCCGCGCTCCCCCACCGGCCGCGACGACATCGAGCAGCCGGCCCCGGCGACCAGCGCGTCCTACCTCGACTCGATCGCGGACCGCCTGATGTTCCGCCTCCAGTACCGCAACTTCGGCACCCACGAGTCGCTGGTGGTCAACCACACGGTCAACGTCAGCGGCGTGGCGCCCACCACCCCGGCCACCCACCAGGCGGGCGTGCGCTACTACGAGCTCCGCCGGTCGGGCGGCGCGTTCGCGGTCAACGAGCAGGCCACGTTCGCTCCCGATGCGAACAACCGCTGGATGGGCAGCGCCGCCATGGACGGCAGCGGCAACCTGGCCGTGGCCTACAGCGCCAGCAGCCTGACGCTGCGGCCCTCGATCCACTACGCGGGCCGCCTCGCGAGCGATCCGCCGAACGGCCTGTTCCAGGGCGAGGGGATCCTCATCACCGGCACCGGCGTGCAGACCAACACGGGCTCGCGCTGGGGCGATTACAGCGCCCTCTCGGTCGACCCCGCGGACGACTGCACGTTCTGGTACACCACCGAGTACTACACGGCGGCGAGCCAGGCGTTCAGCTCGGTCGGCTGGCTGACGCGCATCGGCACCTTCAATCTGCCGGACTGCACGCCGGTCGAGACCGGCACGATCCAGGGCACGGTGCGCAACGCGCTGACCGCGGCGCCGATCCCCGGCGCCACCGTGCAGACCACGAACGGCTTCGTGCGCATCACCGACGCCGCCGGCAACTACTCGATGATCGTCTCCGCCGGCACCTATGACATGACCGCCTCGGCCACGAACTACACGCCGGACTCGGCGACCGGGGTCACGGTGTCGAGCGGCGGCACCACGGTGCAGGACTTCTTCCTCGGTCCGATCCCGGTCGTGGTGGCGGCACCGGGCGCGGCCATCACGGCCGAAGGCTGCGGCACGGGCAACGGCGCCATCGATCCCGGCGAGACCGTGACCGTGAGCCTGCCGGTGCGCAACGTCGGCACCGCCAACACCACGAGCCTCGTCGGAACCCTGCTCTCCGGCGGCGGCGTCACCGCCCCCGGCGCGGCGCAGAATTACGGCGTCGTCCTGGCCGGCGGTCCGGCCGTGGCGCGGTCCTTCACCTTCACCGCGAGCGGCTCCTGCGGCGGCACGGTCACCGCGACCGTGCAGCTCCAGGACGGCGCCACGAACCTGGGCACGGTGAGCTACACCTTCACGCTCGGCGCGCTCAACCCGATCGCACAGACGATCACCGCGAGCAGCGGCAACGTCTCCGTGCCGATCCCCGACCTCGCCGTCGCGGAGGTGCCCATCTTCATCCCGGATGCCGGCGCGGTCGCCGACATCAACGTCCGCGTGCGGCTCAACCACACCTTCGACGGCGACCTGGTCGTCTCCCTGGTCGGCCCCGACGGCACCGTGGTCGTGCTGTCGAACCGGCGCGGCGGCGGCGACGACAACTTCGGCAGCGGCGCGAACTCCTGCGGCGGCACGCCGACGGTCTTCGACGACTCCGCGGCCATTCCCATCTCCGCCGGGACCGGTCCGTTCGCCGGCACCTTCCGGCCCGACTCGCTGCTGTCGGCGTTCAACGGCAAGCCCACGGCGGGCATCTGGAAGCTCCGCGTGAGCGATCAGGCGTCGCTCGACGTCGGCACCATCTTCTGCTTCCAGCTCGAGATCTCGCGCCGCGTCTATGCCTGCTGCGGCGGCTCGGGCACGCCGGCCGTGATCGGCTTCGGCTCGTCGGTCGTCGCCGAGAGCTGCAGCGCTCCCAACGGCGCCATCGATCCGGACGAGACGGTCGGCGTGAGCTTCGCGCTGGCCAACGCGGGCAGCGCGGACACGACGAACGTCGTCGCCACCCTGCTCCCGACCGGCGGCGTGCAGACGCCGAGCGGTCCGCAGAGCTACGGCGCCATCCCGACCAACGGCAGCTCCGTGGCCCGCACCTTCAGCTTCGTGCCGGCCGGCACCTGCGGCGGCACGGTCACCGCGACCCTGCAGCTCCAGGACGGCGCCACCAGCCTGGGCACGGTGAGCTACCCGCTGACGCTCGGCACCACGGCGGCCGGCTCCGCCGGTCCGTTCGCCAACCCCACCTCCATCACAATCCCGAACTCCGGCAGCGGCTCCCCCTACCCGTCGACGATCAGCGTCTCGGGCGTTACCGGCACCGTGAACCGGGTCATCGTGCAGCTCCTCGGGTTCAACCACACCTTCCCGGGCGACGTCGACGTGCTGCTGGTCGGACCGGGCGGGCAGAAGGTCATCCTCCTGTCCGACGTCGGCAGCAGCTTCGACGTGGTCAACGTCAACCTCACTCTCGACGACACCGCCGCGGCGTCCCTGCCGGTCTCGACGCTCATCACGTCCGGGACCTACCGGCCGACCAACTCGGGCACCGGCGACACCTTCGCCGCGCCGGCTCCGGCCGGGCCCTACGGCCTGGCCCTCTCCGATTTCAACGGCGTGAGCCCCAACGGCAACTGGCAGCTCTACGTCGTCGACGACGCGGGCGGCGACCTCGGCAGCTTCGCCGGCGGCTGGAACGTCCGCTTCCTGACCGCCGACCCGCTCTGCTGCAACCAGGCCTGCTCGCTCACCTGCTCGGCGCCCATCACTCAGAACAACGACCCGAACCTGTGCAGCGCGGTCGTGACGTTCGCCTCGCCGGCGGTCGTCGGCTCCTGCGGCACCGTGGCCTGCGTGCCGCCGTCCGGCTCCATCTTCCCGGTGGGCACGACCACGGACATCTGCACGGCGACCACCCAGGCCAACGCCACCACCACCTGCAGCTTCCCCATCACCGTCAACGACGTCCAGGGGCCGCTCATCAGCGGTGTCTCGGCGAGCCCGAACACGCTGTGGGTGCCGAACCACCAGATGACCGACGTCACCGTGAGCTACACCACGGCGGACAACTGCTCGCTGCCGACCGCGATCTCCTGCGCGCTCTCGGTCGCCAGCAACGAGCCGATCAACGGCCTCGGCGACGGCGACCAGACACCCGACTGGACGGTCGTGGACAACCACCACGTCAAGCTCCGCGCCGAGCGCTCCGGCACCGGCACGGGCCGCGTCTACACCGTCACGATCACCTGCACCGACCAGGCGGGGCGCACCTCCAGCCAGGCGGTGACGGTGAACGTGCCACACAACCAGTAGGCTTTCCCACGGCCCCCGGGCAGCACGCCCGGGGGCCGCTTTCCTCTACAGGCACTTGGTGATACGGCCGGAGCGGCCGTGGGTGAGCTCGAAAGTGCCTACCTCTTCCTCGGCGACCTTGATGACGAGGGTCAGCTTCTTCCCCTCCACCCGCCCCTCGTACACGGCCGGGCGTCCCCCCTCCTCGCCCTCGCGCACCGGGCCGCCGTGCTCCGCGGCATAGGTGCCGGAGGCGCGGAACCGGCCATCGCTCCCGACGGCGACCGGCCCGCCGATTGCGCCGTGGGCGCAATCCATCTCGACGACGGCGCCCTCCGGGCCGACCGTGATCTGGATGTGAGGGCCGCCCCAGGCGCCCTCGGCCAGGGGAGAGGAGCCGGCCATGAGGATCAGGACGGCGGCGGACTGTAGAAATCGTTCCATGTCGGTCCTCCTCGGATGCACAAGGATCTATGCATAGCGTCGCTTCGATATGCTAGAATCTTCCGTGTCAGCAACGGTCCGTTCTTCATAGGTACCAAGCATGGTAGGACGATTCGCTCTCCTCGTCTCGCTCGCGCTCTTTCTGGGCTGCGCGGGCAAGCCACAACCTCAGGTCAAGATCCGGTACACGGAGATCCAGCCGGAGCCCGCTCCGCCGCCGGTCCCCGCGGCCGAGCCGGCAAAGACCGAGGGCTCGCTGCCCACGCTCGGCGCGCCCATCTCCACCCGCGAGGCCATGGACAAGGCCGTGGCCTGGGCGGTGGAGGGGCTCACGTTCTACCAGACCGGCAAGTGGGACGACGCGCGCAAGAGCTTCAGCGACGCGCGCCTGATCCTGCTGGAGGCCGACCTGCCGGACTTCTGGAAGGCGCAGGGGCTGGAGGCGATCCGCACGGGCCTGCCCGAGACCCTGCGCCACTACGACCTCGAAGCCGTGGCCCGCGAGCTGGAGCGCACCGACCGGCTGAACCCCCAGGAGATCGCCGAGCGCGCCGCCATCGAGACCGAGGTGCGCCGCATCCTGCGCCAGTTCGGCGACGTCTCGCCGGACCAGGCCTATCTGAACGTCGTCGTCCACGACACGCAGCAATACATCTCGTTCTACCGCGGCAAGTACCGCGAGTTCTTCGAGCGCTCCTTCCTGCGCAAGCACAAGTACTGGCCGACGATCCAGCAGGTCCTGGCCTCGCGCAAGCTGCCGGACGAGCTCGGCTACATCGCCTTCGTCGAGAGCGGCTTCCAGCCCAAGGCGGTGAGCCGCGCCAACGCCCACGGCCTCTGGCAGTTCATCCCCGAGACCGGCCGGCGCTACGGCCTGTTCCAGCGGGACGACTTCTACGACGTGCGCAAGTCCACGGAGGCCGCGGCGGACTACCTGCTCGACCTGCTCAACATCTTCGGCACGCGCTCGTTCCTCCTCTCCACCGCGGCCTACAACGCGGGCGAGGGGAA
>Ga0268265_10002211_pt1 | contig 14996 bp, 12 predicted proteins | sample KBSSwiS52_FD_190355 | JGI IMG/M metagenome (GOLD analysis project Ga0268265, IMG submission 190355) | Switchgrass rhizosphere microbial communities from Kellogg Biological Station, Michigan, USA - KBS Switchgrass S5-2 (SPAdes) (version 2) | ecosystem: Host-associated > Plants > Roots >... | reverse complement strand
CCACGTCGGCGAGGCAGATGCAGGTGGCTATGAAGTTGACGTTCTAAGTCTAGGGTCGGTACATCAAGCGTCCGCGTACAACGCGGACGCTTTTTTTTCGGATTCAAACTTAATGTTGAGGGCTCGATTCGATGGGGCGGCTTCGCTCAACTTTGTAGACGACGCCAGGGGCTTTGGAGAACGACAGTGGTCGAGCCGCGACTACGCTTTAACCAAAGGGTTGCCGGGAGAATTGAATTCAAGCCGATGCAACTTTGCTGTGAGCTTCGTGCGGTCAGTGTCGGCAGTAGCCTTCTCGAGGCGCTTTCTGAGCTGCACGATTTTTTCCTTGCGTGTACGGCGACGACGAATTTCTGGACGACGGCTGGGTGCGGACATCGATGGACTCCTTATGGAAAGTTAAGAGGATTAACCAGGGTTAGCAGATGAGTCCACAGAGTGGCACTCCATGCTCATGAAGGATTCTACATGAGGTGGCGTGGTCGCCTTCGATTTCAGCTTTCACACCGGTGCCTGCCGTTCTTACTTGCCTCCGACGCTTTCGCGAAGTTGCTGAATGAGGTCCGCAGCCTCCCTGCGTAGGGGCCTGTGGCGAGGATGTACGACATCCAGGCTGCGCCGGAGTGGTTCGGCATTCGTAATCTCTACGGCCCGAAGCCGCCCAGCCCGTAAGTCTCGATGAATAGCAATCTGCGGAAGGAATGCAAATCCTAGACCGCGTCCGACCATCTGCTTGGCAGTCTCAATGCTATCGACTTCGTAAGCAATATTTGGCACGAGACCTGAACTTCGAAAGAGCGTCTGCGTAAGAGCCCAGTCACCCGAACCACGCTCAAAGAGAATCAGCGGCAGTCCAGCTACATCCTGAAGGCGCACGCGCCGCACCGCCCGGTGGTCGGACCGATGAGCGGTCAGCACGAGCGGATCCTCGCGCAAACCTACCGTCTCAATTTCCGGGTGTACCAGCGACCTAGCTAGACCGATCTCTGCTTCGCCGGCGAGGACGAGTTCCAAAACTTGTTTCGAGTGACCCGACCGTATCGTCACGTTAACGTTGGGATGACGTTTTTGGAATCGCTTGAGTGCCTCGGGGAGGACATAGACTGAGATCGAAACCGACGCCGCCACCTGTAGAGGGCCACCGCGCCCGGGCTGTAAGTCGTGGACTGCCTGTCGGGCTGCCGCCGCTTGCTTGAGTAATTGTTCCGCGTGCGGGCGTAGAGTACGTCCTGCGTCGGAAATCGCCAGGCCTCCTCGCGATCTCGAAAACAGTGCAACGCCAAGAGATTCTTCGAGCGCCTTGATTCGAGCACTCACTGCGGGTTGGCTGATCCTAAGGGATTCCGCGGCCCGGTGGAATCCCCCAGAATTTGCGACGGCGAGGAATGTTTCGAGTTGGTCGATCTGCATGTTCGGCCTGACTTCGAGAACGCAAAGTTATCGTGTTGGTCATGATGATAACAGTTATTTATCAGACCGATCAAAACAATCCGTTTGACCTAATCCTGATATATGGGCAAACTCACCCAACGTTGTAGGGGTTGTAACTCCTCCCAGTGCTCATAAACCCCTGCCGGATGCCGGAAACGGTCGCTGGCTGAGCACAGAGCCGGTTGGAAAGAAGTGGGAAGTCCTCCGGTCGTACCCCAAAAATTACGATGTGGGCCGCGTGGCCAGTAGAAATCGGCTGCGTGAAAGGACCAGATTCTTGTCCGAGGAGGACACTCGCTTGGCCACCGCTAGAACGGACCTTCAGGTTCCTGGATTCGCAGTGAATACGGCGCCGGATGGATTCAACCCCGTCCAGGATCTCCCCGAGGGTTTCCTTGCTTCTTACTCGGGCCTGCACGAGCGCTTTGCCGCGCGTCGACTGGCATTGGTCGATCAGCGACGTCAGCGGCTCCATGATGCGTGGGAGGGAGAAAAGCCTTGCCATCGATTTCCTGCAGAAGCCGTTCGAAACGGATGGCGGATTGAGTTGCCGGCGTGGTGCCTGGATCAGCGCAATCAGATGACGGGCCCGGCCGATGACGCCGAACTCGTTGTTAAGATGCTGAACTCTGGAGCACCCGGCGTGATGCTCGACCTCGAAGACTCGACGGTAAACGAGTGGGAGCACCAGCAGTTGGGACAGGCGAACATCCTAAGCGCATTGCGTGGTTCGCTGACGTATTTCGACAAGAAACGCAATTCGGTTGTCGGCATCAAGCCTTCGGCCACTGTTATTTGGATTCGGCCTCGCGGTCTGCACATCAGCCAGGATGGTGTGTTGGGGGATCGAACCTCTGCGTCGCTGTTTGATGTGGCGAGCATCGCGTTCCGCGTAGACGCGAGCGAACTTAAGCATCCTCTTGCGTTCTACATCCCAAAATCAGAGTCGGCGGAAGAGGCGTTGTGGTGGCGCGATGTATTTCAGGCGATTGCGGAAATGCGGAGTTGGCCCCGCAATTACATCAAGTGCATGGCACTGGTTGAATCGCATCCGCTGGCATTTCAGATGGAGGAATTTCTATTTAATCTACGCGATCACATTGTTGGCCTGAATCTCGGACGCTGGGACTACATGGCCAGCCTCATTCATTTCAACCTGGAAGATCCCGATTGGGTTATGCCAGACCGTAACACGATCCCGCATGATGTGACTTTCTTTCAAAATTTGCGGGAGTTGATGCCGGAGATCTGTCACAAGCGCGGCGTGCTTGCGATAGGAGGAATGACTGCGCTTTATCCAAGCCGCGAAGACGCAGAGCTGAACACGCGGGCGTTGGCGGTGCTTGCGAAAGATAAGAAGAATGAAGCGGACTGCCTGATGGACGGGGCCTGGACGGGGCATCCTGACCAGAATCAGATCGCTCTCGAGCAGTTTTCCTCCCCCAACCAAATCCGAGCCCGTCGGGCATCTGCGGAGCGGTATCCCAATCTTCGCCCGAAGCCCGACGGCGCCGGTCAACGAACACTCGAAGGGACGCGGGCGGCCATCCGTACCGTGATCCGCTATCGCAATGGTGTGCTGAATGGTCGCGGCGCCAGCCTACTTGATGGATACATGGAAGATCTGGCGACGGATCGTATCTATCGCCTGATGATTGCGCAAAGGATGCGTCACAGTGACCGTACGCCGATCGTCAATTCAGAAGGGCTTCCAGTTCGCCATACAGCGGAACTGATCTCCCAACTTTTCGAAGAAGAGGTTGAAAGGATTGTTGCCGACCCATCGCGCGCTGAATTGGGAACGGCTGAGACGCTGCGGGAAGCAGCTCGTGTAAGCGAGGCGATGATACGTCAGGGTGTCGTCGATCCGATTTAGAAAACTATTTCGAATCTCACTTTTTGAGTAAAGGTCTTGCCCGAAAGGAAAAAGCCGATGTCGTCAAATGGGACTGCTAAGAATCACGAGTGGGAGTCGAATCCACGGTGGAACGGCGTAATTCGTCCATACACCTACAACGACGTCGATCGCCTCCGCGGTACGGTGCGAATTGAATACACACTCGCGCGGCTTGGGGCCGAAAAGCTCTGGGACCTGCTACATAGCAGACCTTACGTGCCGGCCCTTGGTGCAATGACCGGCAACCAGGCGATGCAACAGGTGAAGGCGGGGCTTGAAGCCATTTACGTGAGTGGCTGGCAGGTGGCTGCGGATGCCAATGATGCCGCTCAGGTTTATCCAGACCAGAGCTTATACCCAGCCGACAGCGTTCCGAACATGTGTCGCCGAATCAACCAGGCTCTGATGCGAGCCGACCAGATCCACAAGTCGGAAGGCAGGAATGGAATGTACTGGTTCGCACCGATCGTCGCGGATGCGGAAGCTGGCTTCGGCGGGAATCTGAACGCCTTCGAATTGATGAAAGCTATGATCGAAGGAGGTGCGGCTTGCGTCCATTTTGAGGATCAACTCTCGTCAGCTAAAAAATGCGGGCACCTTGGCGGGAAAGTTCTGGTTCCAACGCAAGAAGCAATCCAGAAGCTGGTGGCGGCACGGCTGGCCGCGGACGTGATGGGTGTGCCAACGCTCATAATGGCAAGGACCGACGCTGACAGCGCTCACTTGCTCACCAGTGATATCGACCCGCGAGACCACAGGTTCTTAACGGGCGAACGCACCAGCGAAGGCTTTTTCAAGATTCGCGGCGGTATTGAGTCAGCAATTGCGCGTGGCATCGCCTACGCGCCTTATGCGGACATCATCTGGTGCGAGACTTCGCACCCAGACTTGGAAGAAGCGCGCCAATTTGCTGATGCCGTGCATGCGAAATATCCGAACAAGCTGCTCGCTTACAACTGCTCTCCTTCATTCAACTGGAGAAAGAATCTCGACGACCAGACGATTGCCAAATTTCAAAGAGAGTTGGGAGCGATGGGATACAAGTTTCAGTTCATCACTCTTGCTGGCTTCCATGCCCTGAATCTCAGCATGTTCCAATTGGCGCGTGGCTACAGGGACCATGGCATGACGGCGTATTCGCGATTGCAAGACCAGGAATTCGATAGCGAGCGCGACAGCGGTTATGAGGCCGTGAAACATCAGCGCTTCGTGGGTACAGGTTATTTCGATCAAGTCACTCAAGTGATTGCTGGCGGCGCTTCATCAGTGACCGCGCTGGAAGGATCTACGGAACAGGAGCAATTCACAGTTCCCATCGATCTCGGAGCGGGGGCAGAATTGAAGACGGCAGAACCTGCAGCATGAAGATCCATTGGCGAATTGGCTTTGCTCGAGACGGACAAGAACGATCGCCCTCACCTTAAGTCTGAGCGACTTGCCAACCGGCCTGCGGTTATAATCGTAGCGTTAGCAGCCGGACCGGACGGTCGCCCTTCGCAAGGAGGGAGGAAAGTCCGAACTCCGCAGAGCAGTGTGCCGGATAACGTCCGGGACGGCGGATTCAAGTCCGCTGGACGGCCAGTGCCACAGAAAACATACCGCCTTGGCGGCAACGTTGAGGTAAGGGTGAAAAGGTGCGGTAAGAGCGCACCGCCGCGGCAGTAATGATGCGGGCAGGGCAAACCCCACACGGAGCAAGACCAAATAGGGAGGAAGCGCGGGCTCGCTTGCGCACGTGTCGGCTCGATGCGTCACAACCTCCGGGTAGGTCGCTAGAGCCGTTCAGCAATGCGCGGCCAAGAGGAATGACCGTCCTGCCGGAGCAATCCGGCGGACAGAATTCGGCTTACAGGTCCGGCTGCTTTCTCAAAGTTTTCAACCTTCCATGATCCGGCTGATCTCAGCCTGGCCAGACGTCGGAAGATTTGGCCAAGGTTGCGGTACTGAGATCTTCGAGCGCCACCTTAGTCTCAAGGATCACGTCGTTGGTTTTGGAATTTCGTAATCTTCGTGTGCCTGTGACGGGTGGTTGACTTTCGACCGCCGCCCTTTCTGCTGTATTCGTCGATGGGCTTCTTGCCAGTCTGGCTCTCGGTCGGACTCCTGCGTCCAGTGAACGACTGCCGCTTCGTCGCACCATTCCAAGAGGCGACTCATCACTTGTCGATGCGGTCCGTTTAGCATGAAGGATTTCATTGCCTCTTCGCTGGTCCAAACAGTGCGCGTCCAATACGCATTCTGTGCATCGCGTAGTAGGGAGACCGCCAAATTTCCCTCAGCAGCTTTGGCCTGTCGGGAAGACCTGATGGCATAGAAGAGAAACGGTAAAAGATATCGCCATGAACGCACGCGCAAGCGGGTTATCGAAACCAACGGCACGTATTCCAGTATATTTCGTCAGTCGAATCGACTGACAGCGTTGGGGTGCGACTGGCAGAACCATCCGTTGGATGTTTCGAAAATGAGTTCGAAAAGCAATCCTGAACCCACTGCAAGACGTTGCCATGCATGTCATACAGGCCGAATTGGTTTGGCGGAAATGAACCGACGGGCGATGTCTTGAGCACTGATCGCGTCCAGAGGTTGATTCGGCGCAAACGTTTGCCCGGTTCGAAATTTTGTTTTGGACAGTACGGGATTTGAGTGTGAAGCAGATTGTGCCGGCTCGATACGTCGCGTATTTTGCGCTTGTAAAGTCGCCGGGAGTAGCAAAATCACACTAAGAATCGCCGTTCTCATGAACATCTCCTCCGCCCACATTCTCACGAGACAAACTGCAACTCATTGCACATCACCTAATTATTTCCGGCCCGCAAGTACGGGAGGCTCTTGTACTGCAAAGAAACTGATACCGATACAGGCTCTCTGCCTCGCGGACTTTGGCACCCAACTTGCCGCGATAAGTATGGTCTTCCCGGTGTGACATGCACGTTGCGACGAAGTCCGCCAATCTTGACCGTGTTTTTGGAGGTTTGCGTGAAACGGGCCCTGATTCTGTTGTGCGTGATTTTCGCAGGAGTACTCGCCGGCTGTGGAGGTGGGTCGGGAGGAAACGTAGGCCCTCCACCGCCCCCGACACTGGTCTCGATTGCGGTTGCTACCACAACTCCTTCGATTGCGCCGACCACAACGGCCCAATTCACGGCGACGGGAAAATTTAGCGACAACAGTACTCAGAATCTGACCACCTCCGTTTCGTGGACTTCCTCTTCGCCCGCCGTTGCCACGATTAGCAATACCTCCGGCACTAAAGGCGTCGCCACTGGAGTCTCGGGAGGTGCAACCACAATTACTGCGAGTTCTGGGAGCGTATCAGGAACCGGAACACTAAACGTTTCGAGCGCAACACTCAACTCCCTAACTGTAACTCCAACCAGTCCATCCATCGATGTGGGTACCCAGCAACAGTTCACCGCAACGGGCAATTTTTCAGACGGAACTGAGCAGGACATTTCGAACCTCGCTACATGGAGCTCCTCCGCGACGAATGTCGCGGGAGTGACGTCCAACAGCGGCCTCGCAACCGGCAAGAACCAGGGCACTACCACGATCACGGCGACCTTTGGATCAGCCAGTGCTCACGCCACACTCACGGTGACGCTCGCGAACTTAGTCTCTATCGGTGTTAAGCCAGAGGCCGCGACCATTGCTAAACAGACCACGCAGCAATTCACCGTGACCGGCACTTTTAGCGACGGGAGCACGCGCAATCTCACCAATCAAGTAACGTCGTGGACGTCATCCGCGACGGCAGTGGCAACAGTCGCCCCATCGGGACTGGTTTCGGGATTAACACCGGGATCGGCGACCATTACCGCCAACGTCGGTTCTGTGTCCGACTCCACACTTCTCACCGTGTCAAATGCCACGCTGAGTTCAATTGCCGTGGCGCCGTCAGGCGCTTCGCTGCAACCGAACGCCAAGCTGAACTTCACGGCGGTCGGCACTTTCAGCGATAGTTCGACACAAAACCTAACCGGCCAGGTCACTTGGTCTTCAGACAACACTGCGGCTGCAACGGTCAGTAACTTATCGGGCACCAAAGGAGTCGTGAAGGGCGTGGCGGCCGGGACGGCCAATATCATCGCGGCCATGTTGGGCGTAACAGGATCGTCGCCAGTAATAGTGACTTCTGCGGTCCTTACTTCAATCAAGGTCAGTACCACTGGTGCTCCTTTTACCGCGCCAGCGGGACAAGTTCAGTACATGGCAACTGGCACCTATAGCGATGGGTCGACCCAGAATCTCACGACGGCAGTAACCTGGATTAGCTCCAATCCGGCGGTAGCCACGATCACTCAAAACGGGCTTGCGACTGGGCAGGGCGCAGGTTCAACAACGATCACAGCGACACAGGACAGCGTTGTAGGCACAACTGAGTTGGCCGTTACTGCCTCGAAGTTGGTCTCGGTGTCGGTCACATCTCCCAATTCATCTTCAAAGCTCGCGTCCCAGACTTCGGTTCAATTGAAAGCGACGGGAACCTTCGAAGACGGAACGACACAAGACCTTACTGACTCGGCCACCTGGACGTCGAGCGACGCAACGGTCGCAACCGTGTCAAGCACCAACGGCGTGGTGCGTGGGGTGGCCCCCGGTACCGCGACAATCCGAGCTGTCTTTGGATCCGTCCCTGCCGGGACCATCAACCTGACCGTTACCAACGCCACACTCGCTACGCTGGCTGTTACTCCACCCAGCGTTTCGATCACGCTCGGAAAGAGTCAGCAGTTCACGGCGACAGGCTTGTTCAACGACGGCAGCACCCAGGTACTGACGACGTTCGCGGATTGGAGCTCCAGCAACGCAGGCGTTGCCGTTGTAAGCAATTTCGGTCTCGCAACTTCCTCGGGGAAAGGAACCACAACCATAAAAGCCAACTACGCCCAGGGAAGCACAACATCCAGTGGTACTGCGACATTGACCGTTAACTGATCAAAAAACGTCGTGAATGTTGAAGCCCGAAGTCGAACACTTCGGGCCTTTCTTTTATCGATAAACGTTGAGGTGTTGGCGATGTGCCCTCATCGAGGCACCTTTCACACAATCACTTGCATCTATTTACCAGACATCTGAACCGGTAACCGTCCAGTAAATGCCAAGCGGTGGGTTTTGGCGCAAAAAAGGAATGGTCTGGTAATCTAAAAACTGGTTCCCGCGCGTGTGTCTAGCCTAAACAAGGCGTGTGCCTGGCAGTAGGGCTGGGGCAGAGCTGCACTGCAAATGACGCAACAAGCCGCAAAAATTCTGGAACTCTTCGCACTTGTTGGGACGATCTCGTGTCTCGTGTATTACGGCATTTGCCTTTGGAGCGCAATCCGCTTTCTGATCGATCGTCGTACGCGATCTGGGCGGTCGTTTCATCCGCCGGTCAGCATTTTGAAGCCTTTGAAGGGCATTGATCCGGAAATCTATCAGAGTTTTCGCAGCCATTGCGAGCAAGACTATCCGGATTACGAGATCATTTTTGGCGTGAGCGATTTGAAGGATCCGGCCGTTGAGTCGGTTCACAGACTTCAACGCGAGTTTCCTTCGCGGTGCATTCAGCTAGTGGTGTGCAAGCAAAATCTGGGCACAAATACCAAGATTAGCAACCTCGCCCAGATGATGTCGGCCTCTCGTTACGGTCATTTAGTTGTGAACGATAGCGATATTCGTGTCGAACGAGATTATCTATCTCGCGTCGTGGCGCCGCTCTGCAGTCCAGACGTCGGAATGGTTACGTGCCTTTACCGCGGGATACCAGAAAAATCTCTTGGGTCACGCCTGGAATCCATCGGGATCAGTTCGGACTTTGCAGCTGCCGTATTGACCGCTCGGCAGATCGAAGGCGGCGTTCATTTTGGACTGGGATCGACGCTGGCATTTCGCCGCGCAGAGCTGGTTGCAATCGGAGGGTTCGAGTCAGTTGTTGAATATCTGGCAGACGATTACGAGATTGCGAACCGCATCGCTGCTTTGGGCCGAACGGTAGTGCTTTCCGAAGTCGTCGTCGACACATTTCTGCCGGCTTATTCGTTGCGCGAGTTTTACGATCACCAGTTGCGTTGGGCGCGCAGCGTTCGTGACTCGCGACGTTGGGGATATTTGGGCGTTGTTCTGACGTTCGGATTGCCATGGGCCTTTCTTTCGTTGTGCGCTGCCCGCGGCGCCCTTTGGGGTTGGGAACTGCTAGCGCTGGCCGTTATGTTTCGATTTCTCGTTGCGTTTGTTGCAGGCGTATTGGTGCTCGGAGATCGAAATTTGATTCGGCTGGCTTGGCTTATTCCTCTTCGGGATTTCGCGGCGCTGCTGGTTTGGATCGGGAGTTTTACCGGTCATACCGTGAGTTGGCGAGGGGAATACTTCGAATTGAAAGATGGCAGGCTTGCCAGAATCTAATAAGTCGTAAGCGTGGAAGGAAATCGAACAATGGCTCGCATCCTTGGCGACGGCTGCATAACGAGGTTGATTTCAAATGCGTAAGGTCTTAGTTACTGGAGGCGCGGGTTTCATTGGTAGCCATCTCTGCGAAGCGCTCTTGAAACGCGGTGACGAAGTATTTGTTCTGGACGACTTCTCCACTGGACGGCTCGACAATCTCGCGCAATCACAGGATCACGATCGCCTTCACATTGCGATTGGCTCAGTTCTTGATCTTGCGCGCCTGGAACCGTTGGTCCGCAATGCAGACATCGTGTTTCATCTGGCGGCAGTAGTTGGGGTGAAGAAGATCATCGACTCCCCGGTAGACACAATCGAGACCAATGTGCTCGGAAGTCACAATGTTCTTTCACTGGCCGCGCGTTTTCGCAAGCTTTCTTTTGTGGCATCGACGTCGGAGGTATATGGCAAAAGCGCAAAACATCCTTTTTCGGAAGACGATGACGTTGTTTACGGACCAACCACAAAGAGCCGCTGGGGCTACGCATGCTCAAAAGCGATTGATGAATTTCTAGCCCTTGCGAACCACGAGTCCCACGGGCTTCCAGTGGTTGTCGCGCGCTTTTTCAATACGACTGGCCCCCGTCAAACAGGCCGATACGGGATGGTCTTGCCACGGTTCGTCAATCAGGCTTTACGCGGGGAACCAATTACAGTTTTTGGGACAGGACTGCAAAGGCGCTGCTTTGCGGATGTTCGCGACGTTGTACGCGGAGCGCTGGGCCTGATCGAAGATCCCAGGGCTGTCGGCAACGTATTCAACATCGGCAATCCAGAAGAAGTTTCCATCTACCAACTTGCAGTGATGGTGAAGGAGATGACAGATAGCGATTCCGAGATTCGTCTCATTCCATATGACCAGGCCTACCAGCACGGTTTCGAGGATATGGACCGACGGGTGCCGAACATCTCCAAGATTGCACAACTCACGGGTTTCAAGCCGAAGTATCAATTGCGGGAAATCGTGAATCAGGTGATTGCAAGTCGCCGCGCGGAGCTGGAGACGGTTTCTGGAGTGCCGGTTACAGCTGTTCTCCAACCGCACTCTCTGCGGGCCGGTGCTGGGGACTGATTCGGCCGCCGCGTCCGAATCGATAGTTTTCGCCGCGCCAGCGAAACGTGCGACTGGTGAAGCTCGCAGTCCAAGTCAAAAAGCCCGAAAGATCACGTAGAGGATAGAGCCAACAGAATCTCACCGCGTTCTTGTCGTGCAATACTCCTCTGCCGACTGCGAGGCACTGGACGATTCGATTGACAACGGAAGCCGCAAGCAAGCTGTAGCCAAGAACTGGAAGGCCTGCTCCTAAGCCTGCCGCCAACCCCAATAAGCCAAAAGGCATGGCATAGGTTAACCCCGTGCCGATGTGCCCGAGAGGCCGCGAGTATCGGGTACTCTTCATCCAACGCAATTGGTCTCCGAAACTTTCACTCAAGGTGCGGGGCATCAGTACATGCCCAACGCCGGGTTGAGCCAGGGTGACGTCATATCCTGCTTTCCACACTTCGTGGCCTAAAACAAAATCGTCGGAGTAGTAATCCGCGGTAGAAGCAATTCCACCGATTTTTTGCAAAGCATCGCGCCTGACCGCCATCACCGCGCCCAACGCAAACCGCATGCCTTCAAGCATGTCGGCTACCAAAACCCCGGATGGCAACTCCACCGACATCCCCAGCGCTTCCAATCGTGACCAGAAATCGCCCGCTGGAATGCCGCGATAGAGACAGGTTACGAGGCCGGTTCGCGACTTCAACAGTGGTGGAATAACCTGACGAAGAAAAGTCGGGCCCACTAGAACATCGCTGTCACTGATGACAAGAAACGAATTCGGAGTTTCACGAATCATTATATCGAGCGAATAAACTTTCGCATTCGGCCAGGTAGGCGGTCCTGACAGAACGACTTTGCTCGATACATGAGGATACTTTCGGCGCACTTCCTGCGCGACCTGCAATGCTGCATTTTCGTTGTCCCTCGCCCCGATCAAAATTTCAAAATTCGGGTAATCTTGCTGGAAAAAGCTTTCAAGATTTTCGAATAGCCGCGGCTCCATCCCGTGTACTGGCTTCAATAACGTCACCGCGGGCAGCGACGCGAGATCAACTGGAATGGACGACTCTGATGCTTGTCTTTCGCGCCGGTAACGAACGACCGCAACCAGCACCAATGCGAGAAAGATAGTGGAGCTCACGGAACCGATGGCCGCAACGGTCAGCAAGAGTTTCCACACCAAACTGGTCACCATCAGGCTGGGCTGTGCGACTGGCATCGGATTCACATGGACACGTCAGAAACTAACTGTCTGTCAGCGACGATTCGTCAGAATGGATTTCCCGCCATTTTCCGCTAGTACAAAATATTCACGGCCTTCAAGGGGCTTAGGTTTTTCCTGGTCGGTCCAAAGATAGACACGTTGCGGACCATTCCACAGCTCAGCGAAGGAAGATGGCGTTTCGAACACTCGAGGTGCATCGGGGAATTTGGATCCATACCAAAGATTGCCCGTGGGCTCATGCAGAACACGTATCGGTTGGCCAGTGTAGAAGTTCAACGTGGATGCGTTTTCGTATTCCCCGTCGACCACGATGACATCCCCGGGTTCGTAACTGCGGTGAATTGCGTCGGCCAAATTCTTGGATGACAAGATCGGCGAAAACGTAACAAACGCCGAATGTACGCAGGTCAAGACGATGACCATCATCAGCGCCAAGGCCAAGTTCCCGGCTGCAGCCCGGTTGCGTCGCCGGAAATGCCAGTTGAGGGCTGTACCTGCAAGGAATGCGAACGAGAAGCCGAAAAGGGGGAGTCGAAACGCTCCCATCGCTTGTGGCGTAAGGTCTAAGACGTGACCGAACGACAGCGCGTAACTGTCCGGATTCTTTCGCAGCAAGTCAGCTAGGTCGGCGCCCGCTGCAGGAGTTTTCGCAAAAGCCAGAAGCGCAGATCCAACTGCGGACACGAGTACCCCAATCGCAAGGAGTACCAGCGATGAGGTCCGCCCTGCTTTCCGTTCGCCACTCTCGGGAGCTGACGACGTTTCCCGTTGTAGCCATCCGCCAACGAGGAGCGCCATCCCTGGTAGTCCGGGTATCGTGTAATATTCCTGGCGCGTTGAGAAGCTGAAGAACACTACGATGATGAGTGCCCATAACAGAAACACTAGGTTCGCCCGTTGACGACTCGTCAAGCCGCCGCGCAATTCCTTCCAACGTGCCGGCACATCCTTGATCGCCTGCGGCAGAAACGCACTCCATGGAACCAGCCACAAAATCAAGAGCGCCCAAAACAAGAGCAGCGGCACGGTGTCGTAATCGCGGGGAACGCGCTTGTTTAAATATCTCAAGAAGTGCTCGTTAACGAAGTAGAACCAGAGAAAGCCGCGCACCTCGCCCTGGCTGGGTGTTCGCAGCGCGGCCAGCACATGCCACGGCATAGCAACTATCAGAAACACGAGCGTGCTTGATATCAATTTCAGCTTTAGCAGGTGCCGCAGGTTGCCAGTCAGCAACAGATAAAGCCCGACAACACCCAATGGGAAGATCAGCCCGATCAAGCCTTTGGTCAAAACATTGAGTGCACATGTAATCGCGAATCCCCAGCAGACCCACCGCGATGGCTGCTTTTCCTCCAGCGATTTGAGGAAGCAGAGAAATCCGAGAGTGAGCCATAGCGCAACCAAGACCTCGGGAATCAGAAAACGCGTAAACAGGAACGGTCCGATCGAGGTCGCCAGGGCCAGAGCAGCATACAGTCCGCCGATGCCTCCGAACGAGAAAGCTCCCAGGCTATAGGTCGCGAGCAGCATAGCCAAGACCCCGAGCATTAGAGGCAGTCGGGTTGACCAATCGCTAACGCCAAACATTTTGTAGCTCAGCGCCACGCTCCAATACATTAGCGGCGCTTTCTCGAGGTAACGGATTCCGTTGGCGTGAAGGGTAACCCAATCGTGTCTCAAAACCATCTCTCTCGCGGCTTCTGCGTGAACCGAATCAGCGTCGTCCAACAATGGCGGGGTGAAAATACTCGTGAAGTAGATCGCTAGCCAAAACATAACAATGAGGACGATCGCCTTCGTGTGACTCGTTGAGGGACCAATGGCCAGTGTGGAATCGAGGGCTTGAGGTATGGCGGTGAGCGCTCCGGGCGCCGAGGCAGAATTCATGCGGAAAACCACGTACATTATAGCGTTTGGAATGCTGCAGACGTTACGATTGCGGGTTCGAACCAGGAAAAGTCTTCCGAGGTGAGGGATGAAAGTGCTTGTCACGGGTGGCGCCGGATACATCGGCAGTCACGCCGCAAGGCTATTGCGCGACCACGGTCACGAAATCCTCGTGTATGACAATCTTTCGACCGGGCATCGCCGCCTTGTTAAAGGATTTGAACTTATCGAAGCAGACCTCCTGAATCAATCGGTCCTCACATCCGCACTTCGAATGGTCGACGCAGTTATGCACTTTGCTGCGAACGCGTATGTGGGGGAATCGGTTCAGAATCCACGCAAATATTTCCGAAACAACGTTGAAGGCGGGCTCTCGCTCTTGAATGCTTGTCTCGACGCAAAGGTGAACAAGATCGTGTTCTCGTCGACCTGTGCCGTATATGGCGAGCCGTCTACGATTCCCATCGCGGAAAATTCTCCTCGCCAACCTGCGAATCCCTATGGTGTAACGAAACTGATGTTCGAATACGCGCTCGAGTCCTACGCATCAGCCTATGGCCTACGGTTCGCGGCTCTCAGATATTTCAACGCCGCCGGGGCAGATGAATCGGGAGAGATCGGAGAACTTCACGACCCCGAAACCCATCTGATCCCGCTCGCCCTCCAGGTAGCGGCTGGAGAGAAGCAGGCTCTGGAGATTTTTGGGACGGACTACCCTACCTCAGACGGTACCTGTGTTCGTGACTATATACATGTGTCTGACCTTGCCGATGCCCATGTCCTTGCTCTCGAGTATCTCGGGCGGCAAGACAGCTCTCTATTCGTGAATTTGGGCACAGGCGCAGGACATTCCATACACCAGGTCATTGAGACCATCGAAAAAGTAACCGGTCGCAAAGTTTCGACTCGAATTGCCTCACGGCGGGCGGGCGACCCACCCCGATTGGTAGCGGACCCGCGCCAGGCGCAAGCTATCTTGGGATGGAAAGCCACACGAAGTTTGTCAGACATTGTTTCAACAGCTTGGAAATGGATGCAAATGAACCACTAATGACGACGCACGACCTTGTGACGCTTGTCACAAT
>Ga0268265_10002205_pt1 | contig 15020 bp, 11 predicted proteins | sample KBSSwiS52_FD_190355 | JGI IMG/M metagenome (GOLD analysis project Ga0268265, IMG submission 190355) | Switchgrass rhizosphere microbial communities from Kellogg Biological Station, Michigan, USA - KBS Switchgrass S5-2 (SPAdes) (version 2) | ecosystem: Host-associated > Plants > Roots >... | reverse complement strand
ACCGCCATCGCCGACGAGCATATCAAATCAACGCAACTGCTGCCGAAGTTCACGCTGACCCGTCACTGGTCGCCGAACTTCATGACCTACGGATCGATCTCCAAGGGGTATCGCGGGGGCGGCTTCAACGGCCCGACCGCGCCGTTCCGCACCTACAAGGGCGACTCGGTGTGGACTTATGAGCTCGGCTCCAAATATTCGATGGGCCGGCGTTTCTCGATGGCTGGAGCCCTGTTCTACAACGACTACAAGGACTTCATCGGACTCAACCAGTTCGTGCTCGGCACGACCGGCAGCCCGGTGACCGTCGACCTGAATACCGGCGACGTGAAGAGCTATGGCGCCGAACTCGAATTCACCTACCGGCCGACGCCGCACTGGACCATCACCGGCGGCGGCAGCTACGTCCACGCGCGCATTTCGAACTTTGCCGGCCTGCAGGAAGCGACCGGCAACCCGGCAGCCCAGCTCGGCTCGAAGCGCCTGCCGTTCCAGCCCGACTTCACCGGCAATATCAACAGCGACTATGTGGTTCCGGTCGGGACCGGCAACCTGACGTTCACGGCCGGCGTCGTCGCCAAGGGCAGCCGGGTCGGCGCGAGCCTCAACCCGCTCACCGGCTCGGTGCTCAAGGGCTATGCGCTGGTCAACGGCGCGCTGACCTACTCGGTCGGCGGCCTCGAAGTCGGCGCTTTCGTGAACAATCTGTTCAACACGAAGTATATGGAATCGTTCATCGAGCGGACGACGCTGGCCAATGTGTTCGGGCCGTTCACCGACCCGACAACGGGCCAACCGCTGGCGAGCGACCTCGGTATTGTCGGTGAACGTCGCCGGGTTGGCGTCCGCGCTCGCTACAAGTTCTGATCATGGACGGGCCGGCAGCCAGCGGGCGCGTGCTGCCGCCCGAATTTCTCGACCGAATGCAGGCAGTCTTCGGCGACCGCCTGCAGTTGGGCGACGCAATCCGCCTCGAGCATGGCCGGAGCGAAACGCATTTCGCGCCGATGCCGCCCGACGCGGTGGTGTTTGCCCGCTCCACCGCGGAGGTGGTTGCGGCGGTTAAGCTGTGCGGCGAATTCGGCATCCCGCTGGTGCCTTACGGCGCAGGAACGTCGGTCGAGGGCAACGCCCTCGCCCCGGCGGGCGGGGTATCGCTCGACCTGTCGCAAATGACCGAGATCCTGACAGTCAACCAGGAAGACTTCGACTGCACGGTCCAGGCCGGCGTCCGCCGCGAGCAATTGAACGAGCATCTGCGTGATCAGGGATTGTTCTTCCCGATCGATCCCGGCGCCAACGCGACCATCGGCGGGATGGCATCGACCCGCGCTTCGGGGACCAACGCGGTCCGTTACGGCACCATGCGCGAAGCGGTGCTGGCACTGACGGTCGTGACCGCCGACGGCCGCGTCATCCGGACCAGCCGGCGCGCGCGCAAATCCTCTGCCGGCTATGACCTGACCCGCCTGTTCGTCGGGTCCGAAGGGACCCTCGGCATCATCGTCGACGTTACGCTGCGCCTGCACGCGATCCCGGAAGCGATCTCCGCCGCGACCTGCAGCTTCGCGACGATCGACGGCGCGGTCGATACGGTTGTCCAGTCGATCCAGCTTGGCATTCCATTGGCGCGGGTCGAGATCCTGGACGACATGCAGATCCGCGCGGTCAATCGCTGGTCGAAGCTCGACTTGCCGGAGCTGACCACCTTGTTCTTCGAATTCCACGGCTCGGAGCGCTACGTCGCGGAGCAGGTCGAAACGGTGAAAGCCCTTGCCGAAGCGAACGGCGGCGGCGAATTTCGCTGGGCCGAGCGCACCGAGGACCGCAATGCGCTGTGGAAAGCACGGCACGAGGCTTATTACGCCGCGGTCAACCTGCGCCCCGGCGCGATCGGCTGGGCGACCGACGTGTGCGTCCCGATCAGCCGATTGGCCCAGTGCATCGCGGAGACGAAGACCGATCTCGACGCCTCGAGCATGCCGGCGACGATCCTCGGGCACGTCGGCGACGGGAATTTCCACGTGGTCTTTTCGATCGACCCGAATTCGCCCGGCGACCTTCCGGAGGTCGAGGCGATCAACGCGCGGCTGGTCCGACGGGCGCTCGAGATGGATGGCACGTGCACCGGCGAGCATGGCATCGGCCTTGGCAAGCAACAGTGGCTGGTCGAAGAGCTGGGCGAGGCCGTCGACCTGATGCGCTCGGTCAAGCGTGCACTTGATCCGGCCGGACTGCTCAATCCAGGGAAGATTTTCGCATGAGCGCCGTGGATACCGCATTGCCGATCGTCGATGACGCGCCGGCCCCGACGCTCGGCCACTCGATCTGGCTGCTGCTGCTCGTCAGCTCGTCGATGCTGATCGGGTTCACCATGATGCAGAGCTTCGGGATCATGGCCCAGTCGGCCAAGGTCGAGATGCATCTGTCGGACGAAGCGCTGGCCGTCGTCCAAGGTGTGTCGGCAGCGATTCCCTTGCTTTTGCTGTCGATCCCGATCGGCATGTGGGTCGACCGCCGCAACCGGGTTCGCATCCTGCAGATCATGGCGGTGGCGTGGACCCTGGGCACCTTCCTGACTGCCGCCGCGCCTTCGACCGCGACCCTGTTCTTCGGCCGCATGTTGACCGCGATCGGCACGACGGGCGGCCTGACAACCGTGCTCTCGCTCGCATCGGATTATTGCCGACCCGATCAGCGCGGCCGAGGGCTGCTGTTCCCGAATATCGCCAAGGCGGTCGGCATCGCCGCGGGGTTCGCGGTTGCCGGGTTGCTGCTCGGCGCTGTTAGTTCGCGCCAACTGCCATCGCTGTTCGGTTCGACGCCGTGGCGTAGCGCGCAATGGATGCTCGGCGTGGGCAGCGCGATTCTCGTCCTGCCGCTCTTATTGCTGCGGGAGCCGGCCCGTCACGAAGTCGAAGCAGGGCCGTCGGCGCCGTTCAAGGTGCTGTGGGCGGAGGTCAAGGCGCGGCGCGGCTGGATCATCCCGATGTTCGTTGGCCAGACCAGCGTGGTCATGGCCGACGCAGCGGCGGCGATCTGGGTTTCGCCGGTCCTTGAGCGGAATTACCATCTCCAGCCCGGCGATTTCGCCGGTTGGCTGGGTGCGCTGGTCCTCGTCACCGGGATTGTCGGCGCGATCATTGGCGGCATCGTCGCCGATCTCGGACAGAAGTCGAAGGTCCGCGGCGGCCTGTTGATCGGGGGCGTTGTCGCCGCCGCAGTCGGCATCCCCAGCGCATTGTTCCCGATCATGCCTGGCGTCGCCGGGTTCGCAGTGGCGATCGGCGCGCTGATGCTGGCGGGCAATGTCACCGGGCTGATCGCGTCGGTGGCGCTGACCGTTTGGCTGCCGAACGAGCTTCGCGGCCTGTGCATCGGCGGTTTCATCGCCATTGCCGGATTGATTGGCTTCGGCCTTGCGCCGTCGCTCGTGACTCTGGTCAGCCATTTACTGGGCGGCGAAGCGCACCTGGCACCCGCGCTGGCAATTGTCGGTGTCGCTGTCAGCGCCGTCTCGGTGGTCGGGTTCGCGGCGGCGATGCGCTGTGCGCCGACCGCGACGCACCAACCTATCGGACAGGTCTAGACAAGCTTTCCGATAGGTTGTAATGCCCGATTCGTGGGAGCGAGAGGGGCATACGCGATGGCATCTTCAGCGGAGATGGGGGCAATTGAGGTCTCGCCGGAGATGCTGACTTTGTGGGGTGTCGGCGGTGTGGGGAGGCACCGCTGGCCCCCACGGACTGTCGCCTTCCTTCTCGACGACCAGTGCGCCGTCACCTTCCTCGCGCGGGCAACCCTCACCGCAATCAGCACGGTCGACCTTGCCAATCGGATCATCCTGCTGGTCGACCGCAGGGCCTGTGAGCGGTTGCTCGATGGCCCGTTGGGCTTTGACGATGGCGCGACCTACCGCGTTCCCGCCCAGGTGCGGGCCATCGCTTTGGCGTTGCGGGACTGCGCCATGATTCCGGCGGCGGCCGAGCCCTATCGCCTGGCAAAGAGCATTGAATTGCTCTGTGAGATCCTGGGTGCGGCAACGGACGGGCAGATGCTGCCGGAAGCCAGCGAAGTGATGTCCTTTGCCGACAGCCAGAGGATCGCCGCGGCGCGCCGCCTGATCGACGAAAACTGGCAGGAGCCATTGACCCTGTCGCATATCGCGCGACGTTGCGGCCTCAACCGCAGCAAGTTGTCGCGCGGGTTTCGCGCGCTTTATCGCTGTACCGTAAGCGAAGCGCTGACCGATCGCCGGCTCAGCGAGGCGCGCCGCGAGCTGATCGCGACGGACCTGCCAGTCGGCCTGATCGGCTATCGCAGCGGCTATCAGAACAACGCCAGCTTCAGCCGTGCGTTCAGCCGCCATTTCGGCGTTGCACCGAGCGATTTTCGAATGCAGGCGCTGGCCGCGTAATGGCGACGCTCGCGCAAGAAGAAGGCAAATCGCTGGTCGCCCAGGCGATGGACGCGGTGAAGGCCTACATTCGCGAACAGGCGATGCACGTCGGCGACACCTTGCCCGGCGAAGGATATTTCGCCGAGCAACTGGGGGTCAGCCGCGCGGTCATGCGCGAAGCCTTTGGCGGGCTTGCGGCGCTCAAGCTGATCGATGTCGCGAACGGCCGCCGGGCGAAAGTCGGCGCGCTCGACGGCTCGGTGATTGCGGCGTCGCTCGACCACGCGTTGTCGACCGACCAGATCAAGGTCGCCGACATCTGGGACGTGCGCCGGACGATCGAAATGCGCACGGCCGCGCTCGCCGCGCGCAATGCCACCAGCCAGCAAGCCGCGCGGATCGTCGCGCTGGCCGAGGCGATGGGCCAGGACGACCAGCCGCACGGGCAGACCACCGAAGATGACATCGACTTTCATCTCGCCATCGCCGAGGCGAGCGGCAACGCTTTGTTCAACCAGATCGTGATGTCGTTCGTGCCGCTGATGCGGGTCGCGGTGCCGCAGGCGTGGCAGACCCGCCGGACGGCGGACGAGAAAACCGACATCCTCGCGCGCCACAAGCGGCTCGCCTGGGCGATCGCCAATCGCGACGCGAACGAAGCCGAGCTCGCCATGGCCGCTCACTTCGACGAAGCCATCGGGGCGCTGCTCCGTTAGCTCGCAGCGCCCTCTGGGTGTCGGCGCGGCAGGAATGGAGGCCCGAGCCGGAATCGAACCGGCGTGCAAGGATTTGCAGTCCTCTGCGTAACCACTCCGCCATCGGGCCGGGAGAGCGTGGAGCGCCTTTGTCGCGACCATCGCCCCGCGGTCAAGTGCGAACTGCCGCACATTCAGTCGAAAAGGCCACACTGAGGCGCCATTGTTCGTCTTTCGATCAACGACGGTTGGCGGTTCGGCAACCGGTCGATAAGAGCAGCACTTGAACTTCAAGTGTATTAGCGGCATAGAACAGTCATGACCGTCCAGACCCAGATTCCGGATTTCGCCGCCGCCCGGGCAGCGATGATCGACAGCCAGTTGCGCCCCCAGGGTGTCACCGACCCCATGGTCCTCGACGCCATGGCTGCGGTGATGCGCGAGCGCTACCTGCCCGACGGCACGCGGCCGCTGGCCTATGTCGACCGCGGCGTCGGGATCGGCGACGGCCGCTTCCTCTCGCCGCCGGCGGTCGTCGGCAAGTTGCTCAACCAGATGCAGCCCCGCGCGGGCCAGCGCGCGCTCGTGGTCGGGGCCGGCACTGGTTACTCCAGCGCCATCCTCGCCCACATCGGGCTCGACGTGGTCGCGCTCGAAAGCTCGGCCGTGCTCGCCGCGCGGGCCCGCGAGCTTGGCGTGGAGACGGTCGAAGGACCGCTCGCCGCGGGCTGGACCAAGGGCGCGCCTTACGATTTGATCCTCATCGACGGGGCGGTCGAGCACATTCCCGACGCGATTGTCGGCCAGCTGGCCGATGGCGGGCGGCTCGGCACCGCCCTTATCGAACGGGAGGTTGCGCGTCTCATCGTAGGCCGCAAGGTTGCCGGCGCTTTTGGCTATCTTACATTGGGCGATGCTGGCACACCGGCGCTGCCCGGTTTCAGTCGGCCAACATCGTTTACTTTCTAGGGGGCAGTGGTGCTTCGTAAGCTTTTCACCGGATCATTGCTGGCCGGGCTCCTGGTCGGCACGGCATCGGCCGACACGCTGCGCGACGCCTTGGTGTCCGCCTATCAATTCAACCCGACGCTGACCGCTCAGCGGGAATCGCTGAAGGCGACCGACGCAACCGTCGGCATCGCCCGCGCGCAGGGCAGGCCCCAGGTCAGCGCCGACGTCGGCCTCAACCGCGACCTGACGCGCAGCGGCATCCTCGACACCGGCGGCAGCCGCGGCCCGACGCTTTCGACGTCGGTCGATTTGAGCGTGCCGTTGTTCAACGGCGGCGCCATCCGCAATTCGATCCAGGCCTCGAAGGCCCGGGTCGAGGCCGGCCGCGCGAACTTGCGCGGGGTCGAAGGCGACGTCTTCACCCAGTCCGTCGCGGCCTACATGGACGTGATCCGCGACCGTGCGGTGGTCGAGCTCAACCAGAACAACGTCCGGGTCCTCCAGACCAACCTCGAGGCGACCCGCGACCGGTTCGAAATCGGTGACGTGACCCGCACCGACGTCGCCCAGTCGGAGGCCCGGCTCCAGCTTGGCCGCTCGCAGCTCGCGGTATCGCAGGGGCAATTGGAGGGCAGCGAGGCCAATTATCGCGCGATCATCGGCCATGCGCCGGGCACGCTCGCGCCGCCACCGCCGCTGCCGCCGCTGCCGGCCACGGCGGACGAAGCGGTGCGCATCTCGCTCTACGACAACCCCGACATTATCTCGGTCGTGCGCGCCGCCGCCGCCGCCGGCTATGACGTCGGCGTCGCCATGGCCGGCCGCCTGCCATCCATCGCCGGCGTCCTTAGCGGCACCCACGTCGAGGTGCTCGGCGACCGCGCGGGTGGCAACGTTCCAAATTCGGGGACGACGACCCAAATCGGCCTTCAGGCGCGCATGCCGATCTATCAGGGCGGTTTGCCCGGTGCGCGCATCAGCCAGGCCCGGGCGCTCGAAGGCCAGGCGCTCGAACAAGTCGTCGGGACCGAGCGCAACGTCGTGTCGCAGACCCGCTCGGCCTTCGCGGCCTATGATGCCGACCAGAAAGCGATCGCGGCGAACACCATCGCGGTCCAGGCCAATGAGCTGGCGCTGGAAGGCACCCGCGCCGAGCAATCGGTCGGCACCCGCAATGTCCTCGACGTCCTCAACGCCGAACAGGAGCTGCTTCAATCGCAGGTCTCGCTCGTCACCGCCAAGCGCGACGCCTACGTCGCCGGCTTCTCGTTGCTCAACGCCATGGGCCAGGCGGAAGCGGCCAAGCTCGGTCTCGACGGCGGTCCGCTCTACGATCCGCTCGGAAATTACCGCCGCGTCGCCAACAACTGGAACGACTGGATGAATACGCCCCGGCATGCGCCCGTTGCAACGCGGACCGTGTCGCCGCCGGAAATGCCGGCCAACCCGGCGGTCGGCCCGCCGCTGGTGCCGGCCCGCGTCGACAGCAGCCCCGCGGTCGTCGCGCCAGCAGTCACGCCGACCAATGCGGTCACCGGTGCAGGGGTGACTCAGCCGCAGCAATAAGCGATATCGCGCCGCCATGGCGTCTCGCGAACCCTCGATGGAAGATATCCTCGCGTCGATCAAAAAGGTGATCGCCGAGGAGAAGGAGCAGCGCACGGTCGAACCGTCGGCGGATGCGCTGGAAGATGCGCCGCTGCCGGAAGAGACGGCCGAGGGTGACGACGCCGACATTCTCGAACTGAACGAACCCCTGGCGCCGCCGATCGACCTCGGCCCGCCGCTGCTCGACGAGGGTGTCGCCGGGCACAGTCGCGGCGCGCTCGAGGAACTGCAGACCATCGCTGCGACGGTCCCGCCGGTGGCGCAGGTCAACCCGCTCGAGGACATGGTCCGCGAGATGTTGAAACCGATGCTCAAGCAATGGCTCGACGATCATTTGCCGCAAATGGTGGACGAACACGTCAAGCGCGAAATCACGCGGATCACGGGGCGCCCGCTGTAACGTCATCCTGACGGAAGTCAGGATCCATGAACTCAAGCGCTCGTGATCATGGATCCCGGATCAAGTCCGGGATGACGAAATGTTGATACGGCAGATTGCGCTCGCTACGCCTGCGGCATGACCCGCACCTCGCTCCTCTTCGCCGTGGCATCCGCCGCGCTCGCCGCCAGCCCCGCCCTCGCTCGCCCGATGACCGCGACCGACATGCACATGATGCATCGCCTCGGCGCGCCGGAGGTCTCGCCCGACGGCAAATATGCGGCGTTCACCATCTCGAACACCGATCTCGAGAAGAACAAGCGGATCAACACGCTCTACATGCTCGACCTGACGAAGGCCGGTGCAGCGCCACAGCCCGTCGCCGGAGCTGAGAAGGGCCATGACGCGACCTTTGGCCCGGACGGCGCCCTGTGGTTCCTGATGGCAGTTGACGACCAGGACCAGCTGTTCCGAATGCCAATGGGCGGCGCGCCCGCGGCAGTGAGCGCGTTCCAGGGGGATATTGGCGGCTTCAAGGTGGCGCCGTCAGGCGACCGGGTCGTCATCTTCGCCGACCGCGACCTGCGTTGCGCCGACCTCAACTGCGCCGGCCTTCCGGAAGCGCCGAAGACCGGCAGCGCGCGCATCTATGACAAATTGTTCGTGCGTCACTGGGACACCTGGGCGACGCCCGGCGTCCGCTCGCGCCTCTTTGGCTACACGCTCGCGGACGGCAAGCTGACCGGCGGACAAGTGCTGACCGGAAACCTTGAAGGCGACACGCCGTCGAAGCCGATGGGAGGCGGCGAGGAGCTGAATTTCTCGCCCGACGGCAGGACCGTCTATTTCGCCCTGCGCGAAGCCGGCCGGACCGAAGAGCTCTCGACCAACCTCGACATCTTCTCCGCGCCCAGCGACGGCAGCGCGCCGCCGACCAACTTGACTGATGCCAATGACGGCATGGACAATCTCCCCACCGTCTCGCCCGACGGACGCTACCTCGCTTATTTCGCCATGGCTCGCCCGACGTACGAGGCGGACCGGCAGGTGCTGACCGTGCGCGACCTGACAACCGGCCAGACCCGCGCGCTGACGCAAGGCTGGGATCGCTCGGTCGACTCGATCGAATGGGCGAAGGACGGCAGGAGCCTGCTGGTCACCGCCGGCGACACGCTGGAAGAACCGGTGTTCCGGATCGATGCGCGTACCGGCGCGGTCACGCGCCTGACCCGCGATGGCCATTACGGCAACGTCCACGCGCTCCGCGGCGGCGGGTCGATCGCCACCATGAACAGCGTGATGGCCCCCGACGACCTGTTCCGCCTCGACGCCAAGGGCAAGGTCACCCGCCTCACCGACGTCAACCACGACCTCCTCGCCGAGATGGACCCGGTGCTGTTCGACAAGTTCAGTTTCACCGGCGCCAACAACGACATTGTCTGGGGCTGGAAGCTCGCGCCGACCCGCGTGTCGACCAGGCTGCCGATTGTCTTCCTCGTTCACGGCGGGCCGCAGGGCAGCTTCTCCAACAGCTGGTCATACCGCTGGAATCCCCGCGTCTTCACCGGTCCCGGCTACGCCGCGGTCAGCGTCGATTTCCACGGCAGCACCGGCTACGGCCAGGCCTTCACCGACGCGATCCACCAGAATTGGGGCGGCTGGCCGCTCGAGGATTTGCAGAAGGGCCTCGCCTACGCCGTCGCGCACGACCCGCAGCTCGACGGCGCCAACGCCTGCGCGCTCGGCGGCTCCTACGGCGGCTACATGATGAACTGGATCGAGGGGAATTGGCCCGACCGGTTCAAGTGCGTCGTCCAGCATGACGGCGTGTTCGACGCCCGGGCCATGGCCTATGAGACCGAGGAATTGTGGTTCGACGAATGGGAGCACGGCCAGCACCCCTATTACGAAGCGCCGGGCGAGTATGAAAAATGGAACCCGGTCAACCACGTGACGGCGTGGAAGACGCCGCAGCTGGTGATCACGTCGGAGAATGACTTCCGCATCCCCTACACCCAGGGGATCGGCGCCTTCACCGCCCTCCAACGCCGCAACATCCCGTCGCGGCTGCTGGTGTTCCCGGATGAGAACCACTGGGTGCTGAAGCCGAAGAATTCGATCCAATGGTATGACGAGGTCTTCGGCTGGCTGAACCGCTGGCTTGGCAGCGGCGCGCCGGCGCAGGGCGAACGCGGGAAATAGCTATTCGCGCGCGGATGGATCGCTTGGCGGTCCACTGACGTTCTGCCGCTATGAACCAGCGTATTCGAATCGGCGGGGCCGTTGCCCTTGCCTTGTGCAGCGTCGCTTTTGCCGGATGTTCCGGCGGGGGTGACAACCAGCAATCCACCACGGCCAACGCCTCGGGAGTCGACCTTACGGGCAAGGCCGAGCAGCAAATTCGCGACGCAATTGCTGGCGCGCCGGTGCACGGGCTCAAGCCCACGCTGTTCCTGAAGGGCGGTGAAAGCGGCGACGCGTTGGTCCAGGCAGGCCTGAAATATGCCTCCGCTTTGGCCAATGGCTACACCGACCCGAAGCAGCTCCACGAAGTCTACACGATCCCCCGGCCGAAGATGGACGTCCGCGCCGGATTCCAGCAGGCCGTCCAGCAGGGGAATGTCGGCGAATGGTTCAACTCGCTCGCGCCGCAGACACCCGAATATAAGGCGCTCAGCCAGGCCTTCGTCCAATATGGAAAGCTCGCCCAGCAGGGCAACCAGCAGCCAATCCCCGCCGATACGCCGATCAAGCCCGGCGCCAGGGACTCGCGCATTCCGGCCATCGTCGCGGTCCTGCGCTCGGGCGGCTATGTCGCGCAGGAGCAGCAAGGCACACCCGACCCGGCGACTTACACCCCCGCGCTGGTCGCAGCGGTCAAGCAATATCAGTCGGACATGGGCACCAAGCCCGATGGCGTCCTTGGCAAGGATACGATCGGCGCGCTGAGCTGGGGACCGGCCCAGCGCGCGCGGCAGCTGGCCGTCGCGATGGAGCGGCTGCGCTGGCTCCAGCGCGATCCGCCCAAGACCCGCATCGACGTGAACACCGCCGCCTCATTCCTCGATTATTGGCGCGACGGGCAGCACGCCGACCATCGCAACGTGATCAACGGCGAGAGCGACAAGCCGACGCCGCAACTGCAGGCGCCGATCGTGCGGCTTGTCGCAAACCCGACGTGGAACATCCCCGACGGCATCGCCGCCAAGGAACTGGCGACCAAGAGCGGCAGCTGGCTGGCGAGCAACGGCTATGCGCAAAAGAACGGTAAATGGATCCAGAAGTCAGGCCCGAAGAATTCGCTCGGGCTGGTCAAGTTCGACATGGACGACGACGAAGCGATCTACCTCCATGACACCCCGGCCAAAGCGGTGTTCGCGCTACCTGATCGCCATCGCAGCCATGGCTGCGTCAGGGTCGACAACGCGGTTCAGTTCGCCACCAGCGTCGCCGAGCAGGAAGGCGTCCTCGATAAATTCCAGCTAGCGATGCAGAAGGACGATGAGGGCTTTATCAAGCTGCCCAATGCGATCCCGGTACGGCTGCTCTACCAGACGGCCTTCTGGGACGGGTCGCGCGTCCAATTCCGCGAGGACGTCTACGGCTGGGACGAGAATATCGCCAAGGCGCTCGACCTTGCGCCGGGCGAGCCGCAGAAAATCGACCAGCCCGAAAGCAGCGACGACATCGGGCCGTAGCGCAGATGCGCAGAGGGCGCCGGACCGAGACCGGCGCCCTCGCCCCCTCCCCATGGAACTCTTTAGTTGCGCATCTCGGGCAAATAAGTGTCGTCGACGGGGTCGCTGAACTTGGTGATGCGGCCGTCGAAGCGGACGCGGACGATCCCGGTCGAGCCGTGGCGCTGCTTGGCGACGACGATCTCCGCCTTGCCGGCGACATCGTCGAAGCGCTGCTTCCAGTCGCTATACTTGGCCGCTTTCTCCGGATGGGACACCGCCTCTTCCGGCGTCGGCATTTCGACCTCGACGCCCTTCACGTAATAATCCTCGCGGTAGATGAAGAGGACGATGTCGGCGTCTTGCTCGATCGAGCCCGATTCTCTCAAGTCGGACAGCTGCGGACGCTTGTCCTCGCGCTGTTCGACCTGGCGGCTGAGCTGCGACAGGCCGATCACCGGCACGTCGAGCTCCTTGGCGAGCTGCTTCAGGCCGCGGCTGATCTCCGAGATTTCCTGGACGCGGTTGTCGTTGCCCCGGCCAGTGCCCGACAGCAGTTGGAGGTAATCGACCACGATCAGCCCGATGCCCTTCTGCCGCTTGAGGCGGCGGGCGCGGGTACGGAGCGCGGCGATGGTGAGGCCCGGCGTGTCGTCGATGTACAGCGGCAAGCTCTGCAGCTCGGCCGCGGCGCGGGCGAGGTCGCGGAACTCGTGCTGGGTGATCCGCCCCGTGCGGAGATTCTCCGACGTGATGCCCGATTGCTCGGCGAGGATACGCGTCGCGAGCTGGTCGGCGGACATTTCGAGGCTGAACAGGACGGCCGGTGCCCCGGCCGATTTCTCGGGCGGTATCCCGTCTTCGGCATCGCGCAGGAAACGCTGGGCGGCGGCAACCGCCATGTTGGTGCCGAGCGCGCTCTTGCCCATGCCCGGACGACCGGCGACAATCGTCAGGTCGGATTTGTGCAGCCCGCCGATTTTGGTGTTGAGGCTGTCGAGACCGGTGGTGAAGCCCGACAGATGCCCGCCGCTGTTGAGCGCGCGCTCGGCCATTTCGAGCGCCAGCTTCGACGCCTCGCCGAAGCTCTTGGCCTTGCCCTCAGCGCCGCCTTCCTCCGCGACCTTGTAGAGTTCGGTCTCCGCTTTTTCAATCTGGGCGAGCGGGGCGACCTCCTCGCTCGTATCCAGCGCGCCTTCGACCAGGTCGCGGCCGACGCCAACAAGAGCGCGAAGCAGCGCCAGATCGTAGATTTGCGCGGCGAAATCGCGGGCGCCGATGACAGCCGCGCCGGACCCCGTCAGCTGGGCGAGATAGGCCGGCCCGCCGACCTCCTTCATCGCCTCGTCGCCCTCGAACATCGGCTTCAGGGTCACCGGGTTGGCGACGCGGTTAGCGTCGGTCATGCGGAGGATCGCTTCGAAGATGCGGCCGTGCAGCGGTTCGAAGAAATGGTCGGCGCGAAGCTTCAGCTGGACGTCCTCGACCAGCCGGTTGTCGATCATCAGGGCGCCCAGCAACGCGGCTTCCGCCTCGACGTTCTGGGGGAGGGTTTGGGTCGCGGGTTCAGACGCAGACTCGGCAATGCGGATAACTTCGGCCATGGCTTCGCTCCTACGCCGCCAAGGCCCCGCGGCAACGAGAACGAAAGTAGCACAAACATTCCCGCCTGTGGATTGTTTGTGTGCGAATCACGCAGCCGTCCACCCGAATTGCGGAATTTCGATTTCGGCCAATCCACAGAAAACATCGCGACCAAATTGAAGGGTTCCGGCCGTCCCGTTAGGCCCTCCGAATGGCGATTTTGTCCGACCGCTGGATTCGCGAGCAGGCGCAGCAGCATGCGATGATCGAGCCGTTCGTCGAGGCCCAGCGGCGCGACGGGTGCATCAGCTACGGCCTGTCGTCCTATGGCTATGACGCGCGGGTCGCCGACGACTTCAAGATTTTCACCAATGTCGACAGCGCCGTGGTCGATCCCAAGAATTTCGATTCGAACAGCTTCGTCGACCGCAAGACCGACGTGTGCATCATCCCGCCCAACAGTTTTGCCCTCGCCCGGACGGTCGAATATTTCCGCGTGCCGCGCGACGTGCTCGTCATCTGCCTCGGCAAGTCGACCTATGCGCGGTGCGGGATCATCGTGAACGTCACCCCGCTCGAGCCCGGCTGGGAGGGCCATGTGACGCTCGAATTCTCGAACACCACGCCGCTACCGGCCAAGGTCTACGCCAACGAAGGCGCGTGCCAGTTCCTTTTCTTACAGGGCAACGAGCCGTGCGAAGTCACCTACGCCGACCGCGCCGGCAAATATATGGGCCAGCGCGGAGTGACGTTGCCGAAGCTTTAGTTCGTCATCCCGGACTTGATCCGGGATCCATGAACACTGCCCCTGTTCAATTTCCCGCGCCGTGTTCATGGATGCTGAAACAAGTTCAGCATGGCGGGCTGGTGCAGTGACTCTCGACGAAGCCAAACAACTCGACGCCGCGGACCCGCTGGCCTTCGCGCGCGAGCGGTTCGCGCTGCCGGAGGGCGTGATCTATCTCGATGGCAATTCGCTTGGGGCGCTGCCCGCCGCGACCGCCGCGCGATTGCGCGAGGTGGTCGAGCGGCAATGGGGCGGCGACCTCATCGCCAGCTGGAACGCGCACGGCTGGATCGACTGGCCGACGCGGATCGCGGCCAAGCTAGCGCCGGTCATCGGAGCCAAACCGAGCGAACTGCTGATTGCGGAATCCACGTCCGTCTGCCTGTTCAAGTTGCTCGCCGCCGCTGCCCGTGCGCGACCAGGTCGCAGCACGATCCTCACCCAGCAGGGCAATTTCCCAACCGACCTTTATGTTGCGCAGGGACTCGCCGCCTTGCTCGGCCTGACGCTGAAGGCGGTAGCACCGGAACAGGTGCTCGGCGCGATCGACGAGGACACGGCCGTCGTGACCCTGACCCACGTCGATTACCGCAGCGCGGCGATCCACGACATGGCGGCACTCAACGCCGCCGCCCACGCCGCCGGCGCTTTGACGGTGTGGGACCTGTCGCACAGCGCCGGCGCGATCGCGCTCGATCTCGACGGGACTGGCGCCGACCTCGCGGTCGGCTGCGGCTATAAATATCTCAACGGCGGCCCCGGCGCGCCGGCGTTCGTCTATGTCGCCGAGCGACTGCAGGACGAACTCCGGCCGCCGCTTCAGGGCTGGTTCGGTCATGCCGAGCCGTTCGCCTTCGACGACGACTACCGGCCCGTCAGCGGCATCCGGCGCTTCCTCACGGGGACGCCGTCGATCCTCGCGCTGGCCGCGCTCGATTGC